>Ga0187894_10000986_pt1 | contig 37782 bp, 39 predicted proteins | sample GBC1701081metaG_FD_136650 | JGI IMG/M metagenome (GOLD analysis project Ga0187894, IMG submission 136650) | White microbial mat communities from a lava cave in the Kipuka Kanohina Cave System on the Island of Hawaii, USA - GBC170108-1 metaG ... | reverse complement strand
TCGAGCAGCAGCGGAGGCAATGACGGCACCTCCAGCAGCGGATCGAGCGGGATCAACTGATCTCCCTGTGGCGGTGGTCATGAAGGTACCGGCAAATCGGTTTCGAAGGAGAGCCACGTTTTGACGGCCTGTCCGAAATCGGCCACCGCCACTCTCACCGGATTTGCCGGACTGCTGGGCCTTGCGGCTTCCATCGTCCTGGTCCCGGATTTGGCCTGGCCGACATATTTGAAGGCGCTGATGGTCCTTGCCGCCACCGCGGCGGCGATGATCGCCGTCGATATGGCCTATTTCCGGACCTTTCAAAGTCTTTCGACCGGCTTGCAGACCAGCTCCCTGCGGCCGCCCGACCTCGAGCGGGTCTTGCGCAAGCTCCTGGGCCTCATCGTGACACTCGCGATCCTCGCCGCTCTCTATTGGATCCTGCCTGAATATCGGCGCGATTTCTACGATCCCTATTGGGCGGCACTCCATGTCCTCGTCCCGGTGCTGCTGGCCGCCGCGCCTTTTTATATCGCCTATGTCGACCGGCGGCAGATCGGGCCGGAGGACTCCTATGCCGAGATCGGCGCCTTCATTCTCAAAGGCGTCCTGCCGCAGAACACCGAGCCGATGCGCCAGCATGTGTTGGGCTGGATCGTGAAGGGATTCTTCCTGCCGCTGATGTTCGTCTATTCATGCTCGACGCTGGACGCGGTCCTTTCCGCTTTGCAAACGCCCTCTCCTCTCGACCTCTTGCGCTGGCATGCTTTCGCCACCGATCTCCTGTTCATGGTCGACGTCCTTGTCGCGGTGGTCGGCTATGTCTTCACGCTGCGCATCCTCGACACCCACATCCGCAGCGTCGAGCCCACCGTGCTGGGCTGGCTGGTCTGTCTTGCCTGCTATGCGCCATTGAACAATGTCAGCCACGCTTATCTCGATTACGAGACCGGCGGCACCTGGGTGACGGCGCTTGCCGACTGGCCGGCGCTCGCCGCGATATGGGGAATGGCGATCCTCCTATGCTTGGCGATTTTCGTCTGGTCCACGGTGAGCTTCGGCTTGCGCTTCTCGAACCTCACCCATCGCGGCATCATCACCACCGGACCTTATCGCTGGATGAAGCATCCCGCCTATGTAGCGAAGAACCTCTCCTGGTGGCTGGTGTCGATGCCCTTCCTCACGGCCGCAAGCCCTGCCGAGGCGTTGCGGCATTCGGCGATCCTGCTCGGCCTGAACGGCGTCTATCTTCTGCGCGCCGTGACGGAAGAGCGCCATCTGTCGCGCGATCCTGACTATGTCGCCTATCGCCGGTACATCACCGAACATGGCGCCGGGGCGCAGATCAAACGGATATTCGCGCAAGCCCAAGCCCTGCCGGAGGGCCGGCGACACCGGCGCTCGACATCGGCCTGGATATTCCCTGGCGCTTCAATTGCTGAGCGCGAGCGAACCCCGGATAAGTCGCAAACCACGGAAGGATTTGCTCGAACCGCGCCAATTCCAGACCGATTCACCGGCGAGCCGGCGGCCAATGATCTGAAGCCCGACGGGAAGCCCGTCATCCGTCAAGCCTGCCGGCTCCGAGATCGCCGGATGAACTGTGAAATTGATCGGATAGGTCATTAGGCGCGCCGGCGGTATCGCGAGCAACGCCCATCGCCGGCACGGCCGAGGATCTTGGGAACCGTCGGCTTCGTCCTGTCGGATCTCCTGCGGTTTCCTCTGTAGCCGCGTTGGTGTGCGCCGCGGCCTCGATCAACCGCTCGACGCCGATTTCATCCCGCCGCTCCCCTCTGCGAATCGCTCGCGTTTTTCCGCCAGGCGCTTCATCAGTGAATCGAACGGGTCGATGAACTTCTGGACGCCCTCATTCTCGAGCTGTGCCGTCACCTGCTCGAACCTCACGCCGAGGCGCTCGAGGTCCTCCATTACACGACGCGCCTCCGGGACGTCCTCCTCGACACCCTCCTCGACGACATTCTTGACCACACCGTGATCGAGCAACGCCGCGATCGTCTTTCGGGGCATGGTGTTGATGGTCAGCCGCCCGATCAGCGGTTCGACATACATGAGGTCGTAATAATCCGGATTCTTGGTGCTCGTGCTCGCCCAGAGCATCCGCTGCACGCGAGCCCCCTTGCCGGTGAGCGCCTGCCAGCGATTGCTCTCGAGAATCCGCTTGAAGCTCTGATAGGCGAGCTTGGCGTTGGCGACGGCGGCCTTGCCGAGGAGATGCTCCGGATCAGGCTCGGGCTTAATGCCGCCATCGGGCAGGATTCGCTGCTTGAGAAGCTGGTCGGTGAGAACATCGATGCGACTGAGGAAGAAGCTTGCGACCGAGGCGACGCCCTCGATGGGATGACCGGCCCTCACGCGGCGCTCCAGCGCCCGCATATAGGCTTCCGCAACCGCTTCATAGCTCGCAATCGAGAACAGGAGCGTGATATTGATGTTGATCCCCTCAAACAGGAGTTGTTCGACCGCCGGCACGCCGGCGGCGGTAGCGGGGACCTTGATGAAGAGGTTGGGGCGGTCGACGCGCGCCCACAACCGCTTGGCCTCGTCCATCGTCGCCTGCGTGGCGTGCGCCAGATGCGGCGAAACTTCGAGGCTGACGAAGCCGTCGATGCGATCGGATTGATCATAGACCGGGCGCAGGATGTCACAAGCCTTGCGGACATCCGTGGTGATGAGCTTCTCGTAGATTTCCTGGGCAGAATGTCCGGCGGCGGCCGCGCGTGCGATATCGTCGTCATAATCGCCGCCCTCGGCCATCGCCTTTTCGAAGATGGCGGGGTTGGAAGTAATTCCCCGCACCCCTTCGCTGACTCGGCGCGCGAGTTCGCCCGACGTTGTCATCCGCCGGGTCAGATCGTCCATCCAGCAGCTCTGACCGCGGGCAGCAAGCTCGATCATCTGATTCATGACGCACCTCCTTCAGGGCATCCCAGGCGCTCCCTTTTCTTCCGGTATCTGTCAACTCATGGAAACGCCCTCTGATCCGCACCGCGGCAAGATTCCCGAGCGGGCGGCCCTTGCAGCAAACCCCACGTCAAGATTCAGCGCAACGGAACTTCGGAAGCCGGCCAAAATTGATGATCTACATGTGAATGTCCGTGGAGATTGAATTGGACGCACCTTTCAAGCGCGTTGCAGTTGATCCAGGCTACCGCCTCGAAGACTATGCTCAGTACACCTACTTGGCCCCGCAGCTTATGGACCTCGAGGCTGTGGCGCGAAAATCCGTGCCGCAACTGGCCGGCCGCAGGATTTGGATGCTCAGCTCGACCAGCCGGGGAGGCGGCGTCGCCGAGGGGCAGCCCCGCATTGTTTCGCTGATGCGACAACTCGGGCTCTCGGTGGAATGGGTCACTATCCACAAGCCGGATCCGGCCTTCTTCGCGTTGACCAAGCGCATCCACAATCAATTGCATGGAATGGGCAAACCTGGCCTCGGGCGACGGGATCGCGAGCTCTATGACGGCGTGAGCGTCCGGCTCGCCGATGCACTGGCAAGCGAACTTAGGCCGAACGACATCTTGATCGTTCATGACCCGCAGCCGCTTGCAGCCGGTGCCTTGATCAAGAAGAAGCGCGGCCTGCCGCTGATCTGGCGCTGCCACATCGGGTTCGATGGAAAGGTTGCGGCGAGCCAGGAGGCATGGCGGTTCCTGATGGCCGATGCGCTTGCCTGCGATCGCAGCATCTTCACGCTGAGGGCGTACGTGCCGCCGTTCTTGTCGGAAAAGGCCGCCATCATGTCTCCCGGAATCGATCCCCTGACGCACAAGAATCGCGAACTTTCAGTGCACAAAACGGCTGGCATTCTCATCGATGCCGCACTGGCCGCGACGATGCATCCGGTGCTCGCCCCGCCATTCGAGGCGCCGGCGCTTCGACTGCAGACCGACGGGAGCTTCGAGCCTGCCGTGTTCCCGCAGGACATAGGCCTGCTCTTCCGTCCCATCCTGACTCAGATATCACGATGGGACCGGCTGAAAGGCTTCGGACCGTTGCTCGATGCTTTCGCGCTCCTCAAGCGGCGAAAGCCGCAGCAGGCACATGACGTGCGTCATCAGCTGACCATTGATCATGCGCGCCTGGTGCTCGCCGGCCCTGAGACAGGAGGTGTGCAGGATGATCCCGAAGCCTCTGAAACATTGGCCGAATTGTGCCGGCGGTGGCGGGAGCTGCCGCCGGAACTGCAGCATGAAATCGCGATTCTGAAGCTGCCCCTGACCTCGGTGAAGGAAAACGCGCTGATGGTGAACGTCTTGCAGCGCTGCTCTACGATTGTGCTGCAGAACTCCGTGCGTGAGGGTTTCGGCCTGACGGTTGCCGAGGCCATGTGGAAGGCGCTTCCGGTGATGGGAGGTGCCGCGGCAGGCATTCGCGCCCAGCTCCTCGATGGCATCACGGGCCGCCTTGTGGACAATCCCGAGAATGCTGAGGCCGTGGCAGATACGCTTCACGCGATGCTTGCGGATGATAAGGCGCGCGAGGTCTGGGGACGCAACGCCCGTGATCGCGTGAGCCGCGAGTTCTTGATCTTCACCGAGCTGAGGCATTGGCTGGAGCTCCTGACGGAGGTCGTTTCCGCATCCGCCTCCGGCAGAAAGGTTCCTGCTGCGGAATGATCAATCGCGACAGGCCAGCCAGGAAGCCGCGCGGCGAATGACATCGTCATGCGCGATCCCAACTCGCTCCGCCGCGACCCGAATGCCGGCGATGGTTTCGGCATTGAGCGGGATTCCCTCGATCGCATAGCGGCGCTCGAACTCGGCCTCGAGCAAACCGGGCGGATAGAGGCGCTCGACCCCGGCGCGCCGCCGGCTCGATTGGATCTGCCGGCTGATCCCGTCGGCGCGCTCTTTGACGCGATAGAGCGGCTGGAAGGCGGCGATGTCGATCGCCATGAACAGATGCCCGTCCTTGCCGGCCTTGGGTCCCTCGATCATGTTGCCGAGCTCGCTGCCATAGGCGGCACCCGAAAGCAGCGTCGACAACATGCCCATGACGATGCCGAGTCCGACACCCTTGTGACCGCCGATCGGCTGGATGAGGCCCGCCATCGCCTGGGCGGCGTCGATCGTCGGCCTTCCTTCCGCATCGTATGCCCAGCCTTCCGGTATAGGATGGCCTTTCTGGCGATAGACGCGGATCTTGCCATGCGCCGTCGCGCCGAAAGCGATGTCGAGAATGGTCGCGGGCTCGCTGCCGCTCGGTATGGCGACGGCCAGCGGATTGATGCCGACGATCTTGTCGATTCCGCCCCAGGGCGCCATGGTCGGCAAGGCATTGGTGGCGGCGATCCCGATCATGCCATGCGAAAGCGCCATCGCCGCCCAATGATCCATGGCGCCGCAGTGATTGCTGTTGCCGACAGCCGCGATGGCGACATGCGTCGCGCGCGCCGTCTCGATCGCCGCCGACATCGCGAAATGCGCCGCGATCTGTCCCATGGCGTTCTTCGCATCGATGACGAGTGCGGCGCCGTTGCGCGAGGCGATCACCGGCCGCCCACGCGGATCGACGCCGCCCTTGGTGAGCTTGTCGACATAGTCCGGCACGCGCAGCGTGCCATGCGAGTGGATGCCGCGCTGATCGGCGGCCGCAAGGGCCCCCGCGAGAAGGGCGGCATCGGCCTCATCCATCTTACAGGCCTGGAAGATGGCGCCGACGACCGCCGTGAGCTCTCCCGGCATGACGCGCGTCTCGTTCTCGCTGCCCGGATATTCAGCCATCGGGCCTTTGATCCTTGACCTGCCAATAGAGCTTGGCGACCTGGTCGAGATGGTCCTGCATCGCAGCCTCGGCCGCGACGGCGTCATGCGCGGCGATGGCCTTGAAGATCCGCTCATGCGCCGCATAAGCGAGCTCGGGCGACATCGGTGCCTTGCCGGAAATCTCGCGCTGCTCGGTCAGCCATTCGACGACGGCATTATAGAGCGCGGTGAAGATCGTGTTCCGCGGGATGACGGCGATGGCATAGTGAAAGGCGACGTCGGTGCGCACGAAGCCGACCGGATCGCCGATGGCGCGGAAATTGGCGTCGAGCGTCTCCTTGAGCCGCAGCAGATCTTCCTCGCTGGCGCTTTGCGCCGCGGCGCGCGCCAGCCCGATCTCGAACAGGGCGCGCGCTTCCTGGAAGCGCTGCACGCCGCCCGGCTGCGCGAGGAGCAGGCGCGCGGCGCCCGACAATTCATTGACCAGCACTTGCGCGGTCGGTTCAGTCACCCGCGCCCGCTCGCCGCTCTTGACCGAGGTCAGGCCCATCTTCTGCAGCGACAGCATCGCCTCGCGCACCGTCGAGCGGCCGACGCCGAGTTCCTCCATGATCTCCTTCTCGGAGGGAAGCTGGTCGCCGGGCGCGTAGCGGCCGGTGTGGATCATTTCCTCGATCCTTTGCGCCACTTCTTCATAGAGCTTGCGGCGGCGGATCGGGCTCCGGGCGGGAGCGGGAAAAATAGGGGTGTCGCTCAATCTTGACCTATCTGACTGTCTGACAGTAAGATACCTTCCTCAAGACAATCGTCAATAGGCGCGAGCGCAAACCGCGCCAGTCGAGAAACGGGAGGAAGATCATGAAGATAGTGCGTTGGATTTTGCCCGCCGCCTTCGCGATTGGCACCGCGATCACGGCATTGCCGGCCGCGGCAGACGAATTCATGGACAAGGTCAAGGCCGAGGTTGAGGTCTTTGCCGGAGCGCAATCGGACTGGCGCGGACCCACCGCTTCGCCCAAGCTCGCCACCGCCAAGAAGGTCGCCTATCTCTCCAGCAACCAGCAAAACGACGCCTCGCGCGAATGGGGCACGCATATCGCCAATATCGGCAAGAAGATCGGCTGGGAGGTCGTCATCATCGACGGCCGCGGCAGCCCGGTCGGCTGGCAGGAAGGCGTCAATCAGGCGATCGCGCTCAAGGTGGACGGCATCGTGATGGATGCGGATGCGGCAAGCCTGCAGCCGCAGATCAAGGATGCGATCTCCAAGGGGATCGTCGTCGTCGGCATCCACGCTTCGGGCTTTCCGGGACCGCAGCCCGATCTCGGCCTCTTCGTCAATATCCAGCAGGATCCGCGCGACATCGGCCGCGCCCAGGCCGACTGGATCATTCTCCATTCGGGCGGCAAGGCCAGGGCCGTGGTGACGAGCCATTGCGAATATGCGATCGCCTGCGCCAAGGCGCACGCCACCGAAGAGCGGATCAAGGAATGCAAGGGCTGCGAGGTGCTCGAATTCTCCAACTCGCCGATCGCCGAAGTGGCGCAGCGCCAGCCGGCGCTGGTGACGGCCTGGGTGCAGAAATACGGCACGCCGCTCTACATCACATCGGTCGCAGACTACACCGCCGATTTCCAGATCCCCGCCTTGCGCGCCGGCGGCGTCGATCCCAAGGACGTCATTCTCGTCTCCGCCGACGGCAACAAGTCGGCCTATGAGCGCATCCGCGCCGGCGGCCAGTATCAGGTCGTCACCGCATCCGAGCCCTATGGCATGCAGGCCTATCAGGCGATCGACGAACTGAACCGCGCTTTCAACAAGGAGCCGCCGAGCGGCTTCGTGCAGACGCCCTATCTCGTCACGCCCGAGAACATCAATGCCGAAGGCGGCGACAAGAACACCTTCATTCCCAGCAACGATTACGAGAAGCATTATCTCGACCTGTGGGGTGTGAAGGGTTGACGAGAATCCCCTCTCCCCAGCGGGGGAGAGGGTTAGGGTGAGGGGGAACCGGCGGAAAGAATTTCATGAGAATCGAAGGGCCTTCACCGTCCGTTCCCCCTCACCCTCCCGGCGCAAGCGCCGGGCCCCTCCCTCTCCCCCGGTGGGGGCGAGGGTAGATGGATACCCCCTCCCCTCCGCTGCTCGCGATCGCCCGTCTCACCAAGCGGTTCACCGGCACGCTGGCGCTCGACGACGTCGATTTCGAGGTCCGTGCCGGTGAAGTCCACGCGCTGCTCGGCGAGAACGGCGCCGGCAAGTCGACCCTGATCAAGGTCCTTGCCGGCGTGCATCGCGCCGATGGCGGCGAGATCCGTCTCGACGGCCGGCCTGTCGACCCTCAGGCCGAGAAGCTGCCCATCACCTTCATCCATCAGGATCTGGGCCTCGTCGACACGATGACGGTCGCCGAGAATGTCGCCTTGATCGCGGGCTACCCGCGCCGCAACGGGCTCATCTCCTGGGCCGCGGCGCGCACCGTCGCGGTGAATGCGCTGGAGCGCATGGGGGGCGGCGTTGATCCCGATGCGCGGGTCGGCGACCTGCCCGCCGCCGAGAAGTCGATCGTCGCCATTGCGCGCGCCATGGCGGTCAGATGCGACCTTCTCGTTCTCGACGAGCCCACGGCCGCCCTGCCCGAAGCCGACGTCACCCGCCTTCTCGATGTCCTCAAGCGCCTGCGCGCCAATGGCGTCGGCATCATCTATGTCACGCATCGGCTCGACGAGGTCTTCCGCATCACCGACCGGGTCACGGTCCTGCGCGATGGGCGTCGCGTGCGCTCATCCGCCATCGCCGACACCACGCCATCCGCCCTCGTCCATGATATCGTCGGCCGCTCGCTCGCCGAGCTCTTCATCAAGCCGTCGGCAAAGACCTCCGCCACGGTCTTGGATGTGGACGGCCTCATCGCCGATGGCGTCGGACCTGTCTCCTTCTCGATCGCGCAAGGCGAGATCTTGAGCCTCGTGGGCCTGCGCGGCGCCGGGCACCGCGCCATCGGACGGGCGATCTTCGGTGACAGCGCGATTGCCGCGGGCACGCTGTCGCTCGCGGGCGAGAAGCTGAAACCTGCCTCGCCCGAGGAGGCCATCCGCCGGCGCATCGGCTTCGTGTCGAGCAAGCGCCGCGAGGAGAGCCTGGCGCCGAGCATGACGGTCAGGGAGAACCTGTTCGTCAATCCGGTGACCAACGGCATGGGATTGCTGCAGCCGATCCGGCCGGCGCATGAGCAGGAGCGCTGCCTCACGGCCCTCATCCGCTTCTCGGTGCGCCCGCGCGATCCCGAACGGATCATTGCGACGCTGTCGGGCGGCAACCAGCAGAAGGTCATCGTCGCGCGCTGGATGGAAGCGGGCTGCCGCCTCCTGGTGCTCGAGGAGCCGACCTTCGGCGTCGATGTCGGCTCCAAGGCCGAGATCTATCAGCTCCTGGAAGAGGCGCTCGATCAGGGGCTTGCCGTGCTCCTGATCTCGTCTGATTTCGAGGAGGTCGCCGGCATCTGCCATCGCGCCCTCATTTTCGACCGCGGCCGGGTGACGGCCGAGTTGCCGCGCAGCGACCTGTCGCTGGCGCGGCTCACGGCATTGGCATCGGGCGCCGAAGAAGGCAAGATCAGAGCGAGACTGGCATGAGCGTCATGACCACCGGCAGAGCAGATTTCCGCGCCACCGCCACCCGGTTTTTCGCCGTGTGGAACCTGGCCATCCTTCTCGTGATCCTGATCGGCGTCTTCTCGCTGCTCAAGGGCGACACCTTCCTGACCGCCTTCACCTTCCAGTCGATGGTGAACAGCCGCTCGATCAACGCCATGGTGGCGCTGGCGGTGATGATCCCGCTCGCTTCCAACAACTATGATCTGTCGGTCGCCTCCATCCTCGGCATCGCGCAAGTGCTCGCCAACGGGCTCATCACCCAGCAGGGTCTCCCCTGGCAGGCGGTGGCGATCCTGTGCTTGGCGCTCGGCGCCTTTGTCGGGCTGATCAACGGCATCCTCGTCACCCGCGCCAAGATCAATTCCTTCATCGCGACGCTCGGCACCGGCACGCTGCTGCTCGGCCTCAATCAATGGTATACGGGCGGCATGCAGGTGGTAGGCCTGCTCCCTGCCGATTTCGTCGCTTTGTCCGGCAAGCTCGCCGGCATTCCCCTTCCCGTCATCTATGTGCTGATCATCGCGCTCGTGCTGTGGGTGGTGTTCGACTACCTCCCGCTCGGGCGCTATCTCTACATCATCGGCGACAGTCCGCGCGCCGCCGAGCTCACCGGCATCTCGGCCACGACCTATGTGACCCTGGCCTTCATCGCGTCGGGCACATTGGCCGCCTTTGCCGGCGTGATCCTCCAGGCCCAGCTCCAGGTCGGCCAGAGCACCGTCGGCCAGGAGCTGATGCTGCCCGCTTTCACCGGCGCCTTGCTCGGCGCCACTGCGATCCGCCCGGGACGTCCCAATGTATGGGGAACGGTGCTGGCGGTCGCCGTCCTCGCCGTCGCCGTGGCGGGCCTCACCCAGCTCGGCGCCCCCTTCTTTGTCGAGAACCTCTTCAACGGCGCCATGCTCGTCCTCGCCGTCGGCCTCGCCGGTTATACCTATCGCCGCCGCGAGCAGCGCAATATCGCAACAGCGGGCAAGCCCTAGGATGGACAACGCCTACTCTCTGTCGGGCCGCCGCATCCTGATCACCGGCGCCGCCGAAGGCATTGGTAGAGCGACGGCCGAGATCTGCGCTTCCCTCGGCGCCGAGATCCTGCTCGTCGACATCAAGGACAGCGCGGCCCTTGCCGAAACGATCCGTGGCACTGGCGGCAAGGCGGAGAGCTTCACGGGCGATGCGAGCTCGCGCGCCGATATCGCGCGGATCGCCGCCCAAACCGGCGGCGTCGACGCGCTTGTGCTCAATGCCGCGCTCTGTCCCTGGGACGAGGATTGGCTGGCGCCCGAATGGGACCAGAGTTTTGAGCGCGTCATGGAAGTCAATGTGCTCGGGCCCCTGCATGCGGTGCGCGCCTTCCTGCCGGGAATGATCGAACGCCGCTCGGGGCGCATCGTCTTCATCGGCTCGCTCGCCGGCCGCATGGGCGGCCTCATTGCGGGGCCGCATTATGTCGCTTCGAAGGGCGGCGTGCATGCCTTGGTCAAATGGCTGGCGCGCCGGGTCGCATCGCAGGGCATATTGGTCAATGGCGTGGCGCCCGCCTCGGTTGCAACGCCCATGATGCGCGACCGGCCGGTCGATCTCGAGCGCATTCCGCTCGGCCGGAAAGCCGAAGCGCATGAAATCGCCTGGCCGATTGCCTTCCTGTGCTCCGATGCGGCAAGCTATATCTGCGGCACGGTGCTCGATGTGAATGGCGGCGTTTATATGTCCTAAGGAGGTAAGCTCGTGCCGGATTATCCGATCGTCGACAGCCATGTGCATTTGTGCGACCCGAGCCGCTTCGGCTATGACTGGACGAAGAACGCGCCGTCGCTGAAACGAACGGTGCTGCCCGCCGACTTCACCACGGCCGCGGGCAAGGTCGAGGTCGATCGCTTCGTTTTCGTCGAGGTCGATGTCAATTTCCCGCAGCATCTCGAGGAAGCCGAATGGGTCCAGGGTCTCACTCAGACCGACAAGCGGCTGGTCGGCATGGTGGCGGCACTTCCCCTCGAGCGCGGCAAGGCGATCGAGGGGGAGCTCGACCAGCTCCGCCGGCATAAGATCCTGCGCGCGGTGCGCCGGCTGATTCAGACCCAGGCCGACCCCGATTTCTGCATCCGGCCCGACTTCATCGCCGGTCTCAAGCTTCTCAGCCACCATGATCTCGCTTTCGATATCTGCATCCTGCATCACCAGATGCCAAATGTGATCAAGATGGTGCGCCAGTGCCCCGAGGTGCGCTTCGTGCTCGATCACATCGGCAAGCCCGGGATCAAGGCCGGGATTTTCGATCCCTGGCGCCAGCATCTCAAGGAGCTGGCCGGCCTGCCGAATGTGCATTGCAAGATCTCGGGCGTTTCGACCGAGGCCGACCACAAGAATTGGACGCGTGAACAGCTCAAACCCTATATCGCCCATACGATCGACACTTTCGGCTTCGACCGCGTGATGTATGGCGGCGACTGGCATGTGCTCGAGCTCGCCGGAACCTATCCCGACTGGGTCGATATCGTCGACTGGGTCGTCGAGGGTGCAAGCGCCGAAGAGAAGCGCAAGCTCTTCCGCGACAACGCCATAGACTTCTACCGCCTCGACAGTGCTGAATGACACCGGATTGGCAGCGCCGCGCCTACAGCATCGATGCGATGCGCCTTTTGGCGCGGCGGGCCTTGCCGCGGCCGGTCTTCGATTTCGCCGATGGCGGTGCCGAGGATGAGCATACGCTCAGGCGCAACGAGGACGCTTTTGGCGAAGTCGAATTGCTGCCGCGGCCGCTTTCGGGCTCGGCCGAGCGCGATCTGTCGCTCACTCTGTTCGGCAAGCGTCTCAGCCTGCCGGTCGTCATCGGCCCGACCGGCCTTTCAGGCCTCTTCTGGCCCGACGGCGAGCGCTGCGTCGCGCGCGCGGCTGAGGCCTCAGGGACAGCCTATTGCCTGAGCCATGGCTCGGTCGCGCCGCTCGAGGATGTTGCCGCCGCCGGCGCCGCGCCCAAATGGATGCAGGTCTTCATCTATAAGGATCGCGGTTTCACCCGCGAGCTCGCCGAGCGCGCGGCGAAAGCGGGCTATGACGCCCTCGTCCTCACCATCGACAACCAGCTTCTCGGTAATCGCGAGCGCGACATCCGCAACGGTTTTGCCATACCGCCGCGCTTCGGGCTTTCAGGCCTCGCCGGCATGGCGCTCAAGGCCGAATGGCTGTGGCGCATGCGCTGCGAGATCAAGCGCGTCACCTTCGGCAATTATGTGCGGCCGGGCGAAGCGGCCGATATCAAGACGCTGGCCGGCCGCATGGCCTCGCTTCTCGATCCCTCCATGTCATGGACGGACGTGGACGAGCTGCGCAGGACATGGAGCGGCCCTCTCATCCTCAAGGGCATCCTTCATCCCGATGAAGCGAAGGTTGCGGTCGAACGTGGCATTGACGGGCTGATCGTGTCGAACCATGGCGGCCGCCAGCTCGACGGCGCGCCGGCGACCATCGATGCCCTGCCGGCCATAGCCGATGCGGTGGATGGGCGTATTCCGGTCCTCATCGATGGCGGCGTGCGCCGTGGCGGCGATGTCGTCAAGGCTCTGGCGCTCGGCGCCAAGGCCTGCCTCGTCGGCCGGCCGCAGCTCTGGGGCCTCGCCGTCGCCGGCGAAGCCGGCGTCGCGCACATGCTCGACATTTATCGCCGCGAGATCGACCGCGTGATGGGCCTGTGCGGCATCTCAGCGGTCGCCGACATCAACCAGGACATAATATTCAAGCCATGATCAAGGATCCTCCACTTCTCACCATAAGACGGAATTTCCCGCGGGCCTCCGCCGGGGAGCTTGCGGCCTTCGCCCAAGTCATGACCGGCCATGTCGTCGATGCGATGGACGGGCGCGGCGCGCTCGATCATCGCATCAAGCCTCTGGCGCCGGTGTCACAGGTCCTGGTCGGCACGGCGATCACCTGCCATTGCGGTCCGGCGGACAATCTCGCGCTCTTCGCCGCCCTCGCTGTCGCACAGCCGGGCGACATTCTGGTGGCCGCGACCGATGGCTTCACCGGCACCTCCATCACCGGCGATCTGCTCATGGGCATGGCACGCAACCGCGGTCTGCTCGGCCTCGTGACCGACGGCCTGGCGCGCGACCTCAACGGTATTCTGGGAGTCGGCCTGCCAGTCTATTGCGCAGGCCTCTCGCCCAACTCGCCGGTCCGCAATGGTCCAGGCACGGTGGGCCTGCCGGTGGTGTTGGGCGGCATGGCCATCTCATCGGGCGATATCGTCGTGGCCGACAATGACGGCCCCGTCATCATCCCACGCCAGCAAGCGAGCGCGGTCATCGCCCGGCTGCCGCAAATTCGCGCGGCGGAATCAGCGCTCGAGGCCAAGGTCAAAGCCGGCCTCGAAATTCCCGACTTCATCCAATCGGTCTTGGCGTCCGATCGAATTGTGGAGATCGGCTAGGCACTCACCGCAATCTTCGCCTTTCGGGCACCGCGCTCGCGTTCCAATTGCTCGCCCCAGTCGGCGAGCGGCCCCAACGCCTTGTTGAGCGAGCTGCCGCGCGGCGTCACCGAATATTCGACCCGTGGCGGCACCTCGCGGAAGATCTTGCGGCGGACCAGGCCGTCCCCCTCCATCTCGCGCAATTGCTGGATCAGCATCTTCTCGCTGATGCCGGGCACCAGTCGCTTCAATTCGCCGAAACGCCGCGCCTTCTCGCTCACCTCCCACAGGATGAGCGCCTTCCACTTGCCGCCGATGACCTCGAAAGCGGGGCCAAGCCCGCAGCTATAGGGTTGCTCTTTCATCTGTAGAACCTCAATTCTTACTGAAAGGTATGTATTGCACTTTAGAGTAGGTACTTGATGAAAGACAAGCGCGGCTTATTTTTGCCTCTCATGAAGTCTTTGCGAGAGAGGAAGTGGCGATGAAGGATGGACCAGATGAAGCGGTCACACGGAAAACGATCCTCACTGTCAATGGCGCCGTGCATGAGCTCGCTCTCGACAACCGCGTGACCTTGCTCGACGCGTTGCGTGAGCATCTGGGCCTCACCGGCAGCAAGAAAGGCTGCGATCGCGGCGAATGCGGCGCCTGCACGGTGCATGTCGATGGCAGGCGGGCGCTCTCCTGCCTGATCCTGGCACATGCCGCGACGGCCAAGGAGATCACGACGATCGAAGGCCTGGCACAAGGTGAAGCCCTTCATCCCGTGCAGGCCGCCTTTATCGAGCATGATGCCTTCCAATGCGGCTTCTGCACATCGGGCCAGATCATGTCGGCCGTGGCGTTGATCCGCGAGGGCCATGCCGGCTCCGATGACGAGATTCGCGAATTCATGAGCGGCAATCTCTGCCGCTGCTCGGCCTATCCGCAGATCGTGGCCGCGGTGTGTGCGGCCGCGAACCAGGGAGGAAACTGAACATGCAGGATTTCACCTTTGAACGTGCCGTCACCTTGCCCAAGGCGATCGCCGCTCTGTCGGACAAGGACGCCATGCCGCTCGCCGGCGGCACCGAGCTCATCAACTGGATGAAGGAGGGCATCGCGGCGCCTCGCCGCCTTGTCGATATCGGCGGCCTTGCCGGCCTCGATCGCATTGCAGCCGATGCCAAGGGCCTCACGCTCGGCGCCCTCACCCGCATGAGCGATGCCGCCGGCCACGCCGCGGTGAAGCGTGATTATCCGGCAATCGCTGAAGCCCTTGTCAAAAGCGCCTCGCCCCAGCTCCGCAACATGGCGACCCTTGGCGGCAATCTGATGCAGCGCAACCGCTGCCCCTATTTCCGCGCCGAGGTCGATCTTCCCTGCAACAAGCGCAAAGCCGGCAGCGGCTGCGCGGCGCTCGGCGGACAAGACCGCTTCGCCGCGATCTTCGGCTGGACCGAAGACTGTATCGCACCCCATGCCTCCGATCTCGCCGTGGCGCTCGCCGCTTTCGATGCCACGATCCATGTCGAGGGACCGCAAGGGACGCGCAGCATCGCTTTTGCCGATTTCTACGCATCCACGGGCGAGACGGCTTTGCGTGCGGGAGAGTTGATCACCGCCATTCACGTGCCGGCCTCGGAAACGGCGCAACACTCGCACTATCTCAAAATCCGCGAACGCCGGTCCTATGAATTCGCGCTCGTTTCGGTCGCCGCCGGCCTCGTCACCGAAAATGGCCGGATCCGCGAGGCACGCCTGGCGCTCGGTGGTGTCGCGCCAAAGCCCTGGCGCCTTCGCCAGGCGGAGAAGGCTTTGGCCGGTGTCACGCTCACCGATGACGAAGCCTTGCGGCAGGCTCTCGCCGGCGATTTCGCCGCTGCACGGCCGGGCCGCCATAATGGCTTCAAGACAGAGCTTGCCCTCAGGGCGGCCATCAAGGCGATCAGGATCGCGGGAGAGAGATCATGAAAGGCGGAATCGGAGAAGCTCTGAGCCGGCGTGATGGTCCGGCCAAGGTGACGGGCCGCGCGCTCTACGCCGCCGACACGCCCATGGCCGGTGTCGCTCATGCGGTGATCGTCGGATCGACGCGTCCCAAGGCCCGCATCATCGCCATCGATACGCGTCGCGCCGCCGCGGCACCGGGCGTGGTCCATATCTTCACCCATGAGAACGCACCCGAGCTCGCCCCTGTCAATGTCGTCCTGGCCGATGTCAATTTGCCGCCGTTGCAGGACGATCGCGTCCTCTATGAAGGCCAACCGGTGGCGCTTGTGGTCGCCGAGACATTGGAACAGGCGACGGAGGCGGCGAGGCTCGTCCATGTCGCCTATCGCGATGAGCCCTTCGATACCGATTTTCAGGCCGGCGCGGAGCTTGCCGAGCCGGTGACGCAGTTCTTCGGCCTGCCGCTCGACACGGCCTGGGGCGATGTCGGGGCGGCCTGGGATAAAGCCGACGCCAAAATCGAAAGCACCTATGCGACATCCGATCGTCATCATAATGCGATCGAGCCCGTGGCGACCGTGGCGGTCTGGCGCGACGGCGAGCTCACTCTCCATGATGCCGTCCAGGGCGTGTCGGAGCAGCGCCAGGTGCTGGCGCAAGCTTTTGGCATGGCGCCCGAGAGGATCCGCGTCCGGCAGGGTTTCGTCGGCGGCGGCTTTGGCGGCAAGATCTGGGGCGCGCCGCACACGCTTCTCGCCGCCATGGCGGCGCGCGCGCTCGAACGGCCGGTGAAGCTGGTGCTGACAAGGGCGCAATCCTACACCGCCCATGGCTATCAGCCGGCGACGCGCCAGACCGTGGCGCTGAGTGCGACAGCCGATGGCACGCTCACCAGCCTTCGCCATGACACGATCGCGGCCGGTGCCCATATCGGCGAATATATCGAGGCCGCCGGCTGGGACACTTACGCGCTCTATGCGACGCCCAATTTCAAGATCAGCCATCGCCGGCGCAAGCTCGACCGCTTGAGTCCGGCGGCCATGCGCTCGCCCTTTGGCGGCGTCGGCTTCGTCGCCGTCGAGATCGCCATGGACGAGCTTGCCTATGAGCTGGGCCAGGATCCGCTTGACCTGCGGCTCAGGAATTATGCCAAGGCCGATCCGGCCGATGGCCGGCCCTTTTCCTCAAACAAGCTCCGCGAATGCTATGAGGAAGGGGCCCGGCGTTTCGGTTGGGCGAAGCGCAGCATGGCGCCGAGGTCGATGCGCGATGGAAGCGAGCTCGTGGGCTATGGCATGGCGAGTGCCGCCTTGCGCGCTTTCCGCTTTCCGTCCAACGCGCGGGTGAGTATCGATCGTCAGGGCCATGTGCTGGTCGAGACCGCTGCCCATGATGTCGGTCAGGGTCTCAGCACCATCTTGCCGCAGATCGCGGCGAGCGTGCTCGATGTGCCTGTCACGTCCGTCAGCCTGGCGATCGGCGATACCGCATTGCCCGCCGCCTCGTTCAATGGCGCATCCTCGAACACCATGAGCGTGGGCTCGGCGGTCGAGGACGCAGCGAAGAAGCTCAAAGCCCTGCTCACGCAAGCCGGCGCCAATGGGCCCGATGGCTATGCCGGCGCGCTGGCCGCCTTGGGTGAGGAGCGTTTGAGCGCCGACGGTGCCTGGGTGCCGGAAGCCGATCCTTCCGCGCCCACGGTCTTCAGCTTCGGCGCGGTCTTCGCCGAAGTGCGCATCGATCCCGATATCCCGATACCGCGCGTCACCCGGGCGCTCGGCGTCTATAATGCCGGCCGCATCCTCAATCCAACGACCGCCAGGAGCCAGATGACCGGCGGCATCATCTGGGGCATCGGCCAGGCGCTGCTCGAACGCTCGGAGATGGACACGCGCCTCGGGCGCTTCCTGTCGAAGAATCTCTCAGGCTACCTCGTGCCGGTGAATGCCGATGTAAGCGAGATCGATGCGCATTTCGTCGATGATTTCGATCCCCATGCGAGCCCCTTGGGGGCGCGCGGCATTGGCGAGCTCGGCGCAATAGGCATCGGGGCCGCCATCGCCAATGCCGTCTTCCACGCGACCGGCGTGCGCGTGCGCGATATCCCGATCAGGCCGGAGCATCTGATGGACAAGATGTGACATCAGGAGACGCCGGGGTCCGTGCCGATGGCCTTGAGGCTTTCACCGAAAATCCCCAGGGCGATGCCGAGCAGCGCCACATCCTTGATCAGGAATTGCCCCATCGGATTGAGCCAGGGAAATCCTCCCGAGCCCGCTTCCCAGATCGGGATCGCCAACATCACGGTCGAGGTCACGAAGAATGTGAGGCTCGCGAGCGCGCCGCCCGCGATGCCGGCGCGCCGCGACCAGGGTGAAAGAGCAAGCAAAGCCGCGGTCGCGAGCTCGACGACGCCGAGCAGATAGGAGGCGCCGGCTTCACCCAGCACCGGATACATCCAGGCGAGCCACGGCGTTCCGCCGATGATCGGCTTCAAGCCGTCGATCTCGATCTGCGTGAACTTCAGTCCCCCGATCAGCAAAAGCACCAATATGACGCCGATCAGCGCAATCCATCGGCCGCCATTGATCAGCCAGTCTGCATAGAGGCGAAAGGCATCGCGGCTGGTGCGTGAGTCCGCAGATCGTGTCATAAGGTCCTCCTATCCACTGCACAAACATGAGGCCGTCCATTCAAGGCGGCGCGGCTCTTTCCGACCGCAGAGCCGCAAGCTCGACCGGACAATCGTCCTGCGGACAGCGGCTGACATCGCACAGCCGGCATATGCGGTCGCAGGTCTGCCGGTCGGGTGTCAAAGCCGCCAGCATCACATTGAGCATCCGGGCCAGTTCGCCGCGTTCCCGCTTGGAGAGCGGCGCCAGGGCGCGCGCGAGCACGGCACGCCGGGCCGCAAGGACCGCTTTGGCTTGCTTGCGTCCGGCATCGGTCAGCACGACCGCGCGCGACCGCCCGTCCTCCAGTCCGGCACGACGCTCGACGAGCTTGTCCGCCTGCAAGCCATCGACCAGCCGGGTCGTCCCTGCCGCCGAGAGTCCCAGGGTGCGGCGCAAGGCATCGACCGACTCACCCGGATAGGCCAAGGCGGTGGCCAATGCCGCACAGGCACTGATACCGCGCCCCGAGGCTGTTTCGAGGTCGACACGCAGGGCATCGCCAAGGGCGATCACCAGCGCGCCGACCAGGTTGCCGGTCCGTCCGTCGTCGCTCATGCGATACTATTGCTTGAGTCAATCAAATAATCAACCCAAATGAGCTATGTTCGGCCCCGGCCTTTTCCTGACTTGCCCGCTTCCTGCCGGACCCATTTGACGAAGGCCTGGATCCGGCTGTCCTTGAACCGGTCGGCGCGGCACAGGAGCCAGAAGCTGTTGGGATCGGCAAGCCTGGTCGGGGACAGGCGCACCAGGCGGCCGGAGACGATATCGGCTTCGACCAGCACATTGGGGGCGAGTGCCACGCCGCGGCCGGCGACCGCCGCTTCGACGGCAAGCTGGGTGGTGTTGAAGACGGGACCGTCCAGCGCCTTGCGCCTGTCGGCATCGAGCGTGATCCCTGCGGCCGTGAGCCAGTCCGTCCAGTCCGGCACATGCGGCAGCCGGCCGGACAGCGATTGCGCCCGCGGCGGCGCGGTGCGCAGGAGCGATTGCCGCTTGAAACGATCGGGCGAGTCTGGCGCGATATCCTTGGCGATATCGGGCCGGCACACCGCGATGATGTCGACTTTGGGCCACAGCCGTTCGGCATAAAGCCCCTTCGACGCCGTGCCGGGGCCATAACGAAGCGCGATGTCGACCGCGCGGTCGCGCTTGAAATCGACCAGCACCTCGTCGGACACGATGCGCAAGCCGATCTGTGGATGCCGGCTCTGGAAACCATGGAGGCGCGGCGCCAGCCATTTCGAGGCGAGCGAGGGGACGACGCTCACGCTGAGCGCATACGCCTCCTTCGCCCGTCCATCGCGCATGAGCCGTTCGAGGCTGTTTTCGAGACCGGCGAAGAGCTTCTGCACGTCGCGCGCCAGGATTTTTCCCGTGGGCGTGAGGCGCAAGCCGCGATGCAGGCGCTCGAACAGGCTGGCGCCGAGATGGGTTTCGAGCCGCCGGATCTGATGGCTGATCGCGGTCGGCGTGAGGGTGAGTTCCCGCGCCGCCACCTTGAAGCTGCCGAGCCGCGAGGCGGCCTCGAAGGCCCGGAGCGCCGTCCAGGGAAGGGTCGCGATGTGCTTTTGCCCGGCCATGATCCTTCAGATGAATTACATTCATCTGAAGATCAAGAGATGTCATTTGTCCGCCGCCGGGCCGCCGGTTAAGTGAGGATGACTACCTCCAGCCGCAGGAGAGACCCTTGCCCCAGGACGCCGTCATCCCCGCCGCCAAACGGCACTTCACTTTCCTCATCGCCAGCGCCCGGCGCGACGGCAACAGCGAGTGGCTCGCCCGCAATGCGGCCGAATATCTCGCCCCCGGCATTGCGCAGCAATGGCTGCATCTGGCGGATCTGCCGCTGGCGCCTTTCGAGGACATCCGTCATTCGATCGGCGTCTATCCCGAGCCCCAGGGCAATGAGCGGACCCTCTTCGAGGCGACGCTTGCGGCGACGGATCTCGTCTTCGTGGTCCCGCTCTATTGGTACAGCGTGCCCGCCAGCGCCAAGCTCTATCTCGACTACTGGAGCGGCTGGCTGCGCGTGCCGGGCGCCGATTTCAAGGCGCGCATGGCGGGCAGGACGCTGTGGGGCGTCTCCGCCATCTCCGATGAGGATCAGACGCGTGCCGACCCGCTCATCGGCACGCTCGCCATCACCGCCGATTACATGAAGATGGATTTCGGCGGCGTCCTCCTGGGCTATGGCAATCGCCCTGGCGATGTCATGGCCGACAAGGCGGCGCTGGAAAAGGCGCGCACATTCTTCATCAGCCGAGCGGCTTCAGTACCGATCGATCATGACGGACATGACGGTCTCACGGCTCCTGGCGGTGCTGAGCGCGCGATGCTTCCGTGATCGGACCTGTTTCGGTGAAGACCATGCCCGCCGGATGGGAGTTGGCCTCGGCACCGGGCACCACCTCGTCGCATGTGGTGAAGCTGCTGCTCGACCAGGGCGAGAAGAAAGGCAGCTTGGTCTGCGACTGCGATTGGCGGGTGCGTGTCTCGACCTCCACCATGGTGCGCGCCTGTTGCGCGCTCGTCGCCCAGACGAAGCAGGTCTCCTTGACGGTGCTGGCCGCCCATTCGTCGCGGTCGCGCATCTGGGCCGCGGGCTCCAGCCGGTAGAGATGAAGCTCGGTCTTTCGCGGATTCGTCGTCTTCGGCATGGCAGTGTGTTCCTTGGTTGCCTCGCCTGGAATCAAGAGCGGCTCGGGGCGAAAGTTCCCATCAAGTTCCATGCCCTTGGATGGAACCGAATGAACAGTTGCGCGTTGGAAGTCCGCCCTTATGGGAGAGGGCGTTCATGAAAACGATAACCAAAAGTGACCTGCTGACGATCATCGAGGATGTCGGCTTCGGTAGCGCCGTCGTTGGGGGAGCTGACCGGAACGGCATCATTGTCGACGGCTATCTCAATCTCGCCTCCATCGCCGAGCGCCTGGACAAGCTCGTGGAAAAGCGATTGCGCCTGGAAGCCCTGCGCAACGAGCAGGCGCATTAGCATGATCCGGAAAAGTGGATACCGGTTTTCCGAAAAGATCATGCGTAAACAAAAAATAAAGCGCGATGGCGACTAGATTTAAGCCATCGCGCTTTAGCGCATGGTGCGGAAGGTGATGGAATAGCGCTGGGCCTCGACGGCGGGGATACTATGCTCCCATTGGCTCCGGGCCTCGCCCGTCATCATATAGAGCGATCTTGGCTCAGCCGTAAGCGTAAAGCGCTCCCATGAGGTTCCCGCTTGGCGCCGGAAGCGGAACTTGCATTCCGACTTGAGCGACAGGCCGAAGACGTCGTCGAAATGCGGCTTGTCGCGATGCCAGCCGATCCCCACCCCTTCATCATATTCGGTGGCGAGGACCTGACGGATAGGGCCACCCGCCGGACCGGCGAAGGCTTCCACCCTGGCGATGAAAGGCGCAAGCCATGCCGGAATATCTTCGGCCTTATGGAGCTTGCGCTCGCTATAGTCATAGCGCCAGCCGAAGGAGGCGACGCGGCGCTTGCCCTCATAGGCGCCGAACTGGAAGGGCACGAGCGGCAGCTCGCGGACATGCGCGATGAGCCCCTGCTCTTCGGCCGGAGAGATGAAGTCCGGCTGATAGCGCAAGCCAGACGGGCCGCCGAGCGTCGGCGGGAAGAGGCTTAGGGTTTCAGTCATTGTGTTGAGGCACCAGACCTCCAATGTGGGAAGCCACGGTCCCGGATGAAAGCTATTGAGTCATCGCGCAAGAAGGCAAGCCGCAGTCGGGCTGATCAACATCACGTCAGCGACCAGGCCAGCGCAATGGCCAACAGGCCGAGGGCAATGCCGGCAAACACGGCATCCCGCCGGCTAAGGCGCGGTGCCGAGAGGATTGTCCGCGCCTGCCCCGTGCCGAGCCCGCGCGCTTCCATGGCGATCGCCGCGCGCCCGGCGCGGCGGATCGCATAGGCCAGTAGCGGAATGAACAAGGTGACGAGCTCCGGAGGATAGATAAAAGCGGAGGGCGGCTTGCCGCGTTTCATGGCGCGGGCGATGCGGATCTGCCGGAGCTCGCTCGCAAGGTCGGGCACCAGCTGCAGGGCCGAGAACAGCGAATAGCCGATGCGCGGCGACAGCTTCCAGTCCGCCATCAGCGCCTTGATGAAATGGCCGGGATCGGTGGTGAGCACGAAGACCGCCGATATCATGCCGCAGGCAATAGCGCGCAGGAACAGCACCACCCCCGCCGAGAAGGCTTGCGAGGCGAAAGGCGATTGCTCCGCCGCATAGCGGGCAAAATCGCTGTCCACCCGGAACAGCACGCTCGTCGTCAGGAAGCCGAAGCCGAACAGCGCGAAAGGCACCATCAGGCTTAAGACCAGGAGCGGCGATCTCCTTTCGAGCACGATGAGCGTCACGATGCTGAGCAGGATGGCGGCGAGCTGGAACCAGGCATCGAACATCAGGATGGCCATCACGATCCACAGAAGGCAGATCACGAGCTTGGGCAAGGGATGAAGCGCGCTCAGCATGGCGCATGCTGCCTGAGCCAGTGCAGCGCCAGCGCGATCGCGGGCGGGGCGAGACCGGCTCGCGCCAGGAGATCCGGATCGCTCAGGTGATCGCCGGTCGCACCATCGGCGATGATGCGGCCATGTGCGAGAATGATCGAGCGCGGGCAGAGTCTTAAGGCGAGATCCATGTCATGGGTGATGATGGCAACCGCATGGCCCTCTTGCGCCAGCCGCTCGATCAGCGTGACGACCATTCTGGCGCCCTTCGCATCGAGGCCCGCCGTCGGCTCATCGAGGACGAAGAGCGGCCATTGACCGGCGGCGGTCAACGAGGCGAGCGACAGGCGCCGCTTCTGGCCTTGCGACAATTCGAAGGGATGCTGATGCCGCACGGAAACGAGATCGAACTCATGGAGAAGCTGGTCCACGCGCTGCTCCGTCCGGTCCATGCCGCGCGGCAAAGCTGCCGCGATCTCGTCGCCGACCGAGCCCGCGATGAACTGGTTCTCCGGATTCTGGAAGGCGATGCCCGCGGGCCTGCCCTCGCGTCTGCCGGCCTTGAGCTTCAACAGGCCGGCGAGGCTTGCGCCCAGCGTAGATTTCCCCGCGCCATTGGCGCCCAATATGCCGAGGATTTCGCCGCCACGGATGGCGAGCGAGACGTTCTCGAGCACGGTCGGGCCGTAAAGCGGCGCGCAGTCGGCATGGACCAACCGTGCCACCCTTTCACCCGCCGGCGCTGATGCGTTTCGCGCCATATGCCGCGCCACGAAATCCTTAACCACGGGCATGGCCTTCTCGGCATCGACGCCGTCGAGCGCTGCCGGCAAGGTGAGCGGCGGCGCCATCGGAGCAAGTCCGGCCTTCTCCAGCTCGCCATCAAGTGCCACGGCCAGCGGCAACCAGACGCCCAGCTCCTCGAGCCGCGCGCGATGCGTCCGGAACACCGAAGCCGGTGGACCTTCGGCCAGGATCCGGCCCGATGCATCCAATATGACGACACGGTCGACCGAGGTGATGAGCCCGTCGAGCCGATGATCGACCAGGAACACGCTGCGCTCCTCGTGCCGGTCCATCAGGAGGCGATGCAGGCGCGCCGCCACGGCAGGCGCCAGATGCGCCGTCGGCTCATCCGCCACGAAGATCGGCGCCTCTTGTGCGAAGCAGGCGGCGAGCGCCACCAGTTGCTTCTCGCCGCCTGACAAACTCGCGGAGCGGCGCCCGAGCCAATCGTCCGACAGGTCGACGAGCCGCAAAGCCGCCCTCACACGCGCGGCGATCTCGTCCTCCGGCACCCCACGATTTTCGAGCGCGAAGGCGATCTCGTCCTCGACGCGCATGCCGCACAAGGTCTCTTCCGCATTCTGGAAGAAACGCGCGACCTCCGACGCCCAGCCGGCCGGGGCGCGCGTCGCGACATCTTCGTCACCGAGCCGGATATCGCCCTGGCGCTCGGCTGGGATGGTCTGCGGCACGAGTCCGTTGAGCGTGTTGAGCAGCGTCGACTTGCCGGAGCCCGAGCTGCCGAGCAGCAGCAGACGCTCGCCACGCTTCAGATCGAAGCTGACCGGACCGACGGCATCGCGCTGCGCGTAAGGGTAACGAACCGATACGTTTCGCCACGACGCCGCGATTTCCTTAGGCCCGCTGCAGCCGTCTGTCATGGTCGATCGTGAGGCCGGAAAGCACGCCGGTGCGATAGAGCGCCTCGACGATCACATGGCCGAGAAGTCCGCCGAGCAAAGCGCCGCTCAGGCAGCGCAGGACGAACATGGCGATGAGGAGTCCGGGCTCCAGCGCGCTGTAGTTGAAGAGGACCCAGGTATAGGCGAAGGAGAAGATCGCAGCGCCGGTGCCCGCCGCCATCAGCACCGGCAGGCGGTAGTTGCGCCAGCCCGTCGCTGCGAAGACGATCTCGGCGCCCGCCCCCTGGATGAAGCCCGAGAGCAGCAGCATGAGGCCGGCCGGGCTGCCGAGCAGGATCTCGGTGAGCGCGGCCAGCATTTCTGAGATGATGGCGACACCGGGCTTCCGGATGATGGCGGCGGCGATGATGGAGACGATGAACCAGAAGCCCATCACCACATCCATGGTGACGGCGCCGAAGATCGCCTGGGCGATCAGCCAGACCTGCACCCAGCCGAGATAGAGCACGCCGAAGACCGCGCCGAGCACGGCGACGATCAGGATTTCACGCAAGGACCAATGGAAGCGGCTGTTCATGGGCATACCTCACACTTTGGCGCTGGGGCTGTTGGCGGAGACGGTGAGATCGAGCGTCACATGGCCTTCGGGCGCCCCGAAGCGCAGGAACGCCTCGCCGAGCGTGGCGAAGACCGGGCCGGCATCGCCCTTGAGCCTGGTGCAGAAATTCTTCGGCCGGTCGAACACACCCGAGCTTTTCAGGAAATCGATGCAGCCATAGATCTCGTCCATATGGTGCCCGACACCGAGCGGATAGAGCGAGAACTGCGCCGCGATCGCCTGCCCCGTCCGCGGCGCCGCGGCAACTGTTTTTCGTGCGGCATCGATGCGTTCCGAGAGCGGCAAAGCCGAGCTCATATCGTTCTGCGGCGTGCAGATCGGATCGTCGGGCTCGCCCGGACAGCCGCGCGACACGGTCGCCGACAGCACGCAATGCGTGCCGGTCTGCGCCGCGGCGACGAAGAGATCGCGCATCGCCGGAAAGAGCTGCTCCGGCGGGCCTACGATCAGTGTCGAGACATCATCGGTCTCGATGCGGAAATGCGGCCGATAGGGGTCGAGCGCCTTGATGGCGCCGAGGATGATGCCGATGAAATCATCGGACATGGGATAGAGGGAAATCTGTGCGCCGGAAAACATCGTCACCTCGCTCCGCTGGTATTATCCAGATCAGCTTGAGGGTCCGCGAACATGTCGTCCGCATCTCAGCCCCGGCGTTACGGAGCACCCCTGTGGAATGACGCCTTTTAGTCCTGATCGCTTCTCTTACGCAAGCCGGAAATGCATGAGCTATGCGATGTGCTGGGCTGCGCCTGCCGCATCGAGACGCCTGATGTCGCCCGGCCTGACCGGGACGCCTCTATGCGCCGAGGCGATGGCGGCGAAGGCCAGAGCGAGGCTCGCGAGATTGCCGCGGGCGCCGTTCAGCGGCTCGCGGCCGTCCTCGATGGCGCAAATGAGCTCGCCCATCGCGCCATGGAAGCCGTCATTGAACCAGCTCCCGGTGAGGCTGGGCGCAGCGACCCCGGCTTCGGTGTAGAGTTCCACCTTCTGCTCGCCGAGATTGGGCCCGACGCTCAGAAGGCTGCCCTTCGTGCCGGCGATATAGGTGCGGTCCTGCGGACCGTAAGGCGTGGCGCCATCGAAGATGAGCGAGGCTTGGCCCTTGTCGAATTGAACGAGCGCCGAGGCCAGGAGTGGCGGCTTGACCTCTTGCCCCATCGCATGTTTGCGCAAAGCGAAGACCGAGCGCGCGCCATCGCCGATCAGGCTCGCAAGGAAGTCGAACCAGTGGATGGCGAAATCATAGAAGACGAGATCGTCGATCGCTTCGAAGGGTGTCCCCTTGATCCAGCCATGGTTCCAGTGGATGGCCACATGGCAGGAGATGAGATCGCCGAGGAGGCCGGCGCGTACCGCTTCCCGCATATAGGAGAGATGCGGCGCCCAGCGGCCGTTCTGGTTGACGGCGAGCTTGACGCCCTCATCGTCGGCGAGCCGGACCAGACGCTCGCCCTGGTCGAGGTCGATCACGAAAGGCTTCTGCGACAGCACATGCTTTCCCGCACCGAGTGCTGATTCGATCATGCCAAAGCGCTCGCGCGGATGGGTGGTGATGTCGACGACGTCGATATCGGGGCGCCTGAGGACCTGGGCGAAATCGCTCGTCGCCTCGGCTTCGGGGAAATACTGATCGCGCCGCGCTTCGGCCTTGCCCAGCGTGCGGTTGCAGATGACGCGCACATCGAGGCCCGCTTTGCGATAGGCATCGAGATGGGCGAAGGAGATGCCGCCGGCACCGATGAGCGCGATCCCTGGCCTGTAGCTCCTGGAGCGCGGCGGCTGATAGGGAAGCTCCGGCGCCGCGACGATCTTCACGGGCGCGGTTGCCAGCGCATAGGCGTCTTCGCTGGGGGTTTGGGCTTCGCTCATGGCAAGAGCGCCACGGTGCGTTTCTCGCGCGCCGAGAGCACGGCGCTGTCGGTGATCTGCTGGCCGATGCGCGACAAGGCCGGCGACAGAGGTCCGGTGACTTCCGTGTCATTGGCGATGCAGTCGAGCATATATTCGACCGGCGCGCGCCTGCCCGCCGGCAGCACGTCCGCCGCGATCGCCCGATGCGCCGGCTGCTCGCGCGTCTGTATGGTGACGATGGGCTCGTAATCATAGCTCGACAGCGTGCCCTGCGTCCCGATCACGACGAAGCCGCATTTGGGCTGCGGCTGCTGCGTCCACGGATCGGAGAAGGTGCCCCAGCGCGTTTCGAACTTCGACAGGCCGCGCATATAGCGGCAGACGGTGACCGAATGCTGGTCGACCTCGATGCCGGGCGTCTCGTCGACGACGCTGGTGACTTCGATCGGCTGGTCGCCATCGAGGAACCAGGTGCCGAGCGTCACGCCATAGCCCAGATAATCGAGCAGGCTGCCGCCGCCCGAGGCCCGCTTGTACCACCAGGACGAGGGCTTCGCCGCCTCCACCTCTTCGGCCGTCACCTCGACCTTGTCGGCGAGATGATAGAGCGGCCCGCGATTGCCGTCGTAAAAATGCACCTCGATGACATCGCCGATGGCGCCCTCATCGATCAGCCTTTTGGTCGTGACATGACACGGATACCAGGCGAGCGGCCAGTTGATGGCGAGCTTCCGTCCGGCCGCTTTCATCGCCTGGATCATGCGGTCGGCTTCCGCGACCGAGGCCGCGAAGGGCTTTTCCACCAGCACATGCACCTTGTGCTTTGCCACTCTTTCGACGTGATCGGCATGCGCGGCGGTCGCCGCGCAGATGACGGCAAGATCGGGCTTGCTCTTCTCGAGACATTCATCGAGATCGGTGAACACCCGATCCTCGTGGATGTTGAAATTGGCGATCGCCGCCGCCATGCGCCCGGGCGTCGGGTCATAGATGGCGGCGATCTCCGCATCGGGATGGTTGAACACTTCTCTCAAGAGGTCGCCCATATGCATATGGTCGAAATTGATTCCCGCCACGCGCCATCTGGTCATGCTGTCCTCACATTCTGCATCTAGCGGCTTCGCGCAATCATCCCCTGGTTTCCCCTTCTCCCGCAAGCGGAGAAGGGGAAAATCACATACACCCAGTAGCGGAGGTTCAAATCTCTGGAATCTTCGACAACTGCTCCATGAACCGGCCGAATTCCCCGGAATTCATGGGAACCAGATGCTTGTCGGCCGGGAAGGCGCCGCTTTCGACGTCATGCGCATATTCGCGGAAAGCCGATACCCGTTCTTGCTGCAGGCGGCGGTTCTCGCCGAGGAAGTCGCGATAGACCTTGGAATGGCGCGGATAATGTCCGTCATGGCTGCCGAGCACGTCCATGGCGAAGAGATATTGCGCGTCGCATTTCCCGCCGGCGCCCATCGATATCATCAGGAGCCTGGTGCGCCGCGAGATCGCTTCCGCCACATCGGGCGGCACCACCTCGATCTCGGCGGCGAAGGCGCCCGCCTCTTCGAGCGCCTTGGTCTGCCGCCACACCTCGAGCGCCTGCTCATAAGTCTTGCCCACCGCCCGGAACCCGCCTGTCCAGGTGCGTCGCGACGGGATGAGGCCGACATGGCCCACGACCGGAATGCCCTCATCGCGCAATCGCCTGACGATGGCGAGGCTCGCCCCGCAATAGACCGCATTGGCGCCGAGCTTGAGGAACCGGAAGGCGGCGCGCAGATAATCCTCCTCGGTCACATAGAGCCCGGGCTCGAGGCCGGCGACGGCAAAGGGTGTCGGACACACCTCGCGAAACCTCCGCTGCTCGATGATCTCCGGCGGCACCGAAAGCATATCGATGCCGGCGAGGCTTGCCGCTTCCGCCTCATCGAGCGATTCGACCCTGAGCTTGGTGAGCTGCCGCTTGCCCTTGAGGGCGAGGAGATCGGCGACGGTGGCTTGCATAGACTTCATTCCGGTCCTTCCTAGGCGGCGAGCAGAGATTTGAGCCGATGGGACGGTTCAGCCAAAGCTTGCGGATCCGGCCGGCACTGCCGGGCGATGAGCAGCTCGGCGATCTTGATGTCCTTGGCGATGGCGCCCACCGGCCCGACCGCGCTGGCGGCGACGAGCCTGCCCGTGGTGTCGAGATGGAATTTGAGCACCGCATCCGGCACGGCGCGCGCGATCGTCGTCGCACCGCTGTCGGGGAGGCCCGAGATCTGCAGGCAGATTTCGTATTGATCCGACCAGAACCACGGCACCGCCGTCTGGCTCGCTTGCCGGCCCAGCATGTTGCAGGCCGCGAGCGCCCCTTGCTCCAGCGCATTGCGCCAGGATTCGAGCCGGAGGCGCCGGCCGCCGAACAGCGGATGGATCGCGGCGGCGCAATCTCCCGCGGCGTAGATCGCCTCATCGCTGGTGCGAAGACAGGCATCGGTCGCGATCCCATTGTCGATCGCGAGGCCCGCTTGCTCGGCAAGCGCAATGTCGGGACGGGCGCCGACGCCGGCGATCACGGTGTCGCCGGCGATCGTTTCGCCGGTCGATAATGTCACTTTGCCGTCCGAACCGATCTTCTCGACCGCGACACCGATATGGAACGCGACGCCGGCGGCGCGATGCCTGGCCTCGACGATGGCGGCGAGGTCGGCCGGCACGTTGCGCGACAGGAGCCGCGGCGCAAGCTCGATCACGGTGGCGGAGGCGCCGCGCTGCACGGCGCTTGCCGCAAGCTCGAGGCCGATGAAGCCGCCGCCGATGATGGTCACGCGACTGCCTTTCGTGAGATGCGCGCGCAGCAGCACCGCATCTGCATGATGGCGCAAGGTGAGCGCCGCCTCACCGCCCGGGACAGCGAGCGGCCGGGCTTGCGCCCCGGTCGCGAGCAGCAGCCGGTGATAAGGAACGGTCGCGCCGTCATTTAGATGGATCGCGCGACTTGTCCGCTCGATGGCGACCGCGCGGCGCGACCGGCGATGGTCGATCGCGAGCTCTTCGAAACGCGCCGCATCCGCATTGCACCGACAGGCCTCCGGACCGTCATCGGTCAGGAAGGTTTTCGACAGTGGCGGGCGTTCATAGGGCGCATGCTCTTCCGCGCCGATGAGCATGATGGCGCCCGTCCAGCCCTGCTCGCGCAAGGCGACCGCGGCCCTGCCGCCGCATTCCCCTGCCCCGATGACGACCATGCCGCGATCCGACACGTTCCCTCCGGCGTCACCCGAGCTTGACGAAGAGCCGGCCGCCATCGACCCTTACCGGATAGGTGGCGAGATCGACGCAGGCCGGCGCGCCCTTGGCCTTGCCGGTGGTGAAGTCGAAGCGGCCATTGTGCTTCGGGCATTCGATGATCGTGCCCATCACCAGCCCGCCGGAGAGATGCACCTTCTCATGCGTGCACAGGCCGTCGGTCGCGAAATAGCGGTCGTCCTCGGTGCGATAGACAGCGAAGGTGCGCCCGTCATGATCGAAGCGGACGACGTCCTCCTGGTCAACGTCTTCGGCGCTGCCGGCATCGATCCATTGATCTCCCATGATGATGTCACTCCGCGGGTTTCAGCACGGCGCCGTAATTATAGGGAACGGACTTGGCGCCGGAAGGCAATTGCCGCACCACGTGATAGCCGGGCTCGCCTATCTGCCGCAGGATGGTGGGGATGATCTCGCGATAGGCCGCGATGGTGCTCGGATAAGGTGCCGGGCAATCGTCCTTGATCGCTTCATGCAATCGGGGCAGCGCATGATAGGGCACCATCGGGAACATGTGGTGCTCGACATGGTAGTTCATGTTCCAATAGAGGAAGCGGAACAGCGGGTTCATATGGACGGTGCGCGTATTGAGCCGGTGGTCGAGCACGTCCTCGGCGAGGCCCGCATGCTGGGTCAGGCCGAAGAAGATGGTCATGAAGCCGCCATAGAAGGTCGGAAGCCCGACCAGCATCGCCGGCAGGAGGCTCCCCATCCACAAGCACGCCGCGATGACGGCGGCGAAGATGGCGAGATAGATGCGCGCCACGAGAGTGACCTTCCAGCGCTCCATCTCGGGGATGAAGGTTTGTTCTTCGGCGGTGAGGCGGCCCGCCGCATGGATGAACAGATGCCGGATGGTGCGCAGGCTGCTCTTGATGGCGAAGACATTGAGCAGGAGCCCCGTCACGTCGGGCGGGCGCGGCACGGCGATCTCGGGGTCGCGCCCGACGATGATCGTGTCGGTGTGATGGCGCGTATGGCTCCAGCGCCATACCGTCGGCTCGCGCAGGATCATGAAGCTCGCAATATGATAGACCGCGTCATTCATCCAGCGCGTCTTGAAGGCCGTGCCATGTCCGGCCTCATGCCAGCGGCTGTCGCTCGAAGAGCCATAGAAGACGCCATAGGCGAGGAAGAACGGCACGGCGCACCAGCTGCCCCAGAAATAAATGCCCCCGGCCGCGGACAGCAGCAAAGCCGCAAACCATATCATCGTGTCGCGCAAAGCCGGTCCGTCCGACCGCTTCATCAATTCCTTGAGCGCCTTGCGCGGGATCGGACAGGCATACCATTCGGCCGCCGACAGGCCGTTTTCCTCAGCCAGCGCCGAATCCCTGCCGATCAGACTGTAATCGCGTGCTGAGGGTGTTATCGGCACCTCAATTCACCCTTGTGGTCCGCCCCCGGACCCGCTCTATGACATCATTTTGATGCGTCATTTTGAGGATACCATTCGAAAGTGGCATATTCAAGGGGATTCCCAAATCTCAACATGGACAAATGACCTCATTTTGAGGTTTTTCTTGACCGCCGTCCCATGACGCCGCTAGCTTGGCGAATCGAACTCTTGAAAGGACGGCCTTGGCCAAAGAGCGACCCAAGCTGGATGAGATTGCCCGCACCGCCCGCGTCTCCAAGGCGACGGTCGACCGGGTCCTCAACCAGCGTCCGGGTGTCCAGGACCATACCCGCGCCCATGTGCTTGCCGTGATGGCCGAGCTTTCGGGTGAGAAATCGGCGCTCTCAGCGCTCAGGAAGGTCAGCCTCGATTTCGTCCTTCCCGGCGGCAGCAACGCCTTCATCTCCGATCTTGCCCGGCATATCGAGAAGCAGGTCGGCGCGCGCGGCGATGTCGACATCCTGATCCATCGCCTGGGCGGCATCGAGCCGGAAGAGATCGCCGCCCGGCTCGCTGATCTGCGCCCGGCCTGCCAGGGTGTGGGGCTGATCGGCCTCGACAGCCCGGCGGTGCGCGAGGCGGTGCGCAAGCTCATCGCGCAAGGTACCGTGGTGATGACGCTCGTTTCCGACATCAGCCATGTCGGGCGCGTGAATTATGTCGGCATTGACAACCGCGCCGCCGGAAGGCTCGCCGGCTATCTCATTGGCCGTTTCGTTGCGGGCTCTGCCGGCAAGGTGGCGATGCTCGCCGGCGCCCTTGCCTATCGCGGCCATGAGGAGCGCGAGATGGGCTTCCGTCACATATTGCAGGAGAATTTCCCGCAATTGCGCATCGTCGCGGCGCGCGAGGTGCGCGAAGATGCGAACCGCGCCTATCGCGAAACGCGCTCTCTCCTCGATGAGCATCCCGACCTCAGCGCCATCTATTGCATCGGCGCCGGCCAGGACGGCATTGCGCGCGCCTTGATCGAGCGCGAGCGCGACAAGTCGGTCGTCTTCGTCGGCCATGACCTGACCGAGGACACGCGCCAATATCTTCTGACCGGCGTCATGGATGTGGCGATCGACCAGAACGCCCGCGTCGAGGCGCGCGAGGTGGTCGACCGGCTCGTTCGCGCGGTGCGGGGCGAAGATGATATTTCCACCGCCACGATCCGCATACAGTCGGTCTTCCGCGAGAACATCCCCAATGAAAGCTGAACGCATGGACACTATGAGCACCGAGGGGATCTCCCTCACCTTCCGGCCAGAGAGCGGCATCATCGACGATCTGGTGATCAATTGCGAAGGAGCGAAGGATTTGCGGCCCCTGCATCGCGCCCCTTGGGTCCGCTCCGGGGAAGCCCTGCCCGATGGTGTGGCGCCGGTCGAAAGCCGGCTCGCCGGTGATTTCTTTTGTGCGCCTTTCGGCAGGACGAAAGCCGATATTCCGATCCATGGCTGGGCCGCCAATGGCACGTGGGAAAAGGCCGGCAGCGAAAGCGCGGCGAGCGGCACCGTCACCACGACGTACAATTTGCGCGAGGCGGTCGAAGGCGCGCGCCTCGTCAAGCACCTGACGCTCTGCCCCCATCACCCCATCGTTTATCAAAGCCATGTCTTCGAGGGCGGCGCCGGCGCCATTCCCGTGGCGCATCACGCCATGATCCATGTGCCGGGCGGCGCGCGCTTGAGTTTTTCGAGCAAAGCCTCGGGCTTCACGCTCGGCAAGGCGCTCGAGACCGATCCGAAGCGCGGCCGCTCGGTGCTTCTCTATCCGCAGCGCTTCGCGTCCCTGGCCAAGGTCAAGCGCGCCGATGGCGCCATCAGCGATGCGAGCCTCTATCCCTTCGATCAGGGACATGAGGACTTCATCATCATGAGCGAGAGGCCTGGCACGAAGCTCGGCTGGTCGGCGGCGCTCGCCAAGGCCGATGGCTTCCTGTTCTTCGCTCTCAAGGATGCGATCGTCCTGCCGCACACGGCCCTATGGATGAGCAATGGCGGACGCAATTACGCGCCATGGAACGGCCGCCACCGTGCGGTGATCGGCATCGAGGAAGCATCGCTCGATCACCACCTGATCGAGGATCCTGAGGACGGGCTTGCGGGCCTGGCGCTCGGCAAAGGCAAGGTCACGGTCCGCTATGCGCTGGGCGCCATCCCCGTGCCGGCGGACTGGACCGCGGTCAGCGACATCAGGCTCGGCAATGGCGAGATCACCCTCACCGATGCGAGCGGCGATGAGCGCAAGGTGCCCTTCCTCACCGGCTTCTTCTAGCGCTCTAAGGCGTGGACTCATAAACCCGCAGCCAGATGCGCCATGTCCGGAATTGCCTGGTAACCGGAAACAGGGCCGAAGCCGCCAGATCGACGCGATTGACCCAAAGCAGACCGCCTAAGCGCGAAATGGGGCGAGCTGCTGTCTGCCCTGCAAGCCATGCGCAGGCGCTTCTACTTCCCGGTGATCGTGACACAGTTATGTGCCCGGCATGTGTAGTGCTCTACCCGACTTTCAAGGAACTATCCAAGTCGCCCGGGTCTCAGGAGAGGTAGATTGCGAAGAAGGCGTTGGCTGCGAAAACGACAACGAACTCCCCCGGCTGCGAGAGAGGCGGCCGATTCGCAAGGTCGACGGGTTCGTTCAAGGTGAGAAAAGGTCCCCCTATGCGCCAGAGCCTCGGGCCGCCAAGCGCCGCTAAGCGCTGCTTCTCTGCAGCCGCGTCGTCTACCGACACAAACTTGCGCTCTCCCGTCGTGTAGTCGTCGCTCATTTGAGTGCCTTCCTAAGCTGGCAATGGCGTGCGGGCTTAAGTCAAATGATAACTTGCGAGACCTGAAACCGGCAAGGGGCGAATTGGTTTCGACTTGGCCCCTTTCGCCTCGGTAGCAGACAACATGCGTGATTTAACTAAGCCCCATTTTATGAGCACACGCCTGACTCGCCTTGACTCACGCTTCCGCTTATCCCAACATCAAAATGATGCATCTCCGTGTCATTTTGAGCACGTGGCCGGGCTTGACCCGGCCATCCAGTAGCTTTCAAAAAAGACTGTGCGCAACCGTTAGATGGGAGGATTCAATGCTGAAGCGAATAGCGATCTGTCTCAGTGCCGCGCTGGTGGCGCTGAGCTTAGGGCTGGCCTCGAGCGTCTCGGCCGAGGCGAAGAAGACATTCTATTGGATATCGCATGGATCGCCCGCCGATCCGGTCTGGACCTATTTCCTCGCCGGCGCCAAGCAATGGGCCGAGGACACCGGCAACACAGTGAACACCTCCTTCCACAATGGCGATGTGCCGGCGCATCAGGAGGCGGTGCGCGCCGCCATTGCCGCCAAGGCCGACGGCATCGTCACGACGAGCCCCGACCCCGGTAGCCTCATCGCAGTCGCCAAGGAAGCGAATGACGCCGGCATCCCGATCATCAATTTCAACACGCCCGATCCGAAAGCGAGCTTCGATGCCTATGTCGGCGGCGACAATGTCACCTTCGGCCGCAACTGGGCGCAATATCTGGTCGACAAGGGCCTGGTGAAATCGGGCGACTTCGTCTGGATGCCGGTCGAGGTGCCGGGCGCAACGTATGGCGTGCAGGAAGAGGAAGGCATCTCGAGCGTCTTCAAGCCGCTCAACATCACCTGGGAGATCACCGACGCCACGCTCGATCAAGCGGAGATCATCACCCGCATGTCGGACTACCTGACCGCCAACCGCGCCAAGATCAAGGCGATCATCGGCCTCGGCGATCTCGTCACCGGCAGTATCAAGCGCGTCTTCGACCAGGTCGGCGTCAAGGCCGGCGAGATCCCGGTGGTCGGCTGGGGCAACTCGACCGACACCACGCAGGAAGTGCTCACCGGCTATGTGAATGCCGCGCAATGGCAGGACCCGCAGGCGACGAGCTACATGGCGCTGTCCATGGCCGCCATGGCCTCTAGCAAGATCCCGCCCGGCTTCAACATCATCACCGGCGCCCTCTATGAGAAGGATACCGCCGAGGTCTATGACAAGATCCTCTCCGGCAAGTAGTGTTGTCTGAAAGTCCGCTGCGCATCTCGCCATCCTTATCCTTCCCCCTTGCGGGGAAGGTGTTGGTGTGGCTACCCGGCCATGGGCCGGGTAGTCGGATGGGGGCCGTGCGGCGCGAATAGTGTTGATGTCCTTCATGCCGCACCGCTCCCTTCTACAGCGCCTCATCGCTGCGCCGGAATTCGGCCCGCTGGTCCTTCTGGTGCTCGAGCTACTCGTCTTCTGGTCGATCAATCCGGGCTTCCTGTCGCTCCAGAACATCAGCAACACGCTGGCCTTCACCGTCGAGCTCGGCCTCATCGCGCTGGCGATGACCTTGCTCATGACCTCGGGCGAGTTCGATCTCTCGGTCGGCTCGGTCTTCGGCTTCTCGGCCGTGCTGATGTGGACCTTGTTCAACAGCGGCGTCGTGCCGATGGAAGTGGCCTTCCTCGCCGCCCTGGGCGTCAGCCTGTTCATCGGCTTCGCCAATGGCTGGTTCGTCACGAGGCTCAACATCCCCTCCTTCCTCGTGACCTTGGGCATGCTGCTGGTGGTGCGCGGCACCGCTCTCTATGTCACCGACGGCTTCCCGCAGCGGACCTGGAATGCCGAAGGCAGCTGGCTCGCCGATCTCCTGGTCGGGAGCTTCTATATCGGCACCTTCCGCGTCTATATGTCGGTCTTCTGGTTCGCCCTCGCGGCCATCGCGACGCACTATCTTTTGACCGAGACCAAGGCCGGCAACTGGATCCAGGCCGCGGGCGGCAATCCCGGCGCCGCGCGCGCCCGCGGCGTCAATGTCAAGCGCACCAAGATCCTGCTGTTCATGTTCGCTTCCGTCATGTCGGCGCTGGCCGGCATCATCTCGTCGATCCGCACCTCGGCCGCCAATCCCAACAGCGGCACCGGCTATGAGCTCGAAGTCATCGCCATGGTCGTCATCGGTGGCACGCTCCTGACCGGCGGCCGTGGCACCATCCTCGGAACCGTGCTCGGCATCTTCATCCTGCGCGTCATGCGCAACGGCATCGTGCTGGTCGGCGTGCCGGGCCTTGCCTACAATATCTTCATCGGCGCCATCATCCTCGGCATGATGGCGCTCCATTCATGGCTCGAACGCCGGCACAATGCGGGGACTTGAGCAGATGGAAGACGAGCTCGTCCGCATGGAGCGGATCAACAAGTTCTATGGCCGCGTCCATGCCTTGCGCGATGTGAGCCTGAGAATCCTGCGCCGGGAAGTCGTGGGGCTCCTTGGCGACAACGGCGCCGGCAAGTCAACCTTGATCAAGGTCCTGTCGGGCGCCGTGCCGATGTCGGGCGGCGAGATCTATGTCAAGGGCCGCAAGGTCGAGATGAAGAGCACCATCGATGCCATCGCCAACGGCATCGAGACCATCTATCAGGATTCGGCTTTGGTGCCGCAGCTCTCGATCGCCCGCAACCTGTTCCTCGGGCGCGAGCCGGTCAAGGGCCCGCGCTTCCTCAACCGGCTCGATCATGAAGCGATGAACGGCGTCGCCCGCGACCTGTTGAAGAAGGTCGGCATCACCAAGGAGATCCCGCCCGACACGCCGATCACCGCTCTGTCGGGCGGCGAGCGCCAGGCGGTGGCGATCGCGCGCGCCATGCAGTTCGACAGCGATCTCATCATCCTCGACGAGCCGACCAACAATCTGGGTGTGGCGGAGACGCAAGGCGTGCTGCGCTTCGTGCGCGAGGCGCGCAATACCGGCCATTCCTGCATCTTCATCGCGCACAACATCCATCATGTCTTCCAGGTGGTCGACCGCATCATCGTGATGCGCGGCGGCCGGATCGTTGCCGACGACATCGATCCCAAGCAGACCAGCATCGAGGAGGTCGAGCGCGTCATCACCGGCGAGGCCATGATCGCGGCGGTCGAGCGCCTGAGCTGATCCTGCGCCGGTAAGGCCATCGCATTTGGCTATTCCGGTGAAGTGTCGTGCCAGGCTTCCCCTTCTCCCGCTTGCGGGCAGGCGCGCGATCAGGAAAAGTGGCCGCCGGTTTTCCGTCCGATCGCGCGCCAAATCTAAGGTTTTCGATCACGTTTATCAGGTCAGATCGTTCCGATCTGACCTGATCGTGATCTATGTGGCCGAAG
>Ga0187894_10000985_pt1 | contig 37784 bp, 35 predicted proteins | sample GBC1701081metaG_FD_136650 | JGI IMG/M metagenome (GOLD analysis project Ga0187894, IMG submission 136650) | White microbial mat communities from a lava cave in the Kipuka Kanohina Cave System on the Island of Hawaii, USA - GBC170108-1 metaG ... | reverse complement strand
GAAGCCGAAACCTTAATCATCTCTTCCGGCGCTGAAGCAAAATGGCTCGGCATTCCGGGCGAAGCGCCTGTACAACTCGGCGGCTTGGGCGGCGCGGGCGTGTCGGCGTGTGCCACCTGCGACGGCTTCTTTTTCAAAGGCAAACCGCTCGTTGTGGTCGGCGGCGGCGATACGGCGATGGAAGAGGCGACTTTCTTAACCAAGTTCGCTACCAAAGTTACGGTCATTCATCGCCGCGATGCGTTGCGAGCCTCAAAGATTATGCAGGAGAAAGCCTTTCGTAACAATAAGATTGAGTTTATCTGGGACACAGCGGTTGAAGAGATTTTGGGAACCCCGGAAAAGGGTGTAAGCGGCGTAAGAATCAGGAATTTGAAATCGGGTGAAGTGCAAATTTTCCCAACCGAAGGCGTCTTTATTGCTATCGGACATAAGCCGAATACCGATATTTTCAAAGGCTGGCTCGACATGGACGAAATCGGTTATTTGAAGACCGACGGGCGCACCATGGCAACCAATATCCCCGGCGTCTTTGCCTGTGGCGACGCGCAGGATTCCTATTATCGGCAAGCGGTCACGGCGGCAGGAACAGGTTGTATGGCAGCGATTGACGCCGAGCGGTTTCTGGAAAACCAACAACTGGTTGAGACGGTAGAGGCAACCGCGTAAGGTTTCTGCTACACTACTTGGAGAGATGATATGTCAGCAAATCCGAAGACCTATATTACTCCTGAAGAATACTTGGAACTGGAAGAGAAAGCCGAGTTCAAAAGCGAGTATTTCAACGGCGAGATTTTTGCGATGGCGGGGGCAACTCCCCGCCACACTCTCATCACCAGCAATGTCAGTCGTGAACTTGGTAATCAATTAGCAGGGCGGAGATGTGCGGTGCTTTCCACTGACTTGCGTGTTAAAGTCAGTCAAACGGGGATGTATACCTATGCTGATGTTGCCATCCTTTGCGATAAGCCGAAACTCGATGAGAAAAACAACTATACGCTGCTCAATCCGCAGCTTATTGTTGAAGTTCTGTCAGACTCAACGAAAAACTACGACCGGGGCGAAAAGTTTGAGCATTATCGTTCGATAGACTCGTTTACCGATTACCTGCTCATCTCGCAAGATAAATTTCACGTCGAGTATTTTGCCAAACAGCCGGATGGCAGTTGGCTTCTCAGAGAGTTTAATCATCTTGAAGATACCATCAGGATTGCTTCCTTGAATTGCGAAATTACACTGACAAATATCTACGAAAACTATGACCTCTTCGATTCCGAGTAGCTTGCAGTTGAAAGATGATGAAAGCGATAAGTGTAGAACCTGACAATCAACCAACCACAGCAAACCACAGAAATACAGGTTGGCAATTCTTGGCTTTTGCTGAATTTCTGCTTTTGGGATTATGGCTGGGCGCAATGTGCTTCTTTAGCTTTGCCGTTGCGCCGAGCGCCTTTGCTGTGCTGCCCTCGCGCCATCTCGCCGGATTGGTTGTCGCCAGCGCCTTAACAAAAGTTGAATGGCTTGGTCTGATTTTCGGCGGCTTGTTGTTGCTCCTGCATTTCTTCAAAGCCAGGCAACAACAAACCTCGCGCCGTCTCTCATTAGTTCTGTTGCTTCTCATGATAGCTGCTACCGCAGCTTTGCGATTCTGGGTTTCTCCGGCAATGAACGCGCTGCGCCTCTCGATGGGCGGCGTTATTGATGACATCTTGCCGACAGACCCGTTGCGTGTACAATTTAACAATTTGCATCAATACTCCGTCTGGTTGATGGGCGCGTCCATTTTAGCCGGAGTGGCATTACTCTTTGTTAATGTCCGTTCGTGGTTCAAACGATAAGTGAATTTGTCCGACATTTCTTGACGATGCGCTGATTGCGCTATAATCTCCACTGCACTATGGAGACAGTCACCGAACAATCAACAGAAGCTAAACCGTCGCTGCAACGGACACTGGGGCTGATGAGCGCCATTGCCGTTGTCGTCGGCTCGACCATCGGTTCCGGCATCTTTCGCTCACCTGCGGGAATTGCCGCCAAAGTTCCTGATGAGAGTCTTTACCTGTTGCTCTGGGCGATTGGCGGCGCGTTTACGCTTTGCGGGGCGCTCACCTATGCTGAACTCGCCAGCGTCTTTCCGCAAACCGGCGGCGTCTATGTCTATCTGCGCGAGGGGTTGGGGAAACTTCCGGCATTTCTCTTTGGCTGGTCGCAACTCATCATCATACGCGCTTCGGCTCTCGGCGCTTTGGCAATCGTCGTCGCGGAATATCTGCTCCGCATTCTTGGGCAACCGATTACCGTTGAGGTTGCCGGCGTTACCCAGACGGCTCCGAATGTTCGCTATATTGCGGCTGGCGTTGTCGTTCTCGCTACCGTCTTGAATGTGGTCGGCGTCAAACTCGGCGCTTTGGTGCAAAATCTGACAACTGCCGCAAAATATGGAGCCTTGGCAATTCTCGTGCTTGCCGTCTTTCTGATTGGCGCAAATTATCCTGTGCCGCCGACCATTGAGGAAGTCGCCGTTAATAACGATATTTCCTTCGCTTTGATAGGCAGCGCCTTCATTTCAATTTTATGGGTCTATGACGGTTGGGCGGATGTCACCTACGTAAGCGGCGAAGTCAAACGCCCGGAGCGCAATCTGCCGCTCGCCTTGATCTTCGGTACAATCGCTGTGCTGATCATGTACTTGCTGGCAAATCTCGCCTATTTTCATCTGCTCAGTGTGCGGCAAATTGCCGGGTCAAGGCTTGTCGCTGCTGATACCGCATCCATGATTATCGGTAATTCCGGTGTCGTTCTCATCTCTCTGGCTGTGATGATCTCCGCCTTTGGAACTTTGAATGCTTCCGTCATGACCGGACCGCGAACGCTCTTTGCGATGGCGGAAGACCGCTTATTCTTCAAACAACTCGCTGCCGTGCATCCGCGTTTTAAGACGCCTCATGTCTCTATCATTGTGCTGTCCCTGTTAGCCGTCTTGTTCGTTTTGCTGATCGGCAACTTTAATCAACTCGCCGATATGTTCGTTATTGCCGTCTGGCCCTTCTACGTTGCCGGAGTGGCTGCAGTCTATCCGCTTAGACGTAAATTCCCTGATTTGCCGCGACCGTATAAGACAATCGGCTATCCGGTGACGCCTGCTCTCTTCATTCTTGCCGTCCTCTTTTTGTTGGGCAATGCGGTATTCGACGATTTGAAGTATTACGGCTTGCTCGCAACAACAGCGAAGCCTGATGCGCCAAGCGGGGCGTTGATTGTCTTCGGCTTGATTCTGTTGGGTGTGCCGTTTTATTACATCTGGCAACGGTTTAACGCCAACAGACAGGTATAAAGTGACTACATTTTTTCTGCGCCATAGGTATAATGCTGACTATGGCGCAGATGGTACGGGAAACCAAAGTCATTGCCAGACCAAAAGCGAGTTGGCGCAAATGGATCAAGTGGACGATCCTCGCGCTGCTTGTCATTACAATCCTTTACCATTTCTATATTCTCTTTCTTGTATTTCGCTATAAGACACACAATCCGCAGATAACCGCGATGATGCAGCAACGCGCTTCGCAAGCCAAAAGCGAAGGCAAAACGCCCGTAAGAGAGCAATCATGGGTTCCCTATAATAAAATTTCATCAAATCTGGTTCGCGCTCTGCTTGCCGGGGAAGACCAGAAGTTCTTTGACCATGATGGGTTCGATTGGGAAGAATTACAGAAGGCTATCGAAAAGGATTGGGAAGAGAAGAAGTTTCATCGCGGCGCATCTACCATTAGTCAACAACTGGTTAAGAATCTCTTTCTTTCGACTTCAAAGAATCCACTCCGAAAACTTCACGAGGCGCTTATTACCTGGGAGATGGAACAGATATTAACGAAACGCCGCATCCTCGAACTCTATTTGAATGTCATCGAATTCGGCGATGGCATCTATGGCGCGGAGGCTGCCGCCCGCCATTATTTCAATACCTCAGCCGCCGGGTTGAGCGCCGAACAGTCGGCATTTCTAGCGGCAGTCGTGCCGGGTCCGTTGGGAGCTTATAATCCAATCACTCATCGCTCCCGCGTCGAACGACGCAAGAACTTACTACTGCGCCTGATGCGCCACGTTGTTATTCCTAAAGACTTAGACATATAATTTTCTTGAGTTTGTTATGAGTATAAATACGGACACTGTAAGCCAGATGATTACCTCATTGCCTGACAATGCTGATATGACCGCAATCCTCGAAAAAGCCGAACGGTTACAGCCCGGTGAAACCCTGTTTCTGCGCGGTATTGAATGGCAGGAATATCAATCTTTGCTGGTGAAATTTGCAAATCAAAGTAGCCCGCGCCTTGCCTATAATAATGGAGTGATGGAGATTATGAGTCCGCGCCTCGACCATGAACAACCCAACCGAATGTTACAGGATTTGGTGACGATTATTTCTGATGAACTGGCAATTGAGATATTGAATTGCGGGTCTACGACCTTTACGGCGGCGAGCCTGCAAAAAGGCGTAGAACCTGATACCTGTTTTTATATTGCCAATGAAGCGAAGATCAGAGACAAAGACACGATTGATTTGATGAGTGATCCTCCTCCTGATCTCGTTATCGAAATTGATGTCACCAGTCCCTCACTCGATAAATTTCCCATTTACGCAGCAATGAATGTGCCTGAAATCTGGCGCTATACCAAACAGGAAGTTGCATTTTATCATCTCGGTAATTCCGGCTATCAGCGACAAGCCACAAGCGCGAATTTCCCCTTTCTGCAACTACAGGATGTTATGCGATTTCTCAATGCTTGTGCGGCAATCGGGCAGTGAAAAGCGCGGCAATCATTTCGCTCTTGGCTCAGAGAACAAATAAAAGCATAAAGAGCCGGAAACCAATTACGATTTCCGGCTCTTTATGCTTTTCCTGAAGGTGAATCTTCAATGCGCTACCGTTGCGCTGTGCTGTTTGTATGCGCCGGTTTCCAGAATCGTTTTAATCTCCCGAATTGTCAACTCCAGTTCTTCGTCTTTGGTGTAAAAATGCGGCGCTATGCGGATGCCCGCACCGGGGCGAAAATCTACCAGAAAATCCCGCCGTGATAATTCTTGTGTCACCTGCTGCCCGTTTGGTACATCTATGATAATCGTGCCGCCACGTTCTTCGACGTTTCGCGGGCAGTTAATTTTGAACCCCGCTTCTTCTGCCATCTCCAGCAATCGTGTTGTCTGCCTGATTGACTTCTGGCGAATTTTCTCAACGCCGATTTCGTTGATAATTTCGTAGCCCGACATTGCCGCATAAATAGCCGGTATTGCCGGAGAGCCGTGCAGGAAACGGTAAATGTCGTCGGCGTAATCGTTCGCGCCTATCTCGAAAGCAAACGGTCGTTTGTGCGCCAACCAGCCCGTCACCGCAGGCTCAAGACTCTGCCATAAATCTCTTCGCACATACAAATAGCCCGCGCCGGGTCCGCCGCATAACCATTTGACCGAGCCGCCCGTCGCAAAATCAAGATTCAATTCCCGCACATTTACCGGATAAGTTCCCGCCGATTGATAGAGGTCGGCAACAATCATCGCCCCGACTTCATGAGCGCGTTCGGTCAGGCGTTGTAGATCCTGTACATAGGCGCTGCGAAAGATGACGTGCGAAACCGACACCAGAAGTGTCTCTTCATCAATCGCGGCGAGCATCTTGTCAATCGGTACAGTGATGCCGTCTTCTGAATCTACCGTAATGAGTCGCGCTCCCTGCCGTTCGACGGCGTGATAGATGTAGAGATTTGACGGAAAATTAAAACTCTCGGAAACAATTTTATTGCGCTTGCTGCTAAAGTCGAGACACGAAAGAATGATAGACTGGCAGACTGAGACGTTCTGGTGCATCACTACTTCACCAGCACCTGCGCCGATGATTTTGCCGACTAAATCGCCTACTCCTCGCGGCATCTCCCACCAGCCTTCATCCCAAGCGCGGATGCCTCGCGTCGCCCACATATCAGCATATTCATTCAAACGATCCCGCGTCCGGCGCGGCATTGCGCCTAACGAGTGCGAAATCATATAAACCGTGTTGTCGAGTATCGGAAATTCTTTTCGCCATTCCAGCAATTCGTCCATCAGTATCCTCCGTCAGCAGTTTATCTAGTATCTGAAATTCACATCTATCCTCATCGTACTTTATTCAGCTATTGCGGTCGTGGTTAATCATCAAACTTCGCCATCTTCTACCGTTTCACTCTTCTTCATATAACCGTCTTTTTCCTGTTTGACAATCAATCTCTTCCAACGCTTGCGCCTCAGAGGTATGAAACGAGATCACCACCATATCTTTTTCTTCAGGGAAAAATTCGTGCGGAACCCCTTGGGCAATGACATACCATCGTTCAGCTAGCGTACAAGTAGGGTTGCCAAATTGAACCATCCTTTTTCTTATTCCGGCAATTTGTGATTCTCCCTGACCTTCAATTACAACCATATGTTGGATACTATTGGGATGGTAATGGCATCCTGATGGTACATTCTTCTTCAGCACAAAAATCCATCCTGATTTAATCTTTTCAGGCAGTTCGCAGGATAAAGAGTTTGCGTCCAAAACTGACCAGACAAAGGCTTCTTCGGTATGGTGGATTGCCGTTTTCAATGTTTCAATTATTTTCAGGATACTCTTTTGCTGCAAAAGAAACCCGACGGCTACATTCAGTTTTTCCAGAGCCTCAACATCCATTTTGCATACCTAAAGAATCAATAATGAGATTGCCCATCATTATTGATCTACTCAAAATGTGCCGAAACGAAAGCGGCGGTACTACTCGCCATTTGCTCTACTCACCGCCTAACTTGATTTTGAACCACTCACCGGACAGCCGCCGGTAGCATTGCTCAGATAGGTTCGCAGTTCCCAAAGGTCGGGAAAAAATTTCTGCTCGACGGTGGATTTCAAGTAGTTCACGCCTTCGCTGCCGCCAGTTCCGACTTTGCTGCCTATCATGCGTTCCGCCATCTTCACATGACGCAAGCGCCAGAGTACGAAAATTTCATCATACTCAATCAAACTCTCCGCCAGCATAAACAGGTCGTAATGGCGCTCTGCCTCTTGATAAATCCGCATCATTTCGGCAAGGCGGCGATGATGGGTTACCGCATCTTCCGTATGGCTCTTTTCGGGCAGATCAAAGCCGCACCGGCGCAGCAATGAGTAAAAAGCATCAAGCAGCGAAGGCTCTGTCAGGCGTTTATGCAGACTCTCGTATTCGTCAGAATCCGTTGCGTAGTTGTTGCAGAAGCTCTCTTCTTTTAAGCCGCAGAGAAATTCAAGCTCGCGGAATTGCGACGATTGAAAACCGCTTGCCGGCATCAGGTGGTCACGGAAGGTGAGAAAATCCATCGGCGTCATGGTTTCCAGCACCGCTACCTGATTGACCAGCACGCGATGAATCTCTATGCAACGACGCAGCAGCCGAATGGCTCGCAGCACTTCATTACGATTCAGATTTTCGATTATCGAATCAAATTCATGCAGCAGTTGTTTGAACCAGAGTTCGTGAACCTGATGAATAATAATAAACAGGGTTTCGTCATGCTGTGGCGGGTCAGAGCGAAGTTGTTGCAGGTTGATAAGGTCATTGACCCTTAAATAGCCGCCGTATGTCAATTGTTCTTCGTTCTGCTTAGAAGGTAATCCAAATCTCATTCCTATCCTCGTATTTAATTTTGAATGTGCAAGCGCATCCTTCAGGCGCAAGCCGATAAAGTGATTCGCCAGTCTAATTATCACACATTCTGCGATGTTGCGATAACCGCAGAGTGGAGAAAAATGGCAGTAGTGGTTGAGTCTGCTACGGCAAGTTGACATTGCTACCGCAGCCGCATAGCATTCTTCGCTTACCGGCTGTCGTCTTATACACAACCGGACTGAGAGTGCAGTGATTACCTTACTTTTGGAGAGAAAAATAAAATGGCAAGTATTCGCCCATTCGCGGCGTTGCGCCCAACCGTAGAACAAGCCGCACAGGTTTCCGCCGTTCCTTATGATGTTGTCAATACCGCCGAAGCTCGCGCTCTTGCAGCAGACAATCCGCACAGCTTTTTGCGGGTTTCGCGCCCTGAACTGGAACTCCCGGACGATACCAACCCTTATGCCGATGAGGTCTATGAACGCGCCGCCGATAATTTCGAGAAGTTGAAAAATGACGCGCCGTTGCTTGTCGAAGAGACGCCTGCGCTTTATGTCTACTGCTTACAAATGGGCGACCACGCGCAGACCGGCATTGCCGCCTGTGCTTCGGTTGACGAATATGATAGCGACATCATCCGCAAACACGAACGCACCCGCAAAGACAAAGAAGATGACCGCACCCGCCATATTACGACTTTGCTGGCACAGACCGGACCCGTCTTTTTGACCTATCGCGGACGCGATGAAATCAATCGTCTGGTTGAGCAGACACAATCCGCAGAGCCGCTTTATGATTTCACTGCGCCGGACTCAATCAAACATATCCTCTGGCGCATGAGCGAGGCGGATGCCGAAAAGGTAGTTGAAGAGTTCAAATCCGTACCTCTTCTGTACATTGCTGACGGGCATCATCGCGCCGCCAGCGCCAGCCGCGCCCGTGCCGCACTCCGAGAGGTCAACCCGCAGCCGAGCGGCAACGAAGAGTATAATCATTTTCTGGCGGTCTATTTTCCGGCAGAGCAGTTACAGATTCTTCCCTATAACCGCCTTGTCAAAGATTTACACGGCTTGAGTGAAGAGGAATTTCTTGCCGCTGTTGTCAAAGAGTTCGCTGTGAGCAGCGCCGATTCACCAGCGCCCGCGAAGAAAGGAGAAATCTGTATGTACTTGAACGGAAAATGGCATAAACTGACAGCGCAAAGCGTAGATGCTGCTGACCCAATTCGCTCGCTCGATGTCAGCATCTTGCAGGAGCGCGTGCTTGATCCGCTTCTCGGCATTAAAGATGTTCGCACCGATAAACGCATTGATTTTGTCGGCGGCATTCGCGGCACATCGGCTCTCGAAAAAGCCGTCAACGAAGGCAACGCTGCCGTTGCCTTTTCTATGTACCCGGTATCTATTGATGAATTGATTGCCGTATCGGACGCCAACGAAATCATGCCGCCGAAATCCACTTGGTTTGAACCAAAATTGCGTGATGGATTATTGAGCCATCTGATTTAATCTCCGGGCTTGCGAAGTCGCCGGCAAGGTTTGATTGACGCTGCCCCCCAATTTTATGAATATCCTTGTACTCAATTGCGGCAGTTCGTCGGTCAAATTTCAATTGATTGCCACCGACCTTGAGCAGATTGCCAATAAAGCGGATAAACGTCTGGCTCGCGGAGTTGTTGAACGCATCGGCGGCGAAGCCGTGATTACGCTGGAAGTTGAAGGCAAAGAGAAACGCCGCCTGACCGCCGCCTTAAAAGATATTCGCGCTACCGTAGATTACATCGTCCGCTGGGCAGCTTCTGAAGCATCCGGGATAGATGATGTGCAAAGCATTGCCGATATTCACGCCGTCGGACATCGCGTCGTTCACGGTGGCGAAAAATTTACGCATTCAGTGGTCATCACTGATGAAGTGATGCGCGGCATTGAGGATATGATTGAGCTTGCGCCGCTTCACAATCCGGCGAATATCAAAGGCATACAGGCAGCGCGTGGCATCTTTGGCGCAGGACTGCCGCAAGTTGCGGTCTTCGATACGGCTTTTCATCAAACGCTGCCCGAAACGGCATATCTCTATGCGCTGCCGTATCAGTTCTATCGTCGTCACAAGATTCGGCGTTATGGATTTCATGGCACATCGCATCGTTACGTGGCGTATCGCTACCGGCAGTTACGCGGCATCAAACGCGATGAAACCAATGTCATTACTTTGCACCTTGGCAATGGTTGTTCCGCAGCAGCGATTCGCGGCGGCAATTCGATTGATACGTCAATGGGGCTGACGCCGCTTGAGGGTTTAGTGATGGGGACGCGCTCCGGCGATATTGACCCGGCAATTCTCGATTATCTCGCCGATAAGGAAGGGTTTTCGATGCGCGAAACCGAAAGTATGCTGAACAAACAGAGCGGGTTGATTGGTATATCCGGTTTGACCAACGATATGCGCGAACTGCTGGCAGAAGCGAATGAGAACAATGACCGCCGCGCCCGCTTGGCAATTGAACTCTTCTGCTACCGGGCGCGAAAATATATCGGCGCTTATCTGGCAGCGATGAATGGCACAGATGCGGTAATCTTTACCGGCGGCATCGGTGAAAATGCGGCAGAGATTCGCCAACGCATCTGTGACGGCTTGCAATGGACGGGCATTGAACTTGATGCGGCAAAAAATGACGAGATGACCAGCAGGCGCGAGGGCATCATCAGCGCCGACAATTCAAGAATTGCGGTTTATGTCATTCCGACAGATGAAGAATTATTGATTGCGCGGGATACCGTGCGCTGTGTTCGCGGCGAGTTATAGAAAGTCAAAAGCGATATTTTACAATGGCGATTTGTTAGCTGAAACCGATTGCCTGTCTTGTCGCTTCAGTAGGGAGCGATTAAGATTCTCAATCGGCTATTTCGGGGTTAATGAAAAATGAAAGTATTGATTGCAGATAAATTTGAAACCAGCGGTATTGAAGGACTCAAGCAGGCAGGCTTTGATGTCGTCTATGAGCCGGATGCTAAGGATGATGCGTTATTGCAAGTCATTCAAACATCAGGCGCAGATGTTCTGGTGGTGCGTTCAACCTCGGTCAGTGGCGCGATGCTCGAAGCCGGACAACTCAGCCTGGTCGTGAGGGCGGGTGCAGGTTACAACAACATTGATGTTAAAACGGCTTCGGCGCGGGGCATCTATGTTGCGAATTGTCCCGGTAAAAATGCTATTGCGGTTGCCGAATTGACTTTTGCTTTGCTTCTGGCGCTTGACCGCCATATTGCCGACAACGCCGCCGATTTACAAGCCGGCAAATGGAACAAGAAAGAGTACAGCAAAGCACGCGGCTTGTTCGGCTGTACACTTGGGCTGATTGGCACGGGGCAAATCGGGCAGGAAGTTATCAAACGCGCTCAAGCCTTCGGTATGCCTGTCGTCGCATGGAGTCGTTCATTGACCGATGAAATGGCAAAGGAACTTGGCGTTGAGCGCAAATCGTCGCCGCTTGAAGTCGCGCAGGCTGCCGATATTGTCAGCGTCCATGTAGCGCTGAAACCGGAAACTCGATCAATTATTAACGAAGAGTTTTTCGCAGCTATGAAGCCCGGCGCTTTCTTTGTCAATACGTCACGCGCCGAAGTGGTAGATCAGGCGGCGCTCGAAAAAGCTGTAAAAGAGCAGGGAATTCGCGCCGCTCTGGATGTATTTGACGGCGAACCGTCAGGCGGAATTGGCACAGTTGAAGCGGACATCTTCAAGTTAAAAGGCGTTATTGGGACGCATCATATCGGCGCGTCAACCGATCAGGCGCAACAGGCAATCGCTGACGAAACGGTGCGAATCATCCGCGAGTACCGGGACAATGGACGCGCTCCGAATGTCGTCAATCTGGCAAAGAAATCTCCGGCGACACATCTGCTCGTGGTGCGTCACTTCGACCGCGTTGGCGTACTTGCCAGCGTCTTCGATACCTTGAAAGAAGCAGGCATCAATGTTCAGGAGACTGAAAACATCGTCTTTGAAAGCGCGGTTGCGGCGGTTGCCCGTATCCATCTGGATCAGGCAATCTCAGATGAAACGCTGGCAGCTATAAAATCGAGTTCAGGCGATATTATCGAAGTCAGTTTGTTGCCGTTGTAAATCATGAATTTGATAATCTCAAATTCAACATCACAAATCGAAATTTAAGAAGGATACTATGACAGAGAGAATTTTTAACTTTTCAGCAGGACCCGCCATTTTGCCGCTTCCGGTGTTGGAAGAGGCGCAACGTGATTTAGTTTCGCTTCCCGGTGTCGGAATGTCGGTGTTGGAAGTCAGCCACCGCTCAAAGACCTTTGATGATATTATTCTCGGCGCGGAAGCCAATCTTCGCAAACTCGCCAATATCCCGGAAAATTATCACATCCTATTTCTACAGGGGGGCGCGTCGTTGCAGTTTTCGATGGTTCCCATGAACATTCTGCCCGCCGATGGCAAAGCCGATTATATCAATACCGGCGTGTGGTCAAAAAAAGCTGTCAAAGAAGCGCAGAAAATCGCTACCGTCAACATTGCCGGTTCAACCGAAAGCGAAAATTTCAACCGCATCCCCTCTCAGGGAGAGCTTACCCTTGATTCGGAAGCCGCTTACGTTCACTTCACCACCAATAACACGATTTACGGCACACAATGGGCAACGGAGCCGGAAGTCGGCAATGTGCCGCTCGTAGCTGATATGTCGTCCGACATTTTTTGCAGACCGCTTGACATAAACAAATATGCGTTGATTTATGCGGGCGCACAGAAAAATCTTGCCTGTGCCGGTTTAACATTGGTCATCATTCGAGATGACTTGCTGGCGCGTAGTCCCAAGAATCTGCCCATTATGCTCGATTACAACACGCACACAAAGGAGCGTTCGCTATTCAATACGCCGCCGGTCTTTCCCATCTATATACTGCATCTGGTGGCGAAGTATCTGCTTGAGAATGGCGGACTCGAAGCCATGCAGCAGCACAACGAAGCGAAAGCAAAATTGCTTTATGATGCGATTGACAGCAGCGAATTCTACCGCGCCCATGCGCTGTTGGGCAGTCGTTCGTTGATGAATGTGACCTTCCGCTTGCCGAGTGAAGAACTGGAGAAACAATTTGTTGCGGAATCAACTAAGGCAGGGCTTGACGGCTTAAAAGGTCATCGCTCGGCTGGCGGCATTCGCGCTTCTATCTATAACGCCTTCCCGAAAGCCGGTGTCGAAGCGTTGGTCCAATTTATGCGTGAGTTTGAACGCACCAACGGCTAGCAAAAAAGACTCTTGCATAAGATTGGTAAGATATTATCATCCATTTTATAGAGAGGGCTGTAGTCTCTTTTTATGGAGTGGTGCATTGGGCGAAAGGGAGCCGACAATACAAGATTTGAATCTGCCTCAAGAGTATACCTGGGAGCAGATAGACGCTTATCAGCGTGAGCTTTCAGAGTTTTTGGAGAGAATGGAACTTGCGTTGACGCATTATGAAACGCTCGGTCTTGATTACGTGGCGACGACAGGAGAGATAAAGCTGGCATATATGAAGCGTGTGGCAATGTTGAACCCGGCGCTCTACAACCTGAATCTGCCGCAACCGGAAGACTTACTAGCCGATATTGACGCCGCATTCGAGAAAGTGTCAACCGCTTTCTCCGTTCTGGTGAACTTCAAACGCCGCGCCGAGTATGACGACTTGCTCTTTGAACGGGAAGAGATTTCCAGTGATCTGCCTGCCCGAAAAAACTCTCAGCCGGCTGTTGTCAAAGAACTGGAGACCGAAGCTGAACCTTCAGGAGAGGATTTCGTTGAACGTCGCCGGCATCAGCGATTTGAACTCAAACTGCCGGTGCGCGTCACGGGCTATCATCAGACCCGTGGCAAGTGCCAGGAAATTGCTCAATCCTATGATGTCAGCATATGCGGAGCCTTATTAAAACTGACGATGCCGGTACGTCGGGGCATGATTGTACAACTCTCTATGCCGATGCCGATGACGTTGCGGAGTCATGGCTTCTTTGAAGACCATTATGAGGTCTATGGCATTGTTCGCCGTATCGTCCGCAATGAAGATGAGGCAAAGTTGATAGGTCTGGAATTCATTGGCGAAGAAGCGCCGGAAGCGTGGTCTGAAAAACCTTGGGGCATTTTTCAAGTCGAATCTCTCGGCGATGAAGAACGCCGCCGTGCCACTCGGAAACGGGTTATGAAATCAATTCATATCGAATATCTTGATAAAGATATGAACTTGCTGGCAAAAGAGGAAGCCATCACCGAAGATGTCAGCCGTCAGGGGATGCGCGTTTGCGTCAAAAAGGCTCCAGAGGCTCTGTTTATGGTTAAAGTGGAAAGCCTCAGCGGGAATTTTGAAGGTTATGCCGATGTTATCACCCGCTACCAAGGCGAAGACAATATGGAACGTCTCTGTTTAGCGTTTCTGGCACAAAACAGTTAAGAGGATTGCTGTAGAGAAGCAGAACAGGCTGCCGATAATAGACCGGCAGCCTGTTCTATTTCGTGACCCCTTACGGTCGTCAAAGCTATTCAACGATAACGCGGTCGGAAGCAGAACGCCCGAAGGTTTCCGGCGCGTACATCTCTTCGGCTTTTGCTGGAGGAACGACGAAATTCCCCGGTGTTGTTGCCCGTGCCACATAGGAGTAGGTATAAACGCCTTCCCACAGTAGAGATGTAAATGCTTCGACTCGTTCATCGCGCAAATTCTGATGCTCGTACCAGGTGCGCCACCACCACCAGTAACCGCGTTTGTAATCGTTGCTGTTCGGGTCTTGCGGAATGGAACCGATGACAGCCAGAGCCGGATTCAGGGCTTCCAGTCCCGCCGGTATCGGGTCAACCAGAGCAACGTGATAGCGCCGCGATTGCGCTACCATCGTCAGCTTCACTCGTACCTTTGCGCCTGCCTTGATGCGCCATGTGCCGTCGGCATCGCGTTTTACATCATCGGCTTTATCTACGGCTTCATAGATTCGCTCAACCGTAAAGCCGTGTTCCGCCGGGTCGAGTTTCAGGCTCGATGGCGCGTAGTTCATACCGACGCGGTAGTAGAGTCTGCCCGCGCCTTCTTTGCTCAGGATAAGATTCTGCGTGCCGCCCTGCTCTACTAGATACCGCATCGGTACATTGACGTTGAAGCGTTCCGTCGAACGACCTCTGAATTCGGTGCTGCCCGCGTAAGTCTGCCCAAGCCATGCACGGGCGACGAAATCAGGCGTCACTTTTTCATAAGTGTTGAAATACTTGTCGAGAGCCAGCAAGACAAAGCTGTTCTCCTGCGTATTGCCCCAATGCCCGGCGGTGCGGTGCGCCAAGAGTCCCCGTACAACCTTCGGAATCAAATCGTTCTTCGGTTGGTCAGCAATTAACGCTTCCAGAATCACGCCATCTGCGCGACGGTCTGATTGCAACAGTAATTGTTTACCATCCGCGTAAGAGGTGACGAAATGCGCGGTTCCTGCTTCTTCAGTGGCGCGATTGTTCAGGTGGCGACGAATTGCCACAAGTTCAGTTTGTGAAGCAGCATCGCCCGCCAGCACACTGAGCAACCAGCCGATGGTTTCCAGTGATAATTTTTCAAGTCCGGCTTCGGCAATCATTCGTTTCGCTTTCGCAGTATCGCGGTCGCCCATTCTGGCGCGAACATAAAGCGCATAGGCGACAATCGCCCGTCTTGATTCGATGCTGTAGTAGCTCGGTATATGGCTTTCAATGGTTCGCAGGTATTCCCGCGACAAATTGAGCATGGCTTCCGGCACTTCAAACTTCTTCTCTCTGGCGCGTTGCAGAGCGTGGGCGACGTGGATGCTGATGTATGGATAGTCTTCATCGCCGCGTTTCCAGAAGCCGAAACCGCCGTTGTAGTTTTGCATTCCCTGTAGCCGTTTGAGGTCGCGTTGCACAGCCGCAACCATCGCTTCAGGCGACGGCAGATTTTGTGCCTTGAATGCCGTCAAGACATCGCGCAAGGCGGCAACCGCGAGGATGCGCGACGATAATTGTTCGCTGCATTCAAACGGGTAAGCCGTCAGGTACAACACTGCATCCGTAAGGGCTTGCAGTTGCGTTGATGAAGTGGTTACTTCAAGCCCGCCGTATTGTTTGATTGAATCTGACGGCGCTTTCACGGGTTGAATGATTGCGCCGTTGTCAATTTCGCCATAAGTGGCAAAGGCTTCGGTGGTCGCCGGAGTCCAAACGGGCAGAGAGATTTCTGCCGCGTCCGCCCATTCGCCCGAAACGGCGGCAATCTGGAAACGTGCGGTTCCGGCTTTTGCCGCCGAGGTCGGGAAGCGCACTTCCACGCGGTCATTCGCGGGAACGGTGACGCGCCGCCCGCCGCCATCGGTCAATTCAGCGTTGGTGGTGCGAACGCCAACATGAACATCCATCGGGAAATCGGTCTGATTCTGCACCACGACTGGCAATTCAAAACTATCACCGAAATTCAGGAAGCGTGGAGCCGAGGGGCGCACCATCAACGGCAGTCGCGCCGTGACATTCGATTCGCCCATGCCGAATTGTTTGCCACCGGCGACCGCAACCGCCATCACACGATAGCGTGTAAGATTATCCGGCACTTTAACTTGTACCGTTGCGTGACCATCGGCATCGGTCTTTACAGTTGGTGAAAATGTGGCAAGAGGATTGAAGTCCTGCCGCACTTTAATTGGCGTATCACCGGAATCCGGTTCTGGATTTAATACTCCTGCTGATTTTCTAACCATCTTAGGAGAAGGAGGCGGCGCACCAGCAGGAGCCGCCATCATCATTTCTGCTGCTCCGGCTGCCCTAGCAAGTCCGCCACCGCTTTGCTGTTGCAACTGGCTGACTAAATCGGCGGGACTGGCAAGCAGTATCTTATCGCGTAAGTGATAAGCAGTAGTATCTGCGCCGCGTTGCGTGTAAAACGTATAGAGCGGATCGCTCAAGCGATAGCCTGTAAGCCCAAGTATCGCTTCGTCCACAACCACAACTGCGACTTCACTATTGGCTACAGCTGCGCCTTTTGCGTCGCGTACTTCAAGGTCGAGTGTTGTCTGACTTCCCGGTTCCAGCGCCTTATCTCGCGGCGCGGCTTTGACAGCGAGTTTTCTTGTAAGCGGCGGAATCGTCAGATTGATTGAACCAACACCGAATGCCGGACGTTTGGGAACAGTTGCCAATGGCTTGCCTGCATCATCTGTGCGAGTTGCCGCGCCGACCACATCCACCTGAACATTGAGATTCGGCAGATAGGCTTCTTTAATTGGAATTTTCAACGTCGTTGATGCCCCGTTCATCGTAAAGCGTTCCGCCGACACGATGCCCGAACGTCTAAGAGTCATGACACCTTCAGCAGGGAAGAACGGTGACTGTACAAGAATCTCCGCCGTGTCTCCGGGTTGATACTCCTTCTGATTCGGAATTAACTGTACCTCTTCCTGCTCGACATCGCGTTTCGGAATCGTCTTGCCGCCCGCCACCCACAAGGTCAATTCGCTTTCGTTGCGGCGTTCGCGGTCATCATAAACCGTAGCCGTGACGCGATATTGCCCGCCTTCTTTCGTCTCGAATTTGCACTCAACCGCGTCGCTTGTTGATTTAATGTTGCACTCCTGCGGGTTCGTCTCTTTCTGTATCCATGTCCCTTTTTCCTGCACCCAATCGAGCAGCACAGCACGGACTTTGACATTGCGATTCGCAATCGCTTTACCGTCAATATCGGTGACAATCGTTTGCACAACTAACGGTTCGCCTTTCTGCACGAAGGTACGCGGGCTGCGAATGCCAACATAGAGCGTCGAAGGATGCACCAATAAACTTGTCGAAGCATTCCACGCCTGCCGGTTCACGTCCATAACGCTGGCTTCGGCGCTGATGGAATACGGACGCGCTTCATCTGCCGATAGAAAATCGAGATGCAGGCGATGTTTGCCCATCGAATCGGTCTTTGAAGTAAAGGTTTCTGTCCGTGAATTGCCGCCGGGATTGTAAGGACGCCACCATGGAATCCATTTGCCGAAAGTAAAGTCGTAGCGATTCGGTGGCGTGTAAGAACTCGGCGTTGAAGTCACTTGCCATGTAACATCGGCATTCGGTAAGCCGCCGCCTGCGTAATAACTGGCGCTAACCGAAACATCGGCGCTGCCGCCAATAAAATGCAAACCTTCGCTGGTTTGTGCCGTGACTTCAAATTCCGGGCGGCGAAACTCTTGTACCTGAAATTGATGATTGTAGCTCTTACCATCTACGCCGCTTTTACCAATAGCCTCAAATTGCAGATTGGTATAGCCGAGATTCATCGTACCGGGCAATTTGAACAAGAAATCAAAGCCGCTAAAGGCATTCACCTGCGCCGTGCCTTTGGTAATCTCGTTGCCGCGTGAATCACGCAGAATATAATTTACGCTTGTCGCTTCGCCATCCAGCGCCGTGACATCGCCATCTTTCCCTGCGCCAATGCGTCGCAGCCAGCCCTTGATGTGAACCTCTTCGCCCGGTTTGTACATCTTGCGGTCATCAAAGACGTACCAGCGCAACGAATCAATCACCGGCTTTTTGTACCAACCGCCATAGCTGTCATAATAGGATGAATTTTCCGGCAGCAATGCCACGTCTCTGCCGCGTCGGGCAATCAGTACGCTTGAGCCTTCTTTAACCTTATCTTTTAAGGCGATACGCGCCAGCCCGTTCGTCCCGCTGATGCCGGTTGCGCCCGAAGGCATAATGTACATCTGCACATCGGATAGCGGTTTGCCGTCTTTGAGAGAAGTCGCCCAGCCGATGAAATCGGTATTGTCAATGAAGGCATCCAGCCCGATTTGCGTTGCCTGCACCCATGCGGTGATGCGCGGATTTTCCCAGCGATTCTTCGACTTTACAGTTGGCTCTACGACAATAATTAAATGACCGAAACCGCCATTCAATCCCGGCGCAAGGTCAATCTTCGATTCTATCAATTCATCCGGTTGTGATTGAATCAGCATGGTCTCCGAGTGTACCAATTTGCCCGGTGGCGGTACGGGTCTGTCTTCCCGGTAATCGCGCATATAGGTTTGCCACGCCTTCCAGTCTTCCGGCTCGACTTTGTAGAGCCGCACTTTAACGCTCGGATGATTGACGCTGTAAATCGAAAACGCGGGCTTTGCCGTCGGGTCAAGGACGATGAAATCGCTGCCGGATGCCGTTAGCGCCGGAGGCGCAGAGCCGACATTGAAGGTCATCGGGGCGCTGTCGCCAAGCGTCTGCCCAAAAGTATCGCGGATGTTGCCATCCAGCGTGACGCGGTACGTTGTGCGCCCTTTCTTAACGCCGGTAATGACAAGACTATTGCCATAAACGGCGGTCTTCATCCCTGCAAATTGCGGCTCAACACGCACTTGCGATTGATTGAAATTTTCTGCATCAAGCGGGTTGGTGAATTCTATCGTCCACTGGTCATAAGGCGAACAGGTGTTGTTATAACCGCAACGATGGCTGGTAACACGCAACGCGCCATAAGTGCGAAAGGTGAACGATTGCGGCGCAGTGGTGCGGCGCGGACCTTCGGCGGACGGTGTGCCAGCCGGAATCGTTACCATAACATCGGAATCCGCCGATAGCATGGTGCGGTTGCCATTCGCATCAACAGCATAAAAAGCCAGCCAACGGTCTTTTTCAGCTGAGTTTACAAAATAGCTCAGATTGGCATCGGCGGCGATCTCCACATCGCTTGCCAGTTTCAATTTATATGTTGTGTTTTTTGAAGTAACGCGAATCATTTCTAAAACCGCAGCCGGGTTGATGCGTTGGTCGAACGAAACAAAGATCAAGGGATCGCGGCGTTGCGGACCGGAGTTCGGAAAGTTCGATTGCATCTGCGGCGGCGGCGTGGAGAATGTCCAGCGTTTCGCTGTGCCGAGAGCCTTGCCGGTAGCCGATTTCGTGCCAGCCGGTATCTCTACCGTGTATTCGGTAGCCATCGGGAAACGCTGATTATTATCGGCTTCAAATAGTAACGTCTTTGTACCAACCCAACGCCATTTACCCGGCGGTTGTGGCGACAACTTCACCGGCACATTTTCCGCAATTGCATCGGTGTGTGACGTGACGGCGACCATCGGCTGCGAAAAGGTGACGTTGATTTGCGGGGCAAGCGGCACATCGCCTTCCGGTGAAAAGCGCAACACTTCAAGCGGCGCATTGGCATTTGCCGTGGTGTCAACATTCGTAGGCGGCGCAACCTGATCAGGGGCAGGAAAGGGCGTTTCAATGGTCTTGCCAGTGCGCGGCGGCGGTAAAGATTTATCCCGTACAGCGAAATCCTTTTCGTCATCGCTTTCGCTCTTGATGGGTTGCAAGCGGCTCAACAATCGTTGCGTCTCTTCGTCAGAGAGTTTGGTCGCGGGTGCTTGCGGAATTTGCGGCGGGCGACTGCTCGCATCAATTCCTTCGCTCAGTTTGATTCGTAATCCGTTATTCATAGCCGTATTAGAAGCAACCGTCACAGGGCGACGGCGTTCCGGCGCACGACGTTGGGCGGTTGCGGTAGTTGCGAGCAGCGCGAAACTGCTAAACAGTTGCAGAAAGATTAAGGTGACACTTAGGGCGGTTTTTCGGCACATCCTCATAATACACTCTCCGTGGCAATCGAAAAATTTGTTGCCGCTCACATTCTGTCTTAGTGCAGAATCATTTGCCAAGCGGCATTTCGATTGAATCTATTATTGTTCTACGCGGTCAATAGACCATTCCGTTTATTCAAATTCGCAGGCAGGCAACGGCGCGGCACAATAGAAGAATGCGCCAGCCAAAGAAGTTTGCATTCAATTTTGGGCAGTGGGGCGATTAAGCGAAAAAAGTGCCCTTTTCTGAACTATGCAACAATCTTTGCCAGTTGTAACTCCTATGGCTTATAATGTGGACATAATAGCTATCTTGAAAGGAATTTATGAGAACCGTAAATATCGCTGACCTGAAGAACAATCTAAGCCGTTATCTGAATGAGGTTAAGCAAGGTGAAGAAGTATTGGTTAGGGATCGCAACACGCCGGTTGCGAAGATTGTGCCGATTGTTGCTGCTACTGAAGACGAAGAACTGTTAGCTTTAGCTGCCAAAGGATTGATTAGCCTGCCAGCCGATGAAGGGTTTCCGAAGGATTTTTTCACTCAACCGTTACCCCATGTCGGCGATATAGATGTCGTCAAAATGCTACGAGAGGAGCGCGATGCAAGATACTAGAAGCTTTTGGGATACCAGCGCCATCGTGCCAACACTGGTTTTTCAGACTTCCTCAAAGAGCGCCAGTGCCTTGCTGAGAAAACATAAGAAACTGGTTCTGGCTTGGATTACGCGCATTGAAATCTACAGCGCCATCTGCCGATTAGCGCGGCAAGGCATATTAGATAACAAAAACTACACAATCGCGGTAGATCGCTTTACGCGGATTGAAAAGAACCGCATTGAAGTTTTCCCAACGGAAACGCTGAGAGCCTTATCTATAGACCTGTTGCAGCAGTATGAACTGCGAGCGGCAGATGCAATGCAATTGGCATCGGCGTTAATCTGGTGTAACGAGAAACCAAGCAAAAAGACCTTCATCACCTTTGATGAGCAGCTTGCGCTAGCCGCCGCGCAAGTCGGTTTTGTTGTACTGGGTATCTGATAAGGTTTATCTCAGACCAGACATCCGGCTTTCACTTATTTCGGTAATGCCTACAATCCGCCTCACACTTAATCCGCCTTCCATACTGAATGATTGCCCTCTGAAGAGAAAGAGCGTCTGATCAGGGAGTTGGCATCATCTCAGTAACGCTTACTCACTCAATGCCGTTACCGGAACCGCCGCCGCAAGATAAGATATAGAAGTCGTGACTTGAGCAACAAAGCCTCGCAATGAAAAGTTGCAATCTGCGATGGCAATTTTATGGAGTTCCCTGCTTTTTCAGGTATTCATCAAGCAGGGACTGGAGCAATTTCGGCGCGGCTCGGAATGTCGTTTTGCCTAATTCGGAAAAGGCTTTTGGCAGGTCTAGCAAATCGCGGTCGGCGGCGTCTCGCAACACGCCGAGCAGCCCGGTAACAGGCAAGCCGCGTTGCAAGGCGATTTTTCGCCCTTCTCTTTCATCTATGATGAGGGCTGTAGCGTTCATCTCTTCGGCTAAAGCGATGGTTTCCGCTTCCCCTTGATTGAGCGTTGCTAACTCCGCATCCAGTGGCGTTGTTACCGCTTGAACATGGAGCCAGGCAGGATTACTTGCCAGCCAGTTTTTCACTTCGGCAGGAGTACACGGATTTTGCAATTCGTTGAACACTGCTTCAGGAATGGTAACGCTGCCGTATAACTCACGCAGAATGTCAATCTGTCCGATTAAAACCAGATAATTCAGCGACGACGTATCAGCGATAACCATCAAGAATTTCTCCGCTGCTGTGTGCTGGCGCGGCGGCTTGCCGCCGTATCCTTCTCGACATCTTCTAAGCTGTAATCCAGATAAACCTCATGCGCTTGGAGAAAAGCGTCTAATTCGAGGCGCGTTTGCAAACCAAGCATTCGCATTACCTGAACCCCTGTTAATCGCTCCGAGCGATACCCTTCTACAGCGATAGCTTCCAACACGCTTCTGGAGACATCTTCACCATTCGGGCTTAATTGCCGGATAATCTCTTCAGGCAACTCTATGGTTACCGCTATGCTCATAACTCCACCTCTCTACTCCAATACTGCTTCCATTTTAACACGGATTCATCGAGAACTCGTCAGGCATTTCGTATAAACCGAAAATCCGATCTCCCGATGAAGAAAAAGAGTCTGATAATGAATCTCTGATATGGACGAAGGTAATCTGTATTGGAGTGACCTTAGAGTTTGTAAAAAAACCATGAGAAGGCGGGCGATTGCAAGGCAATCGCCCGCCTTCTCGTGCTACCCTCCCGCCCCATAAGCTGCCGCCATCACCTGCGGAGCATTTAATAATAAAACCCTGATTCGCTTGTGGATGAGAATTCATAAGCGAATGCTGATTTGCACTTGTTTCAAATTAGGCATTGCGTCGTATGTAGGTGTCTTTAACGATCATCAATTCGACTACGAAAGTAGCCTTAACAAAACGGAGCTAAGTAAATGAATCCCATAAAACTGTCCTTGCTGTGCATTCTCATATTCTCATTCGTTTCTCCTGCGGATTGGGCTGCTGAGATGCAAAACCCTAAACCCAACAAAACTCTTCAGGAATGGCAACGAGATTGGTCAAAGTTCGAGCAACATATAAATGAAAGCCGTAAGATTGACGGAGGCGGCATCCAAGATTTAATGAATGGCTCTCTTGAGCTAATGTTGGCTCTTGCTGATGGTCCGGTTGCGTCTTCCAAACTGACGGACGCAGCTAAGAGAACCGGATTTGGGGAAGAAGTTGAATTTACATCTGTTTTTGAGGGAATTGAGGCATGTAGCGACAAGCAAAAAAAAATTCACGGGACAACCGTAACGCTCAAATTCAAGCCTCCTTTTAGGGGGTATTTTTTTTCCGTTCCGAATGAAGCAGAAGAATCAAAGTGGAAGGCTCTATCTCCGGGCAGTAATGTTCGATGGCGATCTACTGTTAGCGCAATAGCTGTATGGTTCGTAAGACCTGACACAGAGGTAAATATAATCACTCTGACAAATGCTAGGATTATCCAATAGCATTGGAGGTAACCAACAAAAATGGCAATATGCTCAATTTGTGGTCGCAACGCTGGGCTGATGGAAGAAGTTTGCGAAGGCTGTAAGAACGGCACAACTCCAGGATCATCGCAGGTAAGAGCGAGCCGGGGTACACGCAATATGATCTTCGGGCTTCTATGGTTTTTTGGGGGCGCAACAGTCACTGCATTAACGCTGGCAAGTTCTTCAAGTCGAGAAGGAGGAGGACCTGTCATTTATGCTGTGGGGGCGATTGTAATTGGTTTTATTCAGTTCCTGATAGGGCTTTTTAGTTGGTTGATGAATAGAAATCGTGAAGATTGAAAAGATACTTGAAATCTCGCCGATACTCGAAAGAAACAAGCCATAAAGGAGATAATACGATGAGGAAAGAAGTACATTCAAAAACCAAGCTCGCCATCCCAGTTTTGGCTAGCCTGCTGATTTTTACATCTTGCTCTTCCTCACTGAAATCTTCTTCCTTACAACCATTTGACAAGAACAACGTGAAATCTGGACAACGCTATACTTGGAAGGGAACTGTCTCAGAACCAAATGCCTTTGGAAAAAACCTTGTTCTTGTGGATTCAGAAGAAGATAATCTTGGCAATAAGCTAGTGGTCTTTGCTGTTCTGGATTCTGTTACATTGCCGCCTAAAGGCACAGAAATTGTCTTTGACGGGGTTTTGCAAGCAGGCGTTATTACTGGCACAGACTATCATTACCTTCCTGATGGCTTTAGGACAGGAATAGAAAGCAAGTATTTGTCCTTGACAGACTGTCATATCCATTAGGACTAGGAGTTACGCAGTTGGCTTTGTTGGGTTCTTCCACAGGTATAAGTCTATTGCCTTTCATCTTTTTGGGAAAATCTCAACTTTTTTTCTTCAACCCGGATTGATTCATCAATACCTTATCGCTGAGGCATTCGGGTAAGAAGCGTTTCATGGCAATGGCGACTTTGGCATGGGCAGGGGCGGCATAGCGGGCGCGGGGATTCTCTACAGTGATGGCGAGATGAACCAGTTTGGCGATGTCGTCGGGTGTGCCTGCCATCTTTCTCAGGCGTTCGTAATCTTTGCCGCTTGCAGAATGTTCCAACAGTTCACGATAGGGGCTTTCCTGTTCGGTCAATGATTTTGCTGAATCGGTGGCGACCTCAAGAAATTCAGAGATGATGAAGCCCGGTTCGATGAGGACGACTTTAATACCGAATGGCGCAACTTCTAATCGCAGTCCGTCGGAGATAGCTTCCATTGCGAATTTTGTGGCGCTGTAGATGGACGAGAGCGGGCGCGATATTTTCCCGGCTACCGAACTGATATTGACGATGCGCCCGCTGCCTTGTTTCCGCATGGTTGGCAGAACCAGTTGTGTGAGTTCGACAACGGCGAAGAAGTTGGTTTCAAAGTTCTGGCGGATTGCTTCAATCGGGACGATTTCAACGGGTCCGCGTTGCCCATATCCGGCATTATTTACCAGCGCATCAATTCGATTTGTGGCTTTCAGGGTCTCTTCAATCAGCGATTTACGAAAGTCGCTGGCGTTGATGTCTCCGGCTATGGCAATCGCTTTGCCGCCGTTCGCTTCTATCTCCGCTTTGAGGTTATCGAGGCGGTCTTGGCGGCGGGCTGTCAGCATAACCGTTGCGCCGTCGCGTGCCAACCAACGGGCGATGGCTTCACCGATGCCTGCCGATGCGCCGGTGACGATTGCCGTTTTACCATTCAAAGCTGCCATACTATTTCATCCACCATTCAACCTTTGCTTGTGAATATGCCTCTGCTGTCTCTTCTTCCGGTTTTTTGAGACTTTCGCGGATTGCCCAAACCAAAGCAACAAGAATCGTCAGCGTACCGATGAAGCGAATCATTCCGGCGATTTTGGGAGTCTGTTTTAGCATCCCCATAACGCCGAGCATATAGTTCCAGTCGTGCAACGAATCCTCGCCGCCAAGCAACGGCAGTTGCAGAGCAAGCGAATCACCGGCATAGACCGATACATTTAAGATACTTTCCCCGACCCAAAAAAGTACCATTGTGGATGAGTATCGCTTCTGCTGCCAGATGAAGTAGCCGACAAAAACGGCTGGCAGAATCACTTGAAAGAGCGAGCCGCCGGCAATCATCATAAATTCACCGAAGGGACGAAAGAAGAGATGTCCGGCTTCGTGAATCAGCAGATTTACGCCGTCAATCAAGCGCCATTCACGCGGATTCCAGGCGCACCAGAGAAAGTAGAGTCCGGCAAGCGCGGCGCAAATCAGCTTTATGGTTTTGTTGGTCTGTAGCCCGTATTCATCTTTCATCACCCGCCATTCTAAGGGCTGAGGGAGACGCACTACAGACAAATCTTTCAGGCAGCGTTGAAAACGACAGGCTCGTTTCAGAACGTAGGTTTTACCACAGAGAACACTGAGAATCACAGAGGCACACAGAGGAGAAGCCGCAATTTGTCTGTGTACCTCTGTGCTGCCTTCGTGTCCTCTGTGTTGAAAAAACGCTATACTCTCAGGCTTTCGTTTTTAAGCCTACCATCTATCAGAATTTCGCGTTGATGAAATAGGGCAACATCGCCCGCCACGTGGGCCAATCGTGCGGCATATCGTAGCCCCACAAATCTAGTTCATGCGGGATGCCTTTCGAGTGCATAATGCCCGATATGCGCCGCGAGGCATCTGGGTTTTCGTAGTTGCCCTGTCCGCTGACGATATAGATATGCTGTTTGTAGCGCAGGGCGTTCAACGATTCACCCTCTAAATTGGGCAGATATTCAACCGGATTGTTGAAGTAAACATTTTCGTCGTGGTAATCGCCCTCGTAATAATTGCGAATGTCGAACGCGCCGCTCATGGCAATGGTTCCGGCAAAGAGGTCGGGACGGCGGAAGAGTTGATTGGCGGCGTGAAATGCGCCGAGACTTGCGCCGGTGGTGATGATGCCATGCCGCCCGTTGCAACTGTTCCAGATGAACGGCACGACTTCATTAGCAATGTAGTTGTTATATTCAACCTGCCGTTGCGCTTTTAACCGTGTCGGCAACTGGCGATTGAGCCAGCTTTCGCGGTTGATGCTGTTGATGGAAAAGACTTTGACTTTGCCCGCTTCAATGTAGTCTTTGATGACTTCGACGACATAGAAACGCTCATATTCGAGATAGTCGGCGGCGGCGGTTGGAAACATCAACAACGGGAAACCATAATACCCATAAGTAACAATCTCCATCGTCTTGTTGAGACTGGGGCTGTACCATGAATCAATCACTCTTTGCATGAATCTCTCCTAATAAGTTCTAAGAATGTGACGGCGGGAAGTCAGACGGACTACATAGCCTGCGCCGCGCCCGAAATGCGCCCGTTATATTAGCTGGAAATTCGTTTCCCTGAAAGAGCATTTCAATAAACTCAGAAAGATTTGACGAAGCCTGACAAAGACGACAAACTTGCAACATCCAAAATCGTCAGACACCGTTTAGAGTTACGCCTTCAGGCGTGATGTTCACGCCTGAAGGCGTAACTCTAAACTTGAGCCGATTTTGTACAAGAAGTTGCGAGTAAGGAGAGCAAAGTTTGAACGACAATCACCCCTATCTACTTATCGAAAACGACGGCGCAGTTAGCACACTGACCCTGAACAACCCGGAAAAGAGCAATTCGCTGCATCCTGAGATGGTCAAGCAACTATCGGCGGCGCTTGATGAGATTGCTGTGAGCGAAGAAAGTAATGCAGTCATTATTACCGGAGCAGGGAAGCACTTTTGCGCCGGACTGGATTTATCTTTATTGATGAATTGGGCGGAGGAAGAGAAGTCTGTTTATCTGCGCCGGGTCACGGAGATTTTTGATAAAATCTGGCGGTTGCCGCAGCCGGTTATCGCGGCGGTCAATGGCGCGGCAATCGCCGGAGGCTTTGACCTTGCGGCATTTTGCGATCTTCGCCTTGCGGCACGCAAAGCCATCTTCGGACAAGCGGAAATCAATGTCGGACTGGTGCAGATTATTCACCCGCTTTATAAAACTATCGGGCTGGCGCGTGCTAAAGAACTGGCGATGCTGGGCGAACCAGTTTCTGCCGATGAAGCGTATCGCATCGGGCTGGTCAATCATTTGTACGAGAGCGAAGAGTTGATGCCGCAGGCACAGCAGATGGCTCAGAAATTGGCTGCGAAGCCACGCTTGGCGCTCTTTGAAACCAAACGCCTGACCCGCGAATTGATTGATCTGGATACCAAAGCGGCGCTCGAAGAGATACGCGCCACCTTGCGCCGCTGCTTCAATTCAGATGAACATAAAACGCGAGTTGCTGAGGTATTGGCGGGTTTGAAGAAGCGATAAATCAAAGCATTTATAGTATCCCTTGTTTCAGGTCGCTACTTGCCATAAACTCTTACAGTGAACTTTGAGTGGGATGAGGAGAAGACCGAAGAGAACATCGGCAAGCACGGCTTTGACTTCGCCGACGCTCACGAGGTCTTTAACGGTCCCCTGCTCGAAGCTCTGGATACGAGAGCAGATTACGGAGAGGATCGCATTGTTGGCATCGGTTTTCTAAAAACAACCATTGTGGTTATGGTCTATACGGAGCGTACAGACCATACGATACGCATTATCTCTTTACGGAAGGCGCTGAAACATGAACGCATCGAATTTGAAAGATTCCTCGCGGACGAACTGGACGCGGATCAATGAAATGACCGATGAGGAGATTGACACCTCTGATATTCCGCCACTAGATGAGCAATTCTTTGCTCAGGCAAGGCTACGCAATCCGCAACGGAAAGTGTCACTCACCGTCAGCGTAGATGCAGATGTGGCGCGATGGTATGAAGAGCAGGGCGATGAGTTCCAGCAGCGTGTCAATGCGGCTCTCCGCATTTACGCAGAAGCGCACAGAGAATCTATGCGCTGAAATGATACGTTTTCATATCAGAGTCTTTTTAAGCGGTTGTTTTCATCTTTTCAGCCAAAATTTTATGGCGATAGTCAAACACTTTCTATAATTTTGAGCGCACGAATGCGCCGCCAAATAGATTGCCAAGCCAGCCCATCGGTAAGGCGTATTCTATCTCATCTATCATCATCGTCGTGCCACGTGCGGTTGGTTCAAAACGGTGCTTGTGATACCAGTAAGCGAAAGGTCCGCGTCGTTGTATATCGGCAAATAAGCGCGGCGGATCGTATTCCGTATGCTCGGCTTCCCATAATTGAGAAATCGGTCCGATGAAGGTCTTAATATAGTGCGAGTGCCGGGTTTAATGCTTCCGGCAAATTGGACAACTTCGGTGCGCTCCCAGGGTGGCGTCAGTTCCATCAAGGCTTCCGGTTGTTCGTGAAAGGCGAAGACCTTTTCTATTGGCGCGTCAATCTCTGATTGTTTGATGAATTTTTGAGTTCGCATACCGCATCAGTGTTATAGCGGCAATGCTCTACTCATTCAAGCACAAGGCAAGGTTTTTACAGACCAATCCTGATTACTTGTCGCTTTGCGGCAGCAGTCTATAGACCGTATTTTTATAGACCACGATTGCCTTGTCGTTGCTGCCAAAGGCGGAGAAGTATTTTTGCAAGCCGGAGATTTTTGCCAACACTTCCTTATAGTTGTCGCTGTCTTTAATTAGCGGCACAACCGGCAAGTCTTTCTCTTTGCGATAATCGCGGTCTGTCCAGACGCCTTCCAGCAGCCAGAAATGTTTATCCTTGATTTTGCGTGTCAGCGTGACATTCGGACGCTCGGTAATCTTCTCACGGCTGTCGCGGTAGGCTCTCACCCCTTTATTGGGCATCGGTTCACGGGTCGGCGGCGGTCCCGATGCCGGAGCCGTATTAGATTCAGCGCGAATCGCCGCCGTTGAACTACCGGTTGACCTGCCATTGACCGGCGAAGCGGGTTTGACAACTTTTTCCCGCGCCTTGTCTTTACCCGCTTCCTGAATTCGCATGGTGTCGGCAGAATCAATCTTTTCAAGCTCTTTCTTCGCTGCGGGTGCGGGCGCTGCTGGAGCTACCGTTCCAGCAACTTCATCCTGTCGCTTGGCGGCAGCATTATTCTCGCGCCGCGCCCGGTCTTCCTCTGCGGGTCTTGCTTGTGCGTCAGCAACCGCCGCCGGTTTACTATCCTGATCTTGTTTCGGTTCTATCGGCTGTGTGACGGGTGCGGCGGCAAGCGCCGTCTGCCCCTCGCCGCTTGCGGCAGTCGTTCCGGGTTGCTGCTGGCGTTGCGATTCCGCAGCAGGGCGAGCCGACTGGGGATTCGCAGCCGTAGCGGGTGTTTCGGCGGTTCTGGCTACAGATTCATTATCAGGTGAAGCATTTGCCACCGGTGGTTCTTGTGCCAATGGCGGCGACAGTTCTGCCTGTTGCTGTTTAGCAATTTCGGTAGATTTGTTCGCTTGCCGGTTCGAGACTAAAACGACGGGGATAGTAACTGCCAGCACAATAGCGGCAACCGCAGCGAGGGCAAAACGTGGCGTTGCAAAGCCGCCAAACCAGCCTTTTAATCTCTCCATCAGGCTCGCTTCTTCCTGCGCCGGTTTTACGGTTTGCGAAGTTGCCGCTACTGCCGAAGCTGCCGGAGTTTGCGCCGTCGCTGTCAAAGCTAGCGGCGCTTCTACCTCAGCGAGTTGGGCAAGGGTAAGAATCCCTTGACGGCAGAAAGCACAGGCGGCTAGATGAAATTCGTAACGACCTGTCTCCGGTTCGGTTAAAACGCGCTCCAGATAGGCATTGACGGTGTCGGGGTCGAACTCCCGGCAAAGCGACTCGGGCGGGCGCTGCTGTTTCACGTAATTGCGGAGCAACGCCTCCGTCATCTGTTCTTCGGTTTTATGGTTAGTCCCCATTTTACTTTACTGCTTTCTCCTGCAAGAGAACGCCTTAGCGTGTCCGCCTTGCGAAAAAAATTCTCATTATTTTTCTTTTACAACATTTCTGCGTCAATTCTGCGCCATTCGTTCCGTCGTTTCGGTTTCCCGTTCCGCCTTTTCATAGATATATTCGCGCACACTCACGTCCATCTCTTCCGCCGCCAGAGCAATTGCTTCGCTAACCTCTTGGCGGTTAAAGTTATGGTCGCGCATCAGGCTCTTTTCTACCAGTTTGCGAATATGTTTCTGCACTTTGACAATCCAGCGACTCACTGTTGCTTCGTGGACATCGAAGAGTTTGCCGATGTCTTTCAAGGTCTTCTCGTCATAATAATAGTACGCCAGCAACAAGCATTCCCGCGCTTCCAGAGCCGCAAAAGCCCGCTTCAAGGCATCTGCCGAAGCCGTGCGGTAACGCTCTTGAATAAAGCTGATTTCTGTCGTCTGTGTGTGCGGTTGCGACTCAATCGTGCTTGCCAGCCGTTCTATATCTTCCGGCTCTTCGGTCTGCACAAAACGGCTCGTTTGGCGGTGCGAATCGGCAGAAAGTTGAAAGACTACCGCCCGCAGCCAACCGCGCAGCGAGCCGCGCCCGGAATAGAAGTTGAATTTGCTGATTCGCACGCCGTCTGTTTCGCGTAAGCCGTAGAGTTCGGCAAAGGTCGAATCGGCAAGCTGTTCCGCCGCCCCGGCATCCTGCGTCATGGTGCGGGCGATATTTGTCAAATAACTGCGATAGTCTCGGAAAAAATCTTCCCATGCGGTTTCGTCGCCTTTCGCACAAGCCACGGCAAGGCATAAATCCTCTGAGTTTAATGAGCGAAAATAGCCCGTCAACTCGTGCCGTTCGGCGTCCGAGAGATCGCCGGCGAGGTTTTCTGCGGTAGACAGATGCGCGAGATATTTTTTGGCAGACGAATAGAGAGCAGCGGCAAAATCGCCTTCGCTTACTCTGTAGCGATTGCTGATTGCCGCCAGCGTTCCGGCTATCTCTTCTCGCAAAGCCTTTCGGAAATCTTCAAGGGTCATCCGCAACTCCGCGCTCGCATCGAGCCGTTTCCAGTCTGCGCCAATTTCAACTCTACCTGCACTTATCCTATCACAACCCCTGTCCGGTTCAAGAAACGGTTTTTATGTTTCAATAAAGATATGATGCCGGATAGCGGTTCGCAAGTTGTTGCCGAAGACAATTGGCGAATGCTCTCACGCGGATAAATCAATGGTTTGAGGCAAAAGAAGATAAATTTACAAGTGATTTGGAGTCTCTGACATCTTATAGCGGTTTGCAGATGAATGTGGACTGGGAGCGCAGGCGGCTCGCCCGCCGCTGGCTTTCCATAAGTCAGGCGTATCCGCAGCCAACTGCAAACCGCTATAAATACAGATGTCGAGACTGAGTTCAATAATTACTAACTCAGCTTACGCAGCTTGCAGGAAACGATAACCGCTGCTTGGTTGCGACTCCGCCGCTTCGATGTTATTGACGTTTGCGGTTGCGGCTGTGCCGCTTCGATGTGCGGAATGGCTGCGCCTTTCCGGGAGCAATAGCTTAGGTTTCGCGGCGGCGCAGCCGCCAGAAAATCAAGCCGCCAGCCAGCACATCCAAGCGGCACAGCCGCGACGAAAGCAGCGTTATTGTTCCAGGCTGCGTAAGCTGAGTTAGTAAAGATCTCAATTATCCCATGTGAGTGAAGTGTTCCGGCGCAATCTTGTAAATAACCCGCACTTCGTCCGGTCTGCGCCACGGATATTTGTCCTTGCCGATGTACTTCTTCGCCATCTTGTCTATATGGTCGCCTGCGCCTTCTTCGGTAATCTCCGCTACTCGTCCGCGTATTTCCAGATAACGATAGGGATTTTCGGGGTCGAGTATCGAAAGCGCCACCGAAGAATTTTCTTTCATATTCTTATCTTTCTGTCTGCCGCGAGCCGAATTGACCAGCACATGAGCGCCGTCATAATCCACCCAAACCGGCGTTACCTGTGGCGTACCGTCCGGCATCACCGTCGCTAAATTGGCAAATGCCTTTTTATCGAAATCGAGCAAGTCTTTGTATTTTTCAGGAATTGCTTGTGCCATACTCTGCTCCTTCCAGTTTAATCTTTCTTCAAGATAACTGTAGACCGACAGGCACGGTTTGTGAAGCAAAAGCGTATGCTAAGGGTGAGCAAAGAGGGTCTGTTCTATCGTGGGAATCGTTCTGAGCATGGCATAAAGGCGTTAGCCAAAAAATTCCCGGCTTCCCTATGCCTAAATGACCTACGCCTGTAGAATAACACCTCATACGAAGGTTTGCGTATGAATGATTTTGAAACCTCACTCAGCAATATCCGGTTAGCGCCATACATTGTCAAGGCGATGGCGCTGATTGGGGTGCGCCGCAAGTCGGGAAGCAATATGTTTCGCCATCAAATCAGCACTCTCGGCATTTTGCTGGATTATAAAATCATTGATCCGGTGCTTTTGAAAGCCTCTGTTATTCATGACCTTTTTGAAGATGCATCGCTTATGCCCGGAGTTTCAGAAAAAGAAATCAAAGCGGTTGATGCGGACGGAACGCCAGTTTATGACCTCGTGTTGGAAGTGACGATTCGGGTTGTGGACGGGGTTAAAGAACCAAAATCCGACTATCTTTTGCGGGTTATGCAGACCGGCAGCAAGCGAGCCAAAATTTTGAAACTTGCCGACAGAATCAGCAACATTTTTGCGCTTGGGTTTGTCCACGATGTCGCCTTTGTCAGGAAATACCTGCAAGAAACCAGAGACTTTATTTTGCCCTACGCGGAAGCGGTAAATGCGGATATGTTTCTTGAACTATCGGATTTGGTTGACAATCGTGGCAGGATGTTGCAACGCCTGGTTTCGGAAACGGAAATCTGAAGAAAACCATGTACGACATTGACCCATCTACGACATTGACCCATCTGCCAGAATAAGAATGCTTCATCCATTTCACAGAGGCGACATTGCTTGTATTGTAAGTCCTGAGAAAACCATACTTTGATGGTTTGAACATCGATATTGATGGTCATAGAATCAATAGACCAACCACCGGAAGAGAGCAAACCTGAGTATTTGCTGCACTGAGCAAAAAAGCGGTTAGGCAATTATTTTTATTCAACGACCAGGCACTGATGCTGCCTCGCCGCACGGAACCTTAGCTTTGCAGCGTTAGTTCAACAGGTAATCCTTCGCCCCAGCCGTATTTCTTTCGCGCTTTCTCCTGAGTTTCACGCCACAACGCTTCATCCTCTTTTTCGTCCAGTATTCGAGCGATTGCCGAAAATTGCTGCTTGCCAATCCGCACGCTGACACTTGGGTTCCTCTGAATGTTTCGCACCCAGTTGGCTTTATCGAAATGTTCGGCAAAGATGTAGAGCTTGCCGTCGCGTTCAACGAACCAGATTTCGATTTCACGCGGCAAACCACTACTGCGCCCGGTTGTCGTCACATAGATGAATTGTTGTGTCGAGAAGTATTCGTCAATCAGCATCGTTATAAGTGAATAGAGTTTGGAATATCGCCTGATGTTCTTTCGTATAGCTCAAAGAAGTAGCATAGGCTTCAGCCTGTGTGGGCAGGAGATACACAGGCTGAAGCCTATGCTACTTCTGCTGTCGTTGCCCAGTTATTTTTTCAAAGAACATCAGACGGTACTCGATGCCTTTTATCTTCCTGCTTCGCTGCTTCTTGGCGGTGCATTCTTCACATACTTATCCATCCAGTTCAACATTTCCTGGAGCGTATGCAGATTCGATTCCCGTGCTGCGTAGCCGTGTGATTCGAGCGGCAAGAGGACAAAGCGAGCCGTTTTGCCTAAGCCTTTCAACGCCGCATAGAGCCGTTCCGATTGAACCGGGAACGTCCCGGAATTGTTGTCGGCTTCGCCATGCGTCATCAAAATCGGCTCGTTGATTTTGTCGGCGTAAAAGAACGGCGACATCTTCGTATAGACCTCTTGCGCTTCCCAGAAATTGCGTCGTTCATTCTGGAAAGTAAACGGCGTCAACGAACGATTGTACGCTCCACTGCGGGCAATGCCGGCGCGGAAGAGGTCTGAGTGAGCCAGCAGATTCGCCGTCATAAATGCGCCGTAAGAGTGACCGCCAACGCCGATTCTATCGCGGTCGGCAACGCCCATTTCAACTATCTTGTTGATTGCTGCTTCGGCGTTCATCACCAGTTGCGGCACAAAGGTATCGTTCGCTTTATCGCCGCCTAATATCGGCATTGAGGCATTGTCCAGCACAACGTAACCTTGCAAAGCGAAAAAGAGATGCGACGCGCCTGCAACCCGCGTGAAGCGATTGGGCGAGCCGCTTATCTGTCCTGCCGCATCCGCCGAGGCATATTCAGTCGGATAAGCCCAAATGAAAGCCGGACGGCGTTCGCCCTGCTTATAATCCGGCGGCAGATAGAGCGTCCCGGAGAGTGTCACGCCATCGCCGCGTTTGAAAGTGATGAGTTGCTTTTTGACTTTGCGAAATTCCGGTTGCGGGTCTGTGAAGTTGGTCATCGCCAGCGTTTGACCGCCATCGTGCAGATAGTAATTCGGCGCATCAGTGACAGATTCGCGGCTCGTCAAAAACCGTTTTGCATCGGCATCCAACAGCGCCACCAGCGTTTCATAATACGGGTCTTGTGACCGGAATATCTCTTCGGTCTGCGCGGTTTTGATGTTGTACTTTCGCAGAAACGGGCGGTCTCCTTGCGGCGTTGCGCCCAGACCATTGAGGTAGAGATACGCGCCATCGCTCGATTGTTGCAAAACGCGATTGCCGGTCTTGTTTGTCGTGGTCAGAAAGTCACCGGGATTCTTATAACGGTCTTCGCTTTGTAAATCGAAGATGCGTTGCGGCGCGGCGTCTCCTGCCTGTAGATAGGTGCGGCTCTTACGTCCGGCTCGCTCAAATTCGCGCCAGCTTTTTACCTCGCCGCTTTCATTCCATTGCACTCCGGCAAAGCGCAATTCAGTTTTGAAGAGTTCCACCGGAGCCATCTTCACAAGCGGGCGCATTGCCATCACATGATCCCGATGCGGTACACTCTTTTTCGGATCGCCTTCATCGAGGGCTTCGGCATAAATCAGCGTAGACGGCGCGTTCGGTTGCCAGCGCACCTGTCGCGGACCTTGACGCACACCATCAACCGGCGTTCTCTCCGCAAGCGGTAACGAGGCGAGACGATTGGCTAGCTTGCCCTGCATATCCCAAATTTCCAGTTCCATTGGAAAACTGTTGTAGGTGACAAAATAGCTGAATGGCTCGACAATTCGCGCCACATAGATAAACCGTCCGTCCGGTGATACATCGGTTTCGTCAAAGATTGCCGGTTGCCCGATGGTCGTTACCTTGCCCGTCAGGTCAACGCGGGCGAGTTCCGCCGTAAAATAGTGTTTGAATAACTCTTCATCATGGCGATTCTTCAGCAAATCCTGATAGGTGGCGATGGCAGATTTTTCGCCGCTGGTCTCCTGAATCTTCGGTCCCGTCGGCGCTTCCTGATCTTTTGGCTCTGCGCCGCGATTCTTCGGCACGGTTCGACAGAGCAATGCGGCGCTGTCCGGCATCCACTCAAACGGCATTCCGGTTGTTGCGTTCAGCGAGACATTGGCAATGCGATTCGCTTTGCCTGTCGCTATATTAGCCACCCAGAGTTCGAGCGCCTGATTAGTATACTGGGCAAAGGCGAGATGGCGGCTGTCCGGCGAAAAGGCGACATAAGCCAATCGCGGATTTGCGGGCAAGGTGATGTCACGCGATTTTTTTGTCGCCACGTCAACCAGTGAAATCCGCGTGATGCCTTGCGCCAGAAATGTGCTGTTGGCACGCGGGCTGATGCGCGTTCCCGCCAGCCTGAGCATTGGTTGAGCAAGGTCAGCAATTGATGGCATCGCCGGACGTTCACTGAGCAACATCCATTTGCCGTCGGGGCTGACCTGAGCCTGCGGCAAAGGCGATGCTTCGAGCATCTTGACAATCGCGGCGGGCGGCTTCTGATACTCAACGGCGGTTTGTGCAACGGCTGTCGAAACGACAGTGATGAGCGTGGCGATTAAAAGCAGGTAGCGGTATCGCATAGTGATTTCCTCCATTGGGTTCTTATTGTTGAATGTCGTTCCACTGCTCGACTGCTTGGGTTTGGTAAGAAAGAAAGATTAGTGCAATCTCCGCTTTGAGTCCAGAGCCGGTGGTGAACCTTTAGTGCGAAACTTCCGCAATTACGAAAAACTTGCGCTAATGAGGGCTTATAAGAGGAGCAAAATGTCGAAATCTCACCAATTGAGCCACTATCAGTCCTTGCAGCTTGCTCATTTCATACTATATAACAAAGCCATTATGAGGCAAGAAGTGGAACTTTGTCTCATATTGCTGTTCGCTTTTGATACAAATTTCTTTACTATCTGTCATATTTCCCTAAAACACGGTTCTTTGAGAGCTAATGACAAATTCATTGTTGACGTTGATGGCATATTATGCTAAACTTTCACCCGAAATAGTTGTTTGATAATTGTCAAATTTAGGCTGTCCAACTAAATTTCAGTATTCAGTAGGAGGTGTAGTGATGAAAAAAACACTTTGCATAGTGGTTTTGTTGTTTATGACGACCATTTCCATGGGAGCATTGGTTAATGATAGGCTGGAAAATACCTTGCCTCTTCCCGACGGAAAATGGGGTTTTAGTGCTCACCCATACTTAGGCGAAGGATACGAATCCCGACCTGTTGTTGTGACAAGTGTGAAAACAGAAAAAAATAATCTTTCAGTGACTGCGGTGAAGGTTAGAAATATCTCATCTAAGTCCGTCACGGCGGTTAGACTTGCCTGGATTCTTTTTACTGAGGGCAAAAGAGATCTTCTTTTGCTAGAAGGCGAAACCCCAATAATTGCAATAAATAAAGGGCTAGCCACAGACAAGGCGGAAGTTTTACAATTTCCAGTAGTTTCTTTTGCAGAAATTTCCAAATCTTTGCCCAAAGAGAAACAACTTGAGGGAGACTACCGCCTTGAGGTGTTTGTAAAAGAAATTTTGTTTGAAGATCGATCTTCTTGGCAAGTAGGACAAAAAGTTGCAGTGCGAAATCAACTTTCCAATGTTTCTGTAGTGAAAGCATCTTTTCCGAAGAAAATGGAGCCGTTGGTTGTAACTCCGTTAAGTACCGCCTTACAATGCCCGATGCAAGCTTGTAAGTATGTGACCGGCATCCCTAGTTATTATACTTGTGATACAAGTGCTAACAATGAGTATTGCACAAACTGTGTGTCAACTTGTTGCAATACAATTTGTAGCGACCCCAGCCCCGCTTGTGGTCCCTGCACCTAGAATAATGGAAGAGATTTGGATAGTGGATTAGTAGAGTGAGAAAAGGTGGCATTCGAGGTTCAATAAATTCAAGTTTTTTCTGTTTGAATGCAGGAAAAACTGAAGGCTATTGAACCTCTCTCATCCGCTTGAGTAAGCACCGTTAGACGTTCCAGAAGCCTGTGTTGTGCTTTATCTAGCCGGCAAAGAAGACCTCTGACTTTAGGCAGAGGATGAATTTGCCATCCCCGTAGGGGATGATTGGTTGCAAGCAAAGCCATATTGTGCTATACGTAGAGCCATAAAAACAGTT
>Ga0187894_10000984_pt1 | contig 37810 bp, 46 predicted proteins | sample GBC1701081metaG_FD_136650 | JGI IMG/M metagenome (GOLD analysis project Ga0187894, IMG submission 136650) | White microbial mat communities from a lava cave in the Kipuka Kanohina Cave System on the Island of Hawaii, USA - GBC170108-1 metaG ... | reverse complement strand
GGACCGAACCTCATCTTGCGGGGCACGCCGGTCACCGGATCCGTCTTGGCGAGGATCGGCGGCGCCAGGTGGAAAGTGAGCTTGCCGCCTTTGAAGCGCTTGCCGAACTCGGCATCGAAGGTGCCGTCGGTATAGAGCCGCGCCACCTCATACTCGTCCTTATAGGCCATCAGCTTGAACAGATAGCGCGCGACCGCGCGGGTGAGCTCCACCGATTTCGGCACGACCTCCGCCTCGCGTTGCCTTACCTTGGCGACGAATTCCGCATATTGCGCGGCATAGGCGGGATCCTGGTAATTGGCGAGGAAGGCTTCGCGCCGTGCCACCATCTCGTCCAGCGTCTCTTCCTTGCTTTCGCGGGGACCCAAGATCTTCTCGACCGCGGCGAGGTCATGCGCGGCGCGCCTCCCCCACAGGAAGGCGTCGAGATTCATCTTCACCGCCTGGCCATTGAGACGGATCGCCTGCGCGATCGATGACGCGCTGAGTGGAACAAGGCCCTTCTGATAGGCGAAGCCCAGCGTGAACAGGTTGCTCGCGATGGAGTCGCCCATGAGCGCGGTCGCGATGCGGGTCGCATCGACGAGATGTGTCGCTCCCTTCAACACCCGGCCTTCGATGCGCAGCCGCATCTCGTCTGAAGGGATCTTGAGATCGGCCTTCTGGGTGAAGGAAGCCGGCATGACCTCGGCAATATTGAGCACCGCGTGGGTGCGCTCGGGCGACGCACCGGCCAGCACCTTCTCGCCCGCCGATGTCACCATATCGCAGCCGAGGATCAGGTCGGCGGCGCCGGCGGCGATGCGCACGGCGGCGATGTCTTCCGGCCGGTTGGCAATCTTGAGATGGCTCACCACCGCGCCGTTCTTCTGCGACAGGCCCACCATGTCGATGATGCCGGTGCCTTTGCCCTCGAGATGCGCTGCCATGCCGAGGATATGGCCAATGGTGATGACACCCGTGCCGCCGATGCCGGTCACCATGATCGACCACGGGCGGTCGAGCGGCGGCAATTTGGGATCGGCGAGGACCGGGAAGACGGCGCCGCTGCCGGGCAGGCTCTTGACGTCGAGACCGCGGATGAGCTCACCGCCTTCGACGGTGACGAAGCTCGGACAGAAGCCTTTGACGCAGGAATAGTCCTTGTTGCAGGCCGACTGGTCGATCTGGCGCTTGCGGCCGAAGGGCGTCTCGACCGGCGCAATGGCGACGCAGTTTGACTGAACACCGCAATCGCCGCAGCCTTCACAGACGAGCTCATTGATGAAGACGCGCTTGTTGGGATCGGGATATTCGCCGCGCTTGCGCCGCCTGCGCTTCTCGGCCGCACAAGTCTGGTCATAGATGAGGACCGACGTCCCCTTGACGTTCATGAATTCCTTTTGCACCGCGTTGAGATCGTCGCGGTGATGGAAGGTGACATGGGCCGGGAATTGGGCGCCCGAATATTTGTCGGGTTCGTCCGAGACGACGGCGATGCGCTCGACGCCTTCGGCGCGCATCTGCTGGGCGACGATCGGCACGCTGAGCTTGCCGTCATGCGCCTGGCCGCCGGTCATGGCGACGGCGTCGTTGTAGAGGATCTTGTAGGTGATGTTGGCATCCGATGCGAGGGCGGCGCGGATGGCGAGCAGGCCCGAATGATTATAGGTGCCGTCGCCCAGATTCTGGAAAATGTGATTGCGCTTGGAGAACGGCGCCTCGCCCACCCAGTTGGCGCCCTCGCCGCCCATTTGTGTCGAGCCATGGGTGTTGCGGGTCGGCATCGACTGGACCATCCAGTGGCAGCCTATGCCGGCATAGCCGCGCGCCCCCTCGGGCAGGATCGTCGATGAATTATGCGGACAGCCGGCACAGAAATAGGGCGTGCGCGCGAGAAGATCGGGAATGTTGCTGAGCCGGCTTTGCACGCCCTTGATCTCTTCCAGCCGCGAGGCGACCGACGGCCAATGCTTGTGGGAGAGGATGCGCTCGCCGATGGCGATGGCGATCTGGTTGGGCTCGAGCGTGCCATAGACCGGAAACAGATTGTCGCCCTGCTCGTCCTTCTTGCCGACGATGATGGCGTGCTTGCGGTCGTTGAACAGCAATTCGCGCACATGGGTCTCGAGCAGGTCGCGCTTCTCTTCCACGCAGATGATGAGATCGAGGCCGCTCGCGAATTCATGCATGACGGCGGAATCGAGCGGCCAGATGAGGCCGATCTTGAGCAGGCGCAGCCCGATCTTCGCCGCCATGGCCTCATCGATCCCGAGCTCTTCCAGCGCCTGGCGCGTGTCGAGATAGCTCTTGCCGACGCTGGCGATGCCGATCTTGGGGTGGGGACCGCCGCGGAACACGATCTGGTTGAGGCCGTTCGCCTGCGCGAAGGCGATGGCCGCCTGGCGCTTGAAATTATGGAGGCGCTTCTCCTGGTCGTGCCGGTCGTCATTCGGCCTGATGTTGAGCCCGCCGGGCGGCATCTTGAAGTTGGTCGGCAGCTTCGGGCGGATGCGGTGCAGGCCCGCTTCGATGACGCCGGTCGATTCCACCGTATCGTGCAGGCATTTGACGCCGACCCAGGTACCGGCAAAGCGCGACAGCGCCCAGCCATAGATCGAATAGTCGTAAAGCTCCTGGAGACCCGCCGGATTGAGGATGGGGATCATGGCGTCGAGCAGCGCGATCTCGCTCTGATGCGGCACGGTCGAGGATTCGGCCCCGTGGTCGTCGCCCGCCATGACCAGCACGCCGCCATGTTTCGAGGTGCCCGCCGCATTGGCGTGGCGCAGCACGTCGCCGCTCCTGTCGACGCCCGGGCCCTTGCCGTACCAGATGCTGAAGACGCCGTCATAGGCGCCCTCGCCCCACATTTCGGCCTGCTGGCTGCCCCAGACGGCGGTGGCGGCGAGGTCCTCATTGAGGCCGGGATGGAACTTGATGGCTTCGGGCTCGAGCTTGGCCTTGGCGCGCTCGAAGGCCTGGTCGACGCCGCCGACCGGCGAGCCGCGATAGCCGGTTATATAGCCTGCCGTATTGAGGCCGGCCTCGCGGTCGAGGGCCTTTTGGGCGAGCGTCGCCCGCACCATGACTTGGGGTCCCGAGATGAAGACCCGGTCCTTGGTCAGATCATATTTGTCGTCGAGCGAAACCGGTGCCTGAGTCATGCCTCTGAATCTACCACTCATGGGCCCAACAACAATAACGTCGGTATCATGGGACTCTATTTGTGCAGCGCTTCGTATTTTACAAGAGATTCAATTGGATAGAAGCGCTCCGTCCGGCGTCCGTCTTTTCCGGGCGATTTTTGGCGGTGACTTGGCGGTCGCTCCGGAACACCGCGGCAACAAAGCGGAACGCACCGGCCGCGCCGCTTTCCACTTGTTGCCGGCGAAACGCCCCTGGAGAAACACACCGGCACAGCATGGTGGACGATGAGACGAAAGGCCACAGCATGAGTGCGCCGGCCGCTCTACTGCGGCAGGCGCTTGATCAGGCCGGCGATCGTCCGGCCGCGTTCGACGGCGACCTTGCGGACGTCGGCCATGATCCCGGGCGTAAGGGGTGCCTCGCCGGCGGCGAGCCTGCGCATGTGGCGATCGCTCATCTCGAGCGCGCGCGCCAGCTCCGATTGCCAGCGCGGCCCAAAGAGAGCTTCGCCGATTTCCTGGATGGTGGGACCGCTCATGGACCTTCGTTCCTCGTGGCGGGCGTGATGCCAGCGTCCTAAATATAGGACCTGGGCGGGCCGGGCTGCAAGAGAAGATTTCGACGAGCGCGCCAAAAAATCAGCAAGACAAGACTTGACATTCGAAGCCGCATGTCCTAAATTTAGGTCATCGGGATGGGCATCGGGCCCGCCGCACCGGGCAGGAGGCCCGCAGGCCATGATCAAGAGCTGGAAGCACAAGGGTCTCAAGGAACTGTTCGAGACCGGCCGCACCAACAAAATCCAGAGCAAGTTTCACGATCGCATCAAGGAGCGCCTCGGCTTCCTCGATTCCGCCCCGACGCCGGCCGCCATGGACCTGCCGGGCTATGGCTATCACGCCTTGAAGCAGTTCAAGCCGCTGCGCTACAGTGTCGCCGTGAACGGGCCTTGGCGCATAACTTTCGAATTTGACGGCGCCGACGCCGTCAAGGTCGACCTAGAGCAGTATCATTGAGGAGGGTCGCAAGATGACCGCTACACCCCATCGGGCCATCCGCCCCCCGCACCCCGGCGCCGTCCTCAGGAATACGGTGCTGCCGGCGCTCAAGATGTCGCCGCTTCAGGCCGCGCGGGATCTCGGCATCTCGCCTCAGATGCTGCGCAAGATCCTGGCCGAGCAAGTGTCGATCACGCCCGAGGCGGCCGTGAGGATCGGCAAGTTCTGCGGCAATGGCGCCGAGGTCTGGCTCAACATGCAGCAGGCCGTCGACCTGTGGGACGCACGGCAGAAGCTCGCCGGCGAGTTGGCGAAGATCCCCACGCCCAAGGCCGCGGCCTAGGGCCCGCGATACGGCACCCAGACCTTCGCTTCCTTCGCCGCAGCCTCGAAGGCCTTCTTGGCCTGGTCGACGTCGGCCTTGCCGGCATGGGCGTCGGCGATGAGGGTCGCCGCCTTGTCGCGCTTCCGGCTGTTCGGCCATTTGAGAAGCTCCTCGGCCGCCGCTTCGACGGAGGATACCTGGCGCACGAGGCCGGGCTTGGCCCGGTCCATGACGCAGACGGGCGGCTTTGAGAACCATATCCGGGGCATGATTGACCCTAGATAAGGTGCGCGCCGGCAAATCCCAGCTTGACAGGATGCCGCGCCTTGTTCTCAATTCGTTCTTGGTGAGTTGAGTAATGGGTTGGAACATGACGACGGCAACCGTCAGCCAGGCCGCGATCGACTACGCGGCAGCCGAGCCGATCGCGACGGTCGGCGACTTTCCCGGCAAGCTCCTCGAGATCGGCTGCCAGATCTGCGGCAGGCACGGGTATTTCACGCGGGATGCCGTGCGCCTGCCCGGCCACCTGACCTTCGCCGACGCGTCGTTCCTGCTGGTCTGCGGCACCTGCGGCGCCCGCAATCTGCGCGAGCCGGGATGGCCGCTATGGGTTCGACCCGACGCACGGGCGCCGGTGCTCAGCAAGCCCGGCTATGTGCACCCGCCCGAGATCGATCGTCCCGGCCGCGACTGGTATGAGCAGGAGCGCTATCTCAGGCTGCCGATCAATGCCTGGCTGGCCGCGGTGAGGTGCGAGTAGACAAAGAAAAACGCCGCCCGGCGGGAGAGCCAGGCGGCGAGAAATAAGGACCCTACAACAACGCACATCAATGTGCATCAATGTACATTTGTTATCGGCTGACCGGGCACCCGTTCTGCTCGAGCGCGCGCTTGGCGCCCGAGGTCCAGCGACCGAGCCGCGGCGGCGTCTGCCGCGCCTCTTCACGCGTGAGCGTCGGCGGATACGGAATCGAGCAGACCGTCTCCACCGGATCGGCTTTGATCTCCGGCTTCTCGCCGAAGAGCGTGCAGCCGCCCAGGATCAGGGCCGCGAGACCGGCGACGGCGGCCTGGTCAAATCGTCTTCGACTTGGCTGTCGGTCCATCCTGCTACCTCTCCAAATGATCTGGCGTTGATGCCCGTCACCCGCACGGTGGCGGCGGCCTGTTCGTTGAGCGCCTCGGTGTAGCCCTCGAGCTTGATGCCGCGGCGCTTGGCTTCCTCGAAGATGCTGTTGCCGATCCTGAGCGCGATGAGCCCTATCTCGAGGAGGACCTTGAAGCTCATTTCTTGGCTTCGGCCGCAGAGCCGGCCGCCTTGGCCACGACAATGGCATCGGCTTTCTCGGTCATGACGCCGCTCGGCAACCGCGCGATGATCGTGTCGCGGATCTTCTCGGGCGTGAGGCCGAGCTTGCCGACCAGGTCGGGCCAAAATTTCAGCAGGTATTCCGCCGCGGTGGCCACGAACGCGCTTCTGACGTCGACCTCCTTGGGCACCACGCCTTTGACGGCACTCTCGGCGTAGGCGATCGAGCGGGCCGCCGCCTCATTGTACATCTGCTGCAGCTGCTCATCGAGCTGGGTCGTCGAGAGATCGACTTTAGAGGCAACCCAGTTCTTCACATACCAGCCGATCCAGGTCGCGAGCGCGAGCAAGGCGGCGCCGGCGGTGGCAACAACGCCATTCACGATTGGCGTGAAATCGACTGTGGTATCCGGCGCCGGCGCGGTCTGCGCCATAGCCGTCGAGATGAGCGCGCCACCGACCACGGCCAAACCGATGGCGGCGGCGATGGAGAGTTTGACGACGCGCAGCATGACGCTGCCCGCGGCGCCCAGGTTGGTACCAGACATTTCTGTACTCCTATGGAATTGCGCGGAACCGCCGCGCGCGGGAAATTAAATCTCGCCGTCACCGTCGCCCGGGCGGGGCGCCGGCAGCGCCGCCTTGCCGTCGAGGGAATTGAGTTCGGCATCGAGGCGCTTCAGCTCAATCTTGGCCTGATGCTGGAACTGCTCCTTGCGCAGCCCGATCTCTTCGCTGCGGCGCTTGCCGCGCGCCGTCAGCACGGCGCCGATGGTGAAGGCGACGAGGCCGAGAAAGGCGAGTTGCACGGTCCATTCGGACGCCACATAGCTCAAGGCGTTCATGTCGGATCCTCCATGGGTAAGCGCGGAGCCGCCGCGCGCGGATCAGAAGAGGGCGAGCACGGCGCCGAAGAGACTGACGACGCCGGCGAAGCCGATGAGAGCGCCGCAGGCCCCGAGCAGCGCGTCCTTGGCGTCATGCAGGATCGAGCGGCCGAGCAGCACGAGGACGATGCCGCCGGTGGCCAGGGCTGCCGCGGCCATCATCATATGTCCTCGTCCGCGAGATGCGCCGGCAGTTCCGGCAATGCCACCGTCCTGCCGGCGAGCGGATGCGTGCTGTCGCTGCAGAACCGCAGCTCGCCAGCCGTCAGGAAATAGTGGCAGCAGTGAGGTATCGGGGTGCCCGCGGCGTCGAGAACCCACTCGCCCGTCCAGCGGCCGTCGACGACCACTGTGCGCAAGCCGGTATGCTTGACGCTCGGATGGAACGACGGTGTCTCGACATTGCCGTCGAAGGTCCAGCCGCGGGCGGGTATGACATGCATCTCCTCGCAGCCCGGGCACCAATGCGCATGCCTGCCGGCGCGCGAGCTGCGCAGGCGCGAACTGAGCTGGCCCATCGCTACATCAGCTTGTAGATGTCAGCGCCGATCAGGATGATCAGCGCGAGCGCGACCATCGCCGCGCCGACGAGGAAGATGAACGCCTCGCCCATGCGCGCATCGGCCGTGCCGGTGTTCTGCTCGGTCTTCACAAGGGAGAAGGCGCAGATCGCGAGGCCACCCAGGAGCAGCAGCAGGATGATCCAGCCGATCATGGCTCAGTCCCTCACATAGTGATCGCCGGGCGCGAGCTCGGCCATCTTTGCCTCGATCAACCGGTCCCACTCCTCCTTCGATCCCACGGCGTGGCCCGGGCAGCGCTTGTGAGACGTGCGCGGGTCTTCGCCATGGAAACGGAAATTGCTCTTGGTCGGCTCATAGCCCTGCATCAGATAGAGGCAGGCGATCGCGTGGACGGCGTTGTCCCTGAGACTCGCCGGCAGCGCCTCGCCGGGGACGTCGGCGTAGTTGCCGACGAGCTCCACGCCCCAGTGCGTAGCGTTCCAGCTCGGCGAATGGGTCCCACGCTTCCACAACGGAGTGGCGGTCCAGATCTCCTCGCGATCGATGAAGAGATGCGGTGAGGCCTTGAACCCCTGCTTCTGCCACATCGGCACCATGTTGGCGATGCGCTGCGCCTCGGTGATCTTGCGGACCGTCTTGTCCTCGTCCCAGGTCTTGAGGCTCGGCTGATAGGTCGCATGGAGCACCACGCCTTGCGGCCGCCAGGCGCCCATGCGCTTGGCCACAACCTCCTCGACGTATTTGGCAAACCCTTCCTTGGTCCAGCCCTCGAGCAGCAGGTCCATGCCGAGCCGGTTGATATAGGGAGACGGCATGATCGGCGTCAGCCGCGGCGCCGGCGGCGGCTTGGGCACTTCCGGATCGACGAGCACCGGCGTCACGCCCACCATCTTGAGCGCGTGTCCCCGCACCTTCTCGATGCGCTCGCTCCAGATCTCGCCCCAGGTCTTGCCGGTCTTCTCGTTGGCGACGGTGTTCCACCGCGTCTTGAAGGTGCGGTAGGTTTCGAGGCGCTCGTCGCACAGCCGCATGATCAGGTCGGGCACGACGCGATGCGTGACGGCCCAGCGCGTCACCGCGCCGAAGTGGCCGTCGCATTTCTCGGGCTCGAAGCCCAGCGCCTCCTGCAGGATCTTGATGCTGCCGGTGACCCCACCGTTCACGGCGGCATCGAGGACGCAATAGTCGACGCCTGCGGGCAGCTCATCGAAGCGGATCGGCGCCAGGTATTGGTCCTCATAGATCTCGATCGCCTCCTCCCTGGTCAGCCGCTTGAGGTCATCCCAGGTCGGCGGCAGGGGATCGTTGCCGTATTCGAGGTCCTTGAGCCGGCGCCAGGCGGAGAACACCGCGAAGGTCACCCCGCGATTGACGGCGCCGCCGCCCTCTTCCTTGCGCTCGGCATAGCCCGCCTCGGTGTGAAGGATTTCAGCAAGCACGGCTTCTCTATTGGCTCTCATCGGAGACCTCCAAAGTGTTTGGGTATGTCAAGTGAAATGAATGGTGGGCTTCAGGCCGGCCGCAGATGGCTTGTCGGGGAACCCCGGGCGCTGCGACAGGCGCCCCATTGCCATGTCCGCGCGATGGCCATTGGCGCAGTAGCCCGTGACCGAGCAGTCGTGCTCGCCTGTCGGCACGATGAAGAAGCATTTGATCATGGGAGCTCACATTGTCGGGGTTGCGAAGAAGCAGATCACGCCCTGGCGCGGCCGTTCGCGATCGCGGTCATAGATGCAGGCATAGAAGAGATGATCGGCATTAGGCGGGCTCTGCACGCGGTTGCCGGGGATGTGGGCATCGACCGGCGCCTGAGCCTGCTTGTTGACGGTGCGCGCCTGATCGAGCGTCATGCGCAGCCGGTAGCCGTCGCCTTCGATCGAAACCCATTCGGGATCGACCGGGGCGCAGTCATGCCCGCCGCAGCATGAGGACTGGTAGACCGGATCGGAGCTTGAGGAGTACCAGTCATGCGCGCGCGCCGGCGCCGCCAGCCAGGCGGCAAGCAGCAGCAACAGGACGCCGGCGATCAGGATGATGATCGCTCCGCGGAACGACTTCATGGCAGCCTCATTCCCTTGGTCTTCTCCTCGAGCTCGCGGATGCGCTGCTTGTCCTCGCGGCGCTTCTCCTTCAGTTCCCTGACGTCCTCGCGCAGCGCGTCGTTCTCGCCCTGCAGCTGCCCGATCTGGTGAGCCTGCAGGTTGTTCTGCTGCATGAGCTGGAGCTCGCGGGCGTGCGAATTCTTGAGCTCGGCCTCGACCTGGGTGATGCGATCGAGCAGCGACTGGCGGAATTTTGCCCGGTCCTCGATCTCGGCAATGTTCGATCGATTGACGCCGAGCCGCTTGAGCTTCCAGTAGCCGACCAGGCCCAGCAGGATGGGCGAGAGGATCGTCGCGATGATCTCGCCGGCATATCTGTTGAGGAGCGCAGCCAGGTCAGTCGCGGTCATCTTTCCTCGCCTTCCAGAAAAAATGCTCGGCCAGGTCGACCACCTCGCTGAAGTGATAGATCGTCATCGGCAACAGGTAGCAAAGGGCGAGGACCGCCCTATGGTCATGGGTCTCGATGACGTCGCGGCCGGAAATGATGAGCGCCCAGAACAGCAGCATCTGCTGGGGAACGACCGAGCACAGCAGGCACCGGAACCGCTTCAGATGCAGCGCCAGGAGCGGCAGCGCGCCGGAGAAGGTGAGCACCGCGCCGGCGCCGGACGTCGAGAACAGCACAAAATAAGGCTCCAGCGCGCCGAACGGCCGCGGGACCGGCAAGAACATCAGGCTCGATCCCCACAGAATGTGGATCGATGAAACCATGCGGATGACTTTCATCATGGCGCGTCATTGCGGTGCGACATAGCCGCGTCGCAATGCAGCAGGAAAGTGAGGGGGCTGCGCTTCATTTGACAAGGCTCCTGGCAAGACGCTAGCGTGTCGTCGGCGACACAGTCTGTTGGGGCGGCAAAACCATGGACATCCGCAAGCACCAAGCAAAGACTCCTACCAAAAGGGGGAGTCTCAGCGAGCGGAAGAGCACGACAAAGAACCTAAAAGATGAGCGGTTTCCACCGCTTATTGTCAGGCTGAAACAGGATATTTCAGCCTCCGATGTACGCGTCATCATGGAAAAGATTCTTGATCTGGATGGGGTGCTCTACGTCGAGGGCGACTCCGTTGAACGCCTCGCGTCGCCGAAGTTTTAGTGACCGCCACCTGCTAGTTCCATCCAGCAGTGAATATTTGGATGACGTTGCCGCTTTCAACCTGGGTCACCGTGACGGTGCGCTGCTCATTGTTGACTGGCCCGGTTACAGCACCGCCGACATTCGTCCCTGCTCCGCCGTCAACATTAAAATCATAAACTTCGGTGATCGTCCCAAGATCGATGGTCCAACTTAGGGCGCCCGAGAGTACGTTCGGTGATGCCATCGCGAGGCCAACACCGCAGGGCGGGGTTGTTAGGGTGGTGTTGACCGAGGTGGCATTAGCCGAGGCCGCCGAGGTATTCGTTGGGGTCGTGCTGATCGGATTGACCAACTGGAAAACTGCGCAAGCCGCATGAACTTGGGTCTGAGCAAAGACGCAAGCCACTTGACCAGATGTCAGGGCATTGTCTGTCAGGAGAAAGCAGGCCATCGGCCGTCCCACCGAGCCCGCCGAAGCGACACGGGTGGTGGCATTAGCAGAGATCGTGGCCGAGGTGATGTCGCCGGCAGTTGAGCTGGCGACGCCAGAAATGCAAGCGAGCAGATGACGGGCATTGCCGGCTGGCACTACCGCGCCATAGCTTTGAGACGTGAATGTATAGTTGGTCCCATTGGCTGTGTCGCCTACGATGCTGACATAGGTGAGCGAGACCGGAAGGCATGCTACGGCAAAGCCAGGCGCTGCGCTGAAATTCGCCAGCGCTGGCGTGGGCGTGATTATCGATGCACCGAGGCCTGCCAGGAATGCACGCCTGGTAAGGCCCCCTAAGCGTTTCGGGGTGAACAAGGCCGGCCGCTTCGGGACCACGAGGCCCGAGGCGAGCTTTACAAATCGGCGAGGATCAAATTGCATCGGATCAATCCTCGGTATTGGCGTTGGTAGTGATGTAGAGCATCACATTCAAAAGCTCGGCCGTGCCGTTAAAGTTGTCACCGCCGGCATCGGCATCGCGCGTAATCCTCAGAACGCAGCCGTCATTCTCTGCCCAGGTGCCAGCGGGCGTAATCGCCGTGATTTCCGAAGTCGAGAGGAAATCTCCGGCAGCGGTTTGCGTATCGGTGACGGTGTCGACGGTCGGGAATGCATTGCCGTTGAGGCTGTCATCATTCGACCAGCACACGGCAGCAGCCGTCCATATCACGTTGTCCGATCCATCCGTCGTCGTTGCTGAGGTCCAGTCGACCCTAACCGTCCAGTCGACGGTCTCATTCGCGGCCTTGGGTGCTGGAATGTAGTAGTAGATGGCGTTGTCAGTGCCGGCCGAGAAGCTGCACTGTTTCATGAAGATATCGTTCGAGCCCGAGTCGAACGCATTGATCATCGTGCAGGAGGCGATGCCGCCGCCGGATGGCGTGGTACCGGATCCAGCCGGGAGCGGGACTACAGTCTTGCCGACGCCGATCCTCGAGAGCAGGACCTTTTTCGCCGATGTCGCCGAGGTGTCGTAGGTCGGAACGAAATCGGCGGTGACAGCCGGCGCTGTGTCCTCGGTTAAGGCATTCGTCACCTTGAATAGATCTGAGAGCAATACCTCACGGATTGCGTCCGACGCCGAGTCGTCATTGACTAGGATTGAGTCCGCAACATCAGGTGAGGTGAGATCGGTCGCGCCGGTAAAATCGATGTAGGCGCTCATGTCGTTCGAGGAGGTTTGCCATTTGACGTTATACCCGCCGGCTGGTGCGGCCGGCGCAGCATTGTCAAAATCAGGATCGGTGACAGCGGTCGTGTTGACAGTAATCGAGTCTCCCCCGCCACCAGGAAGGCCCGACCAATCGACCTTTCTGAGGTCGCCCTCAGCACCATAGATCAGCAGGAAGTCACCGGCGGCCGGTGAAGCTTCCGTTGCGATTTCGGCGAGGGACAAGCTTTCATAGGCGCCGTCGCTGTCATCCCAGCCCGCCAGGACGTCGAGATTGTCGTCAGTGAGCGTGATAGTTCGTCCCTGAATAGACGTCAGGTTCGACAAGGTGTCGATCGCCGCCTCAATGTTGCTCTCGGTCGTGGCTGAAATCGAGATGTCGGGATCGGTGCCGAGGACGAGCGCGCCGGAGCCCGTTTCGCCGGTAACCAGCGAGGCAAAGTTGCCGCTCGAGGGCGTCGCCGTGAACGTATCGAAGCCGCTCGCGCGCGTGACGCCGGCCCACGACTGAAGGTCACTGTCGAGCGTGATCGTCAGTGTGTCGGTAGCGCCGGCCGCGGTCGAAACCCCCGTGCTGCCCGCGACGGTCAGGGTATTGCCGTCGGCGATCGTCTGCGGCGTTCCCGCGTCGCCGGCCAAGGTGAAGTCGTCCATGCTGCCGCCGCCCGCGCAAGCGACGAATTCAAGGCCGTCTTCGCCAGCGGTAACTTTGACGCATCGGCCGCCCGCGCCACTGTAGGACGCTGGAACGTCGTTAAGATCGGTGAAGACGTCAGCGCCTCCACCAGCGCCAGGAGCATCGGCCCAAACCGGATTAGCGCCGGCGCCTTGCGTCTTCAGGAATTGACCATTCGTGCCAGGCCCGAGGTCGACGAGGTTCGACCCGTTGTAATAGAGGATGTCGCCTTGGTTCCAGGTGATGCCCGCAATGTCAGCCAGGCGCGCGCTGAAGGCGTTGAAGTCGGTTCCCGCTTCGAGATCGAGCAGCGCGCGCATCGCCGCATAGTTCGCAGCCGAGACCAGCGATCGCCCATTTGCCGACGACGTCACGCCTGCCCATGTGGTCAGATCGCTATCAAGAGGTTGAAACGCGGCATCGGCGGCGGCGATCGAATAGAAGTCGGTTCCCGCCTCGAGATCGAGCAGCGCGCGCATCGCGGCATAATTCGCCGCCGAAACGAGCGACTGGCCGTTGGCCGAGGGCGTCACGCCCGCCCAGGTATCCAGATCCGCGTCCCAGGCCTGCACATTGGTGCCGATGACGAGCGCAAGCAGGCTGCGCACCTGGCTTGCCGTGCAATCCTCGGGCGCGCCGCTGCCGGCCGTGTTGCGGCATTTGAAGGTGGCATTTGCCATGTTGGCGAGATCGCCATTGGCGATCGTGCCGTCGAGGATCTTGCCCGAGGTGACGACGCCGACATCGATCGTCCAGACGCCGGCGACGACGGAGATATCGCCATAGTCGGCATCGGAGACGCCGCCGCCGACCTGGTCGGCCGCGCAGGTGACGACGCCGGCGGACGATATGCCCGAGATCTTGTCGGTGCCACCGCAGGTGAGCGGCTGGACCGGATTTGAGTTGGCGTTGGGAACCGTCATCAGCCGATCGGCGGTCGGATCGGCGAAGGCGATGCGGCTTTCGAAAGTATCCGCGGTATCGCCCTCGCAGACGATATAGCCGGCGGTCGTCGCGTTGGAGGTGAAGACGCACTGATCGACCGACAGCGCCGGGCTGGCGCCCTTGTCGCTGAAGTCGAAGGCGATTGTGCCGACCGGCGAATTGACGATCCCGGTCCCGCCCACGAGGTTGGCATAGTCCGAACCGGCATCGGGAATGTCGTCATCGACGCCAGGCGTGCCGACCGCCCCCATGACCCTAAATTGATCATCGGCGCCGCCGACATATTGAACGAGATAGATCGTCGACGTGGCCAGGTCGCCGGACGAAAGCGCCGTCCCGTTCTGCTTCACGATCGCCTTGAGGCCCAGGCCATTGACGTTCAAACGGCCGGTCGTCGTGTTGGCGTTCGGAACCTTCAGGGTGAAGTGCTGGCCGTCGACATAGGCGGTCAGCGCGAAGGGCGCGGCATTGGCCGTGTAGTCGTTCGTGCCGGCGACCGAGGTCAGCCGGATGATGCCCCGGTTATTGGCATTCGCCATCTCTTCATTGACATCCGGGCAGGTGTTGTTCTGCCAGTTCGTCGAGATCTGGAAACCGCCGCCGCTGCACGGCGTAGCGCCGCTCGCCGTGGCGTGGGCGGCGGTCTGGGCGAGGACCAGCAGCAACAGAGCGGCGAGCACCGCTTTGCAGGAACGGATCATGACAGTCCCTCTTTCGGTTCGGATTTAGGCGGCGTGGATCAGCTCGGAGGCGTCGTCCTTGAGCCGCAGCCGGTGGGTCTTGCCGCGCCCCCGGGCGATCTCGAAGATGCGCTTGCGGACGACGACCTGGTCATAGACGCCGAAGGCCACCAGGCCGCCGGCCTTGACCGTGGCGTCCGGCGGGATCGGCGTGGTGAAGGTCACCGTGTCGGTTTCGGTCTGCTCGTCGATCTCGGCCATGATGACGGCGGGCGGGCCCGCCGCCGGCATGGTGCGGATCGCCGCCATCATGCGCTCCTCGATCTCGCCGGCGGCGGCGCCGAAGTCGATCTCCGCCTCGAGCACCAGGCCCGTTATGTTTCCGCCGCCGTCCAGCAGGACTGCCTCGATGAGGCAGGCACCGTGATGTTTGACGAGGACGTCGTCATTTAGGCCGACGAGATCGCCGGCGGCCGAGCAGATACCTTCCGCCGGGACCTCGATCTCCGATGTCACGCTGCGATAGATCATCTGCCTTATGTCGAGCAGCGCCCGGTCGGCTACCTTGTCGGTATTGGTGATCCCCAGATACTTGACCGCGACAATATTGACCGCGTTGTCGATATTGTAGCCAGGCGCGTAGACGATGACCTCGTCCGGCGCGTAGTCGTTGTCCTCGTTCGAATACTCCGCCCGGATGGCATGGATCGCGTCGGGAAAATCGATGCTGTGGCCATAGGACTTGCAGTTGCGTGAAGTGAACAACTGCTGGATCGCATCGCCGGAACGGTCATATTCCATCATGACGCCCCAAAGCCCGGCGCGCTTCGGCACTGCCCAGCCGGCGGCGGCGATGACCTGCAGGATCTGCTCCGCCGACATCCCGTCGGCGACGAAATTGCATTCAAAGCCCGCCGCGACGCATCTCGCCCAGAAAGCCTGCAGGTTCTCCTCGTCGACGATCTCGCCGGGTAGCGCCTTCACATTCTCCTTGCCCAGCGCGACATGGCGGAACAGCGCCGCCGGGTTCGACGACGGAGCGAGTGTCGACCACGTGCCGTCCTGGTACACCGGGACGATGCTGTGGAACGAAGCCGACAGGCTCTCGATGGTCATGCTCGGCGCCACCAGCGTGATCATCGCTACGCCCTTCTGGTGGATGCTTGGATCGAACGGGTAGACATTTTCGATCGTGGTGAAGCTCTCGAGGAACGTCTCGCTCGCGACCGTCGCTTGGGTCTGGCGCACTTTCTTGATGCCGGCGTCGTCGTAATAGCCGAAGAAATTCGCGTTCACGGCGCTGGCGCTATAGGTGTACTGCTCCTCGTTGAACTGATTTTCGATGACGCCCAGGCCGCGCTTGACCCGGACCTCATATTCGCCCTTCGGGAAGGTCGCCGGGTCAAGGAAGATGTCTATCCCATCGTCATGCAGATTGCAGTTCGAAGCGAAGATGTCGGCCGGGTTGTTCTCGTGGAACTCGCTCGTTCCGGGCGCGTCGTGCAGGAACAATTGCCAGTCGAGGAGATTGGCGGGACCTCCGTCGATGGTCTTCGTAACGTGAATCCGGTAGTACCGATATGATCCAAAGGTGTCGAACTGGAAGGTTGCCGGATCGGGCTCATCGTCATCCTTCCAGCGGGTGTACCCCTCCACCGTCAGCAGCACGTCAAAGATCGCATTGTCGTTCGATCCCTGGACCGTGAAATCTTCCGGCGCGCCATCGTCCGCGAACCTCGGCGAGATCATCATCGACTTGATGATCCGCGCGCCGGCGGCCCCGAAATCGACCTTGTTCCATTGCGGCAACGAAGCGCTGCTGGCGATCCAATAGGTTGTGAGCGCGCTATTGTCGCCGGCACGCCAGGCTTCGTTGCCGACGACCTGGTTCGATGCCGACATCGTGACGCCGCTGGTGGTCGCCGCCGTCATCACCGGAATCTGGTCGACGATCGCAGGCTGAAGGAAATAGCTCTCCGAATTGTATTCGAACGCCTGCCCGTCGCCCGTCGTGTGATAGGCGCCGAAGGTGTGCAGGCCGCGCTTGAAATTGATGCGGGCGCCGCCCGGATCGGCGACCCAGATCAGCCTGATCTCCTGCCGCAGCTGTTGATTGAGCTTGTGGCTCCTGAAGTGAATGACCGGCATCTTGAGCCAGGTGAACGTGCCGCGCTCGCGGATCTCGACTCTGACCGGAACGACGCCGGTCTCGGGCGGAACCGTATTGGTGTCATCCGTCCATTGCAGCGCCGGGATGAAGATCCGGATGCGGATCTCGTCTGCCGGGCCCGCCGTCTTGAACACTTGCCATTGTGGCAGATCCTGGTCGGGGTTGGACTGGTGGACGAGCTTGTTGCCTCTGCTGTCCTCGCCCTCCAGCACGAAATTGGTCAGCAGCGCATTCTGGTTGCGCTTCTCGATGAACGTCTTGTTGTTGAGCGTCAGGAGGCTGTTGCCGGGGGCGCCGTCCCGTACCTCATATTGGACGGTGGCGAACTCGCCGATCGGCACGCCGTTGAGGAGGATATTGCTCACGTCGTAATAGCCCGCGAGAAGGTAGGTCGCATGGGCATAGACGACGCCGTTCTGGAGCGTCGTGAAAGACGGGCTGCCAAGCGGCGGAGAATACTGCAACAGCCCGAGCACCGCCGGCAGCTCATCGCCGATCTTGACGCCGTTGCCGGTGATCCCCGCCTGCGACAAGGGATCGGACCCGCTGTCCCTGCCCGTAGTCGCCGGCGCCTTGGGCGAATAGGGCGGCGGGGCGAGCGCCTGGAGCGCGAACGCCCCGGCGGCGCCGAACAGGCCGGCGGCGAGTTGCGCGCCGAGGCCGCCGGCGGCCCAGGTCGAAGTTGCGGGCAGGCCCGCCAGGGCGGCGATGCCTCCGGCGCCGATGAAGATCGTGCCGGCAAGGATAACGATCGCCGCCATGGTGAGGGCGACGTTCTTCTGGCCACCGCCGCCGCCCCCACCGCCGCCGGCGCCTCCTATCCCGGGCATGAGCTGCAGCGTCACCACGGCCATGGCCGTAGGGCGGACGCTTTTCCACATAGCGCGGCGCCATCGCTTGCCGTTGACGAGGACCTCGCCATGGTGGACGAAGGCGGCGGGCAGGTTGGGCACGCGCTCGACGATCTCGAGCAGCGTCAAGCCTTCCGGGACGGCATAGGTCCACTCGGGCTTGAAGGGCTCGAGCCGGGATATGATCGGAACCGAAGTCGTACGTTTCACGCGAGGCTCCTATGCCGGTAGATTTCCTTGAGCCGGAAGCTGATCGTCGGATGCGAGAATGGCAGGCAGACCGCGTTCCACGGCTCCTCGACATGCAGGACATGCTTAACCCCGAGCCCATTCGTCCCGGCGCAGATGCCGATATGAATGTCGCCGGCCTGCCAGCCCGCGCGCGTGCGAAAATGGCAACGCATCGTGACGACATCGAAGAGGCGCGCCTCGTCGCGCGGGACTTCGAGCCACTCGCCGCTGGCGATCTCCTCGCGGACCGTGGCCATCACGCGCGCGCCATTGCGCACGCGCACGGTTTCGAACGCGGCGAGATCGAGCCCGGCCTGGTCGCGCATCACCAGACGCACCAGGCCCCAGCAATCGCACCCGCCGAGATCGCGGCCCTCGGCGCGGTACGGCACGCCGACATACTTATCAGCCCAATGTGAGGTCATCCGCGCGCCCTGTAGATCGCCCTGAAGAGGCCTGGCGTGACCCGGAGGTTCGGCCATGGCTCGGACGTGAGGTCCGGATGGCGGAGCGCTCCGGTGACTTCGACCTGATTGAGCGCCACGTTGCGCAGCAGCAGCCGGGCATAGGACCACTCGATCTCGTCTGGCGTCGAGGCGAGCACCTGCAGGAGCCGCACTTGCGCCGGGTCCTGTCCGGCGATCGCCAGGATTCCCTCACCGATGCGCCGGTCGAGGTTCGGGATTCTGATGCTGCCGGTCTGCTGGCTGGGCCCCTCGCCCGGCCTTTCCAAGGCGAAGGGAAACGGCAGGAAGCGCTCGCCCTGGTGGAAGACATCGTTCGACCCATCCTCCTCCGGCTCGACATTTGCGGCGCGCAGGGGCTCGATGCGCGGATGCGTGATGACGGCAAGATCGATGAGCGGATCGGACCGCTCATGCGACAGCAGCTTTTCGGTCGACGGCATGTCAGACCTTCCTGCGCACGGCGAAGCTCACCGAGAACTGCCGGCCGGTCCCGATCGGCGCGATCTTCGGCTTGGTCCGGGGTACAGGCTTGTACTTGATGGGTCCGGGGGCTCCCGTCATGAAATCGGGTCCAGTGAAGCTGAGGGCCCCGTTCTTGATGTCGGCCTTCCACGCCACGCGGAATTCGTCACGCTGCGCCGGCGACATGCGGAATGTGAGGTTCCAGGTCTCATAAGAGAAGGGAGACGCCGGCGCCGTGATCGGCTCGCCCTCGTCCGGCTGGAACACATCGACATTGGCGTCGAGATCCATTGAGAAGTTGCGCACCAGGGCGCTTTGCGGCAGCGTGGCCGACCAGGCATACATGATCTATCTCCTGGTCCTAGCGGGCAGCATGCCATAGCCGTTGTCGAAGAGGCGCTGCGATTCGGAGCCTGCCATGGTCTCCAGCACCTTGCGCTCGATGTACATGTCGATATCGAACTGATTGCCCCGCTGCTCGGCACGCGTCACCTGGGGCTCGCCGTTCGACTCGTTGCGCACATTGAGATTGAGCTGCATCGGCCCGGAGTAACCGCCGCCCAGCGCCGAATTTGGCAGGATGTTGCCGGGCACGCTCGGAACGAAGGGCTCGGGCCCGCGCTCGCCCACCATGTACCAGCTGCCAGGCGATACCGGGCCGCCGCCGGCGCGCGGCCCCCCGAAGTGCAGGAAGCCCAGCCCATTGGTGCCGGGTGCAACGCCCGCCGGCGCGGCCCCTCCGCTGATCAGGTTGAATATGCCGGAGATAGCCAGCTGGATGGCCAGCCGCGCCACGTCGTCGATCATCGAGTCGACGAGGTCGCCGAAGTTGAGCTTCCCGGTCTTGACGAAGTTGACGAGCGCGTCTTCGGCTCCCGAGAAGGCATTGGTCAGCAGGCTCTCAGTCTCCTCGGCCGTGTCGCCCACATCCTTGCGGATCTCGCGCAGCCCGCGCTCGAAGCCGCCGCCGACATCCGTGCGGTCGTCAAGAAGATCGTCCTCGACCTCTTGCCGCGCGCGCGCCGCCGTCTCTTCGCTGATCGCGTTGGCGAGGAGCAATTCATTGATCTCGCGCAGGCGCTGCGCGCGCTGCTCCTCGGCGGTGCCGACCTGCTCGGTGACCCGCTCGCCCTCGCGCATGAGCTTCTGATGTTCGCGTTCGGCTTCCGCCTGTTTTTTCTTCGCCTCAGCCTCTTCCTCGCGCGCCGCCTTCAGGCGCCGGGTCTTTTCTTCCTCGGCCTCGTAGGTCTTGATGGCCTCGGCGCGGATCGCCAGGCGCTCCTTCTCGGTGGCGTTCTCATGGCCGAGGAGCGCCTCATAGACGGCGAGCTCGCGACCGGCGAGGCGCGCCTTCTCGGCCTGTTCCTCCAGCTTGTCGATGGTGTCCTGCACGGCGGCCGAAAATTCGTCGAGCTCCTCGGTGGTGCCGGCGCCGAGCGCGGTGCCGCGGTTGAATTCGAGCCCCTTCTGGGCGCGGGCCTCGAGTTCGGCCTCGATGGCGGCGATCGCGGCCTTGCGGGCGGCGATGGTCCTGTCGAAGTCGGATGTGTCCGGCGCCCGGTTGAGAAGATTGTCGATGACGCCGGGATTGTAGATCGCATCGTCACGCTGGGACTGAAGCTTTTCCAGTTCCGCGCGGAGCTTGCCCAGCGTGTCGGTCAAGGTCGCGATCCGCTGGTCCGGCAGAGACTTCCAGGCGTCCGCCGTATAGCCGATGTACTTGGCGAGAGCAGCGAAGCCCTCCGACAGCGCGACGATCGCCGGCACGGCGTCGATCACGGCGCCGTTGAGCTGTGCCTGCACCACCATGGCCAGCGCCTCGAGCTTGTCCTTGGCCTCGGCTCCCTTGCGGACCAGTTCCTCGTCGACGACGGCGCCCATCTCCCGCGCCAGGTCGATCTGCCGGCGCAGTCCGTCGGCACCGTCAGCCAGCACCCGGGCGAAAGCCTGGTTGCCGCGGCCGAAGAGCTGGGTGGCGACACTGGCGCGGTCCTGGGCGGAGGCCAGGCCCTCATAGCCGTCCGCGAGCTCGGGCAGGAAGCGCTCCAGCGACTTGATCCGGCCCTCGCTGTCGGTGACCGATACGCCCATGCGCTTGAAGGCTTCGGCCGCTTCCTTGGCGTTGCCATTGGCGACGTTGCCCATCACGGCGTTGAGCTTGTCGAGCGCGGCCTCGGTCTTCTCGATGTCGCCGCCGGACTGTCCCACCGCGAAGCGCACGCCCTGCAGGAACTCGGTGCCGGTGCCGAGACGGTCCGCCGAATCCTGCAGGTGGTCGAACTCCTCGGCTGCCTCGCGCGCCTTGCTCATAAGAGCGCCGAGACCTATGACGAGCGCGCCGACGCCCGCCGCGGCGGCGAGGCCTCCCGGGCCGAACGCACGCAAGACCGACGTGCCGGCGCCGGCGCGCGCGGCCAGGTGCTCGACCGATCCCGTGACTTCCTTCACCGCGGCGTCGACGGCGCGCAGGCCTGCGGACGCCGGCAGGCCGCCACGCTCGAGGCGCTTCAGCGCGGCCTCGCCGTCGGCGCCCAGCGACTGGAGCGCGCGCCGGACGGTTTCGCCGTCCTGCATCGAGACTCGAATGGCGACGTCGCGCGGCATCAGGTGTCCTTGGTTTCGGATTTCAGTTCGGAGAGGCCGAGGCGGAGGCCCGAATCGGCGAAGGGCAGCAGCAAGGCGAGCATCTCGAGGTCGACGCCCTTATGCCCGGCCATCTCAAGGATGGCGGGAAAGTCGAAGCCCACCACGCCGGCGAAGCCGACGCGCACCTGCGACTGGCAGGAGAGGATATGGGCCCATGCCGCGGCCCCCTCGTCGGTCTCAGGGGCACTCTCGACATAGGGGCAGCGCCGGCCGTTCAGGCCGATGCGGCCTTGCGCGCAGGCGGCACCCGCCGCTTTGCAGCCTTCGCAGTATTGCGGCCCCCGCCCGAAGTGCCATTGGGCGAGAGCCTGGATGCGTTTCCCTCGGCGTACCGCTGCAAGACGTTGCGGCCGTAGCGGTCGATGAACTCCTCGGCCATCCGGTGGATGTTCATCAGCTCGGCGATCGCCTTGTGCGTCACCGGCGCCGGCCGCCATCTTTTCTGGCCCTTGGCATCCCCACCGTGGGGCTCCTCGACGCCCTTCCACGACTTGATCGCGTGGCGCGCCAGCGCCTGGACGAAGAGCAGCTTGCGGAAGCCCTCCTGCGCGTCGGGATCGGAGAGATCGGGCAGCAGATCGGTATCGATCCCCAGATCCTCCATCACCTCCTCGCCGGCGATGAGCGCCGCGACGGTGCGCCGGGCGTGGGCCAGCGCCGATTCCCAGATGGCGGTGGTGCATGGCCTGCACATGCAGACGACGCCCCCCGGCAAGGTCACCTTCTCGAGCGTGTGCCTTGCGCCCCCTATCCTCACCGCCATCAGGCGTAGACCGAGCCGGCGACGCCGTTGATCAGGACGGCGGTCATCACCCGCCCGCCCGAGGCCTTGGCGGCGCGGAAGTTGTAGAGATCGTCGATGCCGCCCGGGCCCGGCAGTCCGCCGCCCGAGATATCGAGATAGGCTTTGGGGAAGGTGAGTTCGAGCTTGTAGGCCGCGTTCACGGCCGTGGTCCAGATCAGCTTGAGGGCGCGCGGCGTCTCGGCCACGGCGTCGTCATACATGCCTGAGGCGGCCGAGCGGCGGATGCGCAGCTGGCCGGTGGCGCCGTGGCTGCCATCGTCGACGCCCTCGATCTGCCCGTCGCCGCGCATCGTTTCGACCTCCTCGGCGCCGGTCGTGTAGTTCAGCGAACCCGACATCGCCTGGCCGACATCGGCGCCGTTCCACTGCACTTTCGAATTCTTGTTGAAGTATTTGTAGACGCCGCTGGTGGAATAGGCGGTTGGCGAGCCCTCCGCCGTGGCGCCGCCCTTCGAGCGGGTCTTGGCGAAGGCGGTGAAATTCGCCTTGGCCACGCCCTTTGGGGAGAGGTCGATCGACATGCCGCCCATGACGGTGCCGAGCATGAGCCAGTAGATCGCCGAGGCGAGCCCGACATCGCCCTCCTCGAAGGCGAAGGACGGCGGATCGCCGGTCGACCCGAAGGTGTGAGTGAACGGGCCGGAACCGGTGGTGACCGGCGCGCCCATCAGCGTCTTCAGCCAGAAGCCGAAGCTGTCGATGCCCATATGGACGCCGAAGGTCGGCCGGAAGCGGGCGCCCTCATAGAAGGGGTCGGTGTCCTCGTCGCCCTGGCCGAGCTCGGTCTCGTAGCCGAGCTGCGGCTGCCGGCCGGGATCGAAGCTCGAGCACAGCAGCTGATGGTAGTTGGCGGCGGGGTCCACGCCATAGGCGGCTTCGAAGGCGGCGATGAACCGGGCATCCGCGCCGGTTGCACGAATGGAGGGCATGATGATCTCCTTTGAGTGAAGGTGTCAGCCGAAAGGCGGGCCGTGCCAGACCAGATCGAGCGAGACGAGGGAGCCCTCGCCGCCGGGGTTGCCTTCACCGCCGAGCTGGTCGTTCTCGGATTCGGTGAACTCGCAAGTGTCGACCACGCCGCCCAGGCTCTCGTCGGCGGCGATCGCGGCGCCGACGCCCTTGAGCATTGCGTCGAAGGCCTGCGTCTGGACGGTGGGATCGTCGTGGTTCGCGTAAAGCGCGAGCGGCACCGTCATGCGGTGCTCGAATACGGCGCCGTTGCCCTGACCGAACTCGACCGGGGTCGGAACCGTCCGCCCGCGCTCCATGACGATCTCACCGCCCGCTGGCGTGTCGGATGGGCTTTCGTCGATATCGCGGACTCGCGGCGCCTCCGGCCAGCCGGCCGGCATGCCGCCCGGATAGAGCGCCGTCATCGCCGCCGCGAGCAGCGCCTTCAGCGCGGTGCGGGCGGCGAGCATCTTGCTGGGCGAGCTAGGCACGGGGCGCGAATTCCTGCCAGCGCCTCAGCACATTGGCCTCGACCTGGTTCAGCATGTGGGCCTCGATCGCCGGCAGGTCCAATTTCTTGGCGATGCGCGCCTGGGGCACCAGCCAGAACAGCGGCAGCGCCAGGTCCTTGCCTTTGGCGATCATCTTGTCTGATGCCTTCTTGGCGGTGCCGGCGCGGGTCGATTTCTTGCTCCTGGAGAGGCGAAGCCCCCTGCCCTCGAGCCAGACGGTGCCGTGTCGGTTGCGCCGCACCACCAGGCGGATGCCAAGATGATCGGCGAGGCGCTGCGGGTTGACCTTCTTCGAGCGCCGCATGTTGCCTACCAGCGTCGGCACGATCTTGAGCGCGTAGCTCGTGGGGATCGCCAGATAGCGCTTGCCGTTCACCGGCACGATCGTGCCGCCATGGGCATAGCCGTGGATGATATCCGGCGCCTTGTTGAAGAGAAGTCCCGCTGGCTCCATCGAGTAGACGCCGCTGCGGTGGGGATAAGTCTGGCCGCGCCAGGTGTTGGCGAGCCGCTGCCCGAGGCCGGCGCTCACCACCTGCTGGCGGGCGAAATTCTTGCCGCTCTCCACCGTGTCGTTCATGCCGACCGTGCAGCCGCGCGCGCCGGCTTCCGCTTCCCCGCGATAGAAGTCGACGAGACGGCCCTGCAGGGCCAGGCGAAGCTCGAGCGTCATTTCTTGCCCGGCCGCGGCGGAGCGGCTTCTGCATCCGGCGGCGGCGACAACGGGACGTCGCGCGCGGCTTCCTGCGGCGCCCAGGCCCCGAGGCCTTCCCCGACGCAGCATTCCGCGTCGAAGCCGGACATGGCCGTCTCGGTCGATGGCCCCTCCTCGGCAACGTCGAGCGTCTTGCCGGCATAGCGGGTCCAGCCGCCGCGGCCATGCGTGGCGGTGATCGTGATCTTCCTCATGTCACACCTTCTTGCAGCCGAAGGTCCAGACCAGGCCGCGGATGTCATCGCGATGCGGCTCGCCGCTCACTTCCCAGGTCGCGCCCAGGAAGGTGAACTGGCTGCCCTTCGGGATGGTGGCGAGCTGCGCCACCTGGACGTCGAGCAGGGTTTCGTAGCGCACCCTGTTCTGCTCCCACTCACGCGCGATATCGTCGCGCGTGGTGGGCATGACGAGAATGCCGGGCACCATCGGCTGCAGGACGCCGCCGACAAATGCCCGGTATTCGGCGACCTCGCCCAAGGTTTCGAAGGCGATCGCCACCGCCTCCTGGGCGAGATCGGTAAAGGACATCAGGCGCCGCGCTTGCCCTTCATCAGCACCTTCGGGCGCCGGCAGATGTTGAGAGCGTTCATCTGAGTGTCGAGATGAATGCCCTTGCCGTTGCGCATCTCAAATTGCTTCTGGTAGAGACGCTGGCCGATCGTGTTGACCGTCTCGATGTAATCCGCCGGCGCCCAATAGGTGCGGAAGAGCATCGGCACGCCGATCGGGAACATGTGGCACTTGTCGGTGTGGACGAAGTCGGTGGCGCCGACCTTGCCGCGGTAGTTCTCCCACACGATGCCGCCGAATTCGAAGACGCCATAGATCTTCCGGCCGCCGGGCAGCACATAGCCCTGGCGCAGGACCTCGGCCATCGGCGTGTTCTTGTAACTGTCGGTCACCTCCTTGTGGGCCAGGAGATCGTCGAAGAAGTCATTGCCGCAGAAGGCATGCACATACTGGAACGGCTCGCCGCCCAGATTGTCGGCCATCTTCCTGACCACCGCGGCGCACTTCTTCCGGAGCACGCCGTTCGCCGGGCTCGCCGCGGAGAGATCGAAGGCGACCTCCGTTTCCTGCGACACGCCGAACTCGGTGAAGAGGTCGAGCGTCGAGCCATCGGCATAAGTGACGAGGCCCTTGACGGCGCCGATTCGCGAGTATTCCTCGGTCGCGGCGAAAGACTGGGAGTGCGTGGCGCCGCGCTGCGCCACCTTGGTCATCACCGTCTCGAGCTGCTGCCCAGTGCCCCAGGACCTGACGTTCTGGACCTCGTCGGCATAGATCGCATCGTTGATCTCGAAATGCGGGACGATGAAGGAGCGCAGGTCGCGCTTTTCCTTGCCGATCGTGATGCCGGGCCCGCCGCGCGGCGTCGGCGCTACGAGCACCAGGATGTCGCCCTTCTTCTCGAGCGCCACCGACGTCGCCGCGACGCCCTCGGCGTTGAAGAGCCCGAGTTCGCCGCAGCGGCCTGGGACGAAGCTCAGCTCATTGATCGCGTCGGTGAGGGATACCACGCCGAACGCGTCGTCTTTGAAAATGTCCAACATGGACGGTTCTCCTTGGGGATGCGCCTTGCCCGACGCGGGGGTTTGCTCAGGGACTGAACAGGTGAGGTTTCAGCGGACGATGATGCCGGCTGCCGCGAGCTCGACCGCCTTCGCCGCCTTCTTCGGATCGTCGTCGACCGAAGCGGCATAGCTCAGGATCTTGCCGTTCACCTCGGCGTCGCGCGTGATCGCCGCGGCGTTCACGTCGGCCGCGGTGGCGTCGACCTTGTCGAGCAGGATGGCCGAGCCCTTCTCGGCGCCGGTGACGCCGGTCGCCGGCGAGGACACGTACTTCCCGGTGCCCGCGGCGACGGTGATGTCGAAGCCGTCGCCGACGATGAAGTCGGCCGAGCCGTCGGCGATCGAGAACTTGATGTCGTCGTCGAAGGTGGCGGCCACGACGACGTCGCCCAGGACGTTGCCGTCCGGGTCCTCGACGCGGAACGTGCCGCTGTTGGAAGCGGCGGCGATGCAACGCACCGTATAGATGCCGGTCTTGGCGCCCTGTTTCACCGGCGTGGTACCGTCCATGGTGAGGACGCCGTTGCCGGTGTTGCCGCCGGCCTTGGCCGCGGGCGTGGCGGCGCCGACGGTTTCCTTGCCGAGCACGGTGCCGGCCGCGAGGATGCCGGCGCCGGACTTGACCGTGATGTTGTCGCGCGAGCGCATGCCGTCGGCTTCGCTCAACAGGAACTCGCCGGCATGGCGGCCTTCAGTGAATACGGGAGGCATGATGTTCTCCTTTGAAAGTGGGGGTTGTGGGACGCCCTTACTGGCGGGCGCCAGGCAGGGTCGCGTTCACCTTTGCGACCGCCTTCTTCCAGGCGGCGGAGGCGTTCGGCTTCTCGACGGTGGGGTCGATCGTGCCGCCCGGCTGCTGGCGATCCTTCGGCGGAACGGCGCCGGCCTGCTTGCTCTCGGTCGGCGAGGCCTCGAGCAGCGCCTTGGCCTGGTCGGCGGTGAGATCCGTCGTTGTGGCCATGGTGATGGCCTGCTTCATGCGCTCCTTGGCGGCGTCGAGGCCGATGATGGCCACGATGCGCGCGCGCTCGGCGGTGATGCCGGCCTTCTGGCCTTCGGCGAGCGCGGCCTTGACGGCAACGTCCAGCTGGGCCTGGGTATAGGTGCCCGGAGTTTCCGTCCCGGGCGCCGGATTGTCTTTCGACATCGATGTGCTCCTTGTGAGAGTTGCGCCCCGGACTTGCCTGGGCAGTTGCGCGGCGCGGCCTTCGAGAACGTCGAAGATCGTTCCGCCTTCATCGGCGAGGCCGGCCCTCAGGCCCTTCTCGCCGCTGAACACGCGCGCCTCGGTGGCGCGGATCGCGTCGGCCGTGAGGCTCGGGCGTCCTTCAGCCACCTTGGCGACAAAATCCTCATAGAGATCGCCGATCTCCGCCTTGAGCTCGGCCTTGACCGATTCGGACAGCGGGCCGAACGGGTTGCCGTCGACCTTGTGCTTGCCGGCATAGATGAGCGTGGCCGCCACGCCCTTTTGCTGCAGCATCCCGGAATGATCGAGATGCACCATCACCACGCCGATCGAGCCGGTGACGCCGGTTTTCGCCGTCACGATGCGGTTGGCCTGACTGGCGATGCCATAGGCGGCGCTCGCCGCCATGTTGTTGACGACAGCGATCACCGGTTTCTTCTCGCGGACCCCTCGCACCGTATCGGCAAGGTCGAACATGCCCGCCGCCTCGCCACCGCCGGAGTTGATGTCGAGGATGATGCGGTTGATGTCCTTGTCGGCCGCCACCTCGAGCAGCTGCGCCTGCAGGCCCTCGTAGCTCACCAGACCGGAGCTCGCCCCTACCCAGGCGCCACGATTCACCAGTGAGCCGATGACCGGGATGATCGCCGTGCCGTTGATCTCGCTGTAGCGGGTCGCGCCGCGTCGCTGTCCGACGAAACGCGACGCGGAGGGCTCGGGGATGGCCACCTCGATGCCGATGCGGCCGGCGATCACCCACGCGACCAGATTGGCCTTCTCTTCCGTCAGCAGCAGCGGGCGGTTGAACACCAGCTCCATGATGTGCGGCAGCGCTAGGACCGGCTGCTCGACGGCCGCTTCAGCTTCAGTGCTCATCGGCGATACCCCGCGGCGATCGCGAACCGGCTCGGCTGGCCGGACGTCTTGGCCTTGCATTTGGCCTCGAGCTCGGTCACCACCGCGCCCAGGGCCTTGACTTCCGTGTCGGCGAAGCGGACTTCCGTCTCGCCATACTTGACGGTCATGTTCTTCGCGCCGGCGAGAAGCTGGTAATAAGCGGGGCGCATGACGGCGAGGGCCGCGCATGGGTCGTCCCAATCCACCGTGGTCCAGTTCACCGCCATCAGGCTGCTTCCTTCTTCTCGGTTTCGTCATCCGGCGCGTCCGGGTCCGGCGACGTCTCCTTGCCCACTTCGTTCTGCCCGCGGCCGCGCTCGGCATCGACCGGGTGCACCAGGCCGAGCTTCTTGTAAGTGTCGCGCTCGCGCTTCTGCTGCTCGGCGATGTCTTCCCAGTCCATGCCGTATTCGGCAGACTCGGCCTCGAGCGTGGTGACGCCCATGGTCAGCTTCGTCTTCTGCGCATTGGAGGTCTTCTGGTCGTCGGCCGTGGGCCTGGCGGGCCCGCGCCAGGTCGACCTGCAGAGCGCAGAGCGGTTCGCGAGGAATGCATCGAGCCCCTGCTGACCGTTGACGACGCAGGGCGTGTTGCCTTCGGCGATATCCTCCTCGAGCCAGGCCTCGAAGACGCCGCGATAGACCCTGGCCGGCAGGAATTTCCGGCGCGTCAGCACGATCTGCCATATGTTCGACGTGGCCATCCGCACGCTCGAATAGGTCGCCTGCGAATAGTTGCCGGTCATCTGCTCGAAGGTGATGTTGGCGCAGCGGGCGACCTCGCGCAGGAGGCCGTTCGAGAACGGCTCATAGAGCGAGCTCGGATTCTGCACGCCCTTGAAGTCGAGCGTCTCGCCCGGGAAGAGATGGGCGATGCGGCCATGCACACCGAGATCGAGCTTGGTGTTTTTGTACCACTCGCCCTTCATGCCCATATAGGCCTCGAGCGCGCTGACCGGGTTTCCCGTGGTTTCGTCCGTCGTCGAGAGCGCCGCGAAGGCATCGGCGCTGAGATTCGGATTGCTGGTCAGCGTCGCCGCGAAGAGCGTCTGCAGGAGCGTGGCCGTCAGCGTCGCATCGGCGAGCTGGTCATACTGGCGAACGACCTTGAGGACCGGCGCGAGGGGCGTGATGCCGCGCACCTGCCCGGGCAGGCCGTCGAAGACATGCATCAGCGCCGGCCGGCCGTAATCGTCGCGCAGCCGCATGGTATAGTCCTGCTCGATCCCGGTGGCCGGGTCGCGCTGCCGGATGAGCAGCGCGATCGGCGCGTTGTCGGCATCGAGGAACACGCCGTTGCGAAGCCGGCGGGTCATGTCGGTGCGGTCGCAGATCATCGCCGGGTGCAGCATCTGCAGCTTGGTGACCGTGCGGGCGAACGGCCGCTTGCGGATCGGCAGCCAGGCCAGGAACGCGCCTGTCGCGTAATAGAGCTTGCAGGCGGCGATGATCTGCTGATGCACCGTGAACTGCTGGGTCAGATCCGATTCCGTCGGGTCATCGGCCCAGGTTTCGTACCGGCCCTCGACGCGGCGCGCCCATTCCTGGCCATGCTCCTGCGTCCAGCCGAGCGCCTCCCAGTCCGGCTTGAGACTGAGCTGCAGGCCGGTGCCGACAAGTGACGCCACCGCTTCATCAACGCCGCCGGAGAGCCAGCCGGAATTCTGCAGGGCCTCGACGGCGCGCGCCGTGCCGATGCGCCAGGCGGACTGCACGTCATCGTTGATGTCGCGCAGCGCCGGCCGCCACGACCAGAGGTGCATGTTGCGCTCGCCCTGGAAATAGGCGCCGGAGGGCTGCGGGCGCTCCGTCTTCGCCGGGCGGCCGTAGGAATCGAGGATCTCTGTCATTGGTTCAGCGATTTCGCGATGTCTCCGATGCTTTTCTTGGTCGGGGCGGTCTTCGCCAGCGCCGCGGCGCGCGCCTCGAAGTCGAAGCGCACGAGGCGGCGAATGGCGTAGCCGTAAACGGTGCAGTCGAGCGCCTCGGCGGCCCGGCCGGCCTGGCGCACCCACTCGATCTTCGGGCGCCCACGTACGTATTTTTCGATCTTGCGCCGCTCCGAAGTGAACTGCCGGAACCATTCCTCATCGAGAGAGCTCGAGAAATGCATCCAACCCGGGCCTCGCTCCGTCATTCCGGCGCGCGTCATCAGCTCGGTCTTCACTTGGTCGACGGCGATGTTCCAAAACCGCACGCCGTGCTTTTTCGATCGCGAAGCCTCGAGGAAGGGCTTGGTGCCGGGCACGCCCTTGATAGCCACGATGCGGCGGCCGAACCGCGTGGCGCAAAAATCGTAGACCTGCTGCGTGCGGTTGCCGTCACCGGAGTCGACCGCCGTGGCCTCTATCCCGATGCGCCCGCCCAGCGGATGCTGCCACTGGGTCTTGAGCATCGCGTCGAGCTCATCCCAGGTGCTCGTCGCATTGGTCTCTCCGCGCACCACCTCATGGCCGAGGACGTAGAGCTCATCCTCCCTGGTCCAGCCGAGGAACGTGACTTCAAGGCGATCCAGCTGCACGTCGACGCCGGCGGTGATGTAAAGCACCTCGAGCGGAATGCTCTCCACCCATCGCGACTTCTCTGGATCCCAGCGGATCGCGAAGGGCTCGGTGCGGGCCATCAGGTGGTTCTCGTCGACGGCGCTCACCGTGGCCCGCCATACTTGGCCGAGCGCGGTGTTGACGAAGACCTGCAGCTCGGCAGGGCCGGCGCGCTTGGCGCGGATGAACCGCTCGGCTAGCTTGCCCCAGGCGTTATTGTGGAACTGCGAGATCAGGGCATTGAACCTGAAGCCCGCATGCCCTGTCACTTCCGGCTTGGTCGCGCGCCACTCGCCCTTCTCCACCATCGTGACCTTGAACCGCTCTTCGATCGAGGCCTTGCATGAGGGACACCTGGCCGCCGCCTCGCGCGGCCTGCCCGCCGGCCAGAAGATGTGCCCCCAGAGCAGCTCGAAGAACGTGCCGCATTCCGGACACGGCACCTCGAAAACGCGCTGGTCCGATTCGGCATATTTCTTGTCGACGACGCTGAGGCCTTCCTCGGTCGGCGTCGAGCCGATGACGATCTTGCGATCGGCATGCGCGATCGTGCGGTTCTCGGCGAGGTCGATCGGATCGCCTTCCGACTTGATCACCTCCATCGCGTCCGCTTCGTCGACGAAGAGCACCTTGGCGTCGTGCCGGCGAAGGTTGCGCGGTGATCGCGCCGCCAGGATCTTGATCGACCCGCCGCCGAGCACCGACTTGATCGTCAGCGTATTGCGGCCGTCGAGCCTGCCGCGCGGGATCAGCCCGGCGAGCGTCGGCGATTCCGCGAACATCGGATCGATTTCATCGACCGCGAAGCCGCGGGCGTCGTCGTCCGTCGGTACCAGCAGGATGATCGAGCACGGCGCATTCGAGCTGTAGGCACAGACCGCTGCGGCGAGCGACTTCGTGTAGCCGCCGCGCGCTGACTTGATCACCGTCACCCGCTCGATCAGCGGATCGCCGATCGCATCCAAGATGCCGCGCTGGTACTTCCACGGCACGAAGGCGCCGGGATCGGCGCTCGAGCGTGCCGGCAGCCGCACGAACTTCTCCGTCCAGTTGCTGAACGAAAGATGCGGTGGTGGCGCGAAGGAGGCGAGCACCTCGGCGACAACGCGGTCAATGGCGCGCACGTCGCTTCGCCTTCTTCTTCTCCGACTCCGCGACGTCCGTCAGGGCATCGCGGCAAATCTTGGCCAGCGCCTCGCCGTCATGCGCCGTGAGATGCGGCAGCTTCTGGCGGGCCTTGGTCGGGATCGCGAGGACCGCGCCGCGCACCGCCTTGACGATGCGCAGCCACCCCTCGGTGATCTCCTCGCGCGAGACCAGGTCCGACCTGAGCGCGGCGTTCTTGAGGCGGAAGTTCTCCGTCTTCTCCTTCTCGAGCTCGGTGCGCACGCTGGCCAGCGTGTTGTCGCCCTCGCGGCCGGCGGCGATCTTCTCGAGATGCGCGATATAGGCGTGGATCGACGGCAGGAACTCGAAGCGGCCCTTGGCCTTGGCCCTGACGACGATGCCCTTGTTCGCCAGCTCGAAGATCCGCCGCTCGTGGCAGCCGAACACCTTGGCGAGCTGCGCCGCGGTGGCGCCGGCGGCCGTCTTCTCGGCCACGGGTTAAGTCCTTGAAAACACAGGTTGCCCCGGCAACAGGAAAAGAAAGTGCCGGGTCCCCCTATGTTAGGAAAAATTGCGTGATAAACCGGGACTGTGCTACCCCGCATATAGCGCGCGGCATACGGTCCCTAACCCCGGGGGTCGGCATCGGCACGGGGATCAACTGGCTTGGGCATGCAGAGGTACAAGCGCTTCAGTTCGCGGGCACGCTCCTGCTCATCGAAGGCGTGAAGCAGATGCTCATAAGGGATGCGCATCGCATGTGCTACTTCACGCAGTACATGATCGGCATAGGCCGTGAAGCTCTCTACCCTCATGCTGCCTTCCTCTTCTTCAGCACCTTTACCTTCTGCGACGGTGCACCATCCGCAGTGACAGCACGGTCCGATACGATCTCGGCGAAGCTGCGCTTGTCCTGCTCGAGCCTGGCTTCCTTGCCCGTGAAGTCCTGCCATCTCCTCACGATGAGATCGACATAGAGCGGATCGATCTCCAGCCCATGGCAGATGCGACGCTCCATCTCCGCAGCGATGACGCTTGTGCCCGAGCCCAGGAAGGGGTCATATATTGCCTGCCCGGGCGAGGAGTTGTTGAGCATTGGACGGCGCATGCACTCCACTGGCTTCTGTGTGGAGTGGTCCGTCTGTGTATCATCACCGCCCGCGCTGTTGGTGATGTCCCACACATTCGATTGCTTGCGGTCCCCGCTCCAGTTCCCGGTGGCGCTCTTGCGGACAGCGTACCAGCAGGTTTCGTGCTGCCTGTGATAATTGCCCCTGCTCACCACGAATTGCGGTCTCCGCCAGACGATCAGATTGCGCAGTATGAAGCGGCTCGCCTGCAGCTGACGCGCGAGATCCGGCGCCTGCAGCTCACCATGCCAGACATAAGCGATATCGCCGGGGAAGAGATCCCAGGCCCTCGTCCAGTCGGCCTGATCATCACCTTTGACCTTGCCCGTCGATCGCGTGCCGCTGCCAGAGAAATTCGCCCGATCGCGCCAGCTTGCATCATAGCTCACGCCGTAAGGCGGGTCGCCGATCATGAGCATGGGCGAGACACCGTTGAGCACGCGCTTCACGTCCTCGGGATTCGTGGCGTCGCCGCAGAGCACGCGATGCTGACCCAGTATCCAGCAGTCGCCGGCGCGCGAAACCGGCGTCGCCCACATTTCCGGAACCGCGTCGGGATCTGTGGCGCCCTTGGTGGCGTCCATCAGCAGCGCGTTGATCTCGTCGTCGTCGAATCCGGTGAGAGCCAGGTCGAAGTCCGCCTCATCGAGCTCGCGCATCGCTTGGGCGAGCAGTTCCTCGTCCCACCCTGCATTCTCGGCCAGCTTGTTGTCGGCGAGCAGCAGCGCCTTCGCCTGCGTATCGGTCAGCCAGTCGAGGACGATGACCGGCACCTCGTCGAGCTTGAGGCGCGTAGCGGCGAGCAGGCGGCCATGGCCGGCGATGATCGTGCCGTCAGACTTCGCCAGGATCGGATTGGTGAACCCGAATTCCTTGATGCTGGCGGCGATCTGCCTCACCTGCTCAGGCGAATGGGTGCGCGCATTGCCGGCATCGGCCTTCAGCTTCGCCAAAGGCCAATGGACGATGGCGACCTTGCCGGCCGCCTTCTTGCTCATGTCTGACCGATCTCCCTATGAAATGGCCCGGCGCGAGGGGGTGAACGCCGGGCCACGTGGATCAAAGGCATCACGTCCGGGGAGGAGCCTGAGGCCTTTCCGCCGACTTGGGCTCGCCTCCAGGCGCGCGAATCAGCAGTTGCACATTCAATGCCATCGAGTGCCACGCCAATCCACCCCTTCACGATTGCCTGTTTTTTCGGGGCTTGTGGTCGTCGAGAACCGCATTGACCAGGCCGTCTTCGACGATGCGCTCGAGAAGCCGGCGGGCGAGCTCGCCGATGCCGCAATCGCGGTCGCGCGCGGCATCCGATAGGCCCGCAACTACCTGTTTTGTAAGGATTTCCCGAACGTCATAAGTGCCCAAACGGAAGTCGCGGAGCCTGACGCCCTTATGCTTGGCGGCCCGCAAGACTTTATATATGACGCCGATCGAGACCGCGCGGTTCAGCCTCTCGAATATCGCGCGCGGGAGCATGCCGTTTTTCGCCAGCTCCACAATTGTGTTCGTCGTCTGTTCACTGACCATCAGCGCCGGCTCTTCCGCTTGGCGTTGCGAGCCCGGATTTTCTCCATGGCCTTCTCGAGCGCCGGCGCGTCGGCGCCCCTGGCGAAATAGGCCCGGCGCTCGGCGCTCGACACGGGCGCCGCGGTGGCGTGCCGCCGGCGCCGGTCGACGCCGCTATGGAAGTGCTCGAAGGCCTGGTCGAGGCCATGGGTGAGCAGCTTCATGCCGGTGCGGATCGCCGATCGGCGGCTCGGCGTCTTCCATGGCGGATAGGCCGCATAGCCCATCTGTAGCACCGGCTCGTCGACGATGACCACGCGCTCGACGAGCGGCCAAGTGTCGTTGCCGAGACGCGCCCTGAGCTTGCGCAGCTGGTCCCTGGCGATCGCCGCCGCCACCGTCGCCGGCATGCCATAGCTCGGCTCGCCGGCGCCGGTGCCCTGGCCATAGCTCGCCGTCACCCGCGCATCGATACCGGCACTTCCATAGGTCGTTGCATAGAGCGCCGCTGCGTCCCGCTGCTCGCGCGTGATATGCCCGCGATTGTACAGCCGGGCGATCACCGTTCCTTCCTCGAGCCTGATCACCCGGTCGGCGGTGATGAGGTCGCCCCATGCGTCACGCTCTTCATTCACCGTGTCGATGGCGATCGGCGTCTTGAGGGCCTGCTCGAATATCGGCCATGCCGGCAGCTGCTCGCCGTTCTCGATCATGCTGCGCATGATGGCCTCGACGGAAAGCTTCCAGGCCTCCTTCATGGCGGCCATCGATGCCGGCGCGGCGCGCCGTTGCGCGCGCTCTTCGATATCGTCGAAGACATCGAGCTTTCGGTTGGCGCACGCAATCTCGCCGGCGCGCCAGAGCAGCTCTTTGCGCCAGCCCTTCGGCGGTGGAAAGCTCACGCCCAGCCGCGCCAGCGCCTCCTTGCCGAACGTGCCCCGCGTCTCGATGCCCGTTGCCGGATCTCGCCTCGGCGGCGAGCGCAGGGATTCGATCAAAGCATTCATGAGTCGGGCGGCTGCTTTTCGGACTCTTTCACGTTTCGTCGTCATGCAGCCCTTGTGAAACCATGACGCTCGAGCACCGCGGCCGGCGCCCTGCAGCGCTCATCGCCTGGCGGCGGCCCGAGCTGATGATGCCAGGCGAATGCAGGAGGGCCGGTCAGCCCCTTGTGCTTCGCCTTTCGTGCAAATTTGCAGTATTGCGCCACGGCGCGGTCCCATTCGGCATCGCTCATCTCGGCCGTGACGGCCGCGCTCGGCGCCGGCGGCGGCCCGGTGCCCTTCGCCGATTCGCCAATCGCATCGGTGAAATACTTCCAGGAATTGGGCAGCTGCCCCTTCCGGCGCTTGAGCACGCGCTCGATCGCCGACAGCGCATGCCCTCCCCAGCCGCGCTCGACCCAGCCCATCACGGTGCCGAATTCATGGGCCCATCGCCCTGCTTCCGAGCCGATGAGCTTCGCCACCGCGCGGTGGAGCTCCACCGCCTGCTGCGTCAGCACAGGATCTTCTGCCCTCGATTTCGATCGAGGCGCAGCAGCGGGGATAGTTACGGCTGCTGCTTGTTTATTCTCTCTTTCTAGCTCTTCCGAGCGTCCGTTCCCGCAAGACCTTGATTTTGCTTGGGGCGCGTCTGCGGAGCCCGGAATTATCTCTGGATTTTCCGGAGATAATTCGGACTTCGCGCGCCGCGCTGCGCCAGACGCCTGGCCGGCGGCGGCGTTGCGTTCGGATTCGCCATGCCGTTCGGCGATCAGCTCCGCGCAGGACTCGGTCATGAAGCCGTCGCCCGCGCGGAAAAGGACGCCGGCGCCCACCAATGCCGCGAGGATCTGCCCCGCCTTGCGCACCGAGCACCCCAGATGGCCGGCGAGCCAGCGGACATCGTCCGGCAGCGGCGCGCCGCGCATCATGATGAGGTCCTCGATCGTGCCCAAGGCACCCCGCTGCTCGAGCGGCAGGGGGCGGTCCCGCTCCAACGTCCGCTGGTGCTTTCGTTTGTACCAGGGCAGCCTCATGACCGTGCTTCCCCCTTCTGCACGGCATGGATCACCGTGGTGTGATGCAAAGAGAGCGCCCGCGCGATGACGGGATAGGAGAAGCCGGCGGCGCGAAGCAGGCGCGAGGCCTCCATCCGCGCCTCGACGATCAGGGCCCGGCGTGTCTTACGCAGCAGATCGTCGAGCGTGATGCGATGCGCCTTCATCACCTTGAGAATGATGCCGGCGATCTTGCCGGGACGCCTTTGCTTGCGGAGCAGCAGCCCACGCGAAATGAGCTCATGCACGAACGCTCGCCGCTCCGCCCAGAGGCGTCTCTTCCTGGCGCTCTCCTTGGCGCGCGCGGCCGGCGTCCAGCGCGCTTCATTCGTCAGCCTCTGAAACTCGGGATCTGCCTTGCGGCGGCGAAGGGACTGACGCTGGGCTTCGCGCGCGCCGGGCTTTGCCCAACGCCGGCGCATGGCGGCGCGGTGATTGATGCAGCGCTTCGGATCGAGGCGGGCCTCGAAGGCCAGCTCGCTGCGCCACGCCCTGTATTCGGGTTTGCGCGCGCGCTTCCTGTAGGCGGCCGAGGCCGCCTTTCCCAAGGTCATGCGGAAATCGGGATCGGCATGGCGCCGCTTCATCTCCTCCGAGAGGTGCGCGCGCCATTCCGGCGTGAGTCTGGGCTTGGCGCGCGGCATTACGGTGCCCTCCGCTGCTGAACCGGCTGAACCGAGAGCTGCTCATGATACTCGCAATAGGGCGCGAGGCCTGGGTTGCGGGTAGCATTGCCGCAGAAGTGAAACGCCTCTTCACCCGGCGTGCCGATCGGCCAGCGGCAAACCTTCTCGCTTACGTCCATGATGGTGAAATGCGCGCCGTCTGGTTTTTTCGCGGGCTCTGGCTCCTTCAGCCGCGGCATCGGCACCGGCGCAGGCCTGGGGGCGCGCGCCGGCATAACCATTTCCTGGCGGGTCCGCCTATCGACGGGCGGGCCCTGCAGGCGCGGCCGCCGCGGCGGCAGGCTGACTACGTTCGGCGCAGTCGGGTCATCCGGGACGATGGCGCGCTCGGGACGGCCGCCCGTCGCAACGCGCCGGGAAAGGTTCATGCGCCGCGCCTTTGCGCAGACCGCGCTGCGGGTCGTGCCGAGCTCGCCGGCGATCTGACTCGCGCTGCGGCCGATCGCCCACAGGTCGCGGAATTTCTGCTCGTTGTCGTCGTTCCAGCCAAACATCCTCAGCCCCCGAAAATGCCACCGCCCGTCACGGCTTATCCCCCAACTTGCGGTATTCGATCGGCGTGCCGCGGCCCTTGGCGACCTCGATGCCCTTCCACATGCCGCCGGAGATCCCGCGATCGGTGTAGACGGCGACCAGGTCGGCGACGCCGCCCCAGGCGAATCCCGCCGCCATGCCGAGGCGCCGCTCTTCCGGGTTTGTGTCGTCGAGGATGCCGTCCTGGGCGTAGAGCAAATGCGAGCCGAAGGGCGCATTTTCTTCATTGCGCCGCCTCCAACGCCTTCCGGAGCTCGTCACCTCGGATGCCGCATCGGCGGAGTTTGGCGGCATATGATTTCAGATGATCAGGAACCGGGATCCGCTTCGCGGCCCAAGCTTTTTTTCTGGCCTGCGACATGCGCGCGCGGACCTCGGGATCGGCCAAAGCTTTTTTTCTGGCCTGCGACATGCGCGCGCGGACCTCGGGATCGGCCCAAGCTTTTTTTCTGGCCTGCGACATGCGCGCG
>Ga0187894_10000983_pt1 | contig 37810 bp, 41 predicted proteins | sample GBC1701081metaG_FD_136650 | JGI IMG/M metagenome (GOLD analysis project Ga0187894, IMG submission 136650) | White microbial mat communities from a lava cave in the Kipuka Kanohina Cave System on the Island of Hawaii, USA - GBC170108-1 metaG ... | reverse complement strand
TAATGCTACGCGTTAGAACTTTTTGAATGACAATTTCGTCTAACTTATTCAAAAAAAAGATGTTAAACGTACGTTTAACTTGAAGGAATTTATTTCATTATTTTCCACTGCGTAATCTGGGATTATACATTTTACAGGCCTGAAAACGAAGGAACGACTGGAGCGGCAAGCATCCTGCTTGCTCAAGGACTGGGAGAGGCAGGCAGGTTGCCTGCATGAGTCCGAAGGACGAATAGGTTCGCGTCGAAGCGGCGCTCATTGCAGCCTGCCGTTCCAGTCAGGCAAGCAAGGATGCGTGCCGCTCCAGTCTAGCTTTTTGAATGCGTCAGATATTTATCCATCTCGCCTGCCGCGAGTGAGCGCACGGCGAGCTGCTCGCCGTCAACAAAAACTTCGATCTCGCCGTCGCCCTCGATGCGGCCTTGAATCATCGCTTCGGACAGTTCGTCTTCGACATATTTTTGAAGGGCGCGCTTCAGCGGTCTCGCGCCGAATGTACGGTCGCCGCAAGTCTTTTCGATCAGCCAATTGCAGGCGTCTTTCGTCATTGTCAGAGAGACGTTCTGCTTGGCGAGAATCTTGTTAAGTTCCTCGATCTGCAGATCAACAACCCTGGCGAGGTCTTCCGTGCTCAATTCGTCGAACATTATTGTTTCGTCGAGACGGTTAATGAATTCCGGCGCGAAAGCCTGTTTAACCTCGGCCATTACCTGCTCTTCAAGTTTTTCGCGCGCTCCGGCCGGGCCGCTTTGGAAACCAAGATTTCCACGTTTTTGAATGACGCGGGCGCCGATGTTCGACGTCATAATAAAGATCGCGTGGCGGCAATCGACCTTGTTGCCCTGCGCGTCGGTGAGAACGCCGTCCTCAAAAACCTGAAGCAGAATATTTACGACGTCGGGGTGCGCCTTTTCGACCTCGTCGAACAGAACGACCGAATAAGGAGCACGCCGCAGCCTTTCGGTAAGCTGACCGCCTTCGTCGTAGCCGATGTATCCGGGCGGCGAGCCGATGAATTTCGAGACGGCGTGCTTTTCCATAAATTCGCTCATGTCGAAGCGAATAAGCGATGCATCGGAATCGAAGAGATATTTTGCAAGCGTGCGAGCGACTTCGGTTTTGCCAACGCCGGTCGGCCCGAGGAAAAGAAACGAGCCGACCGGACGTTTCGGATTTTTCAGCCCGGCACGCGAGCGGCGAATGGCACGCGCCAAGGCCGAGATCGCCGGCCGCTGCGAGACAATGCTCTTGTGCAGCTCGGTTTCGATCTCAAGCAGACGTTTTGCTTCGTCTTGGCCGATCGCCGAGACCGGAATTCCGGTCCAGCGCGCGATCACGTCGTCAACGTCCGACTTTTTGACTTCGACCGAGACAAATGCGTCCTCAATTGAGTTAAGTTCCAGCGATAGAAGCTGCTCATCGTTTGCAGCCGTCCGCTTCCACGTCTCGATGGCGTCCTTCCAGCTTGTCTCACCCGAATTCTGCTCGTGAAATTTCAACTTCGCGCGTGCCCCGGCTTCGTCCAGCACGTCTATGGCCTTGTCAGGCAAAAACCTTTCTGAGATAAATCGGTTTGATTGAAGCACGGCCGCTTCGAGCGCCTCAGGCGCGTAGCGAACCTGATGAAATGCCTCGTAACGTTCGGCGATGCCTTTAATAATTTCAATTGCTTCCTCTTCCGTCGGCGGCACAACCTGAACGGCCTGAAAGCGGCGCTCCAACGCACGATCCTTTTCTATCGAACGCCGAAATTCGCCCGGCGTCGTTGCGCCGATGCACTGGATCTCGCCACGCGACAGCGCCGGTTTCAAAATGTTTGCGGCGTCGAGCGTTCCTTCGGCAGAACCGGCTCCGACCAGCGTGTGTAGTTCGTCGATAAAAACTATGCAGTCGCCCGTTTCGCGAAGCTCGGCAATGATCTTCTTTAAACGCTCTTCGAACTGCCCGCGATATTTCGTTCCGGCAACTATCAAAGAAAGATCGAGCGCCAGCACGCGTTTGTTTTCAAGAAAAGCCGGAACACGCTTTTCCGCGATGCGCTGTGCGAGGCCTTCGACGATGGCCGTTTTCCCGACGCCCGCTTCGCCGATAAGCACCGGATTATTCTTTGTCCGGCGGCAAAGGATCTCGATCAGCCTTTCGGTTTCACCTTCTCGGCCCACGAGCGGATCGAAGCGACCGCTAAGTGCCAGTTCTGTAAGATCGCGCGTGAATTCGGAAAGATTCGGCGTCTTCGATTGCTCTTTTTTGACTGTGTTGAAAATGCTCTTTTCGTTGTTCTGCCGCGTCAGCTCCGTCCGAACATCCATCGCGCGCAAGCCAAATTGGAAAAGAACCTCGGCCGCGACCGAACGTTCCTCACGAAGCAATCCGACGAGAATATGCTCCGGCGCGACAAAACGGTTTTTCAGCGAGCGGCTTTCCTCATTCGCGTAAAAAAGCACCTTCTTCGTCTGCGGTGAAAGGTGAAGCTCGGCAGACTGCGGAATGCGGTCGCGGACGACGATGCGGTCTTCGATCTCCGCCCGGATTTTATCTGTGCCGATGTCGTTTCGAAACGGAAAAAAGCGCGCCGCGAGAGTTTTGTCTTCGCGCATTAGCCCGAGGAGGATGTGTTCGGGAGCGATGACGGGCGAGCCGTACTGCAGCGCCTCGTAACGGGCAAAAAAGATAATTCGTCGGGAGCGTTCCGAATAGCGTTCGAACATAAAATCAGCGCCGCAAATCCGCTTTTTATCGTGAAGCGATTATAACGAAATTTGCAAACTGCAATCCACCTGGGAAAATTTTTAAGATCTCTGAGCTAACCGGATAAACGGTTAACACGAGAGAAAATCCAGAATTAAATTGCAAAAAACAAAGGGATTACCCCTTTTCGGTGTCGGGGAAAAGTGGAGGGCCGAAAAGGGTCAATTCGTCATCCGCGAGCGAGAATCGACCGAGATGCCATCGTCGGGGATTTCGAGAACCAATGCCTGGTCTTTTTTTGCGATCCCGCGAAGCACCTTTCCCGCCGGTGCCAACTCTACCTTTGATGACAGCACCCGGCTCACGCGTTTCGGCAATAGCTTCGGCGCCAGACCGGCGATCGTATTGGCCAGCGAAACGATGTCGCCGCCGCCCGACCAATGCTCGCGAACCACCGTTTCGTCCGTCCGGTTCACCAGCCGCAAAAGCGTCAACGCGACAACATAAATGTCATCGACCTGGCCAATGAACGGAAACACATCCGGAATAAAATCGAGCGGTGAAATTACGTAAACGATCGCGGCCAAAAACAGCGCCTTTTCAGCCGTCGGCACGCGGGCATCTTTCAGCAGACGCCCGAGCAGGCGCGCCATGTTCGGCAGGAACATTAAAAAATTCGACATCCTGCCCTTAGCCTCGCGGCGCTCGCTACGGCTCAATTTCGTGCTTCGCTTTTCGATTTCACTCATGGCTTTGCTTAAGTCTAAAAACAAACGCGGGCTTAGTGCAAGTTTATGTGCGGATGGTTGTATGGTAAATTCTATTCGAAAGTGAATCAACCAGACACAAACCGACAGATGAGAAACGGACGCAACGGAAACCCGAATGACAGGTCTCTGATTGAATCACTTGAAAGCATAGGCTACCTTCCCAACGATTTTGATGGTGCTTTTCTGTTTAACCTGCTAGAACACTTTAATCCTAAGGTCCGGTTGTTGGCTGCCAAGAACATTGCGAAACTTAATCAGGTTGAGAGTCTTATTCCACTCTGGGAGGCGTACAAGAGAGAGTCGAACACGAATACCAAGCGGGAAATAGTATCCGCGATGGGGCGACTTCGTAAAGAACAAAATAAAACTTACCTTTTCGAAATTCTTCGGGACGAAGACCCAAAAGTGGTTTGTCAGGCAATCCGTGGCCTGTTAGTTTACGGAAATGACGTCCGTGTAGAAAGAAAGCTAAAGCCCCTTCTAGATCACCCAAATGAAATCGTGCGGACTGTAATCTACAAAGAATATTTTGCCGAAAAAACAAAAAAAGAGCATCAACTGCCACACCCTGAAACTTATGGTTTTCTTAAAAACGTTGTCGTGAACGAAGATGTTCTGGAGGTGCTGAAGTATGTTCCGGACGAAAGCGTGCATCTAACTTTCACTTCGCCACCATATTACAATGCGCGTGATTACTCCATCTATCCTAGTTACGAAGCTTATCTTGAATTTCTGGCCTCTGTCTTCAAAGAAACTCGCAGGATTACAAAAGAAGGTCGTTTCCTAATCGTAAACACATCACCAATTATAATACCGCGCGTCAGTCGGGCTCATTCAAGTAGGAGATATCCGATTCCGTTCGATTTGCATCCATACCTGGTGAACATGGGTTGGCGATTCATCGACGATATCATCTGGCTAAAACCTGAGTACAGCGTTAAGAATCGAGTAGCGGGTTTTCTCCAACATCGCAAACCGTTGGGTTACAAACCGAATGCTGTTACGGAGTATTTGATGGTCTATCGCAAAGACACGCCCCGACTCCTTGACTGGAATATGAAAAGCTATTCGAGAAAAGTTATTGACGAGAGCAAGGTAATCGGTGAATTTGACGCTACCAATGTGTGGAAAATTGATCCGAAATTTGACAAGGTGCACTCTGCGGTTTTTCCAGTCGAACTGTGCAAGAGGGTAATTCAGTATTACTCCTATAAACATGATCTTGTTTTTGATCCGTTCGCTGGAAGTGGAACCGTAGGTCGAACCGCAAAGAGTATGGAGCGACATTTTTTCCTAACCGAGAAGGATACGGAGTATTTCGACTACATGCAATCCAAAGTTAACAAAACGTCTTCGTTGTTTTTTGAAAACCCAACAAAATTCCTAACGCTGGAACGATTCATAACAATAACCAAGCAACATGACATTAACCGAGCAGGTAACGAAAGACATAATAAGGCGGCTTCTTAAGGGCGAAGATTACCGAATCGAAGTTGTCGCTTTAATAAATGCAGAATTTTTGCAGTTCGCTATTGATTTCTTTAAGAAAGTTGCGCAGGCTAAAATCGAAAGCAAATCAATTGACGGCGATTGGTACAAAGGAACTTTCCTTAATGAATCTTTGTCGTCGAAGGAAATCGCAATCAATTCTGGGTTAAATACGAAAACCATAAACAACATGTACAACACTACCGCCAAAAAGGTAGTGATTGATGCATCAAACGAGCATTATGACGTTCTTTATAATGCCATTAGCGAACTAATCCGAAACGAGAATGACATAGACCTGACGCTGACAATTAAGTTTCGTCAGGTTAGCATCGACTTAACCATAAATGAAAGCCTTTTAGTGATTAACACACTAGCCGTGAAACGTGCTGAATTACGTGGCGGTTTTTGGTCAACCGCGGGTAAGAGAGTTGAAAAGCCGTTGATGTTGACACTGTGCAAACTTTTCCAGGTTTCAGAAGAAAATTACGCGGTAAAGCTCAAGAGAACACAAACCGAAGTTGCGGAAACCACATTTGAGCGCGAAATCGACTTCTATTTAGTAGGACAAGGCGAGCAATATAGATGCGAAGTTAAGCTTATGGGAAAAGGAAATCCCGAAAGTGCCGATGCCGTTATTGCTCGTGGAAGCCGAGTTTTTGTAGCAGATAAGCTTTCTGATACAAATAAGAAGCAATTCGATAGCCTGAATGTTTGCTGGGTCGAACTTCGCAACCATAATGGTTTTCATGCTTTTGAGGAGGTTTTGGAAACGCTGGGAATCCCACATGGCCCGTTGTTGGATGTATCGGAAGAGAACTTAGAATCGATTTTTCATGAAATAATCGATTAAATCGGGGCGACGTACCACTTTTAAATTGATGATTTTACAGGCTATCCGCCAACGCGCCGCAGCCGATCCGCAGCATATCATTCTGCCCGAAGGCGAAGACGTGCGAACGATTCAGGCTGCCGGGATGTGCGTCCGCGACCGCGTTGCAAAGATCACGATCATCGGCAGCGAAGAAAAGGTGCGTGCGTTGGCGAGTGACGGCGGAGTGAATCTAAACGGCGTTGATATTCTGGACCATCGCAAGTCTGCCGATTTCGGCAAAATAGCGACGCTCTATTACGAGCTTCGCCGCGCGAAGGGAACAACTCTCGAAGAGGCCGAGCAGGCCGTGAAAGACCCCTTGTACTTCGGCAATCTTCTCGTCCGGATGGGCAAGGCAGACGGCTCCGTTGCCGGCGCCACAAACACCACCGCCCACACGGTTGCAGCGGCATTACGCTGCGTCGGCGTGCGGCAAGGATTCAAGATCGTTTCCAGTTTTTTCCTGATGGTCGTGCCTGTCAGCAGCCCGCAAGTAGGTAAGGGCGTTTCTTTCGGCGCTAAAGGCGCGATGATCTATGCGGACTGCGGCGTCGTCATCGATCCTGATGTAAATGAGCTTGCCGAGATCGCGATCGCATCCGCCGATTCCTGCCGCGCTCTGCTTCAAACCGAGCCGCGTGTTGCTATGCTCTCGTTCTCCACAAAGGGAAGCGCTAAGCATAAGCTCATCGACAAGGTTATAGAAGCGACCAAAACCGTCCGCGTGCGAATGCCTGAGCTTGCGATCGATGGCGAGCTGCAAGCCGACGCCGCACTCGTTCACGCGGTCGGCGAATCGAAAGCTCCCGGCTCGTCCGTCGCGGGCCGCGCAAACGTGCTCGTCTTTCCGGACCTAAATTCCGGCAACATCGCCTACAAGCTCACCGAACGCCTCACCGGCGGCACCGCCATCGGCCCGATTCTCCAGGGCTTAGACAAACCGTGCAACGACCTCTCGCGCGGCTGCAAAGCGGAAGACATCGTCAACGCCATCGCGATCACCGCCGTGCAGTCACAGGCGAGAAAGGCGTAAATTTGTTAAGCTTTCTGTTATGTCTTTGACTATCATATTGCCAAATCGTATTCAACAACATCTCGAGTCCGGATGGGGTGACGCGCTTCCGCGCAAGGCTAAAGAAGCTCTCGCGGTCGAAGGCTACCGCTCGGGTTTGCTTAGCGTAGGTGAGATCGCCGAAATGCTCGGCCTATCGATCAACGATGCCGACGGTTTTCTAAAGGAACGCGGCTTGATGGCTATTGAGCGGCTGGACGAGATTGATGTTGACGCGGCCAATCTCGAAAACCTACTTTCTAAACGATCGTCGTAGCCGATACTTCTCCTATCAATTACCTGGTTTTGATCGACGAAATCGATTTACTTCCGCAGCTTTTCGGAACGGTGTTGGTGCCAAACGCTGTCTGGGACGAGCTGTCCGCACCCGATGCACCTCAAGCTGTAAGGGCTTGGATTGAATCCTCTCCAACCTGGATCGAGTTCGCATCGCCGGGAAGGCTGGACAATACGATAAAACTCGGATTGGGCGAGGTCGAAGCGATATCCTTGGCGAACGAAATAAATGCCGATCTGCTGCTTGTCGATGATCGAAAAGCAAGATTCGCCGCGATGAATCGAGGACTCACGGTCGCGGGGACGATCAATATCTTGGAGGCAGGTGCTAAACGTGGCCTGACCGATCTTTCAATATCGTTCCGAAATCTACAACAGACGAACTTCCGAATTGCACGATCGCTGCTCGACGAGATTTTAAGACGAAATTCGTAATCGGATTTTACGAAGGCCTCACGGCACGAAAGCCACGATCCGAAGTGGAGCGCCGCTCCCGCCCTTTATCTTCATCGGCAACGCGACAATGTGAAACCCCTTCGCCGGCAGCTTATCGACATTGGCGACATTTTCGAACGCCGGAATGTTGTTTGTCATCAGCGCTACGTGTGATTCGAACAGCGCCGATTGGCCGTTGTCGATGCTGGCTGTATCGATGCCGACGGCTTTGAATTTGCGATTTTCGACCAGCCATTTCGCCGCTTCCGGATGAAGGCCCGGAAAATGCAGGTCCTTTACGGCGGCATCGCCTTTTTGATCGGTGCCGAGGTACGCCTTCTTGTCAGGCCATTTCGAGCCGAAGCCGGTTTGAAATAGGATGATGCTCCATTCGGGAATTTTTCCGTTCGCAGCTTCCCAATTTTTAATGTCGTCAACGCTGATCAGATAGTCGCGGTCAGCGGCAGTTTTTGCGGAAATGTCGATCTTCACGCCCTCGCCGATCAACGTGTTCAGTTCGATCTGATCTACGGTCTTTTTTCCTTCGGCAAAATGTATCGGTGAATCGATGTGCGTGCCGCCGTGCTCGGCCGCGGAATAATTGCCGGCGGCGTAGAAAAAACCCTTGTCGGACACTGCGGACGTGCCCTCTCGTTTGAACTGTTCAGCGTTTACCCAATAAATCGTGTCATCGCCGAAATCGTGCGTGAGGTCTATCCATTGCCCTTCGGGAAAATGTTTCGGCGAATTTGTGCAGGCAAGAAGCGAACAGCACGCAATGGCCGCGAGTATTGTTCGATACGGCATAGCTCCTCCGATCAAGCACTATGAATTATTTTGAGCCTGCCCCTCTGTTTCGTCTTCCGCAATCTCCTCAGGATAGGCAAAATTCACAAGAACGCCGGCGCTGCGAATCATCAGCAGGCCGATAATGATGCTGCACCATCCGAAAATCAGGTAATAGCGAAAGGTGGAGCCGGGCAGTTCGAAATAACCCGTGTAAAAAAGAGCGGAGTTTGCAAGGTCCCACAAACCCCATAACAATGCGAACACTCCGGCACCGCGCACGGCAACGTCGAACAGATCTCTCGGCTGCATAAATTTGTTGTCCTCCAAACTCTGAATTCGTATAGTCCGGTGTAATTAACTCCTAATAAAGCTCTTCTTCACCCGGCGGCCTTGTTTTCCATCGACGGTGAGTCCAAAGCCACTGTTCGGGAAGGCGCCTGACGATCTTTTCGATCTCGGCCGTGAACGCAGCGGTAGTGCCAATTACATCGCGCTCGTGGTCGCCGGAATTGAAAGGTTCTATCGGGCGCCCGTTGTAAACCTTATAACAATTTTCGGCTCCATCCCAAACCGCGAACATCGGAAAGATCAGGGCGTTCGTGCGGATCGCCAGCCGCGCGACGCCGGCGGTCGTGCACGCCGGAACGCCGAAAAATGGAACGAAGACTCCCTCACGGCGATCCGTATTGACGTCCGGCAAAATGCCGACGCTTTCGCCTGCATGCAGGGCCTTCAAAACCGCTTTCGCCGATTCGGATTTGTATATCTGCCGGTTGCCGAAACGGGCACGCATCTCGGCGAACATCTTGTCGATCAACGGATTGTCGATCTCGCGAGCCAAAAAAAATATCGGATGTTGTTCAAGCGAAAATGAGGCGAGCAAAATTTCCCAATTGCCGACGTGCGCCGTCGGCATCAGCACGCCCCGACCTTCCAATTTAGCTTTCTTGTAAGCCTTATAGTCCTCCGATTCGAAATCAAACCGGATCGTCTTGCGGGATTCTTCGGCACTCTTCGGACTAAACTTCACAAACTCGACAATCGTCCGCCCGATGTTCTCGATCGAAGCGCGAAGAATGCGTTTCCTTTCATTCGGCTGCATATCGGGAAACGCGATTTCAAGATTGCGCATGCCGGAAGACATTCTGCGGCTCACGCTAAAGACCACCCGCGAAAGCCCCGCCGCAGTGCGCAACGCCGCCGCCTTCGGCAGCACGCCGATCGCGAAAAATACGCTGCGTATTACGGCGTATTCGAGCCAAGTCTGGATCTTCCCTTTCTTCGCCATCCTGATTTAGCTTCCATCGAATACTCTAGTTTCCCGAAGCCGTGAATTCAATCGCGTCCCGCCACGGCCGATTCTTACAAAACTCTTACATTCGCCGCTCGGGAAAATTGTTAACCTCAATATAGGGGCGTTTGGCCTACGAACAAGGGGTATTATCTATATGAATTCATCTAACACTGAAACAAAAAATTCTCTAGGCTACAACTGGAACACGATATTTTTCGTGGTGCTTTTTCACATTCTTGCCATCGCCGCTCTGTTTACGTTCAGTTGGGCGAATTTGCTGGCGGCAGCGATCCTTTGGTGGATATCGGGCAGCCTCGGCATCGGGCTCGGCTATCACCGGCTGCTGACGCATCGCGGCTTTAAGGCGCCGAAATGGCTTGAGTATGTGTTGAGCACCTTCGGCACTCTAGCCATGCAGTCGGGGCCGTTGACCTGGGTCACCACGCACCGCGTCCATCACGCCTTCACCGAAACCGACAAAGACCCGCACAGCCCGCGCAACGGCACGTATTGGTCGCACATGGGCTGGATATTCCGGGGCAAGGCGCAAAATCAATCTCCGGCCGACATGCAGCGGTATTGCCCCGATTTCGTTGACGACCGGTTTCATCAATGGATAAATAAATATTATTACGTTCCCGTCGCCGCGGTCGGCCTCGGCCTGTTCGCAATCGGCGGCTGGTCGATGGTCTTGTGGGGAATATTCTTCCGAACGGCGGTCGGCTGGCACGCGACGTGGCTGGTGAATTCCGCTACGCATCTGTGGGGAACGCGCCGCTTTGAAACGCGTGACGATTCGCGCAACAACGCTCTTATTGCCGCCGTCACCTTCGGCGAAGGCTGGCACAACAACCACCACGCTTACCCGCGCTCGGCTAAACACGGTCTTCGCTGGTTCGAGATCGATGTGAACTGGATTCAGATATGGGCGCTCGGCAAGATCGGCTTGATAAAAGAGGTTTACGCTTACGAGCTCGAAAAACCAAACCCCGAGCCTATGACTGAACCAATCGACCTGGCACCGCTGCACGAAACAAGTTAAACCCGATACTCAGATTTTTTGGTCATGTCCTAAATCTGTGTTGTTTTGCGATTTTGCACTGCGTTCCTTAGCAGTGTTGGTATTTTGTTTCGACAGTTCCCGTGAGCTGCTGGTTTTTCGTTTTAGCGTAGCCACGCCGTTTACGGCGTGGAGAAAGTCGGCGATCCACTGCTTAGCCCGTTTTAACCGGCTTTACCTTGGCTCAAGCTGAAGGTAATGCGGTAAACGCCCTCACACGCCGTAACTGCGATCTTCACCACGCCGTAAAGAGCCCTGTGTCAAAACGTCGTACTTTCTTCGGGCTATGCCCGTCGATGTGCGGAAAAGCTCGGCTTTTCCGTCGCCGACCAAGTGAGTTTCTGCGGCTCTGCCGCCCGCTAAAGCGAAGGGGGAGCGGTATCTAACCGAGGTGCAACGGTTTATGTCGCCCCTACGGGGCTTGTTTTTCATTTTATGTGTTTCGTTTCTATAAATATGTGGCTCCTAACGGAGCCGTTCAAATCCTGACCTCTGACTTTTTAAACATCAGCGCGTCGAATTTGCTTGACAATCGGTGCAACATAGTATAATGTATGAAACGTAGGTCGAACCGCTCCAACTCTCGTTTGGGCGGTAAAGGCGTGGTCTTTGAAAGTAGATTGCGTTTCATTTTGCCTGATTTGTGAAACACCCGGTGTTTCACAATGGTCGCTTAAACGTTGTCCGCAAAGCATTTAAGGAAAGCGTTTCAGTGAAACATAGATGCCGAACATGAAACGAAACATGGCGTGTGGAAACGTAATCGGAAACACTTTGGGAAACACAGACGCCCGTTGTGAAACGAAACAAACGACTGCCCAATCGATTTTTGCGGTCGGCTGAATTTAGGTTTCGAGCATAATTGTTCTACATTCGACAGTAAGTAATGCGGCGACGGAAAACAGCTATATTTTTTCTCGTGCTCGGCGTTTGCCTCTCGGCGCTCGCGATTGCGCTGAACGTCGGATGGATATTGCTTAATCTTCGGCAGGTCGTTTTGCTCGTGATCGGCATCATCTTTTTCGCGCTGATAATTACGGGGCTGATACTGAACACGATCTTCCTGGTGCGCGAGATACGAAGAAACGAGCAGCACGACACTTTTCTGAATTCCGTCACGCACGAACTAAAGACGCCGATTGCCTCGATCAAGCTCTATCTCGAAACCTTAAAGACGCGCGAGGTCGATGATACGAAACGCAGTGAGTTTTACGACGTGATGCTCGCGGACAGCAACCGCTTGCTCAACACCGTAGAGCAGGTATTGCGTGCGGGCCGAATAAAGGAAAATGCCGCTTCTGGAGGCACCGCAACGCTCGATATCGACGCCGTGCTGAATGACGCCGTAAGCACGGTGCGCTCCGTTTACAATTTAGATGAAAATGCGATCAAGTTTTTCTCAGCGGGTGAGAACATTCAGGTAAAAGGAGATCAGGACGAACTGCAGTCCGCCTTCGTCAACCTGCTTGACAACGCCGTGAAATATAGCGATGGAGAGCCGAAGATTACGGTGAAAACGCAAACCGCAGGCTTCAATAACCGCATCGCCGTGGTTATAAAAGACAAAGGCGTCGGCATTCCTTCGGCGGACCTGAAACGCATCTTTCGAAGATTTTACCGCTCCGATAATTTCCGCAACGGCGCAAAAGGAACCGGTCTCGGCCTCTTCATCGTCAAGTCGATAATCGAACGCCACGGCGGACGCGTGAAAGCCGACAGCAAAGGCGAGGGGAAAGGCAGCACGTTTCTCGTACAACTACCGCGAGCCTAAATGAAAATACTAATCGTCGAGGACGAAAAGAACATCGCCGACGGGCTGCAGTTCAATCTCGAAGCCGAGGATTTCGATGTGCGAATTGCAGCAACTGGCGAGACGGGTCTTTCGGTTGCCCGCGATTCGAAATTTGATGCCATCGTGCTCGACGTAATGCTGCCCGGCATCGACGGCTTCGAGGTTGCGCGGGCGCTGCGTGCCGAAAATAATTTCACGCCGATATTAATGCTAACTGCTCGCAGCCGCCCCGAAGACGTTCTGCTCGGCTTCGAAGCGGGAACGGATGATTACCTTGCAAAGCCGTTCGATCTGGATATTTTCGTCGCGCGTCTTAAAGGTTTGCTCCGCCGCAATAAATGGTCGCGCAAGACGGACGGCGAAACCGTCGGCAGCCGAATCGAAATCAACGGTCGAACCGTCGATTTCACCAATCTTGAACTGCACGCCGAAGACGGCGTTCACCGCCTGACGCTGATGGAAGCAAAACTACTGCGATATCTGGTCGGGCACGCCGGCACCGCCGTCTCGCGGAAAACGATTCTCGAAAAAGTCTGGGGCCTGCAGGAAGACACCGACACGCGTGCAATAGACAATTTCATTGTCCGCCTGCGCAAGTATCTCGAAGATGAGCCAAATAACCCAAAGATCGTGGTCACCGTCCGCGGCGTCGGATACAAATTCGTTCACGAATGACCGGAGTGGCAAGCATCTTTGCTTGCATGAGCCTCGCTTCGACGCGAACTTTTTCGTGCTTCACACTCATGGCAAGCAAGGATGCTTGCCGCTCCAGTCGCGTTCATTCGTATCTTTGCCGTGCGATCACTTTTATTTCGCGTCGCCAATCTTCATGCAGCTCCCAACGCCAAAGCTCGATCTCCGACGACAGCAGCCGCGCGAAATACTCGAAATCGAAATGGAAACTCAGCGCAGGAGCGACGGCATAAATCAGCGCCGGTTTGTCTATTATCTCGCGCGAGCCAAAGAGCCGTGCCTCGGCCAGAATGCCGCGGCGTCGCTGCAGCTCGATCTTGCGCCAGTAGTCGGCGGCCTGGAAGATCATGTCGCGGTCGGGCGACGTTTTTATTTCGATGATGACCAGGCGGCCGTCTTCGCGAATCGCGAGCAGATCGATCTTGTCGTTGGAGGAACGAAACTGGTTGTAGATCGGCGACAGGATCAGGTTTGCATCGAGCAGTTTTATGTTGCGGCGAAGTACCGATTCGAGCCACGCTTCCGATGCCAGGCGATACCAATCGTGCCGCCGGTTCGGCGGATCGAGACGACGGTGCAGATCAAGCTCGTCGCGCAGTTCCCGAAAAGCCCGTTTTGCCGATTCATTTATCGGTCTTCGTACATGGCTTATGCCGAACCATGCCTTCTCTCGGTTTAAAATGCGCCGCACGCGTGCAAATGGCATTCCCAAAAACCGCAGCGTTTCGCCGTTTTTGGAAACAATCCGATCGATCTTTTCCGGCGACATTTCGATTATCTTTCGCGCCGTTTCGCTCGGCTCGATCGATTCCGGCAGCCGCAGTTTCTTCGCACGCTCACGCCACAGATCGAGTGGCCGCAAGCGGCGAAGCTCTTTTGCAACCGGCACCGCGCCTTTTCTGTCGATCTCGAAAATCGAAATGCTTTCGCTCGCGCTTTTTTTCAATAGCGCCGACAGCTTTTGCAAATTTCTCGCCTGTCGTTTCTCGGCGACAACAGCAATGCTACTGATCCGATTCTTTCGTCGTGCGAGAAGAGCGGCTTGCCATTTCAGCGCCGCAGCCAGGAGAGATTCGTGCGTTAGACCCGCAGTGACGTCCGCAATAACGGCGACGCGGCGACGTTCTTCGTTCTCGATTTCTATTTGCGCCATCCGGCCGTTTTCTACGTTCAGCGCCACGCGGACGATCTTCGTGCCGGCGTTGCTTGCCGCGAAAATCTCGGCGATCTCGTTTGCCTTTTGCAGTCGCGCAAGTTCGATGTTCGCGCGAAGCTCAGCAGCCGATTCGCGCGGCACGAAACGCACTACCTCCCTCTCGTCTCTTATTTTCGACGAAAGATTGGCAACGATTTCAACGCCCTCTGCCTCGCTGGTTTCGACTCGCCAGATTCGCAAGCCTTTTTCATCCACAAACGCAAGAGTCGTTTTGCCGTTTGTGTTTTCAACGTCGAGCTCGGCGCGCAGCATCGGCAGCGTTCGCCCGTTTTCGCGCACGATCAGCCACTCGGAATGCGCGTCGAAAAATTCCGCGAGGCCGGCTATTTTTTGTTGTGGTTTTGCCATTCGAAGTGCTCGTCGAAAAACTGCATCATCGCCGCCGACCAATCGGCGTAGCCCTGTTCGGAAGGGTGAATGCCGTCGGCAAAAAACCCCTCTATTTTTACGTGAACGGGCTGCCGGTAATAGAAAACGCCCGGCATCTCGCGAGTAAATTCCTGTGTGTTCGCGTCATGCATCCGCGACAAACTCCACAGGATCGCCTTTGTCGGCTGCGGTATCACCGGCGACGAAACGATCATCGGACAGTTCGATAAAAATATAACGGCGCCGGGATTTTTCCCTCTCAAGCGCGCAAGAAGTTCCGTCATGTCGCGACGCCATTTCTTCGGACTACTCAGCCGCATCACGTCATTCCCGCCAAGACCGACGAGAATGTAATCAAATTTTTGTTCAGGCATCTGCGGCAGCAGTTCTTCGATGGTCCGTCTGGCCGTGACGCCGTTTTTTCCTATAACATGCCACACAACCGAGCGTCCAGTCCGTTCGCTCAACTGCTTTGCGAATTGCCCGGCCAACGCTTGCCTGTGCGTTCTCGCGCCCAAACCGGCGACGGTCGATTCGCCGATGACGAAAAGCTTTGCCGGTTCACCGTTGCCGACTCCGACCGAACCGGTCGCGCCGCCTTCGGCATTCGGCAAAACTCCGACCTTCCAACGCGCGATCTGCCCTTGCGCAAACAAAAACGGTGCCAGCGGCAAAACCGCCACGCCGCCGATCAAATATTTCGCCTGCCACTTCGCCAAACTCATCTCAAAAATTCAATATGCTAAACTTCAATTACTCTTGTAATTTTGTCAAATCGGAAGATACAGCCACAGAGACCATGGAGCTCACTGAGGGTTAAAAGGAAATATTACAGGGCCATCGCAACAAAAACTTTCGCTCTCTGTGGCGAAACTAGTTTAATGGAACAGCTTCGCAAATTCGCACGCTACTTCGGCCCCTACAAAATGCACCTCACGTTTGGCGTCGCGTCGATACTTGTGTCGATGCTGTTCGGCTTACTTGTGCCTTATTTGGTCGGCCGTGCGGTGGACGATTTTTACGCGGGCGTCACGTGGGAAAAAGTCGTTTATTATCCGCTCGTTATCCTCGGCGCGAATTTTATGAGCGGCGTCTTTCTGTTTCTTCAGCGTCGGCTTCTTATTAACGCGTCGCGGCACATCGAGTTCGATATGCGGAACGATTTTTACGCGGCGCTCGTCAACCAGCCGCTCGAATTTTTTCACAATAACCGCATCGGCGATCTGATGGCACGTGCGACGAACGACCTCGCCGCGATCCGCCAGATCGTGGGGCCGATGATCCTGTACACATTTCAGGCCGTCTTCGCGCTGGCGATCGTGCTTCCTATACTTCTCAATCTTTCCGTCAAGCTTACGCTGCTGCTGCTTATCCCGATGCCGCTCGTCTCGCTGACCGTGAAATACCTAGGCGGGCAAATACATACGCGGTTCGAAAAGATTCAGGAATTCTTTTCTGACATCACGGCACGGGCGCAGGAAAATCTTACGGGCGTTCGCGTCGTGCGCGCTTACGCGCAGGAAAATGCCGAGATCGGGCAATTCGAAACACTGAATCGCCAATACGCCGAGCAAAACCTAAGGCTCGTAAAATTTGCCGCCGCAATGCGCCCGATGCTTTTCTTTTTCATCGGTCTCGGTTTTGTGATCATTGTCGCCGTGGGCGTGCCGATGGCCGTTCGCGGCGAAATAACGGCGGGTAATTTCACGTCGTTCATTCTTTACCTGCAACGAATGATCTGGTACCTGATCGCGCTCGGCTACGTCGTAAATCTCTATCAACGCGGCACTGCATCGCTAAAACGATTTAACAAAATCCTCGAAACCGTTCCGACGATCAGCGATGAAAAAGAGGCGTGCGAGCAGCCGCCGATCAGAGGCGAAATCGAATTCCGCGATCTTGATTTTGCGTACCGCTGGTCAGTACCACCTGCGGTAGCGGGTGGTTTAACTCAGCGACGGGATATGGATGCGAAAGACGTGACGAGCGATTGCCTTCAACCACCCGCTACCGCAGGTGGTACCGACAGGGACGACAAACTCGTCCTAAGAAACATCGATCTGAAGATCCCGCCCGGCCAGACCGTCGCCTTCGTCGGCAAAACCGGCAGCGGCAAATCGACGCTGATGAATCTCGTTCCGCGTCTGCTCGACGCGCCGGAAGGCAGCGTGCTCATCGACGGCAAACCCGTCAGCCGCTTTCCTCTGCAGCAACTCCGCCGCGCCATCGGCTTCGTGCCCCAAGAAACTTTTCTGTTCAGCGACACGCTGGCGGAGAATATCGCTTTTGGAGTTGAAGATTTTTCAACGCAGAGACGCGGAGACGCGGAGAAAAAAGAAAAAATAAATGAACGGATTGATTTCGATAGAATAGTTTCGCTCGATTCAACGTCGTCCAGCATTAATTCCTCCTCTGCGTCTCTGCGTCTCGGCGGTAAAATTTCTGTCGAAAGCGCCGCTGCGACCGCGGGACTGGCCGCCGACATCCGTTCGTTTCCGAAACAATACGAGCAGCTCGTCGGCGAACGCGGCATCACACTGTCCGGCGGACAGAAGCAGCGGACGGCCATTGCACGAGCCGTGATGCGCGATCCTCGAATTCTGATCCTCGACGATTCGCTCTCCGCCGTCGATACGTACACCGAGGAAAAAATTCTGCACAACCTGCGCGACGTTCGCCAGGGCCGCACGACGCTCATCGTTTCGCACCGCATCTCCACAATAAAGGACGCCGACCTGATCTGCGTGCTCGACGCGGGCCGCATAATCGAACGCGGCACGCACGACGAACTGCTCGCGCTCGACGGCGCCTACGCCGACCTCTACGAACGCCAGCGGCTCGAGGATGAATTGGAAGCGACGGATTAATGCAGAAGCCCGCACGTGAGTAAGGGCGTAACACGCAACTCCATTTGTAGAGTTCTTCGAAACGAAACATCATGCATAAAAATCTCGACACCGACCAGCTCTACCGCACAATGACGATCATCTGGCTGGTGCTGTTGTTTTCGCAGTTTGCTCTGTTCGGTTTCGCGTATTCGTTCACGGGCCCGGACGCGGCTGCGAATATTGCCGACGGCTTTCTTAGCAAAAATCCGCCGATCATCATCGGCGCGGTCTTTCTCGCATTTTCAAATCTCGCACTATCGTTCTTCATGCGCCGCCGCGCGAACGAACAGGCCGTAGCCGAGCAAAACGTAAAGCACGTCCAAACCGGCCTCATCCTCGCCTGCGCCCTCTGCGAAACAATCTCGCTCATCGGCATGATCCTCGCTTTCGCCTTCGCTTACCCATACTTCTATCTCTGGTTCGCTCTCGGCATCCTCGGTATCTTCCTCCACTTCCCGCGCCGCAAAAATCTGATCGACGCGAGCTACAAATAAAAACTCTTTCCGCATCGGGAAACCTTTCCCGACTTCGCGTGCATAAGCGGAAAAGTTTCCCGACAAAAGGTCGCGGGAGATTCTAAAACGATCAAACCGTTCGCAGGAATTCAGCTACTAAATTTATTATCAAAGAACGAAATCGTTTGTTGCATAACAACAACGACATTTCATAGATAGCACACTATTTCAGAAATGTCAAGCGCTAATATTCAGCAGATGAAAAAGCCGCCTCGGAAATTCGAGGCGGCTTTTTTGTTTCGGGTATTCCATTGTTAGTTTACGGTGACCGTTCTGCGGCCGAAGCGTCGTGCTTCGGCGCAGGATGGCATCCAGATGTCGATCTTGCGCCCCTTTACGCGGGTGCCGGTGTCGGACACCAGATACGAACCGCTGTAGGCGCCGGCGCCGAGATTAACGCGGCTGCCGAGACGGAGCACGCGCGGGTCGGCTGCGATGATGCCGCGGCGAACGCCGTGACCCATTGCCGTCCTTCCGCGAAGGCAATACGCCGTCGCCGTGAAACTTCCTCTAGCTCCGGATGTCGCCCTTGTCGATACCGTCTTTTCTACCAACTTCTTTTTCTTCTTATCGTCCGTTGTGTTAACTGCTTCTGTTTCTTCTACTAAAACGTTATTAATAATAATTTCCGAATCTATAAAACCGTTTACTGATTGTGTTTGCGAATCTTTCGCTAAAACTGGTCCTTTTTCTGTCCGGGTCTGTGCGTAAATAAATGCGACGCACACGCCCAAAAGCGACAGAACAATGAACCCTCTAACGAAATTTTTCATCATTCAAAGCTCCTAATTTTTTTGTCTCGGCTAAAATGCAAAAATAGTGGTGGGGAAAATTTCCCCTGCGGGCCACTATCTTATATATACATAGAATTGGAGACGTTTTTCGGCAAACCGATTTTCGCCTAGGGCTGGCCGGTCGCGGCCAAAACTTTAAAGATATTAACATTTCGGGTTCGCTGCGTGCAAAGCGTGAAAGTGCCGTAACCCCTTGTTCTATATGCAATTGTTGTGTTTTCATACGTTTACGGCTGGCATTTTTTTGCCGTTTTGGTAGAATTTCTCCGCCGGCGCTTGCCGAATTCTGTAACTTTCGCCGAAACTTAGACAGCAAAACCAGGAGAGGATTTTCCCTATGCAGGAACGCCGCCAAAGTGCCCGCCACGCGATCTCGTTTCCCGTCCGCGTCAAATGGAAGGACGAAAGCGGCAAGCCCGTCGTCGAGGAAGGGCTGACCGAAAACGTCGGCATCGGCGGCGCGCTTGTATATCTGCCGCGGCGGCTGCCGTCGGTCGGGGCAAAGGTCGATCTGACCGTGACGGAAAATCCGCAGGACGAGGTTTCCGTGACGGCGCAGGTCATCCGGCTGGAACGCAACGCCTCGCACCCGCAGGTGGCGCTCAACCTGATCGACGGAATGCGTGCGTGGAAAAAGAAGGTCTGGGAATACGCCGGTGCAACGCTCGCCGCCGAGAAGCCGGATGATTTTGACGACTGGTAAAAAGGAGTCAGAATTCAGAAGCCAGAAACCAGAAGCAAGGTCAGCCGAAACTTCCGAATTCTGGCTTCTGAATTCTGACTCCTGGATTCTAATACAATGAAGATTCTCGTTCTCGGGGCCGGCCGTATGGGGTACGGTGCGGCCTTTGATTTGGTGCACAATTCGCCGCAGGTTGAAGCCGTGACGGTCGCCGATTTCGATCTCGCAAAGGCCGAGGAAGCGGCGGCGAAGGTAGGCACGTCGCGCATTTCGGCGAAGCAGATCGATGTGTCCGATTACGCGGCGGTTGCCCGGCTGATGCGCGGGCATGCGTCGGCAATCTCGTGCGTCAACTATTGGCATAACGAATCTCTCTCGCGTGCCGCGATCGAAACCAGCACGAATTTCTGCGATCTCGGCGGCAACAATTACGTCGTCGATGCTCAGCTCACGCTCGACTCGGAGGCGAAAGCCGCCGGCATCAACATTATTCCCGATTGCGGCCTCGCGCCCGGCATGGTCTCGATCCTTGCGATGCACGGTGCCGCGCGTTTCGATTCCGTCGATGAGATTCACATCCGTGTCGGCGGCCTGCCGCAGAATCCGCAGCGGCCGCTCGATTACCAACTCGTCTTCAGCGTCGAAGGTTTGATCAACGAATACGTCGAGACGGCGCGTGTTATCCGCGACGGGAAAATAACCACCGTCGAATCGATGACTGAGCTTGAGAGTCTTTCGTTCGATAATTTTCCTCCACTCGAGGCCTTTCAAACAAGCGGCGGCACATCCACGCTGCCCGACACATTCCTCGGAAAAATAAAGGAGCTCGACTACAAAACCATCCGCTACGCCGGCCACTGCGAAAAATTCAAAACCATGATCGACCTCGGCCTGTGCTCGAGCGAAGAAATGCCAGTTGGCAGTTTGCAGTTGGCAGTTGGCAGTTCGGATTGCCCGAAGGTTGTACCAAGAAAGATATTCGGGGAACTTCTCCAGCGTCATCTCCCCGCCGACGGCCCTGATTACGTGCTCGTGCGCCTCGAATTCGTCGGCAGAAGCCTGACCGTCAGGGATGGCTCTTCTGAATTCAAAATCCAAAATCCGAAAGCCAAAATCCTGAGATACGACATCATCGACAAACAAGACGAGAAAACCGGCCTCTCCGCAATGATGCGCACCACCGCTTTTCCCGCCTCGATCATCGCGCAAATGATGGCCGCCGGCGATGTGAACGCGTGCGGCGCGACGCCGCAGGAAAAAGCCATAGACCCAGAGAAATTCGTCGCCGAACTTGAAAGGCGGAATATTAGGATCACGATAAGCGAAATTTCGTGACGGGTTCGGCTGCACGGTGATTCTCGGCTGCGGCGCTTTATGTGCGGAAAAGCTCGGCTTTTGCGGAAGCCGCCCTTTAACCAGACTGAAGCTGCGCGGACCGGCGGCGGAGCGGCAAGATATTAGTCGAGCCCGACGGAGAAGCAAGCTTCTCCGCAAATAGACGGGCAAAGCCCGAGATCGGATTCCTTTTACGCTCATTGGATTCTCAAAAATCATAAGTCGTGCAGGTAGGAACGCCTAAGATCCTATCGGTGTTTCGTTTCATATCGGGGCTTCTAAGTTTCATGAAACGCTTCACTTTTACTCCTTTTAAGGCAACGGTTTACAGTCGCAGATGAAACACCGAGCGTTTCAGCGATGGTGCGCTGCGACTGGCCCTTTTCCGAAAGTTCATCGACTTGTCGAAAAAGATGCAGCCGCTCTGGGGCGTTCCCTTTTAGCCGCGTTGCGTACTCGTTTTCATCGGCCATCCCGACAAACTCAAAGCCGAGAAAGCACTGATCTTTCACCAGCCGCAGAACAGATACCTCGCTTGCCGTCGAGCGGGCGGCGGAGCTTCGGTGTTTGATCGCCTTGACGTAACGCATGTCTGACGCTTTTCTCGAAGTTCCGAGCGCGAATACGCCGTCGGCAAATGTCGCGAGCATTATCGAGCCTTGCATATCGTTTATGTTTAAGACCGTGTGGATCGGACGTTTCGGCGTGTGCGCGATGACGAGGATCGAAATGCCAAGACGTTTTTTCAAACGATGCAGCGCTTTCATCACGCGTGCGGCCGAATTGCCGATCTGCGACGAATTGTTGAGCCACGTAATGTTGTCGATTATCACCACGCGCGCCGCCGAAAACTCTATAAAATCCACCATCGAGGCGGTAAGCCATTCTGTATAATCGCGAAAGTCGCGGGGCATCTCGCCATATTCGCGCGGCGGGCAGCGGATAAAATTTATGTGAAACGGAAACTGCGCCGGATGTGTTTCGTCGGCAGCTGAGTAGCGGCGCTCGAATTGCGCATCGGTCAATTCGAGATCGAAATACACGACACGCTGCGGGGGCGCGTTGAGAGCGAACGGCCCGAACTGAAAACCCGACGCAATGCTTTGAGCGATCTGGACGGCTAGAATGCTTTTGCCCGAACCGGTGTCGCCGAACAAAATTGCCATCTCGCCCGCCCGCCAATGATTGCCGAAAAGCCTTACGCACTGCCGGTTCTGCCGCTCGCCGAAAAATGCGCGGGCAGGACGGCCTTCGAACAAATTGTCGTATCGGTAAAAATTGAGCGACGGCAGCAGATCGTCCGTCAGCCGATCGATGTAGTGATAATTCGGCGGCTCATCAATTTCGTCATCGGAAACAAGCGTCGAACGGCCATCGACCTGATCGTATTCATTCCGCACCAATGCATTATCCGCGTCATCGGCCTGATCGTTCGGGCAACGCGCGAAGACACTAACGGCTGCATCTGTCTCATCGTGTCTATTCTCAGCGGCAGGTTCCGCGTCGTCAGCTTCATCGTCATGTAAAAATGGATAACGCTCGCCCGCTTCAGCTTCTTCATCAAAATCATCTTCGTCTTCATCAGGCTGGTATCCGTCGGAAAATTCTTCTTCCACGCCCCAATTGTGAACCGAACCGCCGCACATTTAAATAGCAAATGGCGCGATATGCACGATATGGAACGATTGGCATTATTTTTCACGATTTGCAATGTTTAAGCTTCGGACTGTCCTTGTCGGTATGAGATTCGAAGTGTTTTCAAACAGCTTTCTTTTGGGCGCTTCTTCGGGCGACAAGGTTTTCGCCCTTATGGTTCAGCCACATTTCGGCTAGGCCGTCTTTGAATATGCGAGCGATGAACGGACGTTTTTGGTTCAGGATCATTTGGGTGATCTTCGGCAGAGCTTTGGTGAAGGCCTCTATTGCTCGGTGCTGGTTATTTGAGCGCTCGTGAAGAAAAAGGCTGCAACGCCGGACGACATAATGGCGCGCCTTTCAAGCGTATTTTTCTTATCGCTTTGTCGCTGCTGACAATTATCCAATTCTTCTCGCCGCAAAACGAAATCCATATGGGATCTTGCGCAGTTTCGTCGAAGTAGTCGTCATGCCGTTCGACATTTAGTCCCAACTGCCGAAGGCCGTTTACGAGCTCATATTTACCAGACGATCTGTCAACGAAGAAAACGCTGTCCTTAAGCTGCTCGGCGTAAGGGTTCCTCGTAGTCGAGTGCTTCGCGGACCTGGCTTTCTTCGATTTCATAATCTTTCGCTAGAACCCTGATCTTTTCGCCGGCGCGAAAACGACCCGCGATAACGTTCGTTGCTATACCGGTGCCGGTTAGAGTTGGCCGCCCGAAAGCAACAAGCGGATCGATGACGATGTTCTTCGGTTCGCCTTCAAGGTCGCGCGGGCCATGACGCGAATCTTTGAGCTTGAAAGTTTTTTCGCTTGAAAATGGGAACAAACGAAAAGGGGCGAGATCGACGTCACGGTCGATGCGGTGCAGATACTGTTTTACGACCTCTTCAATAACTTGCTGGCCGTGCCGCGAGGTGCAGATCAAACTGCCGGCCTTTTTTATAAACAGATCGAATTTGTCCGTCCAAAATTCTTCCTTCGCAAGCAAATTCTTTTGATCGGGCAAAAGCGCTTCGAGAACTTTCAGCGTGTCGCGCACCTTGTAAAACTGGATATTGTGAATGCGGCGAATTCCCAGTAGAACATGAACTTCAACGAGGTTGTAGAACGAAAGTTGGGGCTTCCCCGGTTCGGGCAGATCGATAACGGGCGGCCACCATTTTTCGGTGCCGTCCTCCAATTTATAGTTACGTCCGTGAATCCAGGACGTGAGCGTTCTTAAGTTTATTTTCAGGTAACGCGAGGTTTCGGCTAAGCCGTACAAGGGAAGCTCTCGCGGATCACCGCCGTAGATTTTTTTGATTTTTTTGTTGTAGATATTGCCCTCCGGCATGATAAGCATCCCTGTCTGAAAACTGACTGACTTCGATTCCGAAGTATAGGCTAAGAAACTCTAATTTCATAGCTCGCCTTTCATCGCTCCAAGTCGCTCGATTGGAAAAGGCTCCTCAAACGAGAAGCCTTTTGTCGTCGAGAGAAAATTAATCTATGAATCATGACCAACTTCCGACCAGACGCGGGTTGGCTTTTTTCTTGAGGAGTTTTCGCAGCTTTAGTCTGGCTTTGTGAAGCTGTGATTTTGAGGTGCCGACGGAGCAGCCTAAAATTCGGGCGACTTCCTCGTGCTCGAAGCCTTCTACGTCGTGCAGGACGAAAACGTTTTTGTAGCCCATCGGCAATTGGTCGATCGCGTTTTCGAGAGCGATCTTATCGACGATCGGCATCTTGTTAGGGTTGCCGGTGCCGGCCACGACCTGGTCGGGCGTGTCGCCTTCCTCGGTCGTTTTTTCGTACTTCACATTCCGCTTGCGAAAGTGCATCAGTACCTGGTTAACCGTCATTCGGTGCAGCCATGTGGTGAAAGCCGAATCGCCGCGGAAGCTGCCCACCTTTCGGTAAAGCTGAATGAAAACGTCCTGCGTCAGGTCTTCAGCCTCATACGCATTTTGCAGCATCCGTAAACAGATCGAATAAACACGCCTGTGATGCCGTTGATAGATCTCCTCAAACGCCGCCATATCGCCCGTGGCGGCTGCCTGTGTAAGCTCAAAGTCCGTGGCTGTAACGGTCGATACCATCTTCTTAACTTCGGCGGGCGATTTCGCCTTAGCCGACCGCGAGCCCTTCTGGATAACCGGATAAGTTAAAGTATCTGTATTCATTGCTTTGTCCCCCCTCGGACACACTTTACGATTTCAAGTGCCGTGCCAAACACGGTACGAACGTCTATTTAGACAAAAAATCGCGATTTTTGTTCCAAAATAACGGACATATCTTTATATTCGCACCTCATCCAATGCAGGATTCACTTGGGCCGCATGTCGGCTTTAACGCAGAAGCGCACCATTTGGTGCAGCGGTAAAATAGCCGTTTGCGACCCTTTTGTTACGGTGATAACATGTGATTCCGCTCGGAGTTACGGCGTCCGATGTCGATTTTCAAAAAACCAGAACTAAAGTTATTATCGCTCGCCGCGGGTGTGCTCGGCTGTATCCTTAATTACAGTGTTCCGGCACAAGGAAACGGTTACGCGTCGTCACAGGAAGTTTCCGAATCGGACGGCGTGCCGGTGATAATGAAACATCTGCCCGATTGGGAAAATGTTCGCGGCTCAGCTGTATTCATTCAGGACAAAAATGCCCTGAAATCGGCCCTCGGCGAGCTGCCGGTGCTGGATTTAATTGATTTTGCGGGCGGAACTGAGGCGGCTTACGCGGCGTATCCCACAGGAAAACTGCTGATCGTGGAATACGCGACGCCTCAAGCCTCAGTTTATGCAGACGGACAATTTTCAAAACATCTGGCGCAAAACCCGCCATCGCCGTCCGTTGTTTATCGTCGAATCGGCAACTACAGCGCGTTTGTTTTCGACGCAAACGACGCGACGGTCGCAAACGCGCTGCTTGATCAGATCGCTTACGAAAAGAACGTTCAATGGCTGGGCGAAGACCCCTTCCTGCTGCAAAAGATCGAGCGTTATTTCGCTCTCACCGGCCGCGACGTCGCCATCTCAACCGTCCTCTGGATCGCTTTGATATTTGGAGTTACTTTGGCTGTGGGCGGCGTTAGCGGCTATTTCTACTACCGGTACCGTGAATCACAACGTGCATCGATGACCGCCTTTACCGACGCCGGCGGCATGACGCGGCTAAACCTCGACGACCTCTCCGAGCCGATAAATTAGATAAAACACCTTATTGAAATAGATGCTTAACGATGCCATCATTTTGATAGCATCATGTGGAGGTGTGTTTTGCAAAGTGTTCTGGTAAGAAATCTGGAAGAATCTGTGATCTTGAAACTGAAGAAACGGGCAACCCGAAACGGCCGCTCGCTTCAGTCTGAAGTAAAGATCATTCTCGACGACACAGCGAACGAGCTCGACGCTCTTTCGGCGCTCGAGGCAGCTCGTCGGATCAGAGCTTCGAATACGAAAAGAAACAAGACGAACAGCGCTGATCTTATTCGAGAGGACCGAATGCGATGAAGGTCGTCGTCGACGCTGGCGTTGCGGCAAAGTGGTATGCCGATGAAGATGATTCGGAACGGGCGGCAGTGCTCCTGGGCAGCAAATACAAACTCTGCGCTCCGCAGTTGATGTTGTCGGAATTTGTGAGCATCATGTGGAAGAAAAACTTGGTTGGCGACATGGATGAAGTCGCTGGTACTGAGAAGTCTCAAGGAATTTCTGAAAGTTCCTATAAGGTTTTATTCGCACGAAGCGCTGGTCGAACCTGCCTTGAAAGAAGCGTTGAGGTCTGTTCATTCGGTTTATGACTGGATTTATCTTGTCCTCGCGATTTCACTCGACTCGAAATTCGTTACGGCTGACCGAAAATTCTTCACAGCCGTCAGACGAACTCGATTCAAGCATAATCTCCTTTGGATAGAGCATTTAGAATAGGCAAGGCACTTCACATAAGTTATGGAAGAGTCTCGATTAGCCGTTCAATATCTTCCTGATTATTATAAAAATGAGGAGCGATGCGGAGGCGGTCGCCGCGTGGGCTGACGATGATGTTTGCGGCTTGCAGCTTTGCGGCGATTTCGTTACTGTTCATTCCGTTTATGTGCTTGATGCAGACGATGGCCGATTTTTCGCCCGGAGCACGCGAGCTTACGATCTGGTAATTTTTTCCTGCCAGTGATTCGCACAGAAAATCCGACAGGTCATTCAAGTAGGATTCGATTTTTTCGAGGCGGGTTTCGGTCAAAAGTTTCAGGCTTTGTTCGAGGCCGTAAAAGAGCGACGAGGCGCCGGTGCCGCTTTCCCATGCGAGAGCGTTTGGTTTGAATGCCTGTTCGCGACCCGCAAAATCCCACGGCGTCTCGACGCTGATCCAGCCGACGAATGACGGCTCGACGCGTTCGCGCGCTCGATCCGAGATGTAAACATAGCCGCAGCCTTCGGGAGCGCAGAGCCACTTATGGCTAGCTCCCGCAGCGATGTCGACGTATTGTGACGGCAGATCGTAAGCACGTGCTCCCAAACCTTGAATAATATCTACGGCGAACAGGGCATCCACTTTTCTCGCCGCGCGACCGATGCGCTCGAGGTCGGCGGTGAAGCCCGAAGCGTATTGCACCGAACTGATCGCTACGAGCCTTGTGTTCGGATCGATCAGCGAAATGAATTCGTCGAGATCGATCCGTCCGTCGCGTTCAGGGCAGAGCCGCAGCTCGACGCCGTAACGGTCGCGAATCATTCGCCACGCGTAAAAATTTGCGGGAAACTCTTCGGCGAAGCTGACGATGTTGTCGCCCGATTTCCACGTCAGCCCATTTGCAACCGATGCAAAGCCGTCTGAAGTATTTCGCATGAACGCGATCTGTTCGGCCTTCACGCCGAGCATTCCGGCCAGCAGCTCGCGCGAGCGTTTTTTTGTCGCGATCCAGTCGGTGTAATGCGCGCTGCCGAAGATCGCAACGTCAGCAAGCTGCGACACGACGGCGTCGAAAGCCGCTCGCGGTATCGGCGAAACCGCGGCGCTGTTCAGATAAGTAAAATGGTCAAGCGCTGCAAATTGTTGGCGAATCTCGCAATTCATAATCTGTGGCGGCCTGCATGTGTCCGTAGCCCGCACGCAAGTAAGGGCTCATGTCACCGACACGACCTGCTCCTTTTGACGAAATCTCATGCCGAAAATGAGCCCTCCCTCACGGTCGGGCTACTGACACCGGCGGCGAAAATCTTTTGACAAAACAGCCCGTTGAAAGCTAAGTTTTAATTAGACGCTATGCAGCGAACCTGGCGCTGCACCGGTTTCATCAAATCATCCTGATTATGTTCGATTTCAGAAAGAAAGGCCACATCGAGTTCGGTTCGCACGCCGAGGACGATCACGGCATCGACGTCGTGCACATGCGGCGCGAGTCCAGGCAGGGCCTTTGGGTCGAGAGCCTGCGGCTTTTCCGCGACATCTTTTTGATCATCGTCGTCTTTATTCTGATCGGCGTCTTTGCCGTGCAGCCGGTCGTGGTCGAAGGCACCTCGATGTTGCCGCAGCTGCACGACGGCGAGCGGCTGCTTGTCAACAAGCTCGTCTATTACAAGATCCAAAGCGTAAGCTGGGGCCATATCGAACGCGGCGACATCGTCGTTTTCTGGTATCCGAAGGAGCCGGACAAAAGTTACGTCAAGCGGGTGATCGGTCTTCCGGGCGAAACTATTGAAGTTCGCGACGGCCGCGTTTACGTTGACGGACGCGAGCTGAAAGAAGCTTACCTCGATCTCGAGCACAACCAGAGCCTGCCGACGTGGCCCGCGAAACGCGTCGAAGATCACCACTATTTCGTCATGGGCGACAACCGCGATAATTCATCCGATTCGCGCTATTGGGGCCTCGTTCCCGAAAAATATGTTTACGGCAAGGCCTTTTTTCGCTATTGGAAACCGCAGCACATGGGCTTTCTCGAACACGGCAAATACGAAGAAGGCGGTCCCGAACCCAAACTCCGCGACCTGCGCGCAGAAGAAGAGTAATTTCTAGCCGCGTAAAGAAATTTGCCCGCGAATCACGCGAAAAAAACGCGAATCAAGTCAAGGTTGATTTCTGCGGTTTTCGTGCAGTCTAACCGGGTTAAATCACGGAACACGCAGAAAAACAGTTTTCGCTTTTTTCGCGTGATTCGCGGGCAAAAAAATCCTTTGTATCGTCGGGGTGAATTTTCTCTGTGGTAAAATTGTCGCATGTTTGGAAGCGACAAATTCAAGTGTGCGCGGTGCGGAGCAAAAGGCGAGCCGATCGGTTACGCGCCGGTGCCGACCGAGCTGGGGGCGAAGATCGGCGAAGAGATGTGCAAAGACTGCTGGGCTGAGTGGCAGAAAAAGCAGATGCAGCTTATCAACCATTTCGGCCTCGACGTGTCTAACCCCGATTCGCACCAGTTTCTTTTCGACAACATGAAGATCTTTTTCTACGACGAAGGCGTAGATCTCACGCAGATAGACACATCGCAGGAAGGAAAAATAAATTGGTGACTTCAGGGCAAGCTTTTTTGCTTTGCTCACGCAAGCAGGGATGCGTGCGGCTCCGGTCAACTCTTCTCAAACTTCAGTGACGCCGAGTTCATGCAGTAACGCAGTCCCGTCGGTTGCGGGCCGTCATCAAAAACGTGGCCGAGATGCGAGCCGCAACGGCTGCAGACAACCTCGGTGCGAACCATGCCGTAGCTGCGATCCGCTATTTCGGTGACGTTCTTTTTATTGATCGGCTCATAGAAACTCGGCCAGCCCGTGCCGGACTCGAATTTAGTTTTTGAACTGAAAAGTTTGAGATGACAGGCCCGACAGTAGTAATCGCCGGCCTCATGGTTGTCGGCATATTCACCGGTAAAAGCCCGCTCGGTGCCCTTTTCGCGCAGGACGTGAAATTGCTCGGGCGTCAACAGCTTACGCCACTCCTCATCTGACCGCACAATTTTTGTGCCGCCGAATTCGTCATTCGTCGTCGAGCTCATCGCCTTGTCGCCTTCCGCAAGCAGCGTCTGTATAACGCGCTCCTGCATTGCGTAAGCGCCTTCGCCCACGTGCTTGTATCTGATGCGGCCCTGTTTGTCGAGAATAAAGATGGTCGGCCAGGCGTTTACGCCGTATGCATCCCATGTCTTCATCTCGTTGTCTGTAACGACCGGATATTTTACGTCCAGCCTCGCAACGCCGCGCTTTATCGTCTCCAATGATTTCTCGCTTTCGAATTCAGGCGACTGAACGCCTATAACTACAAGGCCTTTTTCACGAAACTTTGCATCGTAACCCTTAATGGCCGGAAGCGTGTTGATGCAGTTTGAGCAACTGAATGTCCAAAATTCGAGATAGACCACGCGGCCGCGCAGTTTTTCGAGCGTGAGCGTTTCGCTGTTTAGCCAGGTGCCGCTTGCAAGCGCCGGCGCCATTCTTGCCTTTTCAGCCGGGATCAAGACGTCCGTCGAATCAGGTGTCGCACTAGCGTCGGCAGGCACCAGATTTGTCGCTTCTTCTGCAGCGGGACGGGCTTCGCCTAGATTAACTGCCGAAGCGGCTTGTCGGCTGCGGCCGATGATAAAGACGACCGAAACCGTGACAACAATAAATAAAACTCCCAAAATCAATCGATTTTTCATATGATCTCCCGAGCGCCGATTCGCTCAATTGTCAGTTAATGACGGCATTAAGCCGAGCCGCGTAATCGGACGGCAATTCGTTTCCAACGTAGCGGGTTATTCCATCGCGGTCGAGAAAGACTATTGTCGGCGTTCCGATCACTCCGTACCTTTTGGCAACGGAGGCGTCGGCGTCTCGGACAACGTCATATTCGATCCCAAAATCCTTTATGCCCTCGCGAACGCGAGCTTCGCCCTCGCCTATGTTGATGCCTAAAACCCTTAGACCTTTGCCGCCGAAATTGGCCGCAAGCCTGTTGATCTCCGGAGCCTCTTCTTTGCACGACGGGCACCACGCCGTCCAAAAAACGATCACGGCGGGTTCGCCCTGAAGGTCCTGGAACGAAACGGTTGTTCCGTCAAGTTTTGCAAGCTCGAATTCCGGCGCCAAATTTCCGACCGTAGCTTGGCGAACGACGCTTGACGTCGGCTTTTCGAGAATCGGCTCGATATTTTCTGAGTTGTTGAAGCCGCACGATGTCATGCCGCCGAACAAAACTACCGCAAATATTAGAAACCACAAAAAATTTGATAACGACATAATGTTATTCCCAATGCCGGACATCTTGACTGACTAAATGAATCTAAGACCGGCTTCGATAAACAGGTATTGAGCGGCAATGAGCAGCAGTGCCCCGAAAACGGCCTTGACTCGCGTCATCCATATTCCCGAAGGCGGAATTGCCGCGAGCAAGCCGCTGAACGAGCCGAGCACTATCATCAAAGTGCCCATTCCGAGCGCAAACACAAAAAGTACGGTGATCCCAAAAAATATGTTCGCCTGCGTGCCGACAAAAGCAAGAGTCGCGCCGAGCGCCGGAGCCGTGCACGGCCCGACGATCAGCCCCGACGAGGCGCCGATCAACAGCGCCGAAGAGTAACCTTTGCCCTTCCTCGCCGGATTCCAACGGCTGAATACCTGCGGGAACTGAAACGAAAACATGCCGAACATCGACAGCGCCATTAGCAGAACAACGTTGCCGACGACGATAAAAGTCCATGGGCTGGCCGTCCATGAACCGAAGAGCGTGCCGGTGAGTCCGGCAAATGCGCCGAGTGCGGCGTAAACCACGCTCATGCCGATGACAAAGATAAGCGACAGCGCCAGTCCGTTAGGATCGAAAGCCCGTCTTTCGACAGCGCTGCTGTTTGCCGCGCTTCGCCCGCCGATGAACCCGAGCTGGATCGGTATTATCGGATAAACGCACGGCGTAAAACTTATCAATACGCCCGCAAGGTAAGCTGCCGGATATGCAAGCAGCGACGCGCCGGCAAGATATTCCTTTATGTTTTCCGTAAACTGCACCATGAGCATAAACTATCTGGGAGAGTGCCTGAGCGGACGTTAAATTTGGCCTGGCTCGACAACTCTCCCCAGCTACGCCGAGCAACTCGCGCGTCTCGGCATAGGTTTGTGATCTTAAGATTTCAACGCCTTGTCAAACGCCGCGACGTAAACCGACCGGTCGGGATTGTGCGTGGTTTTAAAGATCTGTTTCTTGTTCTTAAAAACGCCCACCGTCGAAGTGCTTTTCTTATTCGCTTCGAAGAAGCTGGTCATTCCCAAACTCTTCGCCGTGGCAGCGGCTTTCGCCGTCGTCTCGTCGTTCGTCACGTCAAGCTCTACGAAATTAAGCTTGTCGCCGTATTGCTGTTTCAATTCGCTCATTATCGGCTCGAGCTCTTTGCAGGCACTGCACCAATCGGCGCGAATAATTGCCACGGTCGGATTTTTTGGGTTCGGCTTCATCATCATGCTGTCCTGCGCCGAAACTGAAACGGACGTCGCCGCAAACAAAAGCAGGCCGGCAAATGCAATAAATATAGTTTTTTTCATACCTTTTAGTTTTTTCTCCGTTAAGATTTCTTTGGCGGAAGTAATTCCCGCTCGCATACAATATGCGTGAGACGCGTCGGATTATTCCGCCCGCGCTAAATTTTGACGGCGGGAATAAAACTGTCGCGCTTGAGACATTATTAATTTGCGTAAAGATTTGCAGACCTTTTCGTTTCGCAGGTTTCCAAAATGTTTGGTTTCGTCAGAGAACGCGAAAAAAAATGGGCGGCATTCGAGGCGGAAGCTCTTCCGCTGATGCCCGATGTCTATCGCGTCGCTTGCTGGCTTACGGGAAATCGCGATGAGGCTGAAGATCTGACGCAGGAGACCTTTGTGCAGGCGCTGAAATCTTTTCACCGCTACACGCCCGAGACGAACTGCAGGGCGTGGCTGATTACAATCCTCACGCGGCTAAACGGGAAACGCCGGCTCAAGCTCGGGCAGCTAAAGCTTGTCGAGGACGTCGATGAACAGATCGCCGAAACCATCCCATTCGAGCCGTCCATCCCGCAGCATCTGACCGATGAGGAGGTCGTGGAAGCTTTTTGCCGGGTGCCTGCAAAATTCGCTCACGTCGTGCTGCTGACCGACGTCGAAGAGTTTTCTTATAAGGAAACGGCCGCGCTGCTTCAGGTCCCGATCGGCACCGTCATGTCGCGGCTGCATCGCGGCAGGCGACTGTTGAGAAAGGAATTGTCCGGCTATTGGGGAAGAAAGAATATCGCCGCCGGAGGTTGAGAAAGATTTATGAACTGCAAAGAGCTCAATGAAATTTCCGATTCATATGTCAGCGACGAACTGCTGGTTGAGACCAATCACGAGGTTCTGCGGCATTTGGAAAATTGCGCCGACTGTCGCCGCGTGGTATCCGGGCAGCGTTTGCTAAGACGGCTGATTCGCGCGAAGTTGAAAAGCGCGCCCGAAACGCGGCTTGATCCTGCATTCGCCACGAGGCTCACGGCCCAGATTCGCGAAACGGCTCTGGCGCCGTCGGCGTTGGAATCCTTGTTCGGCGTGAGCAGCTTGCGTGGTGTTCGGGTCGCTGCTTTGGCGTTTGCGGCGATCGTTCTTTTCGCTCTTGGCGGCGTCTTTTTGCTCAACCGTCCCGATGCGAACGTATCGTTGTCCGCTAACACGACGCCAAATAACAAGACCGCTCAGGAATCGTCCGGCGTCGGGGTGATCCGCGCCGTTTGGAATGAGATCGCTTCGCACGCCGCGGGCGATCACGAAAATTGTGCGGTGAAGTTTGGTCTGAAGGAAAAGCCTATAAGTCTGGACGAAGCGGCCAGGAAATACGAGCCGAACACTAAGGACCTCGGCGAAGCGATAAAAGCGGCATTGAATATCGGCCACACCAAAAGCGGGTCGGGCGACACCGAGTTTCTCAAAGCTCACTCCTGCTTGTATGAAGGACGGCGTTTTACGCACCTTGTCCTCCGGCACAAGGGGCGACTTGTTTCGTTGCTCGTGACCGGCACCGATTTGCCGGACGGCGACGGCGAGATTCAAACCGCGCGTTTTGACGAATTGGGGGTCAGCGGTTTTCACGTGAGTCGTCACGCCGTCTTTGTCGTGTCGGATCTGCCGTCGGCAGACAATATTGATCTTGCACGGCAAATCGCCCCGGCGGTCCGGCTCCAGGCTAAAAAAAAGGAGGCTTGATCGGTATTATGGGAGACATGGCCCGCATTTTTGCGAAACCGTAAGCAATGCGCGCGCGAATTCGGTAATAGAACTAATTTCCATGTCGAAGAGACTCGAAAAAAAACATACGCTCGCCGTGCGATGGATGCACTGGATAAATTTTCCTCTGCTCGCGATGATGATATGGAGCGGCTTGCTTATTTACTGGGCGAACGCGGTTTACGGACTGAAAATTTTTGGTTACGAGCTGTTTCATTTTTTTCCGCAATGGTTTTGGGAAGGGCTCGGCATTCCGTATCGCCTGGCTGAGGGCATATCGCTGCATTTCTTTTTCATGTGGCTGTTTGCGGCGAACGGCGTCGCGTACGTACTTTACACGTTCATTTCCGGCGAATGGCGTGCATTGCTTCCTGTTCCATCTTCATTTAAGCGAGCGCCTGTGGTTGCGTTGCATGATGCGCACCTAATTAGAAATAAACCGGCGCAGGGCAAATATAACGACGCTCAGCGCGTCGCCTACACGGGCGTGATATTGATGGGCGCCGCCTCCGTCATTACAGGACTGGCGATATACAAACCGCTGCAGCTTTCGTGGCTGACCACGCTGCTCGGCGGTTACGAATGGGCGCGGTGGATGCACTTCTGGCTGATGGTTTTGTTTGTGTTATTTTTCGCCGTGCACGTCATTCAGGTGGCGCTTGCGGGCTGGGCAAATTTTCGCTCGATGGTGACGGGTTACGACGTTGTCGATACGGCGGCAGGCGAACCGGAACCGCGAACCGCCGGGGAGTCGAGAGCATGAGCGACGATAAAAAAGTATTGGTCGAAAAGGTCCGCGAAATAGAAAGCCGCGATGAAAAACGGGCCGATTCGTGGCCGGACGATCCTAATAACACCGCATCGATTTTGGGCGAACGGCGGAGCTTGAGCGAGCCGCTGTCACCCGAAGAGGCAAAGCGGCGAATGTTCGCCCGCTCGCGGCGCGGTTTTCTGTTCGGTGGCGCGGCCGGGCTGCTCGGAATTTTCGGTTGGCGTTGGATGCCGGATGAAACTAAGGAGGCGCTGCTTCGCCGGACGTTTAAATTCAACGAAGATGTCAGCCGGTTTTTTTTCGAGAGAACCGATCTCGCGCCCGAATTTCCGCCCGAGCTTGCCACCGCGAAAGTTAACGGAATGATCGGGCTGGGCGACGATTTCGACGCGTCAAATTGGAAGCTGCAGGTAACCGGTCTCGCCGAGCCGCGGCGGTTTCCGCAGTACGCAGGCGCTGTCTCATTTACGGGTGCGGACAACGCGCCCCGAAGCCTCGACACGCCGCCCGAACCGGATATTCCTGTTCCCGGCCTGCTGTTTTCACTGGATGAGATCAGATCGCTGCCGCGAACACAGATGACGACCGAGCTGAAATGCATCGAAGGCTGGAGCGTTATCTCCAGCTGGACGGGCGTCAGGTTTTCCGACTTTGCCGCGCAATTTTTCCCATCGCTGCGCGTGGGCGAATCGCCCGATCTGCAGAATCTGCCCGCAGGGCTGACAAAGCACGTTTCGCTGGTTACGCCGGACAGAGGCTATTATGTCGGCTGGGATATGCAGAGCATTTTGCACCCGCAGACGCTGCTTGCATATGAGATGAACGGCGCACCGCTCAAGCCGGAACATGGAGCGCCGCTTAGGCTGGTGACAACAACGAAATACGGGATCAAGATGCTGAAACGCATCGGCCGCATCGAATTTACCAACGAAAGGCCGCGCGATTATTGGGCGGAATCCGGCTACGACTGGTATTCTGGCCATTAGTGATACACGAGCATCTGGAGATCATCAATGAAGAGTTTTACGCGGACCGTATCGAACCAGCAAAGCTCGACCTCTTGCTCGCCGATGCGTGGCGGCATTTCGGCACGCATTTTTTCCGATACAACATCGGTTTTCTCGAACGCGAAATACGCCTTGTGATCCCGCTCCGCATTCGCCTTTCCGAATTTTTACCTTCAAAAAGCCAGCGGCGCATTTTGCGGGAAAACTCGGATCTTTACGTTGTTTGTGAGCCGCTCGACGTCGACGATGCGGCCGAGCAATTGTTCAATCGCCATAAGCAGCGTTTTGCGCACAACGTCCCGACCTCGATTCTCAATTTTGTGTCGCCGAATGCCGGCGCGTCGCCTTGCGACACGAAACAAATCTGCATCTATAAAGATAATGAATTGATCGCAGCTAGTTATTTCGACGTCGGCTACGGTTCGACATCAGGTATCTACGCGATGTTCGAACCGTCCGCAGCGGCGCGCAGCCTCGGGATTTTTACGATGCTCAAGGAAATCGAATTTTCCATCGAAACAGGAAAAGATTTCTATTACCAAGGCTACGCCTACGAAGGCGAATCTTTCTACGATTACAAAAAACGTTTCCGCGGAAGCGAGGCTTTCGATTGGCACGGAACGTGGCTGCCTTTCTGACTGGAACGCAGGCTGCCAGCCTGCACGAGCGTCGCCTCGACGCGAAAAAATTCGATTGCATGGACTCGGAACGCCTGCGCTTTTTACACAACGTTGCAGGTAAATTAAGCAAGCGGTCTTTGACCGCTCACTCCAAACTCTGTTTCGCTCCAATCGGGAACAAATTCGCCTGTTCGCGCATCTAAAAGTCCGATATGCCTACTAGAAAGTTTAATAATCCATTGGACAACGTTCGAATCGCGTCGCCCTGTCCAGCCGATTGGAACACGATGTACGGCGACGAGCGTAAACGGTTTTGCCACGAATGCAAATTGAATGTTTACAACCTTTCAGATATGACCAAACCGGAGGCCGAAAGTTTTCTTCTGCAAACGCAAGGAAGAGTTTGCGTTCGGTACTATCGAAGACGCGACGGCAGCGTTCTTACGCGCGATTGTCCTGTTGGTTGGCAAGCGTTTAAACGTCGAGTCGCGAGGACAGCTACCGCGACACTTTCCCTGCTGATTAGTTTCGTTACCGGTTTGGTTACATTCAGGGTTGCCGAGACCTTTGTTTCCTTAATTCCAACTGGCGATGTGCCACCTCCGAAAATCGAAATGAAAGTATATCCTCGTCCGACAGTAGTAGGGGAGCTAGACCTAAACGAGACTGAAACTTGGGTGGTCGGTCAAAAAAGCGCAATAACGAAAACTCATCGTTAAGCAAGCGGTCTTTGACCGCGACCATACAGGAATCGTTAAGCCGGCGGTCTTCGACCGCGACATCAAAAACTCCTCGTTAAGCAAGCGGTCTTTGACCGCTTGCTCCAAACCCCGTTTCGCTCCAGTACCCATTCCGCTCAGGTTCTATCGGGATGTCATATAGCGGTTTCTTAAGATAAGCGTGATAACTAGACCATTTCCATTTCGCAGGATGATCGCAAAATCCGGCACGCACTGGATTCAGGTGAACGTAGTTCATTTTTTGAAGAATGAATTTATGACTCCAAAGATCGACTGATTGAACACCTTTCTGCCAAACCGAGTAACTGTGGTTTCGCTTTCCCGGATTGCTTCTGCGAAGTTTCGCAAGCGAGAGGCTGTGGTCATTCTGTTTTAACCAATCAATAATCAATCTCGCCGATTTACCTTTCAATTCCTTCCCGACCAACGCAATGTTGCAGCCGAAAGGATTTACGATCAGGTGAACATGGTCGAGCATTATTACGTAAGCAATCAGCTTAAAAGGATGTCTTTCTCTTATGTCCGACAGCGCGTTGATAAAAAACTGGCAGATTTCCTGGCTCTTGAAAATCGGAATTCGATCGAACGTCACGAACGTTAAATAATGAAAGATATTTTGCTCGGTTGAATTGAATGTGACCATCGGAAAAATTCTGCGGCCTCCGGATATAGATTAGTAAACGGTCTTCGATCGGTTTAGTTTCAGTCCCAGGACAGTTTAGCAAACGGTCTTCGACCGTTTTAGTTTCGGCCTCCAAATAGTTTAGCAAACGGTCTTCGACCGTTTTAGTTTCGGCCTCCAAATAGTTTAGCAAACGGTCTTCGACCGTTTTAGTTT
>Ga0187894_10000982_pt1 | contig 37816 bp, 23 predicted proteins | sample GBC1701081metaG_FD_136650 | JGI IMG/M metagenome (GOLD analysis project Ga0187894, IMG submission 136650) | White microbial mat communities from a lava cave in the Kipuka Kanohina Cave System on the Island of Hawaii, USA - GBC170108-1 metaG ... | reverse complement strand
CGACCCACCCGAGCAGCCGGTCGAGGTCTCGATGCAGCTGGGGTCCTCGTCGGCGGCGCACCGGTCGGTGCCGGCCGCGCTGTGGGTGGCCGCGACCTCGGGCGACCTCGTGGAGGCCGTGACGCGGACGCTTGAGCTGGGTGGCGACGTCGATACCATCGCCGCGATGGCTGGGGCGGTGCTCGGCGCCGCGGGCGGCTTGGAGGCGATCCCTAAAGAGTGGATGGACCTGCTGGAGGACGGGCCGCGTGGTCGCACGTACGCCTTGCGCTTGGCGGGCCGCCTCGCGGACATCGCCGAGCGCCTGCGCGGCTGATCGTGGGCTGATCATGCGGATCACGCGGGTCGCCCGCCCCGACGGGCCCGCCTTCGGCGTCGTGCGCGACGAGTATGTGGTGTTGGTCGATGGCCACCCGTTCGGTGAGCTGTCGCTGACCAACCAGGTCGCGCCGCTGGAGAAGGTGCGGCTGCTCGCCCCGATCATCCCGTCGAAGATCCTGTGTGTCGGGAAGAACTACGCCGATCACGCCGCGGAGCTGGGCAGCGACGTTCCCGCCGAGCCGCTGATCTTCTCAAAGCCGGCGACCGCGGTGGTGGGGCCGGGCGACGAGATCCGCCTGCCGGTGCTGTCCGAGCTGGTGCATCACGAGGCCGAGCTGGCGGTCGTGATCGGCCGGTTGACGCGCAAGGTGTCCCCAGCCGAGGCGCGGGGCGCGGTCCTCGGCTACACCTGCGCGAACGACGTGACCGCCCGTGACCTGCAGCAACGTGACGGCCAGTGGACGCGGGCGAAGGGCTTTGACACGTTCTGCCCGTTGGGCCCATGGATCGAGACCGAGCTGGACCCCTCCGGGGGCTTACGCGTGCGCGCGATCGTGAACGGGGAGGTCCGCCAGCACGGCTGTACCGCCGACCTGATCTTCGACATCCCCACGATCATCAGCTACTGCGCCGCCTTCACGACCCTGCTCCCCGGCGACCTGATCCTCACCGGCACCCCCTCCGGCGTCGGCCCCATCCTTCCCGGCGACACCGTCACCATCGACATCGAGGGCATCGGCACCCTGTCAAACCCCGCGGTCGCCGACACCAAATAGGCCCAGCTCACGCCACCAGAGAATCGAGCCCAACTTCCCCGCGCCTGCGCGGGGAAGTTGCCGCGTGGTGCCTCTGGGATGAGCTGGCCAGCAGTTTTCCGCGTCCGCGCGGGAAAGGGGGACCGCGGCATTGCGGCGTCGACGGACTGGCTCAGCGGGCCGGCTGGTCGACGCCTAGCGGGGTCCCACTGCTCACCCGTCACAACCAGCTGAAGGGATCGAGGACGATGCGGCAGAAGGCGGCCGTCCGCCTCGGGTCAGACCTCGACGATCTTCCCTTTGAGCGTGGGATCGACGGCAATGAAGTCCTCACGGTCCGAGGTGATGATGGCGGCACCATGGTCCCGAGCGATGAGCACCACCTGGACGTCTACGACGTCGCTATACCCGCATGCGCCGATCATGACGCCGATGCGCTTTGCCGCTTCGGTATCGAGAGGAACCTTGACGCAGTGCTGTGGCTTCAACCCAAGCAGCGCGGCGATTCGAGCCTGCCGACCGGCTCCGCCACGCCAGACCTGCGCCAGTGCGGCGTCAGGAACGATGAGACGTGCCTGACCAGACCGGACCCGCAGCAGCAGGGCGGTCAGGGCGGGAGCGCCTCGTTCGAGTGCGATCAACGCACCAGCGTCGAGAGCGAACGCGTGCACCTCAGCCGGCCCACTCACGCCGCTTCGCCCGCGTTTCCGGCGTTCGCCTCCCGTCGCGCGAGGCTGGCCTTCGTCATCGCCGCCTCCACCCAGGTATGAGCGTCGCTGTCCGGCTCTCCCGTCTCCGCGATCATGCTGGCAATGAGCAGATCCAACGGCTCGAAGTCGCGTAGACCCTCGGCCGCCCTCGTGATGAAGGCGGACACGGACTCGTACGCGCCCGCATCGACCTGCCGCCTGATGTATGCGGCCAGTTCCTCCGGCACGGTGACAGTAATCTTCTTCGTCGCCATACAAGCGATCTTACCTCACGTTGCCGAGCGACCAGCCCGACGCCTGGCGGGGACACAGTGGCAGGTTAGGCGTGTTTGCCGAGGAGAGCTACTGGCATAGGCAGCGCCTTGTCCGAGGGCGCGCTGCGGGCTCTTTGGCGTTCGAGGACGGACTGGAGGATCTCGGCGGAGCGTACGGCGGCGGCGGATAGGAGGGTCGAGGTGATGCCGTGGGCGTGCTCGGTGCCGCCTTGTAGGTAGATGCCGCCCTGCATTGGGGTGGACGTGGCGATGCGGTAGTCGCGCGTGACCCGCACCATCCCCTCCTCGTCACGCAGGCACAGCCGGCCCGCCTCGCCGAGCAGGCGCACCGCGTCGACCGGTCGGTAACCTGTGGCATAGACGAGCGCGTCCGCACCCAGCACGGTGCGCTGGCCAGTCGGCAGTTCCTCCACCGTGACGTTGACGCTTTCGACGGTGGTCTCTACGCGTATGACCCGCGAGGCGTTCATGATGCGCAGTCGCTGAAGTCCCTGGACCTTCTCTTGGTAGACGCGCCGGTACAGCTCATCGATCAGCTCGGCGTCGACCACCGAGTAGTTGGTGTTGCGGTGGTAGTCGAACAGCCGCTGCTTGACGGCCCGGGGAGCGTCGAAGTAGAGGTCGATCGCCTCCGGGTCGAAGATGCGATTCGCGAAGGGCGTGTCGTCGGCGGGCGCGTAGCCGTAGCGGGCGAATACCGCGCATACCTGGGCGTGTGGGAAGCGCCGGTGGAGGTACTCAGTGGCCTCGGCGGCGCTTTGGCCCGCGCCGACCACGACGAAACCACGAAGGCAGGAAGCCTTGGCCAGGGTCTCCACGCGGTCGAGCAGGTCAAGGTTGTGCCACACCCGTGCGGACAGCCGTACTCCCGGCGGGAGGCTCGGCTCGAGGCCGATGGCGACGACGACGTTACGGGCCCGGTGCGCGACGACCTGGCCCGAAGCGCCACCTTGGCGGACCATCACATCGAAGGAGGTCACGACCTCGCCATCCGTCACGACCCGGACGTCGAGGACCTCGCTGTCGTACTCGACGAGGTCGGTCACCCTCCCGGCGGCCCACTCCAGGTAATCGTGGAACTCGATGCGCAAAGGAAAGAGGATCTTGTGGTTGACAAAGTCGAGGAGACGGCCCTTGCGGTGCAGATAGGACAGGAAGCTGAAGTCGCTCGCGGGGTCACGCAGCGTAACGAGGTCCTTCAAGAACGACACCTGCATGGTGGCGTCGTCGATCAGCATTCCCCGGTGCCATCCGAACCGGGGCTGCTTCTCGAAGAAGCACGACCGAAGGACGTCGACGCCGGTGCGGTTGTGCTCGTCCAGCGCGATCGCCAGCGCGAGGTTGGACGGTCCGAACCCGATGCCGAGCAGGTCGAGCACAGGGCGTGACGTTTCGGGAAGGCTCACAGTACCTAGGCCGTCAAGATGCCGAGCCGTCCATAGCCTCGGCCAAACTTCTCGGCCGCATGTCTGTCCAGTGCGCCTCGATGTACTCCAGACAGGCCTGCCGCGTACCGCGCTCGTGCGCGACCGTCCAGCCCGCCGGCACCTCCACGAAGGCCGGCCACAACGAGTACTGACCCTCGTCGTTGACGAGCGCCAGGTAGGTGCCGTCAGGGTTCTCGAATGGGTTGGTCATCGTCACACTCGCTTGTTAAGGGAAGGTTTACAGTAACCCTTGTGTGCGGTCCGGATCAAGGGGCTCAGCGGGATGTCAGCACCGTCGGGGCGCTGGCTCGCAGATCCGTCGGGGCGGTGATGGGGCTGCGCGGCTGAAGGCTCACCGAAGCGAGGGTTGACACCTCTAATGGAGGGCAGCTTTACTTAAGGGGGGTGGCGCGACGCGGGTGGCCGGTCACCAGGGCCAGCTCTGACGCTCTGCGGGTTTCTCAGGTGGCTCCGGGTGGACGATCCCGACGGTGCGACCTCGGCTGTCGAGAAGAAGGGGCACCATGACCGTTCGGACGGCTCCGCGGTGGTTCGTCGCCACGATGATCGGGGCACTCACGGCCGCGCTGCTCGCCGCATGCGGCGCTCAGCGCGACGCGCCCTCGACCGCGGATCCGCAAGGCGTGGCGGCGAGCACCGGAGCCACGGCGGTCTCAGGGGAGCAAGAGGGCCCTTGGGCGTTTACGGACGACCGCGGTGTGGAGGTCTCGCTCGAGTCACGCCCACGGCGGGTGGTCGCGTACGAGACGGCTGCCTCGGCGTTGTGGTACCTCGGGATCGATCCGGTCGGCATCTTCGCCGTCTCGCCGCTGGCCGAGAACCCGCAGCTGTCCGGCGTCGACCTGAGCGGGATCGAGCCGGTAGGCGAGGTCTACGGTGAGATCAACATGGAGAGGCTCGCGGCTTTGCGGCCGGACCTGATCGTCACCGCCTTCGATCCTGGCGAGCCTGAGGTCGCCTCTGGGTTCGCGGATGTCGGTCAACAGGAGCAGGCGCAAGCGATCGCGCCGATCGTGGCGATCGACGGGACCAAGAGCCCAACCGTGGTGATCGGTCGCTTCGAGGAGCTGGCGGAAGCGCTAGGCGCGGATCTCAACACTCCGGAGCTGGCAGCCGCTCGTGACCGCTTCGACGAGGCGGTCGAGGAGTTGCGCGCGGCGGTCGCAAGCAAGCCCGGCCTGCGGGCACTCGCCATCGGCGCCTACGACCAGCTCTATTTCGCCAAGCCAGCGGCTTTTCCCGCGCTACGCCAGTATCAGCAGTGGGGTCTGGACCTCGTCGAGCCGGGCGGAGACAACCGGTTCTGGGACATCGTCAGCTTCGAGCTTGCCGACAAGTACCCGGCCGACCTCATTCTCTACGACAACCGGCCGGTTTCGCTCAGCCTTGGCGACCTCGCGAAGATTCCCACCTGGCGAACACTTCCCGCGGTGGAGGCAGGGCAGCTCGTCGGATGGGAAGGGCACGAGAACTGGAGCTTCCAGCTCTATGCCGAGGACATCGAGCTGATCGCCGAGGCGGTCAAGCGCGCGGACCCCGACATCGTGCCGTAGGGCATCGGGAAGAGGCGCGGCGATCGATGTGGGCATTGACGAGGGCTATAGATTAAGTTAGCCTACCCTTGATAAGGCCGGGCGTGCTCGGTCGCCGGGAAGGGACGCGGACGGCTCTGCACTCCAGGGGATAAGGAAGCATATGCGGTGTCTTTGCACGCCGTATGGGCAGCGGGGCGCACTGGCCGATCGGGGGCAGGCATGCGAGGCCTTTCGACCTCACGAAGTTTGCCGGAAGCGCTCGTGGGCCCCACTCGCACCCTTGACCACCGATCGGGCGGACGGTCGTCCTTGAGACCGAAGAGCGTCGTCGCGTGACGAAGGAGTGGGACGACACCGCCCTGGCAGTGCCCCAGTCGACCCTGCCCGCCCTGTTCGAGGAGCAGGTGCGATGCTCTCCCGAGGCTACCGCGGTGGTGTGTGGGCAGACCGAGTTGACCTATGTGGAGCTGAACGCTCGTGCCAATCAGCTCGCGGGACTGCTCGAGCGTCGAGGAATCGGCCCAGAGTGCATCGTCGCGCTCGCGCTACCACGGTCGATCGAGCTGGTCATGGCGCTGCTGGCCGTCCTGAAGGCGGGAGCTGCCGCCCTTCCCCTCGACCTGAGCTATCCAGCCGATCGTCTCGCCTTCATGCTCGGTGACGCCACGGCAGTCTGCGTGCTCACCCTTGCCGAGGCCACCAGCGCCATACCCGAGGATGCCGCAAGGCTCGTCCTCGACCAGAGCCACACCATCCTCAGGCTCTCCTTGCAGGCACGCGCCAACCCCACCGACGCTGACCGCACCCAACCCCTCACACCCGCACATCCCGCGTATGTCATCTATACGTCTGGCTCGACGGGACACCCGAAGGGCGTAGTCGTACCGCACCAGGCATTGGTGAACTTGTTCTCTCACAACTGTGCGGACGTGTTCGCGCCAACCGTCGCGAGGGTCCGGAACCGGCGGCTTCGGGTCGCGCACGTGTTCTCGTTCGCGTTCGATGCGTCGTGGAACCCGTTGTTGTGGATGGTCGGTGGTCATGAGTTGCATGTGGTCGACGATGTGACGTTGCGGGATCCCCAGGCAATGATGGCCTATCTCGTCGAGCGTCGCATCGATTATGTCGAAGCGACGCCTTCACAACTCCAGCCGTTGGTGGCGGCAGGGTTGTTGACCGGTAGCCAGTGGCGGCCCTTCGCGGTGGGATTCGGCGGGGAGGCCGCTTCGCAGTCGTTGTGGGATGCGTTGCGGTCGGCGGCAGGCGTCGAGGCATTCAACTTCTATGGGCCAACGGAATGTACGGTCGCCGCGGTGATGGCGCGGGTGGGGGAGTCGTGCCATCCGGTGATCGGGCGGCCGATCCGAAACGTGCGAGTGTCTGTCCTGGGTCCCGATCTGCAGCCGGTTCCTCCGGGCGTGGTGGGGGAGCTGTACGTGGCGGGCGCGGGGTTGGCACGCGGCTATCTGGACCGTCCTCGCCTGACCGCGGAACGGTTCGTGGCCGATCCGCTCGGGTTGCCGGGGTCGCGGATGTACCGGACCGGGGACCTCGCGCGCTGGACCGTGGACGGGCGGTTGGAGTTCATGGGCAGGGCCGACGAGCAGGTGAAGATCCGCGGTTACCGTATCGAGCTCGGCGAGATCGAGATCGCGCTCAGCACGCATCCTGAAGTCGCACAGGCCGCCGTCATCGCCGACGACCGCCGCGTTCCCGGGGTGAAACGCCTGGTCGGCTACGTCGTCCCCATGCATCCGGCACAGGCAGAGCGTGAGCAGGCTGAGCGCGAGCAGATCGCCGAATGGCGGCAGATCTACGACGCCGGGTATGCCGAGATCGGCACGGCGCTGTTCACCGAGGACTTCTCCGGCTGGAACTCGAGCGCTAGCGGCGAGCCGATTCCCCTTCCCCACATGCGTGAGTGGCGGGACGCCACGCTGCAGCGCATCCGCGAGCTGCTGCGGGATCGTCGTCATGAGAACCGAGTCCTGGAGATCGGGGTCGGCACCGGGTTGCTGCTGTCCGGGTTGGCGCGGGAGTGTGGCAGCTACTGGGCCACCGACTTCTCGTCTCCCGTCGTCGACAAGCTCCGCGCCGGCATTCGCGGTGACCCAGACCTTGGGCGGCGGGTCGAGCTGCGCTGTCAGCCCGCGCACTACAGCGACGGTCTGCCCGCCGCCTTCTTCGACGTCGTCGTCATCAATTCCGTCATTCAGTACTTCCCCACTATCTCCTATCTCGCCGATGTCCTCGTCGAGGCCATGGCACTCACCGCTCCCGGTGGAGCGGTGTTCGTAGGAGATGTGCGCAACCTGCGTCTGGCCCGCTGCTTTCACACCACTCTTGCGCTCAGCCGCAGTGGCGATACCGCTGACCCGGTGCAGGTATGCGAGGCCGCCGAGCGCAACGTCAGGCAGGAAAGAGAGCTGCTGGTCGACCCGGATTACTTCTCTTCTCTCACCGAACGCATCCCAGATCTCGGCGGTGTTGACATCCGCATCAAACGCGGTCGGTTCCACAATGAGCTTACCCGCTATCGCTACGACGTCGTCCTCCATAAGGTGCCGACTGACGCCGTATCACTCACCAACGCCCCGCAACTCGCCTGGAAGGCCGAATGCGTTGACGCCGATGCGCTCGAGGCCTACCTGAGCCGGCGCCGACCCGATCGCCTCCGAGTGGTCCGCATCCCCAACCCACGGGTCGCGCCCGAGATGGCCGCGATGCGCGCCCTCGAAGGGAGCGGGGCGGTGGATGGTGGCGGTGACGGCGGCATCGAGCCAGAGACGGTCCACGGCCTGGGGGAGCGCCTCGGCTACCAGGTCGCGACGACATGGTCCGACGCCGACGAGGGCTGCTACGACGCCCTGTTCGTCGCGGTGCGCGGAGCGCTGCCAACCCCTGTGACCGGTACCTACGCGCCCAGCGGGAAGGCCGGGAGGGCGCAGGCGACCTACGGCAACAACCCGGCCGCCGCATCCCGGGCCCGGACGCGTCGACAGCGTCCAGGCCCGGATCCGCAGCTCCCGCCGCGGGCCCCGGATCCGCAGCTCCCGCCGCGGGCCCCCGCACTCGTCTCACGGTTGCGCGCCCACCTCGAGGAGCGACTGCCCGACTACATGATGCCTGCTGCTCTGGTGGTCCTCGACCGGATGCCCCGGACCGTCAACGGCAAGCTCGACGTCGAGGCCTTGCCCTCCCCCGACCCGGTCCCCGCAACAGGCGGCCAGCCGCCACGGTCGCGGCCTCAAGAGCTGCTCTGCACGCTGTTCGCCGAGGTCCTTGGCCTGGATCGTGTCGGCATCGACGACAACTTCTTTGCATTGGGCGGGGACAGCATCGTTTCGATACAGCTCGTGAACCGTGCGCGCCAGGCGGGGTTGGTGATCACGCCCCGGGACGTCTTCCAGCACAAGACCGTGGCACGTTTGGCCGCGATCGCAACGGCTTCGGACGCGGCGGTGACCGAGGAGCAGGGCGCGGGGATCGGGCTGGTACCGCTGACTCCAATCATGCACTGGTTGCGCGAGCTCGACAGTCCGATCGACGGTTTTTGCCAATCGATGGAGCTGCAAGCCCCTCAAGACTTGCGCTGGGACCGGCTGGTCGCCGTAGTGCAGGCGGTGCTGGACCATCACGAGATCTTGAGGTCCCGGCTGACATGCTCTGAGGAGGGGTGGATGCTAGAGGTCACCCCTCGCGCCACGGTCGACGCCGCCACCTGCATCCGCCATGTCGACGTTGCCAGCCTCGATACCGGCAGCATTCGCACGATCATCACCGAGCAGATGGAGGCAGCGCGAGGACGGTTGGACCCAAAGGCCGGCGCGATGGCTCAGGTGGTGTGGCTCGACGCCGGCGCGGATCGCCCAGGTCGTATCCTGCTGATCTTCCATCATCTTCTTGTCGACGGCATGTCGTGGCGGATCCTGTTGCCTGATCTGGCTCATGCGTGGGAGACGGCCGCAACCGGCGGGCAGCCACGGTTGGACCCGTCCGGCACGTCGTTCCGCCGCTGGGCGCAGCGGCTCGACGAGCACGCGCGGGACCTCTCACGGAGAGATGAGCTGTCGCTTTGGACGCGGGTTCTCGACCAAGGCGAGCGGCTGTTGACCGACACGCCGTTGGACCCACTGCGCGATGTGTACGCGACGGCCCGGCATATGACCTTGACCTTGGCGACGTCGCGGACCGCGCCACTGCTCACCCGCGTTCCCGGGGCGTTCCACGCGGGTATCAACGACGTCTTGTTGACCGCGCTGGCAGTGGCGGTCGGCGACTGGCGGTGGCGGCGCGGGCGCGGCCAGGACAGTGCCGTGCTGATCAATGTCGAAGGGCATGGGCGTGAGGAGATCGTCGACGGAGTCGATCTGTCCCGCACGATCGGATGGTTCACAAGTGTGTTCCCGGTGCGGTTGGACCCCGGCCCATTGGATTGGGACGAGGTGTGGGCCGGGGAACCCGCGCTCGGCCGGGCATTCAAACAGGTGAAGGAGCAGCTACGGACGCTGCCGGACAACGGCGTCGGCTACGGCTTGCTTCGCTATCTGAACCCAGAGACAGCGCCGGTGTTGGCCGGTCTCGCCACGCCTCAGATCTTGTTCAATTATCTGGGCCGGTTCGGCGTTGGGGGATCCGCCGGGGAGGCGATGGATTGGGCGGTCCCGTTCGACGCGGAGGTGTTGGGTGATGCGGCGGATCCTGGGATGCCAATGGCGCATTGCGTAGAGATCAACGCGCTCACGCGAGATCACGCCGGCGGGCCAGAGCTCAACGTCACATGGTCGTGGCCGGACGCCGTGTTGTCAGAACAGGAGGTAAGAGATCTCGCCGAGACGTGGTTTCGAGCACTGGATGCTCTGGTGGTCCACACCGCCCAGCCTGACGCCGGTGGCTATACCCCCTCGGACCTTCCCCTGCTGTCTCTGAGCCAAACCGAGATAGACCAGCTCGAAGCCGAATGGAAGATATCGCGATGAGTCAATCGGGACTGGAGGATATCCTGCCGCTGTCACCGTTGCAGGAAGGTCTGCTGTTCCACGCGCTGTTCGACGAGCAGGGACTGGACGTCTATACGGGGCAGATGATCTTCGACTTCGAGGGACTCCTCGACGTCGAGGCCTTGCGGGCAGCTGGGCGGGTGCTGTTGCGGCGGCACGCGAGCCTGCGTGCCGGGTTCCGGCGCACGGTGGACGGCCGAGCGGTAGCCGTGATCCCGCGCGAGGTGGCGTTGCCCTGGCACGATCTCGACCTCTCCGCTCTGGCCGCCGCCGAGCGTGAGACCGAGCTGGCTCGGTGGATGGACAAGGACAGGACCCGCCGCTTCGACCTCGCCTCGCCGCCGTTGCTGCGCTTCACGCTGATCCGTCTGGGCCCCGCGCGCTACCGGTTGGTCTTGCTCACTCATCACATCCTGCTCGACGGCTGGTCGGCGCTGCCCCTGACGCGGGAGCTGTGGACGCTCTACGCACGGCGCGGCGATGCCACCGGGCTGCCGGAGGTCACTCCCTATCGCGAGTACCTGGAGTGGCTTGCCGGACGGGATCAGGCCGCGGCCGAGGCTGCGTGGCGTCAGGCGTTGGCTGGGCTGGAGCACTCCACCCATCTGGCCCCGGCCGAGCCCGGTCGGGCACCGGTCATCCCCGAGCTGGCCTTGTTCGACCTGTCCGAGGAGCTCACCGCCAGCCTGGTGGGGATGGCGCGCCGTCACGGGGTGACGTTGAGCACCCTGGTCCAGGGGGCTTGGGGCATGCTGCTGGGCCGGCTGACCGGACGCGACGACGTGGTCTTTGGCGCCACGGTGTCCGGTCGTCCACCGGAGATCCCGGGTGTCGAGACCATGATCGGCTTGTTCATCAACACGATCCCCGTACGAGCCCGGTTGCGCTCGGACGAGCCGGTGGTCCAGGCCCTGGTCCGACTGCAGGCCGAGCAGTCGCGGCTCCTCGACCACCAGCATCTCGGCTTGGCGGCGATCCAGCGGTTGGCCGGGCTGGGTGAGCTGTTCGACACGCTCGTCGTGTTCGAGAACTATCCCGTTGACGCGGGCAGCCTGTGGAAGACCCATGCCCTTGAGGTCTCACGCTTCTCGATCCGCGACGCCGCGCACTACCCGCTTACGCTCGTGATTACCCCGGGCAGCCGCTTGCGCGTGCGGCTCGACTACCGCGCCGATCTGTTCGACCGGGCCACGATCGAGGTCACGGTGGGGCGGCTGGTGCGGCTGCTCGAGGAGATGGTCGCCAACCCCGAGCGACCCGTCGGGCGGATCGACGTGCTGACCGCCCGGGAACGCCCTCAGGCGCGGGTGGAGCGGAGTGGGACAGCCCAGGCGGCGCTGGGCGCGACACTGCCCCAACGGTTCGAGGCGCAAGTCGCGCGGTCGCCGGAGGCGGTCGCCGTGACCTGCGATGGCGCCGCGTTAACGTACGCGGAGCTGAACACGCGGGCGAACCGCTTGGCGCGTGCGTTGATCGCCTGGGGGGCCGGTCCTGAGCGCCTGGTGGCATTGGCCCTGCCCAGATCGTTGGAGCTGGTCGTGGCGGTGCTGGCGGTGCACAAGGCGGGCGCCGCCTACCTGCCGCTGGACGTGGAGTACCCGGCGGAGCGGGTCGCATTCATGCTCGACGACGCGAAGCCGGTGGTGACGCTCACCTGTGGCGACCCCGCAGGCCAGCTGGGCGGCAGCGCGCCTCGACTCGTCCTCGACGACCCTGATACTCAGGCGTGGGTGAGTGAGTATCCGGGCGACAATCCGGATGGTTCCGATCGTAATGGAGTACTCAGGCCGCTGAGCCCCGCCTACGTGCTCTACACCTCGGGCTCAACTGGACAGCCCAAAGGCGTCGTTGTTCCCCATCAGAACGTCGTCCGCCTCTTCGATGCGACGCAACATTGGTTCCATTTCGGCGCCGACGACATATGGACGCTCTTTCATTCGTATGCGTTCGACTTCTCGGTGTGGGAGATCTGGGGCCCATTGCTTCACGGCGGCCGGCTCGTGGTAGTGCCCTATCTAGTCAGCCGGTCGCCAGACGAGCTCCTCCGCCTGCTCGTGCGTGAGCGTGTCACGGTTCTCAACCAGACCCCCTCGGCCTTCTCCCAACTGCTGCGAGCCGATCGGGCGGATCCGGACAGCGGCTCGAGCCTGGCGTTGCGGACCGTCATCTTCGGTGGTGAAGCGCTGGAGGTCGGTCGCCTAGACGACTGGTACCAGCGTCACCCCGAGCGCGCTCCACGGTTGGTCAATATGTACGGCATCACCGAGACCACGGTGCATGTCACCTACCTCGAGCTTGCCCGCGGCATCGCGGCACAACGTTCGGGTAGCCCCATCGGCGAGGCGCTCCCCGACGTTCGCGTGTACGTACTGGATGCGGGGTTACGTCCCGCCCCTGTGGGCGTGGCCGGCGAGCTGTACGTGGCCGGTGAGGGGCTCGCGCGGGGATATCTGAACCGGGTCCAGCTGACCGCAGAGCGGTTCGTCGCCGACCCGTTCGGCCCACCGGGCTCGCGAATGTACCGCTCGGGCGACCTAGTGCGATGGCGGGCGGACGGTGGCCTGGAGTTCCTCAGCCGCGTGGACGACCAAGTCAAGATCCGCGGGTTCCGCGTCGAGCTGGCCGAGATCTCCGCGGCGCTCGAGCGGCACGACGCAGTGTCGCAGGTGGCCGTGGTGGCCAGAGAAGACGCGCCGGGCTCGGACGCTTTGACAGCGTCCATGCCCAGATCCGCAGCTCCTGCTGCAAGCACCAGACGCCTGTTCGCCTACGTCGTCCCCGCCGACGGCTGCGCCCTGGACGCGGAAGCGCTGCACGAGCATGTGGCCGGGATCTTGCCCGACTACATGGTGCCGGCTGCGTTCGTGGCGGTGGATGCGTTGCCCTTGACGCCGAACGGGAAGCTGGACCGGAAGGCGTTGCCCAACCCAGACGTCACCACCCTCACCACGCTCACTTCAAGGTCCCGCGGTCCACGCGACGAGCGCGAGCGCCTCCTCTGTGACCTCTTCGCCGAGGTGCTCGGCTTGGCTCGAGTGGGGGCCGACGACAACTTCTTCGCCCTCGGCGGCGACAGCATCATCGCGATCACTTTGGTCAGCCGAGCACGGGCGCACGAGCTGGACATCAGTCCCCGGGACGTGTTCGGACACCCAACCGCCGCCGGACTGGCGGTCGCCGCTCGCACGGCCCACTCCGACGCGACGGTCACACCGGCGTCCGCATCTTCCGAATCAGACGGGGTCGGCGACATCCCCTTGCTGCCCATCGTGCATTGGCTGCGGGAACGCGGCGGCCCGATCGACCGATTCAACCAGTCGATGTTGATACAGGTGCCGGCAGGAGCTGGCCTGGAGCGGATCGCCGAGACGCTGCAGGCGGTCCTCGACCATCACGACAGCCTCCGCTTGCGCCTCACGCGCCCCACTCCGATGCTGTGGTCGCTAGAGACGACTCATGCGGGCACCGTGCGGGCTTTAGACCTGCTGCGTCGCGTCGACGTCCGCGGTCTGGGCACGGCCGGTCGAGACCGCGAGGCGCTGCGTGCGGTCGTCGCCGCGGAGTCCGACGCGGCCGCCGGCCGGCTGGATCCCGAGTCCGGGATCGTGATGCAAGCGGTGTGGCTCGACGCCGGTGACCGGCCCGGTCGGCTGCTGCTGGTGGTCCACCATCTCGCGATCGACGGTGTGTCGTGGCGTATCCTGCTCCCGGATCTCGACGCCGCGTGGCGGGCTGTGACCGCCGGCCGCGCACCTCGGCTGGACTCCGTCGGCACCTCGCTGCGTCGGTGGGCGCAGCTGGTCACCGTGCAGGCGCAGAGGTCCCACCGACTGGCTGAGCTGACGTACTGGTCCGAGACGTTGAAGCCCGGCGCCGAGTTGCTCCCCGGCTGGCGTGTGACCGGGAGCACCTTCGGCTCGGCCGCGTCGGCGACAGTCCAACTGCCAACCGAGGACACCGCGCCGCTGCTCACCGCCGTGCCCGCGGCCGTCCATGGAGGCGTCACCGAGGTGCTGCTGACCGCGTTGCAGCTGGCCGTGGCGCGGTGGCGCGAGCGCCGGGGCCACGACGGGCTCACTGCCCTGCTCGTGGACCTGGAGGGCCACGGACGCGAGGAGACCCCCGCCGGCCTCGGCTCACCGGTTGACCTGTCCCGCACGGTTGGATGGCTCACCAGCATCCGCCCGGTGCGTCTCGACTCGGGAGCCGTCGACCTCGGCGAGGCATTGCGCGGGGGAGCGGCCGCGGGGCAGGCGCTAAAACGTGTCAAGGAGCAGCTCCGCACGGCACCCGACGGGGGCCTCGGGTACGGAATGCTGCGCTACGTCAATGCCCAAACGGTCGCTGCCCTCGCCCAGGCGTCGCAGCCGGAGGTCCTGTTCAACTATCTGGGCCGGTTGAGATCTGAGGAGGCGGCCGACTGGACCGTGGCCGACGAGCTGGACATGGTCACCGCGGAGCCCGATCCAGACCTGCCGCTGCCGCACCCGCTGCAGATCGATGCCATCACTCACGACACCCCCAGCGGTCCGCAGCTGACCGCGACCTGGACCTGGAGTCCAGAGGCGCTCAGCGAGCAGGACGTCACCGAGCTGACCGAGCACTGGACGGCCGCGCTGCGCGCGCTTACGACCTACGCGCGTACCCCGGGCGCCGGCGGCCTCACGCCCTCCGACCTGACGATCGTCTCGCTCGACCAAGACGAGATCGACATCGTGGAAGCCGCCTGCCCTGACGGCGTCGAGGACATCTGGCCACTGTCGCCGCTGCAGGAGGGGCTGCTCTTCCATGCCAGCTATGACCAGGGCGGCCTCGACTTCTACACCGTCCAGGACTCGTTCGACCTGCGACGCGAGATGGACGCCGGCCGGCTACGCGCGGCGTGCGCGCGGCTGCTCGCCCGCAGCCCCAACCTCCGTGCGGGGTTCTGGAGCGACGGGCTCACGCGTCCCGTGCAGCTCATCAGCAGCGGCACGGACATGCCCCTCGAGGAGATCGACCTGTCTGGGCTCGCCGCCGCCGACCGGCGCGAGCGGCTCGAACAGATCATGACCGCGGACCGGGCACGCCGGTTCGATCCCCGCCGACCGCCACTGTGCCGTCTCACTCTGATCCGACTCGCCCCCGGGTGCTACCGGATGATCGTGACGCACCACGTGCTCGTGTGGGACGGCTGGTCAGAGGACCTGTTCTTCCGAGAGCTGTTTGCCCTCTACGAGCGGGCCGGCGACGATCGCGACCTGCCCCCTCCGGGCTCTTACCGTGACTACCTCGCCTGGTTGGCAGCGCAAGACGAGCAATCGGCGGCGGACGCCTGGAGGGCAGCGCTGGCCGGTCTGGAGGAGCCCACGTTGGTGGCACCGGCCGGCCGCGTCGCGGAGCCGGTCATGCCGAGCTCCCGCCTCGTCGAGCTGGAGCGAGGGCTGAGCGATCGCGTCCGCGCCGAGGCCCGCCGGCACGGTCTGACGCTGAACACGCTCGCGAGTACGGCCTGGGGCATGGTGCTGTCCAGCATGGTCGGCCGCGAGGACGTGGTGTTCGGCTTCACGGTGTCCGGCCGTCCGGCCGCGGTACCGGACGTCGAGACCATCATCGGGCTGTTCCTCAACACCGTGCCGATGCGCATCACCCTCGACCCCGACGAGCCGGTCTTAGACCTGCTGAGCCGTGTCCAGTCAGAGCGATCGGCGCTGATCCCCCACGAGTACCTCGGGCTGGGCGTGATCCAGCGCCAGACCGACCACAGTCCGCTGTTCGACACCCTGTTCGTGCTGCAGAACTTCGCCCCCAGCGAGGACCGGGACGCACGCTTCCGGAGCGCGCACGGCATCGTGCACGCGGACAGCATGGACGCTACTCACTACCCGCTCACGCTAGTGATGACGCCGACCGCACGGTTGCGGGTATTGCTGATCCACCGGCCGGACGTCTTCGTCGAGTCCTTAGCAGGGGTCCTGCTGACCCGCTTCACGACCGTGCTCGACCGGCTCACGGCTGACGTCTCCGCCCCGGTGGGCCGGCTGGACGCGTTGACGCGGGGCGAACGCGACGGGCTGCGTGCCGAGTGGGAGGCGGCCCTTCGCCCGGTGCCCGGCATGACGATCGCCAACCTGTTGGAGCAGCAGGCGGCCCGGACTCCCGACCGCACGGCTCTGCTATTCGGCGGTGAGGTGCTTGACTACGCGGAGCTGAACGCGCGCGTGAACCGGCTGGCTCGGTTGCTCATGGCGCGTGGCGCGGGGCCGGAGCGGGTCGTGGCGTTGGCCCTGCCGCGCTCCGCGGACATGGTGGCGGCGTTGTTCGCGGTGCTGAAGACCGGCGCCGCCTACCTGCCGCTCGACTTGGACTACCCCGCCGATCGGCTGGCGTTCATGCTGACCGACGCCGCGCCGGTGTGCCTTGTCACCACGACCGCGCTCGCGCCATCGTTGCCCGGTCTCGACCTTGGTCGGATTGTCCTCGACGAGGACACCACCCTCAGCGAGGTCAATGCCTTGCGGGGCGACGACCTGAGCGACGCCGAGCTGCCCGGCTTCGCTCGCACCGACCCCCACAGGCTGGAGCATCCGGCGTACGTGATTTACACCTCGGGGTCCACGGGCAGGCCCAAGGGCGTCGTCACCCCCTACCGAGGGTTGACGAACATGCAGCTCAACCACCGGGAGCGCATCTTCGACCCCGTCGTGAGCGCGGCTGGGGGGCGGAGGCTGCGGATCGCTCACACCGTGTCATTCTCCTTCGACATGTCATGGGAAGAGCTCCTGTGGCTGGTCGAAGGCCACGAGGTTCACGTGTTGGACGAGGAGCTGCGCCGCGACGCTCGAGCCCTCGTCTCCTACTGCGACCGCCACCGCATCGACGTCGTCAACGTCACCCCCACCTATGCCGAGCAGCTGTTCGAACACGGACTGCTGGGCTCGGGCAACGATCCGCAAGCCCACGGGCCGGTGCTGGTCCTGCTGGGCGGCGAAGCGGTCTCGGAAACGGTGTGGCAGCGGCTGCGCGACACCGGCGGCGTGGTGGGCTACAACCTGTACGGGCCGACCGAGTACACCATCAACGCGCTCGGCGCCGGCACGCTCGACAGCCCCACTCCGACCATCGGGCGCCCGGTCTGGAACACCCGCGCCTACGTCCTGGACCTCTGGCTACGTCCCGTCCCCGACGGCGTCCCCGGCGAGCTTTACCTCACGGGGGTCGGCCTCGCCCGCGGCTATCTGGACCGCCCGGGTCTGACGGCGGAGCGGTTCGTCGCCGACCCGTTCGCCTCCCCGGGTGGGCGGATGTACCGCACCGGCGACCTCGTCCTGCGGCGCCCCGACGGCATGCTCGACTTTCTCGGCCGCACCGACCACCAGGTCAAGATCCGTGGCTACCGTGTCGAGCTTGGCGAGATCGAAGCCGCGCTCACCAGCCACCCTCGCGTCGCCCACGTCGCCGTCGTCGCCGATGGCGCCGATCGCGCCGACCCATCCGGGCCCAGGCGCCTCGTCGGCTATGTGGTCCCCGCGAAGGTGGCGAGCCCGGACGGCGGCGCGGTGGAGCAGGAGCAGATCAGCGAGTGGCGGCAGATCTACGACGACGAGTACACCCGGATCGGCACCGCGCTGTTCCAAGAGGACTTCTCCGGCTGGGACTCGAGCTACGACCGCAAGCCGATCCCCCTGCCCCACATGCGCGAGTGGCGGGAGGCGACTGTAGCGCGCATCCGGAGGCTGCACTGGGACGGGCAGCGCGGCGCCCGCGTTCTGGAGATCGGTGTCGGCACCGGGCTGCTGCTGTCGCGACTGGCGCCCGACTGCGACCGCTACTGGGGGACCGACTTCTCCGCCCCAGTTATCGACAAGATGGGCGCCGACCTCGAGCGGGACCCTGAGCTCGCGCGGCGGGTCACGCTGCGGTGCCAGCCCGCGCACCTCATCGACGGGTTGCCCACCGCCTTCTTCGACACCGTCGTCATCAACTCCGTCGTCCAGCACTTTCCTAGCATCGCCTATCTCACCGACGTCGTGTCCAAAGTCATGACGCTGCTTGTCCCCGGCGGGGCGCTCTTCATCGGGGACGTGCGCAACCTGCGACTCATCCGCTGTTTCCACACCGCGGTCCAGTTGAGCCGGGTCGACGAGGGCACCGAGGAGGCCGAGGTACGCCGGGCTATCGAACGCAGCATCTTGCTGGAGAAAGAGCTGCTGATCGACCCGGACTACTTCGCCTTCCTGCCCGAGCATGTGCCCGGCATCGGCGGCGTCGACGTCCGCATCAAACGCGGCTGGTGTCACAACGAGCTCACCGGCTACCGCTACGACGTCACGCTCCATAAGGCGCCAACCAAGGTGGTATCGCTGACCGATGCCCCGACGCTGGTCTGGGGCGTCGAGGTCGCCGACACCGACGCGTTGGTCGGCTACCTGGAGCAACGGCGGCCCGACCGCTTGCGAGTGACCCATGTCCCCAACCCACGTATCGCGCCCGAGTCGGCCGCGATGCGCGCCCTCGAAGAAGGCAGCGGCATCCCCGCGGTCCGTCGCAGGCTCGACTCCGGCGGCGGCGTAGAGCCGGGGACCTTCGCCAGCCTCGGAGAACGCCTCGATTACCGGGTCGCCTGCACCTGGGCCGACGCCAGCGACGGGAGCTACGACGTCGTCTTCGTCGCGGCGGACGGGACACCGCCGGGTGCCCTGACGAGCGTGTACTCACCCACCACGACGTGTCCGGCGGCGCTGGCGGCCTACGCCAACAACCCCGCCGCGACCCGCGAGATCAACCTGTTCGTCCCGCGACTGCGCGAGCATCTGAAGGAACGGCTGCCGGACTACATGGTGCCGGCCGCGTTCGTCGTCCTGGACCGGCTGCCGCTGACCGTCAACGGGAAGCTCGACCTCAAGTCCCTGCCCTCGCCGGATCCGGTCCTCGCCACGCCGAGCCGGGCTCCCCAGTCACCGCAAGAGGAGGTCCTGTGCGGGCTGTTCGCCGAGGCGCTCGGGCTGGAGCGAGTCGGCGTGGAGGACAGCTTCTTCGACCTGGGTGGCCATTCGCTGCTCGCGACCCGGCTGATCAGCAAGGTCCGTGCCGCGCTCGGCGCCGAGTTGGCGATCCGGGACCTGTTCGAGGCGCCCACTGTCGCCGAGCTGGCCAGCCGCACGGGCGGCGGTGTCCCCATCCGGCCCGCGCTGGTCCGGGTGGATCGGCCCACGCGTGTCCCGATGTCGTTCGCCCAGCAACGGTTGTGGCTGATCGACCAGGTCGAAGGCCCCACCGCCGCCTACAACTACCCTCTCGTCACCCGCGTCCACGGCCGGGTGGACATCGACGCGTTGCGCGCCGCGCTCACCGACGTGATGGCCCGGCACGAGGCGCTGCGTACCACCTTCGGCGAGCATGACGGCCATCCGGTCCAGCGCATCGTCGCCGCGCGGGACGCCGACCCGGTGGTCCAGGTGGTGCGGTGCGCTCAGGGAGAGGTCGCGGACCTCGTGTCCGCCGCGGTGCGGCGCCCGTTCGACCTGGCCGCAGAGCTGCCGCTACGCGTCACGATCCTGTCACTAGGCCCGGACGCGTCGACAGCGTCCAGGCCCAGATCCGCAGCTCCCGCTGCGGGCCCGGACGCGTCGACAGCGTCCAGGCCCAGATCCGCAGCTCCCGCTGCGGATCTGGAGGAGCAGGTGATCGTGATCCTGCTCCACCACATCACCGCCGACGAATGGTCCGACCGCCCCTTCATCGCCGACCTGACCACCGCCTACGCGGCTCGACGGGCAGGCAACGCGCCGCACTGGGCCCCGCTGCCGGTCAGCTACGTCGATTACACGCTGTGGCAACCCCGCCTCCTCGGCGACCCGGGTGACCCCGACAGCCTGTACGCGCGGCAGCTCGCCTACTGGCGGGAGACCCTGCGACGCGTCCCCGAGGAGCTGGCATTACCCACTGACCGGCCCCGCCCCGCCGCGCCCAGCCACCGGGGCGGCACCGTGCGGACGGAGTTGCCTCCCAAGATTTGTCATGGATTGCGTGATATAGCGCGTTTCACTGGCGCGAGTACGTTCATGGTCCTCCACGCGGCCGTCGCCACGCTGCTGCACCTCCTGGGCGCCGGCGACGACATCCCCCTGGGCGCTCCGATCTCCGGGCGCACCGATCAAGCGCTCGACGACCTTGTCGGCTTCTTCGTCAACACCCTTGTGCTGCGCGTAGATCTCTCCGGGGACCCGACCTTCACCGATCTGCTCGCCCGCGTCCGCGAGGTCGACCTCGCCGCGTTCGAGCATCAGGACCTGCCCTTCGACCATGTCGTCCAAGCGTTGAACCCGGCGCGGTCCACCTCCCGCAACCCCCTGTTCCAGGTCATGGTCACCTATGAGAACCAGACCGGCGACACGCCGAGGCTCCTCGGCCTGGACCATCAACCGGAGCCATTCGACACCGAGACGGCCAGGTTCGACCTGTCCTTCAACTTCGTCGAGGGCTCGGACGCCGGGGGGATCGACTGCGCGCTCGAGTACGCCAGCGACGTGTTCGGCCTCCAGGCGGCGAAGACGATCGCGGGTCGGTTGGCGCGGCTGTTGGAGGCGGTGGTGGCCGATCCTGATCGGCCTATCGGCCGGATCGACGTCCTGTCGGCCGCCGAGCGCCACCAGATCCTGGTGGAGTGGAACGATACGGCTCGGGTAGCGCCCAAGGCGACGCTGCCGGCGCTGTTCGAGGCGCAGGCCGCCCGCACCCCTGACGCCACGGCCGTGGTCTTGGAGGATGAGCGGCTGACCTATGCGCAGCTCAACGCGCGCGCCAACCAGCTCGCGCGCCTGTTGACGACCCGAGGGGTGGGGCCGGAGCGGATCGTGGCGCTGGCCCTGCCTCGCTCGACCGATCTGGTGGTCGCCGTGCTGGCGGTGCTCAAAGCCGGAGGGGCCTACCTGCCGTTGGACCTGGACTACCCCGCCGACCGCCTGGCGTTCATGCTCCACGATGCGGACCCGGTAGCCGTCGTCACCACCCGCGCACTCGCCGCGCAGCTTCCCGACCTCGCCCCCTCGAGTGGTCTCATACTGGACGCTCCCGATGTCCGTGTCGCCATCGAGGCGTCTGGCCAGGGCGATCTCGGTGACGGCGAGCGCGCGGGCCCCCGGCGCGTGGATCACGCCGCCTACGTCATCTACACCTCCGGGTCCACCGGGCGACCCAAAGGCGTGGTCGTGTCTCATGACGGGGTGTCCAGCCTGGTCGCGACCGCCGCCGACCGGCTCGACGTTGGTCCTGGCAGCCGGGTCGCACAGTTCGCCTCCGCCAGCTTCGACGTGGCCGTGTGGGACCTGTGCATGGCCTTGCTGGTCGGAGCCCATCTGGTGATCGTGCCGTCGGACCGGCGGGTGGCCGGTCCACCGCTGGTCGACTACCTCCGCGAGCATGCGGTGACGCACATGATATTGCCGCCCTCGGTGGTCGCGATGTTGCCCGAGGGCTGCGAGCTGCCGGCGGGCGCGACCCTTCTCGTCGGCTCGGAGAAGGTCCCCCCGCAGGTGATAACCCGCTGGTCGAAGACGCTGCGGGTCCTCGGGGCCTATGGGTTGACCGAGGCGACGGTCAACTCCACGCTGTGGCCTGCCCCCGTAGGGTGGCACGGCCAGGCGGTTCCCATCGGCCGGCCCGACCCCAACACTCGGGCATGCGTGTTGGATGCCGGGTTGCGCCCGGTTCCCGTCGGGGTGGTGGGCGAGCTGTACGTCTCCGGTGATGGGTTGGCGCGCGGCTACCTAGGCCGGCCTGGGCTGACCGCCGAGCGGTTCGTGGCCGATCCCTTCGGTCCGCTTGGTGGGCGGATGTACCGCACTGGGGATCTCGTCCGCTGGCAACCCGATGGCATCCTCGACTTCCTCGGCCGTAGCGACGATCAGGTCAAGATCCGCGGCTTCCGTATTGAGCTCGGCGAGATTGAAGCCGTCCTCTCCCGCCACCCGAGTGTCGCGCAGGCGGCAGTGGTGGCGAGGGAGGACCACTCTGGCGCGAGGAGTCTCGTCGCCTACGTCGTCCTCGGGAACGGCCGCGGCGGAGATACCGGTGACCTGCGGCGCCATGTGGCCGCCGCGTTGCCCGGCCCCATGGCGCCCTCCGCCCTCGTCACACTCGATGCGCTCCCGCTGACAGTGAACGGCAAGCTCGATCGCGCCGCCCTGCCCGCACCTGACCCGTCAGGGGCAGTCTCCGCCCGGGGACCACGCGACGAGCGTGAGGCCATATTGTGCCGGATCTTCGCTGACACCCTTGGCCTGCCCAGCGTCGGCATCGACGACAGCTTCTTCGAGCTTGGCGGCCACTCGTTGCTCGCCATGCGCTTGGTGAGCCGGATCCGCGCCGCCGGGCTGACCGGCGAGGGCGGCGGGATGAGGATCGCCACCGTCATGGCGGCGCCGACTGTTGCCGGGATCGCAGCCGTCTTGGGCTCGACGCCCGAGCAGGACCGTGCGCTGGCGCCGCTGCTACCCCTGCACCCCAAGGGCACCAAGGCGCCGCTGTTCTGCGTCCATGAGGGATTCGGCATCGCATGGTCGTACGCGGGATTGGTGCCGTATCTCGACGAAGGTCGGCCGCTGTATGGGCTGCAATCACCCATCCTTTCCGGCGACCGTGTGAGATCGTTCGACGAGCTCGTTCGGACCCACCTCAGCCGGGTTCGGGCCGTGCAGCCACACGGGCCTTACTACCTGCTCGGCTGGTCCTTCGGCGGCTTGATCGCGCATGCCATTGCCCTCTTGCTCCAGGGCGAAGGCGAGGCGGTCGCGCTGCTCGTCTTGCTCGATCCGATGCCGCCCAGCCGCGTTCCCGGCGACAATGCTGAGCGGCCGCTCTCCGAGGACGAGGCCTTGGCGCACTTGCGGAGCAGCGCTGCCCATGACGGATCGGACGAGGAGCTGGCGGATCTCGACGACGTCTTTCCGGTGCTTGTCAACGCGCTGATGGCCCACCAAGCGTTGACCGCTCGGGTCCCCGAAGCCCCGTACCACGGTGATCCGCTCGTATTCACCGCGAGAGCGGGCGAGGACACGTCCGGGACCCCCGACCCCATGGCGTGGAGCGGCTACGTCGACGGCGTGATCGCCCATTACCCGGTCGACTCGGAGCATACCGAGATGATGGCGCCCGCGGCGCTCGCGCAGATCGGGCCGGTCATTACCGCGAAGCTCGCCGAACGTTGTGCCGAGTAGCCCGGGGAGGATGTTGTGCGGTTGATCGCCTTCGGTTATCAGGCGTGGGGCTATCGTCTCCTCGAGGCGCTGCTTGCGTCACGGCACGAGGTCCTTCTCGTCGTCACACACCCGGCCAGCGATCACGCGTACGAGGCGATCTGGCGCGACTCCGTAGCGGAACTGGCCGAGCAATGCGGCGTACCCGTGCTCGTGCGCAACTACGCCAACGACGACGAGGTCGTCGCCCGCCTTCGAGCGCTGCAGCCAGACATCCTCGTCGCGGCGAACTGGCGCAGGTGGATCGCGCCGCACGTATTCGAGATCCCCCATTACGGCGCGCTCAACCTCCACGATTCCCTGCTTCCCAAATATGGCGGGTTCGCCCCGCTGAACTGGGCGCTGATCAATGGTGAGGAAGAGGTCGGTGTCACTGCGCACTTCGTGAACGAGGAGTTCGACAGCGGCGATATCGTCCTTCAGCGACGCGTTCCTGTGGGATTGAAGGACACCGTGACCGACTTGTTTGAGAAGACGGTCGAGATGTTCGGCCCGCTCGCGCTGGAGGCGCTTGATCTGATCGAATCCGGTCGCGGCGTGTGGACCAAACAGGACCCGGAGCAGGCGAGCTTCTTCCACAAGCGCTCGATGGAGGACAGCCGTATCGACTGGACCTGGCCGGCCACAGACATCGTCAACCTGGTCCGTGCACAGGCGGACCCCTATCCCAACGCGTTTACCTTCTACGAGGGCAGGAGGATCAGGATCTCGGTTGCCTCGGTGACCCGGGGCCGTTACGGCGGTACCAAGGGTCGGGTCTTTTGCCCACAGGGCGAGGGCGTGGTGATCGTGTGCGGACCGGAGCCCCACCGTGGCCGCAACCATGCGCTCGTGATCGAGCGTCTCCGGACCGACGATGGTCACCAGCTCAGTGGCAGAGCATTCTTCCCAAAGATGGGTGGATACCTGACGGCGCAGCCGTGAGGCGCTCCGGCGCTGGGAGCGCGGTGTCGGCGGGTGCGGTGCTGTGGTATGTGATCCGCGGCCATCGTCGGGATCTGGTCGCCTCCTCCCTGCTGCTGATGGGTCATCAGGCGGCGGAGGCGTTGGTGCCGGTGATGATCGGCGTGGTGATCGACCAGGCGGTCTCGGGAGGGGACGCCTCGTCGATGATCGCGTGGATCGCGGCGTTGGCGGGGCTGTTCGTGTGCCTGTCGATGGCGTATCGATGGGGCGACCGGTTCGGGGAGCGGGCGCTAGAGAGCTCTGCGCACGACCTGCGTGTGCGGCTGGCAAGGCGGGTGCTGGACCCGAGTGGTGGGACCGAGGCCGACCGCTTGCCGGGCGAGCTGGTGAGCATCGCGACGGCGGATACCGCGCAGGCCGCGGCAATGCACTTCGTCGTAGCCATGACCGCTGGCGCGCTGGCGGCGCTCGTCGTCGCCGCGGTGATCCTGTTCAGGGTGTCGGTGCCGCTGGGCCTGCTCGTCTTGGTCGGCCTTCCTCCGCTGCTCGGGCTGCTGCAGTTGCTGGCCAAGCCGCTGGTGCGCCGCAGCGGCGTGGAACAGGCCGGCGCCGCCCGCGCGGCAGGCGTCGCGGCGGATCTGTTCACCGGCCTGCGCGTGGTGAAAGGGCTGCATGCCGAGGAAGCGGCGGTCGATCGCTACCGCTCGGCGAGCCAAGGGTCGCTGCGGGCCACGTTGTCTGCCGCGCGTGTCGAAGGCGCGCACGAGGGTCTCACCGCGGCGTTGACCGGGGCGTTCCTCGCGCTGGTGGCCCTCGTCGGCGGACGGCTGGCGGCAGCGGGGACTATCAGCGTCGGTGACCTTGTCGCGGCGGTTGGGTTGACCCAGTTCCTTATCGGTCCGTTCTCCCGTATCGGGTATGCCGCCGCGGAGCTTGCGCGGTCGTACGCCTCCGCGAGGAGGGTCGCCGAGGTGCTTGGTGCCCCACCCGCGGTCAGAGGCGGGCGCGCGCCGCTGCCTTCGCCGACGACGGGTGCGTTACGGCTGCGTGACGTGTCAGCGGCGTGCCTGAGGGGGCTTAGCCTCGAGGTAGCGCCGGGCGAGCTTGTCGGCGTCGTCGCCCCTGATGCGGCCGAGGCGGCCGCGCTACTGGACTGCCTCGCGCGCGCCGCCGATCCAGACGCCGGTCGCATCGAGCTGGACGGGGTGCCGCTGGACGCGTTGGCGCTCGACGACGCTCGCGGCGCGGTGCTGGTCGCCGCCCATGACGCCGATCTGTTCGAGGGCACGCTGACCGACAACATCCGCGCGGGAAACCGCGATCCGGCCTTGGTCGACGCTGCCATGGCGGCGGCGTGCGCTGACGAGGTCGCCGCGACGTTACCGGACGGCGTGCGGACCAGGCTGACCGAGCGCGGGCGGTCGTTGTCCGGTGGCCAGCGTCAACGGGTCGCGCTGGCGCGTGCGTTGACCGCCAACCCGCCGGTCCTGGTGCTCCACGACCCCACCACCGCGGTTGACGTTGCCACTGAGGCGCGGATCGCGGCCGGGCTGCGCGCCCTACGCGTCGGACGCACCACACTCATCGTGACGACCAGCCCCGCGCTGCTGGCCGCCACGGACCGCGTGGTCGTGATCGAGCACGGCACCCTCGCCGCCCAGGGCAGACACGCCGAGCTCGTCCATCGGGATGAGCGCTACCGGACCACGGTCCTCTCATGAGCGCGGAGCGCGGTCCTATCCCGGAGGGATCATCCCAGGGCGCGGAGCGCTCAGCTCGCCCGCTGCTTCCGACCGCTACCGCGGTGGAGACCCGGCGTGCATTGCGGACGCTGGTCCGCCCACATGGAGCGTTGGCGGCGACGAGCGCGGTGGTCTTGCTTGCGGGAACGGTCGCCGGACTGTTCGGCCCGCCGCTGCTGGGTCGGATCGTCGATCTGGTCGTAGATGGTCAGCCACCCTCGGCGGTCACCGGACCAGTCATCGCCCTCGTCGGCCTGGCCGTGGCTCAGGGGGCGCTCGCGGCGTCTGGCGCGGTGCTCGTGGCTCGCCTGGGCGAGATGACGCTCGCAGAACTGCGGGAGCGGGTTGTGGACCGGGCGCTGACTGTCCCACTCGATGTGGTCGAGCGCGCCGGCACCGGCGATCTGCTCGCGCGTGTGGGCGGCGACGTCTCGGTCGTGTCCACCGCGGTACGCGAGGCGTTCCCGGCGCTGATGTCGTCGGGTTTGACCGTGGGCCTGACGGTTGCCGGGCTGGCGGCGCTGGACTGGCGGTTGGCGCTGGCTGGCCTGTGCGCCGCACCGATCCAGGCGCATACGCTGCGCTGGTACCTGCGCCGGTCGGCGCCCCTGTACGCTGCGGAGCGCGTCGCCCAGGGCGAGCGGACCCACCAGCTCCACGATTCGATCGACGGCGCCGTGACCGTGCGGGCATTCCGGCTGGCCGCCTCCCATGCCACGGCGGTCGCCGAGCGCTCTCGCGCCGCTGTCGACCTGGCGTTGCGGGCCACCGCGCTGCGCACCCGGTTCTTCGGCCGTCTCAACCTCGCCGAGTTCGTCGGGTTGAGCACGATCTTGGTGACCGGGTTCGTGCTCGTGCGGACGGGCGCGGCCAGCGTGGGGATCGCCACCGCCGCCGCCCTGTACTTTCACCGGCTGTTCGACCCGATCAACGTGCTCCTCTACCTGTTCGACGAGGCGCAGTCGGCGGCCGCGGCGCTGGCGCGCCTGGTCGGCGTCGCGTGGATGGAAGGGCCAGCCGTAGTCGCCCGCCCGGCGAGCGCTGTCGACAGCGGCGTCGAGGTGGACCATGTCACCCACGCCTACGTCGCCGGCCACGGCGTGCTCCACGATGTGAGCCTGCGGATCGCTCCCGGCGAGCGTGTCGCCGTCGTCGGCCCCAGCGGCGCAGGCAAGACCACCCTGGCCAAGCTCGTGGCCGGCGTGCACCAACCCAGTGCCGGACGGGTCCTGGTCGGTGGCCCTGTCACGCTGGTGACCCAGGAGATCCACGTGTTCGCCGGGACGCTAGCCGATGATCTGCGCCTGGCCCGGCCCAAGGCGGCGGACAGCGAGTTGACCGCTGTGCTCGGCCAGATCGGCGCGCTGGGTTGGGCGCAGGCGTTGCCCCAAGGGTTGGGCACGGTCGTCGGTGAGGGCGGGCACCGCCTGACAGCTACGCAGGCACAGCAGCTGGCCCTGGCCCGGCTGCTGCTCGCCGATCCACCCTTCGCGATTCTCGACGAGGCCACCGCGGAGGCCGGCAGCACCGGCGCCAAGGTTCTCGAGGCTGCCGCCGCCAACGCCCTGAGAGGCCGCACCGCGCTCGTCGTGGCGCATCGCCTGACTCAGGCAGCGTCCGCCGACCGCATCATCGTGCTCTCAGCTGGCCGTCTCGTCGAGACCGGCACTCACGACCAGCTGATCGCGGCTGGCGGGCGCTACGCTGCTCTGTGGGCCACCTGGTCAGGTAACCGCAATGTCTAGCCAGAAGTGAGATCGCTGGGTTGCGTTTGTTCTTATTCCGGACAAACGCAAACGCACTCGAGGCGGTGAGCTTTCTCTCTACGCCTAATCCTTGCGTCCCGTGAGCGCCAGTCGCGCGCCGATCCCGATCATTGCGAGACCGCCCGCGCCGCCGATGGCTTCCAACCGGCGGGGTGATCGGCCCAGCCACGATCGAGCCGCGCTTGCGACGAGCGCCCAGGTGCTGTCCGAGATTAACGCGATCGCGAAGAACACCGCGCCGGGTAGCAGCATCTGGACTGGGACGTGCCCGGCCTGAGGGTCGACGAACTGCGGGAGGATGGCGGTGAAGAAGAAGATGATGACCTTTGGGTTCGCGACGCCGACCACGAAGGCGTCCCGCAGGACACGCCATGTCGTTTTTGCCCGACTGTGGCGTTGAGCGTGCCGGGCAGCGAGCGCCGGTGCCGGATCGCCTGGACACCGAGGTACATCAGGCAGACCGCGCCGACCAGCTTAAGGGCGGTGAAGACGGTGACGGAGCGTTGCACCACGGCGCCGACGCCCAACGCCCCGGCGACCACCTGCACGTAGACGCCTACGGCATTGCCAACCACCGTCGCCAAGCCGGCGGCCCGACCCAATACCAACGAGGAGATGGCCTTATGGCCAGGCTTCTTCACGGATACGTGACAAACCCTGGCCATAAGGGATGCTATGCCGGTGAAGACCTCCGAACCGATGGCGGCTTGCTGCCCGGGCCAAGATATCGTGCGCGGCTAGGCGCTGAACCGGCAGCGCTGATGTCGGTGCTGCTCACCGTGAACGACGGTACCTCGGGGAGAAAGTCGTACGGTGAGGGCGGTCTGCTCGCCATGGCGCCTTCTCGCGCGGCGGTTGACATTCCTTTCGAGAACGTTAGCGCCTCTACCCGCTGGGCCGGTGGGCCATACACGGTCCGGCCACTCAGCCGATTCGTTATTAGGTATAGCTAACTTAGGATGACCGGGCTACCTTTGACGCAGCGGGGTGTGCGGAAGGAGCGGTGCGTGGCACGGACGCGGGCGCTGGTGTGGTGGCTGGTGGTCGGTCTCATGGCGGCGGCCTGCGGTACCCCCGCCGTCGCGCCCGATGGCGGGCTGCGGGCAACGGCCGCGGGTAGGCGCGTTCCCCGTCGCGATTGACCACAAGTACGGCAGCAGCGAGATCCTCGCCGAACCACGGCCGCGGCCACCGATCAAGCCAACCGCGCCTCCGGGCTTGCCTGTCCCTGCCCATACGCCCACCCTTTTGTTAAAAGGCAGCCCTATTTGAAGGGCGATAGGTGGGTCACGGACAGGAGTGCAAGGTGGACCGACCCCGAGCCGCGGCAGCAGGCAGAGGTTTCCACCAGTTCGGTGGCTGAGTGGGTCCCTAGGTGGCCCTCACCTCGATGGTGGTCGTGGTGCCACCGTAGCCGTGGGCGAGGTCGCGACCCTCGACCACGATCTGCTCCACGCCCTCGGGGATCCGCAGGCCGGTCATCGTGCGGGTGAACGGCTGCTCTCCGGCGTGGTCATGGGTCAGGGTGTGCTCACCAAGCACCGTGCCGTCTGGGGCCAGGACCCTCCAACCGTCGGCGTAACGCTCCGGCGAGTCGTACGGCGAGGAGATCGTGACAGCCAGCGACCAGGTCTCGCCGGATCGTGTCAGCTCGGCGCCGATGACGTCGGGGAAGCGCTGGGCGGAGGCGTCCTGCGCGGGGGCGACCGTCGGCCCGCCGGCCGGTTCGCCGGACTGCATACCGCCGCACGCTACCAGCAAGACCATGACGGCGACGGAAAGGGGCCTCATGCGCCTCGAGCCTACTGCGCTGCGGCACCCCGCGAGCGCCCAGCCGGGGCTCACCGCGCAGCGGTTCGTCGCAAACCCATTCGGTACGTCGGGCCAGCGTCTCTACCGGACGGGCGACCTCGCCCGCTGGCGTGACGACGGGAACCTCGATTTCGCCGGCAGGGCTGATGACCAGATCAAGATCCGGGGCTTCCGCATCGAGCCGGGGGAGGTCGAGGTGGTGCTCACCCGTCATCCCGAGATCGCGGAAGCGGTTATCGTCATGCGCGAGGACCGTCCCGATGACAAGCGCCTGGTCGCCTATGTCGCTCCTCAATGCGGGTTCCGACCGAATGAGGCGCAGCTGCGCAGTCAGGTGGCAGCCTCGGTACCCACCTATATGGTCCCCGCAGCGGTGATGATCCTCGACAAGCTGCCACGGCTTCCGAACCACAAGATCGACAAGGCGGCTCTGCCAGCCCCGGAGTGGTCGGTCGTCATGCACGGCCTCCTCCCGAGGACCCCGAAGGAGGAGCTCCTCTGTGACCTGTTCGCCGAGGTGCTGGGCCCACCCGCAGTGGGGGTCGACGAAAACTTCTTCGAGCTCGGTGGTCATTCGATGCTGGCCATGCGATTGATCAACCGGGTTCGCGCAGTGCTCGGTGTCGAGCTGAGCATCCGGAGGCTCTTCGAGGCTCCAACGGTGGCGGGTCTGATCGCGGGATTCGACGACGCAAGGGATGGACGCCCGGCGCTACGGCGTTCGCCGCGACCCGCGGTGGCGCCGCTCTCGCCAACCCAACAGTGGCTGTGGTCCCAGTACAAGCTGGAGGGGCCAAGCCCGACCTACAACATCCCGCTCGCGTTGAGGTTGTCCGGTGAGCTGAATCACGAGGCGCTGGAGGCGGCGCTAGGCGATGTCGTAGAGCGCCACGAGAGCCTGCGGACCATATTTCCCGACGCGGGCGGCGTCGCCTATCAACGCGTTCTCGATCCCGCGCCTGGACGGCCAATGCGAGGGATCATGCAGAGTAGTGAGGTTCGCCTCGCCGAGGATCTCGCCAAAGCCGCTCGCTATGGATTCGATCTCGCGAGCGAACCCGGTTTCCGGGCTCAGCTTTTCATCTGCGGGCCAGGCGAAACGGTGCTGCTGTTGCTCCTGCATTACATCGCTGGTGACGACTGGTCCACGGTGCCGTTGATCTGCGATCTGTCTACCGCGTATACGGCACGTTGTGTGGGCATGCCTGGGGAGTCGCCACCATTGCCCGTTCAGTATGTCGACTACACGCTGTGGCAGCACCAGATGCTGGGCGACGAGACCGATCCCGGCAGCGTCGTCAACCGCCAGATGAGGTTCTGGACAGCTACGTTGCGGGGACTGCCGGAAGAGCCGGCATTGCCTACCGATCGACCACGGTCAGCCGTGGGCGGCCGTTGCAGCGATCTTGCCCGGCAGGCTGGGGCGAGCGTCTTTATGGCGCTGCACGCTGGGTTGGCGATGCTGCTGACCCAATCAGGCGCCGGCACCGATGTTCCCATCGGCGCCTTCACCGCCGGCCGCATCCATGACGACTTGACGACCTGATGGGCTGCTTTGTCAACATCTTGGTGCTGCGGACCGACACCTCGGGTGATCCCAGCTTCAAGACGCTCTTGTCCAGAGTGCGTGATGTCGACCTGGCGGCGTACAGTCATGCCGACCTTCCCTTCGCTCGGCTGGTCGAGGCGCTCACGCCCGCCCGATCACCAGGCCGCCATCCGTTCTTCCGAGTCATGCTCGTCCACCACGCGGCGCCCACACTCCCACATCTCTCGGGCGTCGAGGTCACCGTCGAACCCGTCGACCTTGGTATGAGCAAAACCGATCTTGTCTTCAGCTTCTACGAGCGTTCGGCCGCCGAGCGGATCGACTGCCTGTTTGAATACGATACCGACCTGTTCGATCGAGCCACGGTCGAGCGGCTGGCGTCGCAGCTCGTGCGGTTGCTCGAGGCGGTGGTCGCTGATCCCGACCAGCCAATGGACCGACGGTTGCGCCACATCGGCGCTTGACTGGTGTCTGCGGGCGCTCACGCGACCAGGGGCTTGCCATCACCAGCATATTTGCTTAACCTAACTTGACGGGTTGATTCGCCGGGCGGATCTTTGCGGTGCCGAGTCAGTCGTGGGCGGACGTACGACGGGTTGGATGTCTGATTTCGGTCAGATGCGGGCGCAAAGATAGACAAGGGAGATCATTCGTGCACTTGACCAACATTTCAGATCAGGGCACTCGGCTTCTTCGACGCTGGTGCGCGCTCGCCGCCATTGCTTTGGTGGGGCTGGTGGCCGCCTGCGGCAACGTTGCGCCGGTGTCCTCGGGCCAGACCGGTGCTGAGGCGGCGTTTCCCGTCACCATTGAGCACAAGTACGGCACCACCGTGATCCCCGAGGCGCTGTAGAGCGACTGGCTTTTTGGCGTTGGTTGGGGGTGGTGGCGGCGGGCTTCACGGATCAGGACTTCGCCCTGGCGTTGGGAGTCACACCGGTCGCCGTGAGGGACTTCATCGGACCGTTTCCGGAGGAGGAGCGCCCTTGGGCGCGGGACCTGCTCGAGGGGGTCGAGTTCGAGAAGCTCGACGGCAATGCGCTGAACTACGAGCGGATCGCGGCGCTGCAGCCCGATGTCATCCTTTACTACTCCTATCTCCAAGACAACGAGTACGACCGGCTCACGCAGATCGCGCCGACTGTCGTGGAGGCGGAGGGTCCCTACTCGTGGCAGGAGCAGACGTTGGTCACCGGTCGGGCGCTCGGGCTTCAGGACCGGGCAGAGGAGCTGGTCGCGGAGGTCCAGGCGCGGTTCGACGAGGCCCTCGCCGAGCACCCAGAGTTCGCCGGCAAGGTCGCGGCGGTCCAGTTCGGCGAGCCCGAGTTCTTCCTGCTCCCTCCGACCGAGCCGATCTTCGGCTTGTTCGAGGCCCTCGGGTTCCAGGCGCTTGAAATAGTCGATTCCATCAGCCGAGAGCAGGTCGAACTGTTCGACCAAGGGGATGTGCTCGTGGTCATCGGCGGCGCCCAGGAGGACTTCGCGGACGATTCTCTGTGGCAGGGCCTGAACGCGGTTCGCGAGGGCAGGGTGGTCTATTTCGGCGGGTTCGGGACCGTGGCCTCAGGAGCGCTCGGTTTCGCCAGCCCGTTGAGCCTGCCCTACGTGCTCGACATCGCCGTTCCAGCGCTCGCGGCCGCCCTCGACGGCGATCCAGCTACGCTGCCGGAGGGAACCTCATAACGGCACCGGCCAGGTCTTGCGCCGGGACGAGAAATCGTTATCAAGATTGGGTGTGGCTCTTCTGGAGTGACGTCGCGGTGTGCTCTGACCACGTCCCCGAACAGGGATTTCGGGGCACATACGCCCTGAAATCCCTGTTCGGGAGCCACTCGCCGAGGCGGGCAACCAGCACGCTGCCCCATCCGGACAGGCCGCCGTGCGCTGCCGTGACGGCGAGGAGCGCGGCGACAGCGACTCCAAGGGCCGGCCGGGCGCCTGTCGGGTCGCCATCGACGACGCTATCGACGATGCGGCCGAGTAGAGGTGGCACGGCCAACCCTGCCATGGTGGCTGCGACCAGCACGACCGTGGTCACGACGGCGACGCTTTGGTGGGGTCGCACGAGCTCGGCGAGAGCTCGGCGCGTCTGGGCGGGGCTGGCCGTGGGCAGCAGGTGATAGGTGGTCGCCATGCTGGGTCCCTTGCGGTGGCTCATGTGAGTACCGCCTGGCGGTAACCATCGAAAGCGGCAGACAGGTCCGCGTGGGTACCCTCCGCGATGACCTTGCCGCCTCGGATGACCACAACCCTGTCGGCGACGGCTAGCAGCGGTGGGCTGCTGGTGATCACGATCGTGGTCCGCCCGGTCCGCAGCTCACGCACGCGTCCGGCGATGCGGTGCTCGGTCGCTGCGTCCACGGCGGTGGTTGGCTCGTGCAAGACGAGGACTGGAGGGTTGGCGGCCAAGGCTCGGGCCAGCGCGACTCGCTGGCGCTGCCCGCCGGACAGCGAGCGACCCCGCTCGCGAAGAGGCGTATCCAGCCCGTCACCGAGCGTGGCGGCCACCTCGTCGGCGGTAGCGGCGGCCAGCGCTTCGCCCAAGTCCGCGGCAGCGGCTACCGCCACGTTCTCGGCCAACGTGCCCTCGAACAGGTCAGCGTCGTGTTCTGCCACCAGCAAGGCCTTCCGGCAAGCGTCGAGATCGAGCGCGGGCAACGCCACCCCGTCCAGGGTGGCCTCGCCTCCCGCAGGGTCGACCGTGCGTGCCAGGCAGGCCAGCAGTGCCATCACGTCAGCGGGATCTTGTGCGACCACCCCGACGAGCTCGCCGGCGGCAAACTCCACGTCGAGGTCATGAAGGCTGTCGTGCCGGACGTGCCGCAAGGCGACCGCCCCTTGTACGGGCGTCGACAGCAGCCTGCCGCCCCCGTGGACCGCGGAGGCTACCCCGAGCACGGCGGCGACCCGCCGCGCCGAGGCTCGAGCTTGGGCCGTCAACGCGCCTATCTCGGTCAGGCGGGTGAGGGGGCCGACGAGGTACTGTGTCAGCCCCACCGCCGCGACCAGCTCGCCTACGGTAATCGCGCCCGTCGCCGCCAGCCGCCCGCCCACCCACGCGACCACGACCAAGAACGCGCCGCTGATCGTCAGCGTCAGCCCGTGATACGCGCCCTGTATCTGCGCCGACCGCAGCGCGCTCGCCAGCGCTTCTCCGCTGGCCAGCCGGTAACGAGCGGCAGCGGCCGGCTCGGCACCTATACCTTTGAGCACGCGTAGTCCGACCATCAGATCGGTGGCCACTCCCGTCGCCGTGGCCACGGCGGCCCGCTCCGCGCCGCTGCGAGCCTCCAGCGGCCGTGACAGCAACCTCACGATCACCAGCACTACGGGGAGGCCGAGCAGGACGACCAACCCCAGCGGTACCGATGTAGCCAGCAGCACCACCGCGGCGACGAGCAAGGCCACGAGCGCCCCAGCGGCGAGGATGGCAGCGCCGGTGATCTGCCCGACCTGCGCCGCGTCGATCACCGCGAGGCTGACCAGCTCTCCGGGAGAAGCGAACGGATGGGCGCTCCCACGGGCGTCGAGCACCCGCCGGGTGATCGCGACTCTGACCTGGTGAGCGGCCCGCTCCACGGTGCGGGGGTACACGTAGACGCCGGCCGACCCCGCCGCCGTGAGCGCCACGAAGAGCATGACCAACGCGATGGCCCACCGAGCCATCGCCCCCCCATCCCCGGTCGTGATCGCCCGGTCGATGACCACGCCGATCATCACGGGGACGGCCGCCTCGGCCGCGTGGTGGACCATGATCAACAGTGACCCGAGCGCGACGCCGCCACGCCCATCGATCAAGGTACGCCGCAACACCGTCCGCTCGGTCATACCGTTGCGACGGCCTCTGCGACCGCTCTGGCCGTAGCGCGGACGTTCGGCAACAGGCATCGTCATCGACCTCCCCGCCTATTCTCAGATGGTGACGGTGCCCGACCCCGTCACCACCAACCTCATTATCATAGGTTAACCTGAGTATGAGGCCCGGTAGCGAAGACCGAGACGAGCAACCGGGCGGGGATCTTGACGTCGCGAGGATATTCGCGGCGACGACTTGCTTGGGCACGTCGTTGCATTTGTCCAACTATCCAGACAAATGCAACGACGTCACTCACGGTCGGGTTCAATCCGCCGGTCAGCTCACGAGTACGGGTACGGTACCCACGGGGTCAGAGGGTGCGTTGGGGTTGACCGATCAGGACCCGATCCTGGCGCTCGGGGTCATGCCCGTCGGTGTGGTCGACTGGTTCGGGGACCAACCACACGCCGTATGGCCATGGGCGCAGGACGAGCTGGGCGACGCCGAACCGGTGATCGTAGGCGTGGATACGGAGCTCAACTACGAGCAGATCGCGAGCCTCAGGCCAGACCTCATCATCGGCGTGTATTCGGGGATAACCGAGGACCAGTACGACACGCTCTCGCAGATCGCCCCAACGGTGGCCCAGCCTGACGGGTACGTCGACTACGGCGTCCCGTGGCAGGAACAGACGCGCATCATCGCTCGTGCCCTCGGCCGGGCGGAGAAGGCCGAGGAGCTCATCGCCGAGGTCGAGGAGCGCTTCGTCGAGGCGCGCGAGGCGCACCCGGAGTTCCCGGGCAAGACCGCCCTGGTCGCGACCCCGGCCGGGGGAGGGATCTACGGCGTATACGGCCCGAACGAGGTCAGCGGCCGCTTCCTGACCTCGCTCGGCTTCGCGTTGCCCACAGAGATCGTCGAGCTCGTCGGAGACGGGGTACAGGCGGACATCAGTCGTGAGCAGTTCGAGCTGCTCGACGCCGACGTGCTGATCTGGCTGCTGAACTCGCCGGACGAACGTGAGACCCTCGCGAACGACCCCGTGTACCAACAGCTCGGCGTCGCCAGCGAAGGGCGCGAGGTCTTCCTGGAGTATGAACCCTTCGGCGGCGCGATCTTTTTCAGCAGCGTGCTAAGCCTGCCCTTCCTGCTGGACGGGCTGGTGCCGCAGCTCGCCGCAGCCGCCGACGGTGACCCCGCGACCATGGGGTCGTGAGTTCGCCTGTGCGTGATAGACCGGGCGCGGCCCAATGCCGCTAATCCAGGCGACCCGCGCGCCCGCGAGGTCATCGGTGGGTCCGAGTCCTTCGCCACCCGACGGCCGATGTCGTCCACTGCCCGCGTGCTTGTCTGTTTTGCGCGCTGGCGCGCAATAACGAAAGACCATCGGTGCTGTGGTGTCCGGAACGCCGTTTGCCTGCAACTTTTGCGCGTGCGCGCGCAAAAGTTGCAGGGTGCTAGTCCTTGCGGCCGGTGAGCGCCAGTCGGGCGCCGATCCCGATCATCACGAGACCGCCCGCACCGCCGATCGCCTCCAACCGGCGGGGAGATCGACCCAGCCACGAGCGAGCGGCACTCGCAAAGAGCGCCCACGCGCTGTCCGAGATCAGCGCGATCGCGAAGAACACCGCGCCGAGCAGCAGCATCTGGACTGTCACGTGCCCGGCCTGAGGGTCGACGAACTGCGGGAGCATGGCGGTGAAGAAGATGATGACCTTCGGGTTCGCGATGCCGACGACGAAGCCGTCCCGCAGGACACGCCGCGTCGTCGTTAGCTCGACACCTGCGTCGATCGCGCCGGCGAGCGAGCGCCGGTGCCGGATCGCCTGGACACCGAGGTACATCAGGTAGGACGCTCCGACCAGCTTGAGGGCGGTGAAGACGGTGACGGAGCGTTGCACCACGGCGCCGACGCCAAATGCCACGGCGACCACCTGCATGTAGGCGCCAAAGGCATTGCCGACCACCGTCGCCAAGCCGGCGGCCCGACCCAACACCAGCGACCGCGAGATCACGAACAGCACGCTGGGACCGGGGACCACGATCAACGCGAACGCGGTCAGAGCGAAGGCGACGAGGTGTCCCGTGCGCAGCACATCCCCACGATAGGCGGATGCACGAGGCGAGGTCGCTCCCGAACCGGATTTGCTCGTCCGCCGATGGGAATGCCCGTCGCGGTTGACCGCGCCGGAACTCGACGTGCACCCTACCTACGGGCTGTGCCGAGGGGGATGCATGAAGACGCGTGTGGTGGCGCTGCTGCGCGGTGTCAACGTCGGCCGGAGCAACCGGATGGCGATGGCCGAGCTGCGGGAGCTGCTTACCGACCTGGGCTACACCGACGTGAAGACCTACCTGCAGAGCGGGAACGCGGTGTTCACGGCCTCCGCGTCCGCCGCCGAGACCGCCGCCGCTGACATCGAGCACGCCTTGGCCCGCACGTTGGGGATACGGTGCACCGTTGTTACTCGCACCGCCGCCGATCTCGCCGCGGTAGTGGCCAACGCGCCGATGCTCGATCGGATGACTGATCCCGCCAAGTATCTGGTCGGATTTCTCAACGGTGACCCCGATCCGGACGGGGCCCGCGCGGTCGCATCTCTCGACGTCTCCCCGGACCAGGTCGGCCTCATCGGTCGCGAGATCTACCTGTGGTGCCCCGCGGGAGTGCGGGCGTCCCCGCTGAGCGCCGTGCCCTGGGACCGCAGGCTCGGCGCGGCGGTGACCATGCGCAACTGGAAGACCGTCACCGCCCTCCTCGCCCTCTCAGGCGAGTAGCGGTTGCCTTATGGCCAGGCTTCTTCACGGATACGTGAGAAACCCTGGCCATAAGGGAGCGCTATGCCGTCCCGAGCGGGATCTCGCTGAGCGCTCGCGTCAGCGTGACGACGGCCGCGGTGCCGAACGCGACGACCGCGACGCTGGGCCACAGTCGCGTGAAGCCCGCGGACGGCTTGAGGCTGGTG
>Ga0187894_10000981_pt1 | contig 37863 bp, 30 predicted proteins | sample GBC1701081metaG_FD_136650 | JGI IMG/M metagenome (GOLD analysis project Ga0187894, IMG submission 136650) | White microbial mat communities from a lava cave in the Kipuka Kanohina Cave System on the Island of Hawaii, USA - GBC170108-1 metaG ... | reverse complement strand
GGCCAAGGCGAGCGCCGCCGAGGCCTATCTGCAGACGGCGATCCACGCCATCCAGATGCATGGCGGCATCGGCTTCACCTGGGACAACGACACCCACCTCTGGTTCAAACGCGCCAAGAGCTCGGAGATCCTGTTCGGCGATGCCAACGAGCACCGCGAGCGGATGCTCCAGGCCTGGGGACACTCGGAAGGAGACCGGCCATGAGCGAACCGACGGAAGATGCGGTCCGCGCCGAGGTGCGGGTATGGTTGGAAGCCAACTGGAGCCCGGACCTGGGGCTGGTGGCATGGCGCAACAAGCTCGCCGACTCGGGCTGGGGCGTGCCGCACTGGCCGAAGAAATGGTACGGGCGGGACCTGCCCGAGGCGATGGTCCCGATCGTCGACGAAGAATTCCGGCGCATCGGCGCGGTCGGTGTCGCCAAGGCCGGCATCCGCACACTGGCGGCGGCCACCATCCTGGCGCACGGCACCGACTTCCATAAGGAGAAGTACCTGCGGCGCATCCTCACCGGCGAGGATACCTGGTGCCAGCTGTTCAGCGAGCCGGGCAGCGGCTCGGACCTCGCCGGCGCCGTGACGCGCGCCGATTTCAAAGGCAATCACTGGGTGATCAACGGCCAGAAGGTGTGGACCACCAGCGCCCACAAGGCGCACTGGGGCCTGCTGCTGGCGCGCGCCAACTGGGACGTGGCCAAGCACAAGGGGCTGGCGTACTTCGTCCTCGACATGAAGCAGCCCGGCGTGCAGGTGCATCCGCTCAAGCAGATGAACGGGCATGCCTCGTTCAACCAGGTGTTCTTCACCGATGCCATCGTCGAGCCCGAGTTCCTGGTCTCCGAGGTCGGCGACGGCTGGAAGGTGGCGACGACGACCTTGATGCACGAGCGGCGCGGTGCCGACAGCCTGCGCAGCTGGGCCACCGCGTCGGACCGCCAGGGCCGCATCTACGAGGAAGAGCGGGCCGAGATCGCCACGACCATGGAGCCCTACAAGTGGTACCCGCAGCGTGCCGGCCGAGTCGACCTGGTGCTGGAGCGGGCCAAGGCCACCGGCAAGATCAACGATCCGGTGTTGCGTCAGGAAATCGCCAAACTGCTGATCATGGCCAAGACAGCGGAGTGGACGGCACGCCGGGCCCGCGCCGCGCAGGAGCTGGGGCGGCCGCAGGGACCGGAGGGATCGCTGGGCAAGCTGGTATCGAGCCACGTGGCGCGCGCCGCGGCGCGGGTGCACACATACATCACCGGCGCCAATGCACTGCTGAGCGGCGAGGACGGTGACATGGGTGGCGTGATCGCCGAGATCCTGGTGTCGGTGCCGGCCGGCTCGATCGCCGGCGGCACGGACGAGATCCAGCGCAACATCATCGCTGAGCGCGTGCTGGGTATGCCCAAGGAACCCAGCGTCGACACCAACAAGCCGTTCCGCGACGTACCGCGCAACATCGTCGCGTCGTGATCTCGCATCCCTTCCCCGCTCGCGGGGAAGGTGGCCGAAGGCCGGATGGGGAGCCGACGTGGTCTCAGTCGCAAAGACCTCGCCGGCTCCCCTCCGCCCCTCCGGGCACCTCCCCACTGCGTGGGGAGGAAATGAAAAAGAGGAAACGCATGCCGACAGGGATTGTCGCTGAAGACTGGATTGCCCATCACGCGCGCTTCATGCCGCAGGCCGCGGCGGCGCACGATCTGGCCTCGGGACGGCGCTTCACCTACGCCGCGTTCGACGACCGCATCGGCCGCGCCGCGCGCTGGCTGAAGACGGCGCTCGGCGTACGGCAGGGCGATCGCGTCGCTGTGCTCAGCATGAACGACACCGATGTCTTCGAGCTGCAGTTTGCCTGCCGCCGGCTGGGCGCGATCTTCCTGCCGCTGAACTGGCGGCTGGCCGTGCCGGAACTCGAGTTCATCTGCAAGGACGCCACGCTCACCGTCCTGATCCACGGCGATGAGTTTGCCAACGAGGCCGCGCAGGTCGTGCGACTGGCCGGCGTGCCGAACAGCGCCAACCTCGCCAACGGCAAGCCGAGTGCCTATGAGGCCGGGCTGGCGGCGGCGACCGGCGACCTCGACCCGCCGATGCTGGATCTCGATGACACCTGGACCATCATGTACACGTCGGGCACGACGGGACGGCCCAAGGGGGCACAGATCACCTACCGGATGTGCGTCTTCAACGCCATCCAGTGCACCATGACGGTGGGCCTGACGGCGCAATCCAAGAACCTGGTGTTCCTGCCGACCTTCCACACCGGCGGACTGAACGTCTACGCCAACCCGACCTTCCACACCGGCGGCTGCAACGTGGTGATGCGCAGCTTCGATCCGGCGCTGTTCCTGCGCCTGCTGAGCGACAAGGAGCTGCACCTCACCCACCTGCTGGGCGTGCCGACCAACTTCCTGATGCTGGCACAGGAGCCGGGCTTCGCCAGCGCCGACCTCTCGCACATCGTCTGCATCGGCGTCGGTGGCGCCGCAGCACCCCTGGCGCTGATCGAAGAGTACGGCCGCAAGGGCATCATGCTGCAGCAGGGCTGGGGCATGACCGAGACCGGACCGCTGGGCCTGATGCTGTCGGGCGACAAGGCGCTGGCCAAGGTCGGCTCGTCCGGCCTGCCACCGCTCTATGTGCGGCTGAAGATCTGTGACCCGGAAGGCAACGAGGTGCCCCGCGGCCAGACCGGCGAGCTGATGATCAAGGGACCGACCGTGATGCCGGGCTACTGGAACCGACCGGAGGCCAACCGCGCCGCCCTCATCGATGGCTGGCTGCACACCGGCGATGCGGCACGCCAAGACGAGGACGGCTACTACTATATCGTCGATCGCTGGAAGGACATGTTCATCTCCGGTGGCGAGAACGTCTATCCGGCCGAAGTCGAGAACGTGATCTATCAACTCGACGGCGTGCTGGAGAACGCCGTGGTCGGCATCCCGCACCAGAAGTGGGGCGAGGTCGGGCGCGCCTATGTCGTGCTGAAGCCGGGTGCCAATCTCGATGACGAAGCCGTGCTGCAGCACTGCGGCTCGCAGCTCGCGCGCTACAAGGTGCCCAAGGAAGTGCGCTTCCTCGACGAGCTGCCGCACAACGCCACCGGCAAAGTGCTGAAGCACCAGCTGCCGCGGACGTAGGCCCTCACACCGTGTTGGCGACGGCGTCGGTGCGCCAGAGGTGGTCGCGCCAGCGCACCGCGATAACCAGCAGGAAGACGAGACCGACCACGCAATAGGTGCTGGCCGTGGCGGTAAAGCCGAAACGCTCGATCAGCGGTCCGGCCGCCAGCAGCCCGACGGGATAGCCGTACACCGCCAACATGCGCACGCCCATGATGCAGCCGCGCAAAACCGCCGGTACCGTCCGCAGCAAGGCGACCGCCATCGGCACCATGCACAGGCTTTGCACCAGGCCGGCGAACAGCAGGATGATGCGGCCCCATACCGGCTCGCGCACGAAGGCGAAGGCGATGGTGGCGGCATACCACACGACGCCGAACACCAGCATGATGCGGGCCGGACGAATAGCAGCGCCCCGCAGGGTCAGCGCGATCGACCCGATCAGCGCGCCGCCGGCGAAACTGGCGACCAGCCAACCCAGCCCGCGCTGATCGAGGTGGTAGATGTCCTTGGCGACATGCGCCAGCAGCGCCCCGGTCAACGGGAACACCGTAAGGTTGACCAGGAACGCCAGGTACATCGTCGCGCGCAGCGGCGGCGTCGCCCAGATATAGGCAAGGCCGGCGCGCAGGTCGTGCAGCGGCGACGTTCGCGCGGCAACGACGCCCGACGTGCCGTAGGCGCCGCCACCGGCAACACCCAGGGTCAGCAGAAAGCTCAGCACGTAGAAGCCACACACCGCGATATAGGCTGACCCCATGCCCAAGGTCGCGACCAGGCCGGCACCAGCCAGCGCGCCTGCGACACGGGCCGAATCCATCGTGGTGCGCGAGACGCCCATGGCCTGCATCAACAGGCGTGCAGGCATGGTGTCGCCGATCAGCACGTTGCGCATCACGAGATCGGAGGGCCGAACGGTGCCAGCCACCAGGGCGACGGCGAAAACGGCGGAGGGAGTTGCTGTTCCGGTGAAAAAGAGCACCATCAGAACGGCCGCGAGCACGGCATAGGCGGCGCGCATCAGGCACAGCAGGTTTCGGTAGCCGATGCGATCACCCGCTACGCCGAACAGTGGCGCCACCAGGATGCCGAGAAACTGCAGCGAACCGAACACCGCCAGCATGACCACGGATCCGGTCTCGACCAGCATGTACCAGCCGAGGATCAGCGTCTCCATCTCGAACGCCCACGCCGTGGCGAGATCGGCCGGCCACTGGAAGCGGAAGCTGCGCACGCCAAATGGCGCCAGCGCCGGCACACGCGCCGTAAGACTCATGTGCGGATCAGATTGAGCCTGGGAGCGCGGGCGTCCCACCCGCTCACGTCAGGCGAAGCAAAGCTCTCGCCTTGATGCGGGCCACAGGCCCGCGCTCCCAGGGCATGATTCGGTCCACTCACGCGGCCATCTTCACCAGCGTCTCGATCTCGGCCAGGCGCGAGCCCACCCGCTCGGGCCGCTGGCTGCCGAGGTTGACCACCAGGCGGTCGACGCCGACCTCGGCATAGCCCTGCATGGCGTCGACCGACATCGTCACTGGCGGTGTGATGATGATCTCGAACGACTTGTCGCGCTTGCGGCCAGCCTTGGCGAAAGCGGCGTCGAGCTGATCCAGCATCTGCTTGGTACCGGCGGGATCGCGGTTAAAGCCGTACCAGCCGGCACCGAAGCGCACGGCACGCCGCATCGCGGCATCGGCATAGCCGCCGACGATGATCGGGATGTGCGGCTTTTGGATCGGCTTGGGATCCATGCGCATGGTTTCGAACTTCACCCACTTGCCGGAGAAGTCGACCATCGGCTCGGTCCACAGGCGCCGCATGACCTCGAGGAACTCATCGCAGCGCGCGCCGCGATCCTCCCAGCGGTAGCCACAGGACTCGACCTCTTCCTTGTTCCAGCCGACGCCGATGCCGAAATCGATGCGCCCGTCCGACAGCCAGTCGAGCGTGCACATCTCCTTGGCGGTGTAGATCGGGTTGCGCTGCGGCACCAGCGCGACGCCGGTGCCGAACCGCACTTTCTTGGTTGCTGCGGCGAGGAAGCCGAAAGTAGCGGTGACATCCAGCATGCCGCCGCCGTCCGGCACAGGAATGCGGCCGTCCTTCGAGCCGGGGTAGCCGTAGGTGTTCTTGTCGAACAGCGCCACATGCTCGCCCATCCAGATCGACTCCAGCCCGATCTCCTCGGCGCGCCGGCCGAAATCGCGGATCATCTGCGGCGTCGCCAGCGGCGACATGAAGGTGGAAAAGACGCCGATCTTCATGGGCCGGTTCCTCCAGGTTTTGATGACGCAGCTTGGCCGAAGGCGGCGCTGCTTTCTGTGCGCTTGTTGTCATGGCAGGCATTCGATCGCGGGACCGTGATGCCTGACAGCCTGTACCAGGACGCGGCGCAGCGATCGGTGTCAGCGCAACGTCCGGAAGTAGGCACGTACGTCCTCGACGAACAGCGCCGGCTGCTCGAACGCGGCAAAGTGGCCGCCCTTGGGCATCTCGCGCCAGTGGCGGATGTCGGTATAGCGGTCTTCCATCCAGTGCCGCACGGGCGTGACGATCTCCTTGGGATAGACCGCGACACCGGTCGGGATGGTGATCTTGTCCAGCGCCCGGCTGCCGGGGCGGAAGCTCTCCCAGTAGAGCCGAGCCGACGACGCGGCCGTCGCCGTCACCCAGTAGAGCATGACATTGTCGAGCAACTCGTCGCGGCCGAGGACGTTCTCGGGGTGGCCGTCGCAATCGGTCCACGCCCAGAACTTCTCGAGAATCCAGGCCGCCTGGCCAGTCGGCGAATCTGTGAGGCCGTAGCCCAAGGTCTGTGGCCGGGTCGATTGCTGCTTGGAGTAACCCGAGTCCCAGTCGGTGTAGTGCTTGATGCCCTCCAGCGCCCGCGCCTCCTGCGAGGTCGGTGCGCCGTCGACCTTGGGCCGCGATCCCATGGCAAGCGTGATGTGAATGCCCAGGCAATGCCCGGGATCCAGTGCGCCCAGCGAACTCGTCACCGCGGAGCCCCAGTCACCACCCTGCGCGCCGTAGCGGGCATAGCCGAGGCGATCCATCAGCGCGGCCCAGGCCTTGGCGATGCGATCGACGCCCCAGCCCGTGGTCGTGGGCTTGGCCGAGAAACCGAAGCCAGGCAGCGACGGGCATACGACATGAAACGCGTCGGCCGCGTTACCGCCATGAGCGGTCGGGTTGACGAGCGGTTCGATCACCTTGTGGAACTCCACGATCGAGCCCGGCCAGCCGTGGGTGATGATCAGCGGCATGGCCGTTTCATGCGGCGAGCGTGCGTGAATGAAGTGGATATCGAGTCCGTCGATCGGCGTGGTGAACTGCGTGAAACGGTTGAGCAGCGCCTCGCGACGGCGCCAGTCATACGTATCGGCCCAGTATCGGCAGACCTCCTGGATCCACTTCAGCGGCGCGCCCTGGCTCCAATCGCCAACCAGCTCCGCCTCCGGCCAGCGCGTCTTGCGCAGGCGCACTTTCAGGTCGTCAAGCACGTCATCGCCGACGGCGATGCGGAAGGGTCTGATGGTGTCGCTGGTCATGCTGGGAGATCCTGTGAAAGCGCTCAGCCCGCCGTGCGTGCGAGCCAGGTGATCGTCACATCGCTGCGCGGCTGTGCGCGACAGGCCAGCGTCAAGCCGGTCTTCACCTGTGCCTCACGCAGCGCGGCATCGGCCCGCGGCAACAGCGCCACCGTTCCGCTGTCGATTTTCGAGATGCAGGTCGCACAATTGCCGGTAGCGCACGCGTAGGGATAGTCGAGACCGGCTGCGATCGCTGCCTGCAGGATCGTCTGGTCAGATGCGCAGGCGATCGTCTGCGCCTTGTTGGCGATCGTGACCTGGAATGCCGTGTGGGTGCTGGCCATCGCGCACCTCACGTTGCATGCCGGCGCGACGCGGTCGCGCGCACCGACGAGAATGCCGGATGGAACCAGCTCACGGAGGGGAACCGCGTCAAGGCATAGCCATAGAGCGCCAACTGCACCGACGGCTCGGAACCCACTACCTCGGTGCTGTGAATGTCGTGGTCGGCCATCGCCATGCCGTGGCCCGGTTCGACCACGACCTCGCCCACCTGGGTGACTGTGGCATGCTGCGGTGTGCAGCCATCGTCGGTGCGTCGATAGAACCGGTTGCGCTCACGTCCACTGATGCCGGCGTTGATGCACCAGATGCCGTGGTCGTGCGGTGCGGCTTCCTTGCCCGGCAAGCCGATCGTCAGATAGAGGCCATGGCCGTCATTGTCCTCCAGCAGCAGCGGATGCGTGCGCCCCTGCGCTTCCGGCATCGTGAAGTCCGACAGCGCAAACAGCTCGGTGCGCCGCGCGAGCGCAACGAGCTTCAGCTTGATGGCATGCAGCGCCGAGGGCGTGATGCCTTCCTTGTCCGTGATCACATGCACCTGGGCCAACAGCGCCGCGCAAGCGCGTGCCCGTCGCGTCGCCATGTCTGCTCGATTTGCCATTGGCGTCCTCCCTCAGGACTTGTCCGCCGGCACAAGTTAACCGGCAGCCCCGGCAGACTGCAATCAACGCACAGCCGTCGCTTGGCGAAACGGCCAACATTCGATTCCGTAACCACCTCCCTGGACGGCGCTCTCCCGTCACGCCACGCTCCGGTCCGAAAACACGCGCAAGGAGCACAGCATGGGCAAGCTCGACGGTCGAACCGCTATCGTCACCGGCGCATCACGCGGCATCGGTCGCGCCATCGCCGCACTGTTCGCCGCCGAAGGCGCGCGCGTCGTGTGCGCCGCCCGCACCTTGAACGAGGGCGATCATCCGCTGGCGGGATCGTTGTCCAGCACAGTGACCGCGATCCGCGACAGTGGCGGCGAGGCGAGCGCGGTTGCCGCCGACATCTCCGCCGAATCCGAATGCCTGGCGCTGGTCGAGCGCGCCCGCGCGCTCTACGGCCGCATCGACATCCTGGTGAACAACGCGGCGCTCAATTACTACATCCCGACCGCCGACTACCCGACCAACCGCTGGGTGAAGGCGTTCGCCATCAACGTGCATGCGCCGTTCATTCTGTCCAAGGCAGTGCTGCCGGACATGGTGGCGGCGAGGCACGGCGCCATCGTCAATATCAGCTCCGGTGCCGCGATCGGGCCCGGTCGCGGGCCGTACAGCGACCAGACTGTGCGGGGCGGCGTGATGTACGGCGCCAGCAAGGCGGCGCTGGAACGTTTCACCCAGGGTTTCGCGCAGGAGGTGGCCAGCCACGGCGGCATCGCGGTCAGTTGCGTCTCGCCGTCGCGTGTCGTGCCGACGCCGGGCACGGTGTTCCACAAGCTGGTCGATGGGCCCGACGATCCGCGCGGCGAGCCGCCCGCGATGATGGCCCGCGCCGCGCTGCTGCTGGCCAGCGAACCCGCCGGGCGCGTCAACGGCCGCGTCACCTACAGCCAGCAGATCCTCAAGGAGTTCGGCTGGATCGACAACGCCGCAGGCCGCGGCGTCGATACGCCGGGCAGTGGTTATTCGCAGATCTGACGAACGGCGTCGTCCTGAGCGAAGCGAAGGACCTTGCGGTGGCTACAAAGACTCTACTCGCCACTCGCGCTGCCATTGACTGACCCTGCGACCGCAGGGTCCTTCGCTTCGCTTGGGACGACTCGGGGCAGGCGCTTCCCAGCAATCAATGCCGGCGCGTCGTCCGCGGCACGCGCTTCAATGCGGCCATGCGAGCTTCCGCATTACGCGCCTGGTTACCCGTCAAATCAGCCAGCACTTCCATCAGCGCGCGCAGGGCGACGGGTTTCGGGAAATAGTCCAGCGCCCCCTCCGCGCGCGCCTGCGCGATCTCCTCTTCACCGGCGTGACCCGACATCACGAAGCTCGCGGGCTTGGGATCCAGATTGAGACAGGCCCGCACGACATCGATGCCGCTGCCGTCGGGCATGCGGATGTCGGTGAGCAGCACGTCGAACGGCCCGTTCTGGCCCAGCGTGTGGATCGCGGCCATCGCACCATCGACACACATCACGGTATGACCACGACGACTCAGGATCCCGCGAAGCTCGTCCAGTATCTCGGGCTCGTCGTCGACCAGCAGAATCTTCATGAGCGCTTGTCCCAATGGCATTGCGGCAGAATGGCATTTCAGTGAACATACGAAACGCGACTGAATTGTGCCGACTATATGCTGAAATCCTGCGCCGTCGGCCTCGAAATACTCCAAATTGACGCGATCCAGAACCGCCGCCGGTACGAACGGCCAGCGGCGAATGCTCGCTCACGTGTATCCGAGGGCGTGATTTTCCCGAACGAATATACCATATTGGATATTGCCCGGCGGCGTTCGCGCCGGGCGGCACATACGCAAGGAGGTTGCCATGACACTGCGGGACGCCTGATCGAGGAATACCGCCAGCATTGCCTGGATGCGGATATTCCTCTTGAGATCAACACCTCGGTCCGCCCGCCCGATGGTGATGACAGCACACTCTTCATCTCCGCGGGCATGCAGCGCTTCAAGCCGCTGTTCGCCGACGAGAGCTACGTCGGCACCATCGCCAACATCCAGTCCTGCCTGCGCCTGAACGACCTCGAAGAGGTCGGTGACGGCACGCACTGCCTGCGCTTCGACATGATGGGGCTGTTCTCCTTCCGCCAGATGTCGGTCGCGGACGGCATTGCGTTCTGGCACCGCTATCTGCGGCGGGTCGGGATCACCCCCACCCATGTCACCGTCCATCCCGACAAGATGGCCGAATGGCCAGACCTGCATCCCGCCGACATCGAGGTGCGGCCCGATCCAGACTGCACATGGTCGGACGGCGGAACGGGCGGTTACTGCACCGAGTTCTATGTCGGTGATATCGAGATCGGCAACATCGTGAACCCGCGCGGCGATTGCCTCGATGTCGGCTTCGGCTTGCAGCGGTTGGAGCATGTGCTGGGCGAGCCACCACCGGTCGCGGTCGATCTCCTGCGCGAGAGTATCACAGCCATCCTCGACGCAGGCTACATGCCCGGCAACAAGGCGCAGGGCTACGCGCTGCGGCGCCTGCTGCGCACGCTGTGGCGACAGAGTGGTACGCTCGACCATCCGGTGTTCCACGCCGAACGACGACGTCAGGCGCGGCTGCGCCAGATGTACCAGCGCCTGGCGCCCAGGCATCCCGGCATGCCGGCAGCGTGGTGGTTCGACACGCACGGCATCGTCGTCGCCGACGTCGAGGACGCGTAGATGCCGATCCCGCCGGGTTGCGCCAACGCTGCCCGGCGGGATGAGGCACTCAACTCCCCTGGTGATTGGGATCACGCCAGGCGCGCTCGAAGGGCAGCCGCCAGGCATGCGGCGCGACAAGCTGGTGGATGGATTTCGGCCCCCACGAGCCCGGCGGATAGAGGCGGACCGGCGGCGGCACCTCGAGCAGCGGCGCCGACACCTGCCACAGGCGTTCGATGCCTTCGGCGGTGTTGAACAGCGTGTGATCGCCGCGCATAGCGTCAAGGATCAGCCGCTCGTAGGCTTCCAGCACATCGCCGGCCCAGGCCGTATCGCGCATGGCGAACTGCATGCTGAGCTTGTCCAGGCGCATGCCGGGGCCGGGCCGCTTGCCGTAGAACGACAGCGACATCTTCGCGGCATCGGCGAGATCGAAGGTCAGGTGATCCGGTCCCTGCGCGCCGACGCCCGAGCCTGCCGGAAACATGCTCTTGGGCGGTTCGCGGAAAGCGATGGAAATGATCCGCTGGCCTTCGGCAAGCCGCTTGCCGGTGCGCAGGAAGAACGGCACACCGGCCCAGCGCCAGTTGTCGATGACGCACTTCAAGGCAATGAAGGTCTCGGTATCCGACTCGGAATCGACACCTTCCTCGGACCGATAGCCGGCGTATTGGCCGCGCACGACGTCCTTGGGATCGAGCGGCGACATGCTGCGAAAGACCTTGTTCTTCTCCTCGCTGATCGGCGCCGGCTCCAGCGACGTCGGCGGCTCCATCGCCATGAAGGCCAGGATCTGGAACAGATGGGTCACCACCATGTCGCGGAACGCCCCGGTCGCCTCGTAGAAGCCGGCGCGTTTGCCCAGCCCCAGTGTTTCGGGCACGTCGATCTGGACATGATCGATGAAGTTGCGGTTCCAGATCGGTTCGAACAGGCCATTGCCGAAGCGGAACGCCAGGATGTTCTGGGCCGCCTCTTTGCCCAGGAAATGGTCGATGCGGAAAATCTGCGCTTCGGCGAAAACCTCATGCAGCCTGGCATTCAACGCCACGGCGCTGGCGAGGTCGGTGCCGAACGGCTTCTCCATGATGATCCGGCTGCGCTCGACAAGGCCGGCGTCCGCCAGCAGTCGCACGGCCGACAGCGCGGCATTGGGCGGCACGCTCAGATAGTGGACCCGACGGCAGTCGCTGCCCAACGCCTGCTCGGCCTCGACGATCGCCGCCTTGAGCGCGCCGGCGCCGGCCGACAGCGGCACATAGGTCAGCGTCTGGGCGAAGGCGGTCCAGTCGGCCTCGCTCGGCGGGTGGCTGGAGAATTGCACCAACGCGTCGCGGGCGATGGCACGGAAAGCGTCGGCATCGAGCTCTTCCAACGACACGCCGATGATGCGGCAGCCCGGAATGAAGCCGGCGCTGCACAGGCGGAACAGGCCGGGCAGGAGCTTTCGCCGCGACAGATCACCGGTGGCACCCACCAGCACGACGACCTGCGGATGCCCGGAACCAACCTGCGATGCGTTCTTGATCACCGTTGCCACCTCGGCTGTCCTCGTCGGAGTTTAAGCATGACAGCGTTGGGCCTATCAGGAAACTGTGACACTGCGCCGACTAGAACGGTGGGCGGTCGTGGCGCGCCTCCGGGATCAGGGCGCGCATCCGGTTGGCAAAAGCGCGCAGGCAGGCCTCCTTGGGTGACAGCGGGCCGGTGGTGTAGCTCGACGACGCCATGCCGCCCTGCACCCCCGCGATCAGCGCGGTATCCTCGACGTTCACCTGGCGATTGATCCGCCAGTTGAGATAGCGCGCGGCCTTCAGTTCGCGACTGGCATCGGGATGGACGTAGGCGATCTCGCGGATCAGGGTCTCGGTCGGCGAGACCGGAATGAACTGCATGAAATCGACCTGGTCGGGATAGACGTCGAAAGCGATGTTGGGCCAGAGCTTGTAGTAGGACCAGCGGCGCCGGCGCTCGTCAGGGACATGGGTCAGTGCCGGCAGCAGGCGCTGATAGGCGCGCTCCGACCAGTTCGCCGACTCCCGGGACTGCACGTCACCCCACATCTTGTCGACCCAGTCGCGCGCCTCGACCGTGTAGCTGGCGCCGAACAGGCGGCTGAGGCCGGGATGCGCGACGCCGATATGCAAGCCATCGGCATAATTGTCGGCGACGTTCTTCCAGTTCACCGGACGCGGGCGCAGCGTGACGCGACCGTGCGGCACCAGGTTTTCCAGCCCGTGGGCTTCCAGCTCCCGTGCATAGGGCGCCATCATCTCGCCGACGCCGGGCAAACCGGCTTCAAAGCGCACGAAGATGAAGCCGTGGAAGATCTCCTGCTCTACCGGGTGCAGGCCATAATCCTCCGTGTCGAGATCCGCAAAACCTTGCCATGCCGGCACGCCAACGAGGCGCCCGTCCAGCCCGTAGCTCCAGGCGTGATAGGGGCAGACCAGGCGATGCCCGCAGGTGCCGCGCGGTTGGGGCGCCAATCGCGCGGCACGATGGCGGCAGACATTGTAGAAGCTGCGCAGCGTGCCGGCGGCATCACGCACCGTCACGACCCGCTCGCCCAGGATGTCCAGCGTCAGGTAGTCGCCGGCGTTGGGCGCCTCGCTGGCATGGCCCATGATCTGCCATGCCTGGCGGAAGATCTTCGCCCGCTCCAGCTCGAAGAAGCGTGGATCGCTATAGATCCAGGCGGGAAGGCTAGAGCCAGACAACCTGATACTCCGTCGCTGCCAACCCAGACTACGCGATCGCGGGGCATGGTCGGTAGTCTTTGCGCAGGGCGTCCGCAGTCGATTGCCGCGGGTTCCTCAAGGACCATTCAGATGGCCGACCCTGTGCAGAACCAGGCTGACCAGTTCGGCCTGGCGATGCGTACCTGTCTTGTCCAGGACCCGTTTGAGATAGGTCCGCGCTGTTTCAATGGTGATACCGAGGCGCGTGGCGGCTTCCTTTGTCGTCGCGCCTTGCATCAACTGTACGAGAAGTTCGCCCTCGCGTCGTGTAAGACCGAACGCACCGGTAAGGAGATCAATGTCTGGCTCGGTTGGCCGATCCGTGACGCGAATGAAGATCGCCACCGCCGGCCATTGTCCGCCCGGCAGCGACAAGTCGAGCTGCCCGACCGGCAACACCCGCACAACGAGAGGCGGCCGTAGTGACGGTCGCTTCAGGAGCAGTCGACCGCCATCGTTCGTCGCCGTCGCGCTACCATGGGGAGCCGGCACTGTGCGTAAAACGCTCGCGATCGACTCGCGCAGCGACGCGGTGGTGGGCGGGCTTGCCGCCGCCAGCCCGCCCGAGGCCAGCCTTAGACCGTCGCGTTCCCGCAGGATCGTGTCGGCCACCTTGTTGATGAAGCACAGCCGTCCGTTGTTGTCGACCAGAACGACACCGACAGAGAGATGATCCAGCGTGCGGTAGAGGCCGGCAGTGCGCAGGTCGGCGTCCTTGAACCGCTGTCGCAACTCCAGACTGAGCGCCAGGTGCGGCAACAGAGCATTGAGCACAGCGACGTCATCGTTGCTGTAGGGACCGGCACGGTGCGACCGCCCGAAGGAAGCGTAGGACAGAAAATGGCGCGTCCGCTGGGGATGGCTCACCAGGCCATAGAAAATGCCGGAAGGCCGGATCACTTCGTTGAAGTAGGGTGACTTTTCCAACTCGCTGTCGGATATCAGTGTCGTGCTCGACAGCGCCCGGCCGCTGGGCAGGTCCTGAAGATAGTCAGGCAGAGCGTCTGGGCCCATCGCCGACACCATGCGTGCGATCTCGGCGGGGTGGAGGCTCTGGTACTGCACGACGTCCATTGTCCCCGTACCGATGTCATGGACCACGATGCTGGATTGGTCCGTCCCAACGGCTGCTGCAGCCCTGGCCAACGCCGGTTGCCAGAGCGTGGGATCGCGGACGGCGCCGTAGATCATCCCTGTCAGTGGCAATATCGCGTCATCATATGCCATGGCCTGAATCGGTCGTACAACTTGCAATACGCGCATATGATACCGGGAATCTGGAATCAGGCCATCCACCGATCGGTGGATGGCCTGTAAGCATCCTGCAATCGACACGATTGCCGCCGCACCAGGCCCTCCCGACAGCCGCCGCATTTCGTTCAGGCGGCGGATGCTACCCCCAAATGGGGGCATCCCCTGGCCGCTGATCGCAGCACGATGACCGCAAAGCGCCCAACGGCGATGACCAGGCGGCGCCATGATGAACGATCGGTGGGGATCTCGACATGGACACGATGCTGGGGCGGCGGACTTGGCGCGCGGCCCTGCTTGCCTCGACGGCTCTGCTGGCCGCCCCTGCCGTTCGCGCTCAGACCGTCTGGACCGGCGCCGTCTCGAGCGACTGGTTCACGGCCGGTAACTGGACCCCCGGCGCGGTGCCGGGCGCCGCAACCAACGTGGTTATCAACAGCGCCATACCCAACCCAACCGTGGTCGGTGCCACCGGCGCCAAGGCAGCCACCGTGATCGTGGGCGATGGCGCGAGCGGCCGGCTCACGATCCAAACCGTTGGAAGCCTCGACTGTGGCTCGTGCAGGGTCGGCTTCAAAGCCGGCGCCAATGGTACGATCACGATCAACGGCGCGGGCTCGACATTGGTGAGCAACAACGTCACCGTCGGTGTCTCCGGCGGCGGCACGCTGCACGTCGAGGCCGGTGGCGCCGTCAACAGTTTCGTCACCGTCCTGGGCCTCGCCGCCGGCTCCAACGGCAATGCCACCGTCAGCGGCGCGGGCTCGACCTGGACCATCATCAACGCACTTGCCGTCGGCCAGCAGGGCACGGGCAAGCTGGCCATCGATGGCGCCGGCACGCTGAGCACTGGCTTTCTCACGGTCGGCTCCGATGCCGGCGGGACGGGTCAGATCAGCATCAGCGGCGGCGGTTCGCGGTTGGACGTCGGCGACATCGCCCGTGTCGGCGCCAGCGGTACCGGTGCGGTGCGCGTTGACAGCGGAGGAGTGGTCAATAGCACCACGCTGGCCATTGTTGGCGCGAACACAGGGAGCAACGGCGCTATCACCGTGACCGGCACAGGCTCGGCCTGGAACAGCTTCAGCCTGTTGATCGTCGGCCAGCGCGGCACAGGCTCGCTCTCGATCGACGCCGGCGGCACGGTCGGCGCAGCCGGCGGGTCCGTCGGCGACATCGCCGGATCAAATGGCGCCGTACACGTCGCCGACGCCGGCTCGACCTGGGCCAACAGCGGCAATCTCGCCGTCGGCGGCAGCGGCAACGGCACGCTGACGATCGACACGGGCGGCACGGTGACCTCGATCGGCGGTTCCATCAGCCTCCTTGCCGGTGGCACGGGAACGGTCCATGTCAGCGGCAGCGGCTCCAACTGGACCAGCACCGGTTCCCTCATTGTCGGCAACGGCGGTGCGGGCAGCCTGACGATCGAGAGCGGCGGTAGCACGACAGACGTCGATGGCGGTATCGGCAATCAAGTCGGCTCCAGCGGCACGGTGACAGTGAGCGGCGCGTCGTCGCGCTGGGTCAACACCGGCAACTTGGGTGTCGGCATCGCCGGCAACGGCGTGCTGCGAATCGAGAACGGCGGCGCGGTCACCAGCACGCTGTCGAGCATGATCGCCACCCTGGCCGGGTCGACTGGCGCGGTGACGGTGAGCGGCGTCGGCTCGACTTGGACCAGCACCGGCGGCCTGACGATTGGCGGCGCCGGCAGCGGTGCCGTGCGGATCGAGGCCGGCGGCGTCGTCAATACCCAGGCCGGCGCGACCCTGGGAGCGGCCACGACTGGGGTCGGCACGATGACCGTGACCGGCGGCAGCTCGACCTGGAACGCCGGCTTCATCGAAATCGGCAGAAGCGGCGCCGCCGCGCTGATCGTCGAGAACGGTGGGCGAGTCAACAGCCGCTCAGCCAATATCGGCGTTTTCTTCGGCGGTTCGACCGGCGCGGTGACGGTGCGCGGCGCCGGTTCTGCCTGGAACGTCGACGGTGATCTTTTCATCAGCACGGGCGGCAATGGCACCCTCACCATCGCCGACGGCGGCACCGTGCGGGCCACGACGACAACCGTGGCCAGCACCGCAGGAGCGATCGGAGCCGTCAATATCGGGGCTGCTGCGGGACAACCGGCGGCCGCGGCCGGCGTGCTCGACACGCCGACGCTGGCCTTCAGCAACGGTGCCGGCACGCTGGTCTTCAATCACACCGACAGTGCCTACGCCTTTGCCCCGGCACTGTCAGGCACTGGCGCGATCAACGCGCTGGCCGGCCGCACCGTCCTGACGGGGGACAGCACCGCTTTCTCGGGTACGACCACCGTGGGCGGTGGCGTGCTGAGCGTCGATGGCAGGTTGGGCGGCACGCTGACGATAGTGACCGCCGGCCGGTTGGAAGGAACCGGCGCGGTGGGCACAACCACGATCGCCGGGACTGTCGCCCCCGGCCACTCGATCGGCACGCTGACGGTGAACGGCAACTACACCCAGGCTGCCGGCTCAACATACGTCGCCGAGATCAATACGGCTGGCCAATCCGATCGTATCACCGTCACCGGCAGCGCTTTGCTGGCCGGTGGCACCGTAGTGGTGTCGGGCGCGGCGGGTGCGCCCGGCACACGCTACACGCTGCTGACCGCGGCCGGCGGCGTCGCGGGGAACTATGCCGCACTGGACGCGACGTCCGTGCCGGCGGCAACGCCATTTCTGCGCTACGCGCTGGCCTACGATCCCACCGCCGTCTTCCTCGATGTCGCGCGCAGCGCTCTTGCGTTCCACGATGCCGGCCAGACGCGCAATCAGCGCGCAACCGGTGCCGGCCTCGACAGCCTGCCCGCCGGCAATCCGGTCGCTACCGCCGTGTCGGGTTTGGACGTTGCCGCCGCCCGCGCCGCATTGGATCAATTGTCGGGCGAAATACATGCCTCGGCCAGGAGCATGCTGATCGACGACGGCCGCCTCCTGCGCGACGCTGTCGCCAGTCGACTACGCCGTGCCACGACCGCCCCCGGTCCGGCCGGTGTTGCGCTCGCGTCCCGGGACAGCGCGCGGGATGTCGCCATCGGCCGCGACAGCGGTGCCGGCAACATCACGGCCTGGATGCATGGTTTCGGTGCCTGGGGCCACTTCGGCGGCGACGGCAACGCAGCGCGCGTGACACGGTCGACCGGCGGCATGGTGATCGGCGCCGACGCCGCACTCGACGATACCTGGCGGCTGGGTCTCGCAGCCGGCTACAGCCACAGCGCGCTTCAGGTGCGCGCGCGGTCGGCCTCGGCGCGCATCGACAATGTTCACGTCGCGGTCTATGGCGGCGGCACCTGGGATATCGGCGGTGGCGCCCTGGGTTTGCGCTTCGGGGCCGCCTATACGCTTCACCAGGTCGACTCCAAGCGCGCGGTCAGCGTCGCCGGCCTCACCGACCACGTCGCGGCCCACTACAAGGCTCGCACGGCGCAGGTCTTCGGCGAAGCAGGCTACACACTGAACATCGGCCGTGCGGTCGCCCTTGAACCGGTCGCGGCGCTTGCCTACGTCAACCTCGACAGCAACCGGATACGCGAGACCGGCGGCGTCACGGCCTTGAGCGGCCGTGGCGGCGGCGACAGCGTGTTGTTCTCGACCCTGGGCGTGCGAGCGGCAGCCACGGTCGCGGCCGGTACAACCGCGATCACGGCGCGCGGCATGGTGGGCTGGCGGCACGCGTTCGGCGACGTCACGCCGGACAGTCGCCTGGCATTCGCGGGCGGCACCCCGTTCAGCATCGCCGGCGCACCGATCGCCCGTAACGCCGTACTGGTCGAGGCCGGCCTGGACGTGCACGTCGCCCGCAACGTGACCCTGGGCACGACCTATACCGGCCAGATCGCCAAGGGCGCTCAGGACCATGGCTTCAAGGCGACTCTGGTCTGGAAGTTCTGAGCGACCGGCGTGGTAATCGCCATGCTACGTCGCCTTGAAGCTGATCGGCAGGCTGTCCAGCGCATGGATCGCGTTGCCGGGCCGCCAGACGGGCTCACCCGCGAATTCGATGGTGCCGACCTTGTTGGCGATGGCCGTGAGCAGGGCACCGGCTTCGGCGCGGGCGACGTTCTGGCCAACGCAGTTATGAATCCCGACGCCGAAGGCGAGATGCCCACTGGGCCGGCGCGTGACGTCGAAACGATCGGCGTTTGGCCAATGGTCTGGATCGAGATTCGCGGCGCCCAGCACACACAGGATCTTCGCGTCCTGCGGAATGGCCACGCCGTTCACGTCGGTGGCCCGGGTTGCGGTGCGGCAGAAGGAATGCACGGGCGAGGTGATGCGCAGCGCCTCCTCGAACGCCGGCAGCGCCAGGCGCGGGTTTTCGCGCAGCCGCTGGAACTCGCCGGGATTGCCGGCCAGGCACCAGAGCACATTGCCAATCCCGGTCACCGTGGTGTCGACGCCGGCGGACAACAGCGAGCGCACCAGCATACCCGCTTCGGCCTCGGCAATTTCCCCGCCGTCGGCCGCTTCATAGATCATGGCGCCAAATCCGCCGGGCGCCAGACGGTCGCGCCGGCACTGTTCCATGATCCAGGGCACAACCTCGGGCCCCTTTGCCATCGACTGCCGCCGCAGCGCATTGTCGGGCCCCAGCGCATTGAACACCATGGCGCCATAGTCCACGAGCTTGCGCGTATCGATTTCGGTCAATCCCACGGCCTGCGGAAAGACACTGGTCGGGTAGGCCTCGGCGAGGTCCGGAATCGCATCGAACGTGCCCTTGACCAACAGCGCATCGACAAGCGCTTCAGCCGCGGCCTGGAACGATTGCCTGAGGTCGGTGAGGGCGCGCGGCGACATGACCCGGACCATGACCGTGCGCGTCTTGGCGTGATCGGGCGGATCGACTTCGAGGATGATGCTGGGCGGCCGCCACGGCTTGGCCAGCTTGAAATCGGTCAGGCCGACACCGCGCGACGATACGAAACGCTGCCAGTCGGAGAACACTTCCTTGGTCTCGGGATACCGGCCGCAGGCGAGAAGCGCGTAGCGCGGGATGTACACAAACGGCCCCCGCGCGCGCAGCTCGGCATAATAGGGTTCCGGATGGGCAAGAACATCGTCGGCATACGGATCGATGTCCCACACTGCCATGCCTTGCGGCGGCGCGATGGCCACATGCTCTTCGAGCATCCGGGTATCGACATTCATCTCGGCCTCGCCAGTGCGATGTCCGTCGCATCCAGGTTAGACTCGGCTGGCCGGCGAGTCATCCTGTAGACTGCACGCGATGCCCAGGACGCTCCACCGGCAAGACAAAGGCGTACCCAAAGGCTTGCGCGAGCCTGTGGACGTTGGTGCCGCCGGTGCGACAAGTCGCATCCAGATCGGCCATGGCGGCGCGGGCATCGAGCGCCTTGAGGCGCATTTCGTCGGCCCGGCGTTTTCGCCGCATCGCCACGATACCTATGCGATCGGCATCACCTTGTCAGGGGTGCAGTCATTCCACTACCGGGGCGAGCGCCGACTGTGCCTTCCCGGGCAGTGCCACGTCCTGCATCCTGACGAAACGCACGACGGGGGTGCCGCCACGGCTGACGGTTTCGGCTATCGCATCGTGTATGTCGACCCGTCGCTCATTCAACAGGCCCTGGGCGGCCGGCCACTGCCGTTCGTGGCCGACCCGGTCGTCGACAGAAGTGTCTTCGAGAGCGCCTTGCCCGCGGCTCTGTGGTGCCTGGAAGACCCGATCGACGATGCGGCTCAGGTCGATCTGACCACCGCCATGGCCGACATGCTTATCACTGCGGCCGCACGAACGGGCGCCGCCAAAGGCGGTTCGCTGCGACTGGCATCGCTGCAGGCGGTACGCGAACTGATCACCGCTCATCCGGGCGCGCCGCTCTCCCTGGAAACGCTGGAAAGCGTGTCAGGCCTCGATCGCTGGGCACTGGCGCGACAGTTCCGCGCCGCCTTCGGCACCAGCCCCAGCAGCTTTCGCACCATGCGGCAGCTGGACCAGGTGCGCCGGATGATCCGCGATGGCCACTCCTTGGCCTGGGCCGCATTTGACGCCGGCTTTGCCGACCAAAGCCATATGTCACGCATGTTCAAGCGCACCTATGGCCTGACGCCGGCCAAGTGGGTGGCGTCGATCGCCTGACAGTTGATGCGGGCTTACCGGCTCACCGTCGAGACACCAACAGCACGGCCGCAACCGCCACAAGCAGCTTTGACCGGGTGTATCGACGCCTGGCCAACGTCAACCGGCGAGCAATGCGTCAAGCAGCACACGAGAACGCGCCACACAACACGCAGCTACAGCGAACGCCGCGGCATTGTTCATGGCGTCGACGTCCATCTGGGCGTCAGATGCAACATCGAGCTTGCGTTCGAGATCGCGCAGCATCGCCACAAGCTCGGTGGCTGCAGCACGATCATGTACTCTTAGCCAGGCGTAGCCCTCAAGCTCCTGATCGGCCCGCGTGCCGTCGCGCAGCGTGCGATCGAAGGCAGCGTGCCGGCAAGCCTCTACAAACGCGTTCAATGCCGGCCCGACGCACGGTGCCGAATCGTTGAGCGCGCCGAAGCGCACCAGCGCCTGCAGCAATGCCGAACTGAGGAGGTCGTCAAAGCTGACCACACGCTCGCGCAGCAACCATTGCGCCGTATCAAAAGCATCGCCCGCACCGTAGTCGTTGTCAGCACCCGTGATGGCGGCAACCCGAGCTCGCCCCTGCTCTATCGATACGGCCCGTTGCTCCTCGGCATGCGCCAGAACCGACTGCGCCTGCTGCAAGCCGGAAGCATCACTCGCCGGCATGATCGCGAGATCGGCCAACATGACGATCTCCTGACATGTGGCCCGCCCCCGATTCTCGTGCACGGACAGCTTCATCAGCGCCTTGTCCTCGACCACGAACAGCGTCGCAGCGAGCTCATCGTCCACGCTGCTCACCGTGACCTCGAAGCGTTCGATCACCCGGCCTTGCGCATCGACCAGCCAGTAGTCGGCAGGCGGTTCGTTCCATACATGACGCGATGCTGACAGCAAGGACGCCACTACAGCGGCCGAACTGGGACCGCGCTCCATCAACAGACCTCGGCTGCATCGCCACAGGCGCATTAGGGGTAATCGTGCCTCACCGTCGTCAAATGAAGCAACATACCACGGACCGGCGCGCAACGTGCCGGTTGACGTCTCGCCCCTCGACAGGAACTGGAGTTCGCAGGAGAGTCCCCGGCATGCCCGATAACGGCGAGCCATCTTGATCTGGAGCATGCGCGATGTCGGAAACTGTCGCTGATCAATTCGCCGCCACCCTCGCGGCCGCCGGCGTGAAGCGGATCTATGGCGTCGTCGGCGACAGCCTGAATGGCCTCACCGACTCGCTGCGCCGGCAAGGCAAGATCGAGTGGGTGCATGTGCGGCACGAAGAGGTTGCCGCCTTTGCCGCCGGCGCCGAGGCCCACCTGACCGGCGCGCTCGCGGTCTGCGCGGGCAGTTGCGGTCCGGGCAACCTGCACCTGATCAACGGCCTCTTCGACTGCCATCGCTCGCGCGTGCCGGTGCTGGCCATCGCCGCGCACATTCCCTCGGCCGAGATCGGCTCAGGCTACTTCCAGGAAACCCATCCGCAGGACCTGTTCCGCGAGTGCAGCCACTACAGCGAACTGGTCGGCAGCCCCGTGCAGATGCCGCGTGTGCTGGAAGTCGCCATCCGTGAGGCGATCGGCCGACAGGGCGTGTCCGTGGTCGTGCTGCCCGGCGACGTCGCACTTCAGAGCGCACAGGACGCACCGCCACCGAAACCTGCCGGCCTGCTACCCCGGCGGCCCGTCGTTGTTCCCCCGCGCGATGACCTCGAAAAACTCGCCGCCTTGCTCGACAGCGATGCGCGCGTGACCTTGTTGTGCGGCTCCGGGTGTCAGGGTGCCCACGAAGCTCTCCTGGCGCTGGGTGAGCGGCTGAAAGCACCGATGGTGCATGCCCTGAAGGGCAAGGAGCATGTCGAGGGGAACAATCCCTACGACGTCGGCATGACCGGACTGATCGGCTTTTCGTCCGGCTACTACGCCATGCTCGACTGCGACATCCTGCTGATGCTGGGCACGGACTTCCCGTATCGCCAGTTCTATCCCAAGGGCAAATCCGTGCGCACGGCACAGATCGACATCCGCCCCGGACAGATCGGCCGGCGCACGGCCGTCGATCTCGGCCTGGTCGGCGATGTGCGCGCCACGATCGAGACCCTGTTGCCGCTGCTGGCCGAGAAACGCGATCGCGCCCACCTGGACCGGGCGGTGGCCCACTATCACCGCACACGCCGTGACCTCGACCAGCTTGCCGTCGGCAAACCCGGCAAGCGCCCCATTCACCCGCAGCAGGTTGCCAAGGCCATCAGCGACCTCGCCGCCGACGATGCTGTCTTCACCTGCGATGTCGGCCTGCCCACGGTGTGGGCGGCACGCTACCTGGCGATGAACGGCAAGCGCCGGCTGATCGGATCGTTCTGGCACGGCTCGATGGCCAACGCGATGGCTCAGGCCATCGGGGCGCAAGCAGCATTTCCGGCACGCCAGGTCATCTCGCTGTCCGGTGACGGCGGCTTCACCATGCTGATGGGAGACCTGCTCAGCCTGCCGCAGCTTGGCCTGCCGGCGAAGATCGTCGTCTTCAACAATGGCGCGCTGGGCTTCATCGAGGTCGAGCAGAAATCAACCGGCTTCCTGCCCACGGGCACCGAACTCAAGAACCCGAACTTCGCGGCGATGGCCGAAGCCGCCGGCATCCGCGGCATCCGACTCGAGGATCCCGCCGATGTCGAAAGCGGCATCGCGGCTGCGCTGAAGCACAACGGCCCTGTGCTGGTCGATGCGGTCGTGGCCCGCACCGAGCTGCCGATCCCACCCACCGTCACGGCCGAGATGGCAAAGGGCTTCACGCTCTACATGCTGAAAGCCGTGTTCAGCGGACGCGGCGACGAACTGGTCGATCTCGCCCGCACCAACTTGTGGCACTAGGGCACACCGTCATCCCGAGCGCAGCGAGGGATCTCCTCAAAAGGGCGCACCGTGCGTCAACCGCGAGAGATCCCTCATTACGCTCGGGATGACAAGCGACCCCACGTCAGCGTGCCTGATCGGCGATCTCGCGTTCTGCCTCTGCCAAGGCCTTTGGCTCGACCAGCAGGCCCTGTCGCTCATAGCGGCGACGGGAGCGGCTGAAGCGCACCACCACGGCGTAGCGGGCACTCTTTGTCTTGGTGCGGCGCGTGAGCAGAGCGTCGCCGCTGGCCAGGAACGCCAGATCGTCGAGGCCGGCGCAGGGCAGACAGGACGGGCCCGGAGTCTCCATGATGAGGAGATCGCCCTTCTGCCGGCCGCAGCGATGGCACTTCCAATCCTTGTTCAGCGGTTGGATGACGACCAGCTCCGGCGCACGGCTCGTTTTCTCGACCAAGCGTTCCCGTTTCTTCTCGGACAGCGTCGGTGACATCCAGTGCGTACGGTACGCCTGCTCGACAGCGGGGCTTCCATCGGCACTGAAGCGTAGGACCTGCCGTTGCGGTGTGCGCGCGACGTACTCCGACTCGCTCGCGATCAGGCCCCTTGTCGACACCCATGCCCGCAACAGCCGAAAGGCCTCATCGATGCGCTGCGGGTTGATCTGCATGACACTTTCGAGGTCGTCGGCACGCCCATGCCGCCAGTCATCGATCAAGCTGCCAGGGAGCCATCCGATGCCATGGAACACGTCGATGACGCTGATGTAGCTCTGCGCCGACAACGCAGCCTCGGCGGCGTCGGCGACGCGCTCGGCAAGCGGCCTCTGATTCTTCCGGCTCATTGTTCAGCTACATGACCGGCCGAATCGTCATCACATCGTGGCGCCGATCTTCCACGGTTCGAACTCGTCGTCGCCGATGCCCAGGGCCTCGCTCTTGGTCTTCTCGCCCGATGCCACGCGCAGGATGAGGTCGAAGATGCGCTGGCCGGCCTGCTGGATGCTCTCCTCGCCGTCGACGACGGTGCCGCAGTTGATGTCCATGTCGTCGGTCATGCGCCGCCAGAGCTCACTGTTGGTGGCGAGCTTGATCGAGGGCGTCGGCTTGCAGCCGAAGACGCTGCCGCGGCCCGTGGTGAAGCAGAGGACGTTGGCGCCGCCGGCGACCTGGCCGGTGGCCGCCACCGGATCGTAGCCGGGCGTATCCATGTAGACGAAGCCGCGGGCGGTGATGGGCTCGGCGTACTTGTAGACCTCGACCAGGTTGGTGGTGCCGCCCTTGGCCACGGCGCCCAGCGACTTCTCGAGGATGGTGGTGAGGCCGCCCGCCTTGTTGCCGGGCGACGGATTGTTGTTCATCTCGCCGCCGGTCTTGGCGCAGTGGTCCTCCCACCAGCGGATGCGCTCGACGATCTTCTCGCCGACCGCGCGGTTCACGGCACGGCGCGTCAGCAGATGCTCGGCACCGTAGATCTCGGGTGTCTCGCTGAGCACCGCGGCGCCGCCATGGCGTACCAGCAGGTCGACCGCGGCGCCCAGCGCCGGATTGGCCGAGATGCCGGAGTAGCCGTCCGACCCGCCGCATTGCAGCGCCAGGGTCAGGTGGCTGGCCGGCACGGCCTGGCGCGTGACCGCGTTGGCTTCCGGCAGCATCTCCTTGATGAACCCGACGGCGCGCATCACCGTCCTCGCGACACCACCCTCGTCCTGGATGGTCATCGGGATCAACTTCGGGCCGGTGTTCAGCTTTTCGGCGTTCATCAAGCCCGCCACCTGGTTGGCCTCGCAGCCCAGGCCCAGCACCATGACGGCCGCCATGTTCGGATGACGCGCGTAGCCGGCGAGCGTGCGGCGCAGCACGTCCATCTCCAATCCGGCCGAGGCCATGCCGCAGCCGGTGCCGTGCGTCAGCGGCACGACGCCGTCGATGTTGGGAAACTGCTCCAGCAGCGGCGCCACCTTGTTGGCGATCATGCGGCTGGTGGCGGCCGAGCAATTCACCGTGGTGACGATGCCGATGTAGTTGCGGGTGGCGACGCGGCCATCGTCGCGCACGATGCCCTGGAACATCGCGCGGTCGGCCTCGGGCACATAGTCGGTGGGCCGGGCGTCGGCGCAGAAGGCGTAGTCGCGTTCGAAGTCGCCCATGACGCAGTTGTGCGTGTGGATGTGCGTACCGGGCGGCAGATCCTCGGTCGCGAATCCGATGATCTGATTGTATTTGCGGATCGCGGCGCCCTTTTTCACCAGGGCGGTCAGGATCTTGTGGCCCGGCGGCACGCGCTGGGCCGCCGCGACGCCCGGCTCGACATCGGTGCCGGGCAGGATATCCATACGGGCCACGACGACGTTGTCGGCGGGATGCAGGCGGATGGCGAGCGGGGCGGTCATGGTGGGACCCTCCGGGTGATCGTCCTTTTCAGTACATTAGCCCGGGTGGGCCGAACCCGGCCAGCACGGCACGCGGCCATGCTGGCAATCGCATTGGCATACAAGTCGTGTCACTTGACTGAATAAATAAGTGGTTGCTCACTTTACAGAGACTCATTATATGGGCCTCAGTCAGAAGGTGGCGCCCCCAGTGGCGACATCCGGCGACGACCGAGCGAACGAGGCGAGCATGTTGGTCTGGGGCAGAGGTGGCAATTCCGTCGAGGCCGTTCGGGATGGTGGAGTCGGGCCCTGTCCCGTCTGCCAGGGAAATCAACCGTTCCGCATCCTGCTGAACTACCGCTATGCGCATCTCTGGTATCTGTTCAGCTGGATCACGTCGCGGCAGTACGTCTGCCAATGCACGCGCTGCAACAACGGCTACACCGTCGAACCGCGCGCCATCGCCGACAAGCTCGGTAAGACCGATCCCATTCCTTTCATGCGCCGCCGCGGCTGGATGGTCGGCCTGGCGCTGATCGTTGCCCTGGGCGGTGCAATCGCCCTCTTTGCGCAACAGCATGACCAGGACGTGGCGAAATATGTCGACTCGGCGCGGGTCGGCGATATCTACCGCGCCGACCTGTCGAAGATTTCCAAGGGCTTCACGCAGTCGCCTGCCTATGGACTGATGCGGCTCGAAGCCGTCGACGGCGAGCAGCTCGTATTCCGCATCGCCGACAAGGCCTACACCAAGCGCACCGGCGTCGGTAAGGATGTCACCAACCGGGCCTACCGCAATGCCCAGTACTTCAGCTCGGAGGTCGTGCGACTGCCGCGCCAGCAGGTCCATCGCCTGCACGAGCAATCGGTGATCTACGACATCGACCGCCAGACCGCGACGCCCTGACGGATCCGGCTTCCCGGGACAGGACGCGCGAACGCGTGCATGCTCGTCCCCGACGAACTGGCGCCTGGCGGCTCAGCCGGACCGCCATGGCGACAGGGAGCCGTTTCCCATGCGCGGCACCATTCATCATCTCGATCTCACGGTGAAAGACCCCTGGGCGTCGCGCGCCTTCTACGACGCGGTGCTGGGCTTCATGGGCTATCGCTGCACCAAGGAAGATGACCGCGGCTTCGACTGGGATCTCCAGACACCGGGCGCCGGATTTTGCTCGATCGGCATCATGAAGGCGAACGAGGCCGGACGCGCCCGCGCCCACGATCGCTACGCGCCCGGCCTTCATCACGTCGCCTGGCAGGCGGCCAGCCGCGCCGACGTCGACCAGCTCCATGAACGCCTGGTGGCGATCGGTGCCACCATCCTCGACCCGCCGGCCGAGTACCCGCAGTACAGCCCGGGCTACTACGCCGTCTTTTTCGCCGACCCCGATGGATTGAAGCTCGAGTACGTCCACACGCCGTGACGTCGGTAGCGACATCGCTGGACGTCCACACCGGGCAGGCGCACACTCAGCAGGTCCCGATTTTTCCGACGTGACCTGAGCGACCCTGATGTCGCCAGCGACGGAGGGACCGATGATCAAGATCACGCACTGGCGGGGCTGGGCCGGACGCCTTGAAGAGGAAGCGCTGGCCATCTGGCTGGCGGCACAGGATCCGCGCATGCCCTGGGGCGCGCAGCTGCTGGCGCTGCTGGCGACGGCCTATGCCTTCAGTCCGATCGATCTGATCCCCGACGCTGTTCCTGTTTTGGGACTGCTCGACGATCTTGTGCTGGTCCCGCTGGGCCTGTGGCTGGCGCTAAGGCTGACGCCACCGGCAGTGCTGGCCGACGCCCGTGTCGAAGCCAATCAACGCCTCGATGAGGGCCTGCCGGTATCACGTACTGCCGCCATCGTGATCGTCGTGCTGTGGATCCTGATCGTTGCCGGCCTCGTCTGGTGGGTATGGACGGCGTGGATTCGCTGACCGCGCCGTCCCGTTCGACCGGATGGGGCCAACGCAGGTACGTGTACCCGGACAATTTCTGACTCGAATGGGTCAGCAAAGTTGCTAGTTTCCGCCCTTCGGTACAGCCCGCAGGGGCGGAGGGACAAGAATGGATACGCTGACGTTCTGGGAGGGCGCGTGGCACGAGGGCAACCCGGCGCTGATGGGCCCCCGTGATCACGGCTTCTGGCTGGGCTCGATCATCTTCGACGGCGGTCGGGCCTACGAAGGCTGCGGCCCCGACCTCGACCAGCACGCAGCGCGCGCCGTGCGATCGGCACGGACCTTGGGCCTCAACCCGACCAAGACGGCCGAGGAGATCCTGGAACTCTCGCAAGACGCCGTGCGCAAGTTCGGCAACAAGGCCGAGCTCTACGTCCGGCCGATGTTCTGGGCCACCAAAGGCGGCCCGGGCCCGATTTCGGTCGATCCGGACAGCACGAAGTTCTGCCTGTGCGTCTACGTCTCGCCGCTGCCCAACGGCCCGGGCCAGGCTTTCGGCCTGTGCCGCTCCATCCGCCGGCCGACACCGGAAAGCGCGCCGACCGACGCCAAGGCGTCATGCCTCTATCCCAACTCATCGCGCGGCGTGGCGGAAATGCTGGCGCGCGGCTTCCAGAACGGCGTCGTGCTCGACGCGCTGGGCAACGTAGCCGAGACCTGCAGCTCCAACATCTTCCTGGTGAAGGACGGTGTCGCCATCACGCCGGTCCCCAACGGCACGTTCCTCGCCGGCATCACCCGCAATCGCACCATCAAGTTGCTGCGCGACGCAGGCGTTCAGGTCGAGGAACGCACCGTGAAGCCGGGCGAGCTCGATAAGGCCGACGAGATGTTCACCACCGGCAACGCGGGCAAGGTGCAGACCGTGATCCGCTACGAAAGCCGCGACCTGCAGCCCGGCCCGGTGTACCGCAAAGCGGCACAGCTCTATCGCGACTACGCCCATACCCAGCGGGTTTGCTGAAGCGCAGACCAACCGCCTTCGGGCGGTTGATGCTGCAGTCGAGGGCCAGGCATTACGCCTGGCCTTTTTCATTGGAGGCCGGTCTTGAACAATAATGATTATTAAATCCATTCTAAAATAATGGTTGAATGGACAGTAACCGCCCTTTAGTCACCCGGCCAGGAACGCAGCCGTAACTGACGGCAGTGCAAGCGTTGGGGGCGTGGTGATGTGGGGTCGGCGGGGCGCGGTGGTTTCCCGGGCAGCACGAAGCATGGCGTTGATGGGCAGCGTGGCGCCGGCTGCGTTTCTCGCCCAAGTCTCGGCACCATCGGCGCAGACGGCCGGTCCGGTGGTCACACTGGATCCGATCGAGGTACAGGCGCCGACCTTTGGCACGTCGGGCATCGTGGCGACCCACTCGACGGCGGGCACGAAATCAAACACGCCACTGCGCGAGGTGCCGGCGGCCATCAGCGTCGTGACCCGCGAGGAACTCGACAGGCGCGGCGTGCAGGACTTCAATGCCGCCGTCGGTTACACACCGGGCATCCGGGCCATCGACTACCCTGGCGGTCAGGGCGCGGCCGACATCTATATCCGCGGCTACCGCGCCATCAATTTCCTCGGCATCTACCAGGACGGCCTGCGCGGCGGTTTCAACAACTACGATTCCAACATCGAAACCTACGGACTGGAGCGCATCGACGTCATCAAGGGTTCGGTCTCCGCGCTCTACGGTCAGGGCACGCCGGGCGGCATCGTGAACCTGCTGACCAAGCGGCCACTGTTCGAGCGCCTGAACGAGGTGCAGGTCCAAGGCGGCAGCTTCAACCGCGTACAGGGCGCCTTCGACCTCAGCGGTCCCGTCAACGACCAGTTCGCGTACCGCCTGACCGGCCTTGCCCGCGATGCGGACACCCAGGTCGCCCACACACCGGATCGCCGTCTCTACATCGCGCCGGCGTTCACCTGGAAGCCCAATGCCGACACATCGTTCACGGTGCTGGCCAACCACCTCTGGCTGCGACGCGGCGGTTCCGAACAAAGCCTGCCGATTTCGGGCACATTGCGGTCAAATCCCAACGGCCGTCTGTCGCGCAATCTTTTCCTGGGCGAGCCGGACTTCAACAAGGAAGCGATCAAGAGCACTTCAGTCGGCTACATCCTGGACCATGCCTTCAGCGAATCGTGGCGCCTGCACTCGATCACGCGCTACAGCACGACGAATACCGAGTACCAGGCCATGGGCGCCGGCAACGGCGGCACCCTGACCAACGATCGCTTCTACAAACGACTACCCTATGCGCGGCGACAGGACTCGGAAGGAATCCTCACCGACAACCACATCGAAGGCAAGGTCACGACCGGGCCTTTGCAGCACACGCTCATTGGCGGCGTCGACTTCGCGACCTACGTGCGACACGATCGGCGATGGATCGGTGCCACGGCCGACCTCGATCTCTACAACCCGATCTACGGCGCGCCGATCATCCTGCCGGCGGCACCCAACGTCCGCGTCACCCAGAACATCCAGCAACTCGGCGTCTATGTGCAGGATCAGATCAAGTTCGGTGGTCTGATCGTGACCTTGGGTGCCCGCCAAGACTGGGTCACCAGCCGGACGAAGAACGGCATCACCAACAGTGCCGTGCATCGCGAGGACAAGGCGTTCTCCTATCGCGTCGGCGTGGGCTACGTGTTCGAATCCGGTATCGTGCCCTACGCGAGTTACTCCACGTCCTTCAACCCGCAGCCCTTCAACCGTTCCGACGGCAAGCCGTTCGAGCCCGGCAAGGCGCGGCAGTTCGAAGCCGGCGTGAAGTACCAACCGCCCGGCATCAACGGCTACGTCACAGCCTCGGCCTTCACCATCACGCAGACCAACGTGGCGACCGCCGACCCCAGCAATCCCGGTTTCTTCACGCAGACCGGCGAAACGCGCTCGCGCGGCTTCGAACTCGAGGGCAAGGCGACATTGACGGACGGGTTGAGCGTGATCGGATCCTACGCCTACCTCGACGCCGAGGTCACGAAGGACACAACGCTCAAGGGCAAGCGCTTGGAGAAGGTGCCGCGGCACAGCGCCTCGCTGTGGCTCGACTATGCATTCCAGAGCGGAGACTTCAGGGGGCTGCGCCTGGGGGCCGGTGCGCGCTATGTCGGCCCGACCACGAACGCCACCAATGTCGACAAGATTCCGGGATACGTTCTGATCGACGCGTCGGTCAGCTACGAGGTCGGCAACCTCATTCCCTCGCTGGACGGCCTCAAGCTTTCGGTCAGCGCCGCGAACCTGTTCGACAAGCGCTACTACACGACGAGCTTCTATCAGGGCTCCGTGCTGGAGGGTAACCGGCGGACCGTATACGCAACCCTCAGCCATCGGTTCTGATGCAATGGGATGACATTTACCGATTGTCATCGAGCCAGATCTTCAGCCGGTCGAGCTGGGCGAACAGCTGCTCCAGCTCGACCGCCGACCAGCCACCGAAGGCCGGCGTGAGATGGCGTGCAAAGATCGTGACGGCCTCGTTGTGGCGGGCGAGGCCGGCCGGTGTCAGGAACAGCATCTTTGAGCGGCCGTCCTCAGGATGCACCTGTTCGCGCAGCCATCGCTTGGCCAGCAACTTCTGAATCGTCTTGGTGATGCCGGGCTGCGGCTGCTGCAGGGCGCGGGCAACGCTGGTCACCGTCTTGCCCTCGGCCGGACGATGGCTGAAGTGGTTCAGCATGATGAACTGCGGCAGCGGCACGCCCAGCGGTTTCAGCAGACGGTTGGCCTGCGTGCCGACCAGCTGATCGATGATGCCGATCCAGTTGATGATCCGGAATGGCAACGGCGTCGGATTGGCCGGCGCCGGCGTGGTCGCCTCGGCACTGGTGGCCGTCCTCGACATATGGCGCGCTGCCGCCATGCTCAACTCATCACGATACTGTCGGGCAACCGGCGTGGTGCCGGCCCGGGGATGTCAGCATAGCCGAGGCGGAAGAACATCTGCACCGTCAGACCTTCAGCCGTGATCGTTGTTTTGTGGATGGCGCGGTAGAGATCTGCCATCTCGGGGTACTCCTGCAGCGCCTGGCTGTGCGGCTGCATGGCCACGCCCAATTCGGTCGCTTTGAGGTTCAGGCGGGCATAGGCGCGGCCGGCAACCACCTGGGCCGATCGCCTATTGCTGGGCGCTGTGATCCAGCCAAACGACATCGCATTGGCATAGGGTGCCAGGATGAAGTCGCGCCCGCTCTGCCAGGCGGTTGTGCCCGGGGTCATGGCTTTTTCGTGGGTGACAAGCCCGAGCTGGCGCGCGAACCACACGCCGGGACCGTTCAACACCAGGCCGTCGCGGTTTGCCGCGATCTGCGCGGCACCGATACGCAACCGGTCGATGCTCTCCTTGTGGGTGCGCGGCGTGTGCATTTCGACGTCGCTGGCCTTCGTCGCGATGTCACGCAGATCGCCAGCACGTCCGTCGCTGACCGCGAAACCCAGGGGCAGCGCACTCGCCGCATTGTGTACCGCGATCAGTGCCTGCCTGTGCGCCTCCGTCAGGGGGCGGGCCTCGTACGGCGTCTTTGTCGAACGCCGGCGCGGAACCTGCGCGAACAGCGGATCGACCTTGATCGCCGGGTCCTTCACCAGCCTGACGCGCGCGACCGGCCGCCCATCGATGCGGTCCATCGCGAATTCGCCCTCAGGAAACAAGGCCATGTCGGCCCGATAGCCCTCGGCTGCCAACGCCAGGCTCAACAGCTCGAGAAAAGCGCCCTGCCCCACCACGATCTGGCGACCAAAGGGATCGGTTTCGGGCAGCAGCCGGTCACGATCGACGTAGAGGACGATCTCGTCGGGCCGTTTCAGGTCGACCAGCCAGGACTGCATGTTGTGCGGGTTGGGCGCCAGTATCGCCCAGGCAATTGCGCGCCGCCGCGGGTCGCGTTCCTCGGCCTTGGGCCCGCTCCATCCCTCGATTGCTGAGGCCGGCATGGCATCTAGCCGTGGCACCGCCAGAGCCGCACCTGCCGCCACGATCGCACCACCACCTAGAACGCAGATGAAATTGCGCCTGGCCATGGCCATTCCTGCCTCCTATCCAGTCCATGGAATGGATATATATTCCATGGCATATAATAGTGCAACAAAAAACATTCTGAGGAATATTATCGTTGGAAAATGGCAGCTGCGGTGCCGTCGGGCGTCACACCTCTCCCACGGCGATCGCTCGTCGACCGCACCGAGGAGCCGCTGGTTGCGCGCGTTCAGTCAGCAAGCTGAAACACTTCACTATGGACTGGCTTCCGGTTGTGGCGGCGTACGTCGCGCAGCACATTGCGACGCACCAGCGGCTTGAGCGATCACATGTTCCTTTATGCTGTTACGATCTTTCTCAGCGCCTTCCTGCTGTTCCTGGTCCAGCCGATCATCGCCAAGCAAATTCTGCCCTGGTTCGGAGGGGCGGCGTCGGTATGGATCGTCTGCCTGGTCTTCTTCCAGTCCATCCTGCTGCTGGGGTACGCCTACGCCGACTTCATCGCACGCCGGCTGACACCGCGCGTACAGGCCTTCGTCCACGGTGCGTTGCTGATTGTCAGTCTGCTCGTTTTGCCGATCACGCCGGATCCATCGTGGAAACCGCTGGGTGACGAGAATCCATCATGGCGCATCGTTGCCTTGCTGACGGTAACCATCGGTCTGCCCTACTTCTTGTTGTCGTCGACCAGCCCGCTGGTCCAGGCTTGGTTTGCGCGGACGCGGCCGGGGGCGAGCCCATATCGCCTTTTCGCGTTGTCCAACTTGGCATCATTGCTGGCACTGTTCGGCTATCCGATCGTGGTCGAACCGCTGGTCGCCACCCGCACGCAATCGGGAATCTGGTCGGTTGCATTTGCCGTCTACGTGCTGGCTTGCGCCATATGCGCCTGGCAAGCGCATCGGTCGACGCCCCTCGCGACGGCGGGTGCCGTCCGCTCGGACGACGGTCCGGCACCAAAACTTGCCGACTACGCGCTATGGGCGACGCTGGCCGCCATCGGTTCGGTCCTGCTCCTCGCCATTACCAACCATCTCACGCAAAACATCGCATCCGTCCCGCTGCTCTGGGTCGTGCCGCTGGGCTTGTATCTGATCACCTTCATCCTCTCGTTTGACGCCGCCGGCTGGTATCAACCCCGTTGGTACGCCTTCGCGTTGTCTTTGCTGTTGGTCGTCGCCGTCTATTCTCTGGTCTCGCCCGACATGCGCATGAATTTGTGGGTACAGGTGGGGCTGTTCCTGGCGATTTTGTTCGTCGCCTGCATGCTGTGCCATACCGAGCTTGCCCACTTGAAACCGGCGCCGGGCCATCTCACCGGCTTCTACCTGACCCTGTCCCTGGGTGGTGCCGCGGGTGCCGTCCTGGTCGGCCTGGTGGCGCCAGTCACGCTACCGGATTATCTCGAGCTCGAGATCGGACTGGTCACATTGACGGCGCTGCTGTGGCTGCGCATGCGCGAGTGGCGGATTCGGGTGGCACTGACGGTGACCCTCGTCACCTTGTCGATTCTGGGCTTTAGACACGCATTCAACGTCTTCGATTCAAAGGCATCGTTCGCTCGTAATTTTTACGGGGTCGTCCATGTTGCCACCCTGGGCGCGCCCAACAGCCCGGACCGGGCCCGCGCTCTGGTCCACGGTGTCATCGATCATGGCCGGCAGTTTCTAGCGCCGGAGCGGCGGCGCGAGCCAGTCAGCTACTTCCGCCCAAGCGGCGGCATTGGCCGCGCCATCTCGATGCTGCCGGAGCGCCCACGGCGCATGGGTGTCGTGGGCCTGGGCCCCGGGGCGCTTGCTGCCTATGGCCGACCCGGCGATGTGATCCGCTTCTACGAGATCAATACGCTGGTCCTCGATCTGGCGCGCAGCCACTTCACATTCATGTCCGACAGTCCGTCGCAGATCGAGACCGTCCTGGGTGACGGACGCCTGGCCCTCGAACGCGAGGCGCCGCAGGCCTATGATCTGCTGGTGGCCGACGCCTTCTCCGGCAACGCCATTCCTGTCCACCTCATCACGTCCGAAGCGTTGGCGCTCTATCGCCGGCACATCGCGCCCGGCGGCATCATTGCGTTCAATGTCTCCAATCGGTACGTCGATATGGCGCCGATGGTACGCAAGATCGCCCAGGCGCAGGGTATGCATGCCGTGTTGTGCCGTGACAGCGACGGCAGGGTTGCGATCAGCTCGTGGGTGCTGGTCAGCAACGATCCCAACCTCGCGGATCATCCGGCACTGCGGGGAATCGTACAGCCGATTGCCGACACCAGCGCTGGCCTGTGGACCGACGATTTCAACAATCTCCTGCAGGTGTTGAAGTAACGCACCTCCCATTCAAGCTCGCGTTCCCCCACGACTAGCCAGATGTCGGCCTGGATAAGCGCCAGCGGCTGCCGCGACGGTGGCGGTTCAGGCACCGCGCTGGAGCGCTACTTCCTGGTTGTCGGATTATCCTTCGGCGTGCCGCCCGTGCCCGGCGCGGATACCTCCGGCAAGGCGCGATCAAGCAGACGCTCTGCCAGCCGCGTCGGCATGGCGGGATCGGTGGCTGCGGGTTTCCGTCCCTGGCTCCAAGCGAGCGCGGTGTAGGCCTCGTCGATCCCAAGGCCGGGGTAGCGGCTTTTGGCCAGCATTTCGGCATGCATCGAACGGCCATCGCTGAGCGTGCCCTTGGCAAGCAGGCGATAGGTCTCCGTCGACTGGTCCGAGGGCCAGCGCTGCGGCCTGGCGATCGCCTGCGCGACATGGTCGAAGAACGCTATTGCAGCCTCACGGTGCTCGCTGGCGAATACGTCTGACCAGGTCGCAGGCTTTTCCGCCGACAACAGGCGACCACCGATCGTCGCAACGTCCCGCGCTGCCGCCGCCTCGTCGAGTTGTTTCATCGTTACACGCATCGCCAAGGTCAGCGCCTTGAGGTGCAGCACACCGTCAACCGCGGCGCGCTGACTGACCAGGTCCTTCCGCGGCTCCGAGGGTCTGGGCGGCGTCTGCCCGATCGCAGGCAACGCGATGAGCACAGCAAGCGCCATGCTGGCGATCAGTCGTCGCGATAGCGTGAGAGTCATGCCGGTTGCCCCGTGGACTTCCAGGAGCCGCCGCATTTGAGCGTTCCGGCGCTACCGTTCCAGGTGCCTGTGCCCGACGGTCCGGCGGCGCCGGGAACGACATTGCCCACCCATCTGACCGAAAAATCGGATTCCCTGCCGCTGCCTGCCGCCAGTTTACCGTCGGAACCCAGAGTGCCGGACAGCGTTCCCGAGTCGCCGCTGCCGCTGCGGATGTATCTACCATTCACCACGCCGCCTTGAGCAACGCGGACGGTGAAGGTCCCACCGACAGCAATACTCCCACAGGCACCGCCCCAGGTGCCGGCAAGCGAGAACGATTGTGCCAACGGCCCCACCGGTTTGGCCGGGCTGGCGACGATCGGCGGGCCCAGCTCAGCGCGGCGCTTCTCGATGCAAAGCTCAACGGTGCGGGTCAGCACCCGGGCCAAACCGAGTTGGCCACGCCTGGCGCGGACGACGCCGGCCTGCTTGCGGGTGTTCTCCTCGACCTCCATCAACCCGGTGCGCTCACTTGCCAGATCCTTCTGGACATTGGCCAAGCGCGTGCGCAGCACATCGGTGATCGTTTTCGGCTGCCCGTTATCGTGCGCCCGCTCGATCTCCTCCTCAGCCTTGACCTTCTGCACTTGGAGATTGCGGTATTTGTCGCGCGCCCGCTGGAGGCCAGCCGTCAGGATGTTCAGGTCATTCTCCTCCTGGCGCAGGCGATCCTCCTGGTTGGTTCGGGCTTTCTTCATACGGTAGGCGATGTCGTCGAGCACCGCCGCATCACGCGCAGCCGCTGCCTCTGCGCAAACCTGATGCATCACGTCGCCCGTTCTCCAAGCCTCCTCCAGCTCCTCGGTTTCGGTTCGGCCCTGTGTCTGAGCGAGCGCGAGACCGATGGGCATCAGGCATGTCGTGACCACAAGCGCCGCCGCGACCCATCGATGCCCGTGGGCAAGATTGACCAAGCGCATGCCGTCTCCTCCCCCGAGTCGACATTCTTGTTCTGCAGTTGCGGCATAATATCGCAGTTCCATGCAATTATCTACGCAGCCGACAGACTTGGCGCATCCGCGCGGCGGTCATCAACCATATCGCCAACGCGATGCAGGCAACGCCGCCCAGGACAAGGAACGCGGCGTCGTAGTTGACGTGCTCGGCGACGAAGCCGCCCACGGTGGTGCTCAATGCGGCCCCGACACCCTGTACCGCCAGGACGACACCCAGTCCGGCGTTGACGTGCGGCGTGCCGGCGAGAATGCGCGCCACCAGACCGGGCGTGGCAACACCCAGCAGGCCGGCGCCCACACCGTCCAGCACCTGGACCGGTAGAAGAATCCAGTCCGCCGTGATCCCACCGGCAATTGCGCCACGCAAGGGCAAGGCTAACAGAGCCAGCAACACGACCAACCAGTAACCACGCGTCTGCGCCAGCCGGGCGGCGAGCAACGCCATTGGAATCATCGTGACCTGTGCCACGACGACCGTACCCGCGGTGAAGGCGCTGGCATCGCCGGCGCCGATCGCGACCGCGCGCTGTCCCAGGAGCGGCAACATGGCCGCGTTGCCGAGATGGAACAGCGCCAGCGTCGCGGCAAGAATCAGCAGCGGCACAGATTTGATGATGATGCCGAACCCAGAAGACCGCACGGGTTCATCACCGCCGAGGCCACGGGCCGCGTCGTGATCGATGTGAGCCGGATCGATCATGAGGGCCGCCACAATCGAACCGATCGCCATCGCGCACATCAGGACGAAGACAGCAACCAGGCCCAGTGTGTAGCCGGCAATGCCGCCCAGGATGGCGGCGATGGCGTTGCCGGCATGGTTGAAGGCCTCGTTGCGCCCAAGCTGATGGGCAAAACCCGATGATCGGACCAGCCCCAACGTCGTCCCGGCAATCGCCGGAGCGATCACGGCGCCGGCGATACCGCTGGCGATCTGTGCCACAGCCGTCACCAGGAACGCGGGCCAGAACAAGACGACGAGCGTCGCCGCCGTCATCATGAGAGCCGACGCCACCAGCAATCCGCGTTTGGCGGTCGTGCTGTCGACGAACGCGCCGGCCAACGGCGTTGCGATCATGCCGGCAAGGCCACCGATGGTCATCACCACACCGATGGTGCCCGCCGACCAGCCGTGTTCCTGCAGGAAGACGCCGAGAAACGGACCAAGGCCGTCGCGGACGTCAGCCATGAAAAAATTGAGCGCATTGAGCGCCGGAACCGAGTTGC
>Ga0187894_10000980_pt1 | contig 37869 bp, 35 predicted proteins | sample GBC1701081metaG_FD_136650 | JGI IMG/M metagenome (GOLD analysis project Ga0187894, IMG submission 136650) | White microbial mat communities from a lava cave in the Kipuka Kanohina Cave System on the Island of Hawaii, USA - GBC170108-1 metaG ... | reverse complement strand
CGGCGATGCGCAGCGCGACGCCGGGCAGGGGGAAGCCCACGGTGCCCGCCACCCGGTCCCCGTCATAGGGGTTCGAGGTGTTCATGTTGGTCTCGGTCATGCCATAGCGTTCGAGAATGGCGTGACCGGTGCGGGCGCGCCAGTCGCGGTGCGTTTCGGCCAGCAGCGGCGCCGAGCCGGAGACGAACAGCCGCATGTGCTTCGTTGCCTCCGGCGTAAGCCCCGGATGCTGTAGCAGGCGTGTATAGAAGGTCGGCACGCCCATCATCGCCGTGGCGCGCGGCAGCAGCCGCATCACCAGATCGGCGTCGAACTTGGGCAGGAACAGCATCGAACCACCGGCCGTCAGCAACGTGTTGGTGGCCGTGAACAGGCCATGCGTGTGGTAGATCGGCAGCGCGTGCAGCAGCACGTCATTGGCCGTGAAGCGCCAGTAGTCGACCAGGGTGCGCGCGTTCGAGGCCAGGTTGTCATGCGTCAGCATGGCGCCCTTGGAGCGCCCGGTCGTGCCCGATGTGTAGAGAATCGCGGCCAGATCGTCCGCGGCACGGCTAACGTCGCCGAACTGCGGCGATTGCGCAGCGGCCTTGACGGCAAGGCTGCCTTCGCCGGCGGGATCGAGTGTCTCCACGGCCTTGACGCCAGTCTTCGCCGCGATGCCGGCGATTCCCTCGCGCTTGGCCGGGTCGCAGACCACGACGGTCGGCTCGGCGTCGCCGATGAAGTATTCCAGCTCGGTGATGGTGTAGGCGGTGTTCAGCGGCAGGAAGACCGCGCCCGCCCGCGCGCAGGCGAGGTACAGGAGGATCGCCGGCACGCTCTTTTCCACCTGTACGGCGACCCGGTCGCCGGGCGCGACGCCCAGCGCCACCAATGCATTGGCATAACGGCCGGTGCCATCGATCAGGTCGGCGTAGCTGAGCGTGCGCCCGTCCGATGCCTCGATGAACACCTTGCCGGGGGCCGGGATGCGCGATCGGATGAGTGAGAACAGGTGGTTCGTCATGCCGCTCTCTTAGCCCGTCCCGAAAGGTGAGGCAAAGAGAACCCTTCTTCCCGGGTAGGCGAGGAGAAGGTGAAAATCACGCGGCCTGGGCGGCGGCGAGTTCAGCGTCCTTGGCGTAGACGCGTTGCAGGGCCGGGCGCTCGCGCAGGCGGGCGGCGTAGGCGAGGATCTCGGGCCGTTCCGGTACCGCCTTGACCGCCATGCCCCAGATCAGGCCGGAGCCGATCACGACGTCAGCCGCGGTGAACGGCTCGCCCAGGAGATGGGGGCCCTTGGCAATGGCTTTGACCACGAGATCGAGCGTGGTGTCGAACGTACCGTAGCCCAGTGCGCCGGGCACCCCCTCGGGCCGCTTGAGCATGCGATCGATGATGGCCGGCTCCAGGCAGCTGGGCCCAAAGAACAGCCACTTCAAATAGGGACCGCGCCGTGGATCGCCGATGGCGATGTTGAGCCCGGCCTGGGGATAGGCGTCGGCGAGGTGGCAGCAGATCGCCGCCGCCTCGGTGACCACGACGCCCTTGTGCGCGATCGCTGGAACCTTGCCCATCGGGTTGACGGCTAGGTAGGCCGGCTGCTTGTGCTCCTCCTTTTTCAGGTTCAACAGATGCAGGCGATAGGGCTGGCCCAGCTCTTCCAGCATCCATTGCACGATGATCGAGCGCGATTGCGGGGCATGGTAGAAAACGATGTCGGGTTCGGTTGCCATCGATCGGCTCCTTCTCCACGGGAGCTGAACCATAGCACGGCGCCGATGCGCGTACGCTACGGTGCGATGGCGGCTTGCCGCATGAAGCGGCCGGCGATTTCGACACCATCGCGCAAAGGAATGGTGTGCGGTTGATCGCCGGGCGCGATCTTGAGCGTGGCTATAACCGTCCCACTGCGGGCATGGATACGCGCACGCAGCGCCGCCACGTCATCGTTGGCGTGCAGCGTGATGACATCAGGCAAACCGCAGGCTGTTGCCACCGCGGCCAGGTCGACGCCGAATGACGTGGCCGTCGGCTGCATGCCGGTTTCCGCATACTGGCCGTTGTCGAGGACCACGATTGACAGGTTGGGCGGCCGGTGCTGCGCGATGGTGGCGAAGGCTCCGATTCCCATCAGCATCTCGCCGTCGCCGGTGACCACGACGACCGGCCTGTGGGGCTGCGCCATCGCCAGGCCCAGGCCGATCATGGCCGCGGAACCCATGGCGCCCCAATTGTAGAAATTCAGATCGTGATCGCCTGCGGCGTACACGTCATAGACGGGTGAGCCCAGCCCGGCGACGAGCAGCAGGTCGCCGCGTTCGGCAAGAAGGTCGGCCACCGCGCGCCGGCGTTCGATCGTCATGGTCTACTTGCTCCAGTCCTTGCGCCCGATCAGCCGCTGCGCCAGCAGGACCGCGACGGCACGTCGTGAGAAAAAGGCATGGTCGATGGCGCCGCGGACCGTGTCGCCGATCGCGTCGATCTCGTCGGCGCGATAGACGTCGAAGTCCATCAGCTCGAGAACAGCGCCCGTACGCTTGCCCATCGGGATCTGCCACGGATTGAACTCGGCGAACTCACCGCGCATGGTCACCAGCATCACGAACGGTGCGCGACAGTTCTCCAGCAGGCTGAACAGGTTGACGCAGTTGCCGACGCCGCTCGACTGCATGAGCATGACGCTGCGCCGGCCGCCCAGCCACAGGCCGGTCGCGAGCGCAACGCCTTCCTCTTCCGTGGTGAGCACCGTCGTTGTGATCGACGGGTCGGCCGCGCAGAGTTTGATCAACCCCTTATGTCCGGCATCGGGCACGAAAGGCACATGCGTGATACCGGCGGCCGTGAAGCAGGCGTGGATGTCCCGTTGCCAGGGCCTGATAGCGTGTCCGGCATCGGCCGATGGAATGACGGTGTGTTGGTTCATACAACGATCTCCTAATCGCTCTTGATGCCCAGCTCCGTCACCGTCCGGGTCCAGAACTGCGTTTGCTGGTCGACGAACGCGGCAATGGCATCGGGTGGGATGTCGGGAATCTGGGCACCCTGCTGCTGCCAGACCTGGCGTACCGTGGGCTCGTCGAGCGCCTGTCGGATCACGATGCGCATGCGCTCGACGATCGCCGGGTCGGTCGCGGCGAGCGCCCAGAGCGCATACCAGGTGGCGATGTCGAGCGCCGGACCACCGGCTTCCGCCAGGGTCGGGACGTCGGCGAACAGCGGCGCGCGGTGTTGCGTGGTCACGGCGATCGCCCGCAGGCGGCCACCGGCAATCTGTGGCGCCGATGTGCCCAGCCCGTCGAACATCATGTCGCAGAACCCGCCCATCAGATCCTTCAGTGCCGGTGCGGTGCCGCGATAGGGGATGTGCAGCAGATCCGTGGCGGTGCTGCGCTTGAACATTTCGGCGATGATGTGCTGCGACGTGCCGTTGCCGGACGAGCAATAGCTGAGCTTTCCCGGATCGGCCTTCGCCGCGTCGATGATCTGCTTCACGCTGGTGAATCGCGATGTGGCGGGCACGACCAGGATGTTGGGCACCGACGCCGTGATCGCGATCGGCACGAAATCCTTGTCGATGCGATAGCCACGGGTCGGGTAGAGCGCCTCCGACATCGGCTGGTGCACGCCGCCGGCCAGGATCGTCGTGCCGTCGGCAGCGGACTGCGCCGCGTTGAGCACGCCGATGGTGCCGCCGGCGCCGGAGCGGTTGTCGATCACCACGCGCTGCGGCAGGCGCTCGTTCAGCGCCGCGGCGATCGGGCGGGCGAAGGCGTCGACACCGCCGCCCGGGCCGTAGGGAACGACAATACGGACTAGCCGCGCCGGCCATACTTCGGCGTTGGTGGTCGACGAGATGGCCAGCATTCCCAGGCAAGTCACCAACACTGTTGCGATACGAGCCATGATCAATCGTTTCCCGTGACGGACCAGTCGCGCAGAATCTCGTCTCGATGCTGGTCGAGAAGCGGCGGAGGCCGTGGTGCCGGCGGCGGCTGATCGTCGAAGCGGAACGGCGTCGCAATGGACCGGATGTCGCCGGCTGTCGGATGCGCGGTATGGAAAATCATGCTGCGCGTCTGGAGCTGCGGCGCGGTGCAGACTTCCGCGACGGTTCGGATGGCGCCGCAGGGAACGCCGGCGGCACCCAGGATCGAGACCCATTCATCCCGCGGGCGACGACGCAGGATCGGCGTCAGCACAGCGACCAGTTCCGGGTGATGGTTGACGCGGGCCGACGGTCCGGCGAAGCGGGGATCCGACATGAGGTCTGGGCGGTCGATCGCGCCGCAGAACAGCGTCCAGAACTTGTCGTTCGCCACACCGACATTGAGCCAGCCGTCGGCGGCCTGGAAGGTCTCATAGGGGCTGATCGTCGGATGCGCATTGCCGCGCCGGGTCGGGCTGTCGCCGGTCGCGAAATAGATGCCGGCATTGAACATCAGCAACGAGGCGACCGCGTCGGCCATCGCGATATCGACGCGCTGGCCGGTACCTGTCTCGCGGCGTCCCACCAACGCCGCCGTGATCGCCTGGGCGGCGTAGAGCCCCGTCACCAGGTCGGCGATCGATGTGCCGACCTTGGTCGGCGGACCATCGGCATGGCCGGTGATGTCCATCAGGCCCGCTTCACCTTGCACGATCAGGTCGTAGCCCGGCCGCTGCGCATCCGGGCCGCTGCGACCGAAGCCGGAGATCGAGCAATAGACAAGCCCGGCGTTGCGTTGGCGCAGCGTGTCGAAGCCGAGGCCGAGACGGTCGGCCGTGCCGGGGCGGAAGTTCTCGACGAACACGTCGGCGGCCTGGGCCAACCGGTAGACCAGATCGCGCCCCTCGTTACTTCTGAGATCGGCGGCGATGCTGCGCTTGTTGCGGTTGACCGACAGGAAGTAGGCGCTCTCGCCATTCTGGAACGGTGGCCCATAGCTGCGGCTCTCATCGCCACGTGCCGGCTCCTCGACCTTCACGATGTTGGCCCCGAGATCGCCCAGCACCATTGTGCAGAACGGGCCTGATACGACCCGGCTGACATCGAGGACCTTGATCCCGGCCAGCGGCCGCGCACTAGACGATGGCATTTGCCAGGTCCGTCATCGACGGCACCAGGATGTCGGGCTGGTGTGGCGTGATGCCGAAGGGCCGGCTGCGGCGGTCGATGAAGGCGGTCCGCATGCCGGCCGCCTTGGCGCCGACGCAGTCGAAGGCATGGTTGGCGACGAACAGGATCTGGTCCACCGGCAGGCCCAGCCGCTCGGCCGCCTTGGTGTAGGTCGCGACATGCGGCTTGAAGGAATTCGCGATCGCGACGGAGATCACGTCGTCGAAGGCAATCCCGTGATGGCGCTTGGCCGTCTCCAGCATATCGGGATCGCCGTTGGAGAGGACGACGAGGCGGTAGCGGGTCTGCAGCCGGGCCAGCGCCGCCGGCACCTCGGGGAACGGCTTCAGCCGCTCGATCTGCGCCACCAGGTCATGGACCTCATCCATCGTGTAGGGAATGCCGGCGCGGTCCATCACGTGCGCCACGGCGCGATGTCCGATCTCGCGATAGGGCGTGTGCTCGCGATGCAGCAGCGCATCGATCATCGAGTTTTCGAAGTGGGTGCGGCGCCACCAGGTCACGAACGCGTTGGGGCTGCCGCTCCAGCCCTTCTGCTTGAGGAAGGGCGTCGCCGCCTCCACAAGCCCGCCCTGCATGTCGACGACCGTGCCGTACTGGTCGAACATGCAGACCTTGACGTTGGCCTTGATGGCGTCCGTTGCAGCGCTCATCCGTCGCGAGTCCTTTGAACAGGCCCGGACCGGCCCGGGCTGGACACAGCAAACACGCGCGCTGCTCATTTAGGAAATTGATTTTCATGCTATCTATATTCATGGTCTCAATGTAGAGAGCAGCGATGAACCTGCGCGGTGTCGACCTCAATCTGCTCGTGGCGCTGGACGCCTTGCTGGCCGAGCGGCATGTCAGCCGCGCCGCCGTTCGGATCGGGCTCAGTCAGCCGGCGATGAGCAACGCGCTGTCGCGGATCCGGGCGCTCTTCAATGACGACATCCTGGTGCGCACGCCGCACGGCATGGAGCCCACGCTGCGGGCGCTGGAACTCGCCGACCGGGTAGGGGCGGCCCTGCGGCAGATCGAGCGCACGTTCGAGCGCGATGCAGCGTTCGACCCGGCCAACGCAGCACTGCTCTTTCGCCTGCGTATGTCCGATGTGCTGGGCTTCCTGTTGCTGCCGCGTATCATCGTCGCTCTGGAGCGCAGCGCGCCGGGTGTTGCGCTCGACATCAGCCATCTCTCACCGGCTGAGACGCAGGACGCGCTGGAGAGCGACCGCATCGATCTTGCCGTCAGCATGGGCTTGCAGCATGGCGCGACGATCAAGGAGCTGCCGATCCTCGAGGACCGCATGGTCTGCCTGGTGCGTGCCGGCCATCCATTGCGCTCGGCGTCCGGCATCGATGCGTTCCTGGCGCACCGGCATCTGCGGATTTCGATCAGCCCGACGGATTCGCGGTTTGTCGACAACATCCTCGCCGCGCTCGGCCGCCGGCGTGACGTTGCCGTCAATATTCCGCACTGGCTGCTGGTGCCGCCGCTGGTGCGCACCTCAGACCTGGTGGCCGTGATGCCCGAACGCCTGGCCCAGGTGGTGATGCGCGAATCGAGCGGGCTGGCGACCGTCGACCTGCCGTTCGCGTCTGATCGCTTCCAGTGGACGCTCTATTGGCACCGCCGGCACGACCAGCGTCCGGCGCACAAATGGCTGCGAGACCTGATCGTGGCGGCGGCGAAGCGAAGCCCTCGCCCCGCGAGAGCGGGGAGAGGGAGGGGCCCGCGCGCAGCGCGGGAGGGTGAAGGGTACGAACAGCCAGTCCAGGCTTCGCGGCGCATGGCTTGACCGTTCCTATCTCTCACCTTCTCATGCCTTTCGGCACGGCCCCCTTCCTGTCCCCGCTCTCGCGGGGCGAGGAGACATACTCACCGCTTCAGCGCGATCGTCATGCCATCGCCGACCGGCAAGAGGCCCAGGTCGATGCGGTCGTCATCTTTCAGCTTGGCGTTGAGCGCGCGTACGGCCAGCGTGTCGGCGGTGTGGTCGTCAGGATCGGCGACCGCGCCGCTCCACAGCACATTGTCGATCAGCATCAGGCCACGCGGGCGCAGCAGCTTCAGGCAACGCTCGTAGTAGGCATCGTAGTCGGTCTTGTTGGCGTCGATGAACGTCATATCGACATGCCCGGCCAGGCCGCCGTTGATCAGCTCGTCGAGCGAACGCAGGGCAGGGCCGATATGCAGCTCGATGCGGTCGGCGACACCGGCTTCGTTCCAGTAGCGCCGGCCGACCCGCGTCCACTCCTCGCTGACGTCGCAGGCGTGCAGCTTGCCGCTCGGCGGCAGTGCTTCGGCGACGCACAATGCCGAGTAGCCGGTGAACGTGCCGACCTCGACCGCGATGCGCGCACCGATGGCGCGGGCCAGCAGCGCCATCAGCTGGCCCTGGTCGGCTGCCACCTGCATCATGCCGCCCGGCAGCTTGGAGGTTTCTTCGCGCAGCCAGCGTTTGACATCGCTGTCGCGCAGCCAGTTCGCATCGACGTAGGCGTCAAGTCGCCCCGTGATCTGCGTCCGTTTCGACATGGGCTACACTCCCGACAGCAGAGCCATGACAGGCGGACCAGAACATTGGCACGAGGTCTCCTTGCCGGCTAGCATTGTCGGCCGGTGCAGCGCACCCGCAGGTACCTTTTGACGCGTTGTGAGAGTCCGTATGCAAGACAGCACCATCGACACCGAAAGCCCGGCCGACATGATCCTCGAACGCGACGTGCTGGTGCCCATGCGTGACGGCGTACGGCTGGCGGCCGACATCTACCGGCCGGCGGGCGATGGAACGTTTCCGGTGCTCCTCGAGCGGACGCCTTACGGCAAGGGCGAGGCCAGCCGTTCGGAGCGCACGGCCAAGGACGACCGGCCACGCCCGCGCGCCGACATGGCAGCCGATTTCGTGCGCCATGGCTATGCGGTGGTCTACCAGGACACCCGCGGGCGATACGGTTCCGAGGGCAAGTTCGTGAAATATCTCAGCGACGGCGCCGACGGCTACGATACGGTGGCCTGGCTGGTGGCGCAGCCCTGGTGCAACGGCAAGATCGGCACCATGGGCCTGTCCTATGCCGCCCATACGCAAAGCGCGCTGGCATGCCTGGATCCGCCAGGCCTGGCCGCGATGTTCCTCGACTCGGGCGGTTTCTCCAATGCCTACCGCAGCGGCATCCGCCAGGGCGGCACCTTCGAGCTGAAGCAGGCGACCTGGGCCTTCAACAATGCGCTGCTCAGTCCGGAGCTGGCGGCGACGCCGTTGAAGTTCAAGGCGATGCGCACGGTCGATTTGAGGTCATGGTTTTCGCACATGCCGTGGAGCCGGGGCCATTCACCGCTGGCGCTGGCGCCAGCCTACGAGGACTACCTGTTCGAGCAGTGGCAGCACGGCACCTTCGATTCCTACTGGAAGCAGGTCGGCATCTATGCCGAGGGCGCCTATGACACCTATGCCGACGTGCCGATGGTGCACATGTCCTCGTGGTATGATCCCTATCCGCGCACGGCGACCGACAACTATCTCGGTCTGAAGCACCGCAAGCAGGGGCCGGTCCGGTTGATCCTGGGGCCGTGGTTGCACGGTGATCGTTCGGTGACCCATGCCGGCGACGTTGATTTCGGGCCGGCGGCGACGCTGGACGGTCAGCTTGCGGAGGATTTCTTCGCGCTGCGGCGGCGGTGGTTCGATCGCTGGCTGCGCGGCATCGACAACGGCGTCGATCGCGAGCCGGCGGTGCGGCTGTTCGTCATGGGCGGCGGCAGCGGCCGGCGCAACGCTGACGGCCGGCTCGATCATGGTGGTGCCTGGCGGTCGGCGAGTGACTGGCCCGTGCCCGGCACGCGGTTCACCAACTACTATCTCCGCGCCGACGGCAGTCTGGATCGGGGGGTGCCATCCGATGCCGAAGCCAAGCGGCAGTTCGACTACGATCCGCGCAAGCCCGTGCCGACCATCGGCGGCGCGATCTCATCGGGCGCACCGGTGATGGAGGGCGGCGCCTTCGATCAGGTCGAGGGGCCGCGTTTCTTCGGCTGTCAGGCACCCTATCGCAAGCTCGCCGAGCGGCCCGACGTGCTGGTGTTCCAGACGCCGCCGCTTGTCGAGGATATCGAGGTCATCGGGCCGATCACGGTCACGTTGTGGATCTCGTCGGATTGTCCCGACACCGATTTCACCGCCAAGCTGATCGACGTCTATCCGGCCAACGCGGATTATGCCGATGGCTTCGCCATGAATCTGACCGACGGCATCCTGCGCGTGCGCTATCGCGAGTCGTGGGAGCAGCCCAGCCTAATGACGCCCGGTGGCGTCTATCGCATCGAGATTGGCGCCTTTCCCACAGCCAACTTGTTCAAGCGCGGCCATTGCATCCGGCTTGACATCTCCAGCAGCAACTTCCCGCACTTCGACTTCAACCCCAACACCGGCGAGCCTGATGGCGCTTGGCGCGAAACCCGCGTCGCGCGCAACACCATTTATCTCGACCGCGACCGCCCCTCGCACGTCGTGCTGCCGATCGTGCCGCGGCGGGGAGGCGGGGACGACCTCAGCTCGGCCACAGGGCGTGGCGCTTGAGGTCATCGCCCGAGACTACGAGCAGGGTTGCCTGGTGGGTCGACTCGAGGACGACGAGCGGGGCGGCGTCGGCTTCCAGGGCTTCCTGCCATCGGGCGGCGCACAGGCACCAGCGATCGCCGGCCTTGAGGCCAGGGAAGCCGTATTCGGGCATCGGCGTGGACAGGTCGTTGCCGCGCTCGCGCGAGAAGCGCAGGAACTCGTTGGTCATCACGGCACAGACCGTGTGCAATCCGCGGTCTTCCCGACCGGTGTTGCAGCAGGCATCGCGATAGAAGCCGGTCAGCGGCTCGGTGGAGCAGGGCTTGAGCGGCTGGCCCAGCACGTTCAGTGACGGTGCCCGGCCGTCGCCGCCCTTGTCTGGTGTCTGGTCGAACATGGGCGTAATTCCCTCGACGCGCGGGCCCTGCCCGCATCAATGGCCATGATAGCGGGCAGGGGGGCGACGATCCCAGGGGCAAATTGCCCCCTTCCAGCCGCTCCGGCACGCTGTTAAATACCCGCGCCCCTGATGTGGGGTTCCGATGTCGTCGGGGCGTAGCTCAGCCTGGTAGAGCGCTTGCCTTGGGCGCAAGAGGCCGTCGGTTCGAATCCGGCCGCCCCGACCAGACGCGGATAGCGGGAGTAATGATCGCGCCATGCAGGTCAGAATCTACAAACCGGCCAAGACGGCCATGCAATCCGGTGCCGGCAACACCAAGGAATGGGTGATCGAGGCCGAGCCGTCGCGCAAGGAGATCGACCCGCTGATGGGCTGGACCAGCTCGCGCGACACGATGAACCAGGTGGTGCTGCGCTTCGACACCAAGGAAGAAGCCATCGCCCATGCCCAGAAGCAGGGCTGGATGTACACCGTCGACGAGCCCAAGGCGCGCGCCGTCCGGCCCAGGGCCTACGCCGATAATTTCGCCTACACCCGCATCGGCCAGTGGACGCACTGAGCCGCGTGCGCTCCTGGGATCGCAGGCATTCGCCCGAGATCCCAGGAACCGGAAGCCTCACTTGGTCGTGTAGCCGCCGTTGATCAGCAGGGTCTGGCCGGTCATCCACCAGCCGTCGGAGACCAGGAATCGGATGAAGGGGACGATATCCTGGATGTCGGTGAGGCCGGTCGCGGAGAACTTCGACAGCGCCGCCGCCGTCTTGTGGTAAGCGACCGCATCGGCGCCTTCGGCCGGATAGAAGAACGGCGTATCCATCGGGCCCGGCCCGACCGCCGTCACCGAGATGCCGCGCTCGCCGAACTCCTTGGCTGCGGCGCGCACGAAGTGCTCGACGGGCGCTTTCGTGCCGGCATAGGCGGCATAGAACGGCGTGAAGGCTCCGAGCAGTGACGTGACGAGGGTCACGACCTTGCCGTTGTCGTTGACGTGCTTGCCGGCCTCTTTCAGGAAGAAGAAAGCCGTCTTGCTGTTCACCGCCGTCATCTCGTCGTACTCGGCCTCGGAAATCTCGACGAACGGTTTCTTCAACACCTTACCGACGGTGTTGATGGCGATATCCGGCGTGCCCACGGCGGCGATCGTGTCGGCAAAGAGCTTCTCGACCGCGGCCGCCGTCGTCAGGTCGCCCTGGAACGCAACGGCTCTGGCGCCAGCGGCCTTGACGGCGGCAATAGTCTCGTCGGCGGCGCCTTTGGTGGCAGCACTGTTGTAATGGACCGCGACAGCCTTGGCGCCTTGTTGCGCCAGGTCTCGGGCAATGAGCCCGCCGAGATTCTTCGCACCGCCGGCGATGATGACTGTTTTGCCCTTGATGGCGTGATCGGCCATGGCCGTGCCTCCGTGCAGCGGCGCAACCGCCCGGTGCGGCTGCGTTCCGGAGGTCAATCTATCGTCTATGACAGCTTAATAAAGTCGATCATTTTGACATCAGATGTCAGAATAGACGAACAATAGGGTGTGAGGCACCCATGGATCGTATCGAACTCTTCCGGATTTTCACCCGCGTCGTGGAGCACGCGAGTTTTACCCGGGCGGCCGACACCTTGGGATTGCCGCGATCTTCCGTCTCGACCGCGGTGCAGGGCCTCGAGACCCGTGTCGGTGCCCGTCTCCTTCACCGCACGACCCGCCAGGTCTCGCCGACTCAGGATGGCGTTGCCTTCTACGAGCGATGCTTGCGCCTGATCGCCGACGTCGAGGATGCGGAGAGTCTGTTTCGCGAGACCGCGGTTGGGCCCAGCGGCAGGCTGCGCATCAACATGCCCGGTCGGGTCGGCCGGCTGATCGTGGCGCCGGCGCTGCCGACGTTCCTGGCGCGCTATCCCGACATGGATATCGAGCTGGGCGTCACGGACCGTGCCGTGAACCTCATCGAGGACGGCGTCGACTGCGTGCTGCGGGTCGGACCGCTCACCGACTCCGGTCTGGTGGCGCGCAAGGTCGGCGACCTTGCCCTCATCAACGTCGCGAGCCCGGCCTATCTCGAGCGACACCACACGCCACAGACGCCGGCTGACCTGGTTGCGCACTGGGCTGTGAGCTATGCGTCGCCAACGAGCGGCCGTGTCGAGGAATGGGAGTGGATCGAGGACGGCGTGGCGCGGACGTGCACCATGCGCAGCCGTGTCATTGCCGACAATGCCGAGGTCTATATCGCCTGTTGCCTCGCCGGGATCGGCCTGATTCAGATTCCGGCTTATGACGTGGCCCGCCATCTCGACGCCGGCGAGTTGGTCGAGGTGATGACGGCGTATCGCGCGGCACCCATGCCGATGACGCTGCTCTATCCCCATCGTCAGCACGTGTCGCGCCGGCTCCAGGTGTTCGCGGACTGGCTGGTCGGCGTTCTGCAGACACGCATGCTGTCGTGAGGCTCCCGCTTCCAGGGGTCAGCCGGTGACGGCGCCTTGCGGGGCCGGCCGCGCCAGTTCGGCGAACTTCGCGAGCACGCCGCGCGTGTAGCGCGGGGGCGGCCGGCGCCAGGCGGCGCGTCGCCGCTCGATTTCCGCGGCATCGACGTCGAGCTGCAAGAGCTGGCGATGCGAATCGATGGTGATGCGGTCGCCTTCGGCGACCAGCGCGATGGTGCCGCCCTCGTAGGCCTCCGGACTCACGTGGCCGACGACCATGCCCCAGGTACCGCCTGAGAAACGCCCGTCGGTGATGAGGGCGACACTGTCGCCCAGGCCGCGGCCGATAATCGCCGATGTCGGCGCCAGCATTTCCGGCATGCCCGGGCCGCCCTTGGGCCCGAGATAGCGCAGCACCAGAACGTCGCCCGGCCGGATCTTATCGGACAGGATCGCCGCCATGGCCGATGGCTCGTCCTCGAAGACGCGCGCCGGGCCGGTGATGATCGGTGTCTTGACCCCGGTGATCTTGGCGACGGCCCCGTCGGGCGCCAGGTTGCCCCGCAGGATCGCGAGATGCCCTTCGCGATAGAGGGCCGCGTCAATCGGTTTGATCACGTCCTGATCGGTGGCCGGCGTAGCGGGCACGTCAGCCAGCTCCTCGCCCAGTGTGCGGCCGGTGATCGTCAGGCAGTCGCCATCGATCAGATCAGCCGCCAGCAGCACTTTCAGGACCTGCGGCACGCCGCCGGCGCGATGCAGATCAACCGCCATGTAGCGGCCCGATGGTTTGAGGTCGCACAGCACGGGGACTTTGCGGCGGACGCGTTCGAAGTCATCCAAAGTCCACGCGACCTCGGCGGCATGGGCGATGGCAAGGTAGTGCAGGACCGCATTGGTCGAGCCGCCCGTCGCCATGATCAGGGTAACCGCATTCTCGATCGAGCGGCGTGTGATGATATCGCGCGGGCGGATGGCCTTTTTCACCGCGTCGACCAGCACCTGCGCTGACCGGGCCGTGCTCTCGGCCTTCTCCGCGTCAAGGTTTGCCATGCTGGAGGAGTAGAGCAGGGAGAGGCCAAGCGCTTCGAAGGAAGAGCTCATCGTATTGGCGGTGTACATGCCGCCGCAGGCGCCGGTGCCGGGAATGGCGTTGCGCTCGATGCCCTCGAAATCCTCCTGGCTGATACTGCCGGCCGTATAGGCACCGACAGCCTCGAACACCGAAACCACCGAGAGATCCTTGCCCTTCCATCGGCCGGGCTTGATCGTGCCGCCATAGACGTAGATCGCCGGCACATTGGCGCGCGCAATCGCCATCATGCCGCCGGGCATGTTCTTGTCGCAGGCGCCCAGCACCAGTACGCCATCCATCCACTGGCCCTGGACGCAGGTCTCGATCGCATCCGCGATCACCTCGCGCGAGATGAGGGAATATTTCATTCCCTCGGTTCCCATTGCCATGCCGTCGGAGATCGTGGGAACGCCGAACAGCTGCGGGTTGGCGCCGGCCGCCTTGACTGCCGCGACTGCGGCGTCGGCCAGCGTCTGCAGGCCGGCGTTGCACGGTGTGATCGTCGAATGGCCGTTGGCGATACCGATCATCGGCTTGTCGAAATCGGCCTTCTCGTAGCCCATCCCGTAGTACATCGAGCGGTTGGGCGAGCGCTCGACGCCCTGCGTGATGTGCTTGGATCGCTCGTTGAACGGCATGTCGCTTCCTCTCCGGTCCACGCGATGCCGCCTGGAATAGGGCTTTCGCAAAGGCGAGAGAAGTATATAATTATCGTTCTATTAAGTTGTTCTACATATAGCAAAATGGACCTGCGCCAGCTCCGCCACTTCCTCGCTGTTGCCGAAGAGCTGAACTTCAGCCGTGCCGCCGAGCGGTTGCGCATGACGCAGCCACCGTTGAGCCAGTCGATCCTCGCCTTGGAAGCGGAGTTGGGCGTCCGCCTCTTCGCGCGCACCAAGCGCAGCGTGTCGCTGACGCCGGTGGGTGCCGATTGGCTGCCGCACGCGCGCAGGCTGCTGGCGGACGCCGCTGAACTCCCCGGTGTCGCGCGCCGCCTGGCGCAGGGTGAGCTAGGCACGCTGCGCATCGGCTTTGTCAGCACGGCGGACTACAGCGTGCTGCCGGACCTGGTCAGCCGCTACAAGGCGCGCTTTCCGGATGTGGCCCTATCGCTGCGGGAGATGACGAGTGATCTCCAGGTCGAAGCCCTGTTCGATGGCGCGATCGACGTCGGGCTGATCATTCCGCCGCCAGGGCCGAGCTTGCACCCGATGCTGGTTTATCGGCGTCTCATCAGCGAGCTGCTTGTCGTTGCCGTGCCGGAACGCTGGCTCGCCTCAGGGCGAATCGTACCCAGGAGCGGCCGCCTTCGGCTGGCCCAGATCGCGGCCGAGCCGCTCATCCTTTTTCCACGCCGCAGCTCACCGTCGTTTCACGATGTCATCACGGGCTACTACACAAGCAACGACATTGTGCCGCAAATGGGCCAGGAGGCGATCCAGATGCAGACGATCATCAGCCTCGTCTCGGCCGGCATGGGCGTGGCGCTGGTGCCGCGGTCGCTCGAGAACCTTGGCCGTACTGGTGTGCGCTGCCTGCCGTTGCAGGGCACGCCCCCGGCGATCGAGACCGGCCTGATCTGGCGTCGCGACAGCGCGCTGCCGACATTGAGTCGCTTGGTCGCGATGGCGCACGCCAGAAAGGAGAGCGGGCGACACGGTTGAGATATGATGGACGCGAGCCTAGCAGGAGGCAGACAGTGCAGAACGAGCTGTGGCGTTGGTCGGCGACGCGGTTGGCGACGGCAATCCGCAATCGCACGATCTCCAGCCGTGAAGCAACGCAATCGGCGCTGAGTCGAATCGCTGCCATCAATCCGGTGGTCAACGCCGTCGTGGACGTGATCGCCGACGAGGCGATGGCGGCAGCCGACGTGGCGGATGCGCGCGTGAAGCTGGGCGAGGCGACCGGTCCGCTGCATGGCGTGCCCGTCACCATCAAGGTCAACATCGACCAGCGCGGGCGCGCCACCACCAACGGCGTGGTCGCCTTCCGCGATCTGATCGCGGCAGAGGACAGTCCGGTCGTCGCCAACTGGCGCAAATCAGGCGCGGTCATCGTCGGCCGCACCAACACGCCGGCGTTCTCACACCGGTGGTTCACCGGCAACGCGCTGCACGGCGCCACCCGCAATCCGTGGAGCGCGGCGCTGACACCCGGCGGCTCGAGCGGCGGCGCGGCGGCCGCCGTGGCATCCGGCATGGGCGCGGTGGCGCACGGCAACGACTTCGGCGGCTCGATCCGCTATCCCGCCTACGCGTGCGGGGTAGCGGGGCTGCGGCCGACACCGGGACGGGTGCCGGCCTTCAATCCGTCGGCGACAGCCGAGCGGCCGATCACGGCGCAGATGATGTCTGTGCAGGGACCACTGGCCCGCTGCGTGGCCGATCTGCGCGCCGGTCTTGCCGCCATGGCGACGGGCGACGCGCGCGACGGCGGCTGGGTGCCGGCGCCGCTGGCCGGTCCGGCGCCGGCGCGGCCGATCCGCGTCGCCATCGCGCCCACGCCGTTCGACGATGTCGAGCCGGCGGTGAGCGATGCCATCCGCAAGGCCGGCCGCTGGCTGGCCAATGCCGGCTACGCGGTGGAGGAGGTGACGCCGCCCCACCTGCAGGAGGCTGCCGACCTGTGGCACCGCCTGGTGATCAACGAGGAGCGCCGCTTCCTGCTGCCGGCGATGCGCGAACATGGCGACGAAGCCTGCCAGCGCTGCATGGACGGCCATCTCGACTACGCGCCGGAGGTCGATGCTGACGGCATCCTGCAGGGGCTGTCGCGCCGGCTGTCGCTGGTGCGCGCCTGGCAGCTGTTCCTGGAACAGCACCCGATCATTGTACTGCCGGTGTCGCATCGGCTGCCGTTTCGCGACAACCTCGATCAGGGCAGCCGGGACGAGGTCCATCGCATGATGAACGCTCAGCGCTCGCTGCTGGCGATTGCCGTGCTGGGCTTTCCCGCGGCCGTCGTGCCGACGGGGCTGGTCGATGGCGCGCCAGTCGGCGTCCAGATCGTTGCCGGCCGCTTCCGCGAGGATCTGTGCCTGGATGCCGCCGAGATCATCGAGGCGCACGTCGCGATGCCGACGCCGATTGATCCGCGCGGATAGAGTCATCCCGAGCGTATTGAGGGATCTCCCGGGAACGGAGTCTCCATACGAGGGGAGATCCCTCGCTGCGCTCGCATGAGTCCCGGGCTCGTCCTTCAACGACAGCGGCTACTAGGATCCAAGACGCAAGGCGCGGCGAACGCGTTGGCCGAGTCCCCGCAGCCGCGGGACCGGCTCGTTGGCGAAGACGAAGCGGATGTACTGGGCGCCGTGCGTCTCGCCCCAGCCGGTCATGGCCGTGGCGCACACGCCTTCGGCCAACAGGCGCTCCGACATGGTGGCGCCGTCAATGCCGAAATCCGAGACCCGCAGCAGCATCGACCAACCGCCACGCGGCAGGCCGAAGGGCAGGCCACTCAGTTCGTCGACGAGGACATCGCGGCGCGCCTGAAGCTCGGTGACGTAGGCCGGCAGCGTGACGGGTGACCGTTCGAGCGCGATGGCGGCCGCGTCCTGCGCGATGCCGACCGGCACCACGACATTGGCGAGCGATACGGCGACGAGGTCGGGGATGTAGGCGGATGGCGCGACGATCCAGCCCACGCGCCAGCCGATCATGCGCAGTTCCTTGGCGGACGAGCCTATCGTGATCGTGCGCACTGCCATGCCGGGCAGGCCGGCCGGATGGATGACGGGCGCCTTGTCGAAGACGAGCCGCTCCATGGCGCTGTCGAGGATCAGCAGCAGGTCGTGCCGTACGCAGAGATCGGCGACCAGCGCCCAGTCGTCCGCATCCAGCATGGCGCCGGATGGCATCGACGGTGACATCAGCAGCATCGCCCGCGTGCGCGACGTTACGCTGGCCCGCAGGGCGTCGCGGTCGAGCGACCAGGCGTGGCCGGGTGTGAAGCGAAACGGCACGAACCGCGGCACGCCGCCGGCCAACCGCACGCGGTTGATCAGGCCGGCATAGGTCGGGTCCGTGACGATCACGTCATCGCCCGTTTCGATGGTGGCCAGCAGCACATTGAGAATCCCCGACAGGCCGCCGGCTGCGATCACGCAGTTGGCGTTCGTGTAGGGCACGCCCGAAAGCCGGCTGACATGCGCTGTCGCAACGGTGCGCAGGTGATCCTGGCCGACGAACGGCAGGTAGCTGTTGTCGGCGTCCGTCGCCGCTGCCTTGCGCGTGCGCTCGATGGCTTCGGGATCGGGCGGGATATCGACATCGAGATTCTCCAGGCGGAGGTAGTCGCGCGTCGGATCGGCGTCGGCGATCGACCCCATCCGGTCGACGCCGATGCCGGCAATGAATTGCATGCGGGCAGGGCGGGCGCGCGTCATGGCTGGACCTTGCAAAATAAATAATAGATAATCTATTAATGGAAATCATCAGCGTAATTCAAGCGAATCCGGTGGGGGATAACGGTGTGGGCGGTACGCTGGCGGAGCGGATAGCCGACGTTCTGGCCGAGCGCATCATCAACGGAACGGTCGGGCCGGGGACGCGGCTGCGCCAGGACCACATCGCAGCCGAGTTCCGGGCGAGCCATGTGCCGGTGCGCGAGGCGTTTCGGCGCCTCGAAGCGCAGGGGCTGGTCCGGAGCGAGCCGCGTCGCGGTGTTCGTGTGTCGGCCCTGGATGCTGACTCCGTCCTTGAGGTCGCGGAGATCCGTGCGGCGCTGGAAACGCTGGCGTTGCGCCATGCGTTGGGGCGTATCGGTCCCGCCGAGATCCTGCAGGCAGAGGCTGCGATTGCGGCGGGCGAGGCCTCCTCGGATATCCGTGTGTGGGAGGCAACGAACCGCCGCTTCCACCGCGGTCTGATTGCGCCGTGCGGCATGCCGCGCCTGCTGGCCGCCATCGACGACCTGCATCGCGCCAGCGCCCGCTTCCTGTTCGCGACCTGGCATGCGCTGGACTGGCAGCCGCGGTCAGACCAGGAGCACAGGGCCTATCTCGAGGCGATCGAGCGGCGCAGCGATGCCGAAGCCTGCCGGCTGCTCGAAGCGCACATCAGGGACGCCGGCCATGCTCTGGTCCGGCGGCTGCACAGCCAAGCCTGAGGAAATTGCGCGGCCGGGCATGGCGCAACTTTTGTTCCGCGCCGGTAGCCGGTATGGTGCCGGCCCAACGCGCGGCGCCCGTAGCTCAGTGGATAGAGCAACCGCCTTCTAAGCGGTAGGTCGCAGGTTCGATCCCTGCCGGGCGCGCCAGTCTTTTCAGATCGCCAAAAGAAAAGCCCGCTTGCGCAGAGCGGGCTTAGGGCGGCAACTTTTCATGTGGAAGTAATAGGGCGGCCGTCCGGGGGTTGGTCGCCCAAGCGCACCGTAGTTCCTTGTTGCGCGAAGTGTCGATCGCAATTGGCGCCATGATTCTCCCGTCTGCGGATGCATACGCCATCGGAAGGGGCGCGACGGGAGCCGCATGCGATGTCGATCGCCTTGCCAACGATCGCCACTTCCGGCGCGTGGCGCCGGTTCAGTCGGCTCGGCAGGCCGCATCATCGCGACACGTTGTTCATTTCAATTATTTTATTAAATGATGATTTAATGAATTGTAAAATAAAGATATTTTATCTGTACTTAATAAGTAAGATTAAAATGCAATGCAGAGCCATTGATAGAACACCGCAATCAATCCGACATCGTCGTCACGTAGGCTTGAATTTTATCCATGGACGAAAAGCGCCGGAGTGCTTTTCAGCGACATCAGGCCTTGCTAAGGTACTATAAATAAGTGGGTAACCGCTTATTTATTTGCGTGGCGACTTTACGGTGGACCCCCATGATCATGAAATTGACCGGCTCGGTTGGCGTCGGCGGCAACAACATCCGCCCGGACGTCATTATGGTGCAGCAGCTGCTGACCCAGCGCGGGCAGAGGCCCGGCGCCGCTGATGGCATCTGTGGCCCTAGGACGATCGGCGCGATCAAGGCGTTTCAGGCGACTTTTCTGCGCATGCCCGATGGGTTGGTGAGCGCCAATGGCCCGACTTGGCAGCGGTTGAATGGCGGCGCCGGCGGCGGTGCAGGCCCGCTGGGCCCGATCGGCGCCGGGGTGGGACCTCTGCCCGGCGCACAGGCACCCATGCCGCCCAAGGACGGCAACATGACGACGCCGGTGCCGCGACCGGCGTCGAACACCTTCAACATCGGCCTGAAGGCCATCTCCAATGCGATGATGAAGAGCCTGTTCGGCATGCCGCGCGATACCTTCACGCAGGAATGCCAGCCGATGAACAACGCGGCGCTGAAACGCAACGTCGTCACCGAAGCGGTGGGGTCTTTCAAGGCCACGGGACTGCGGCCGGCCGTGATGAGCCTCAAACAGGTCTATGGCGACATTGCCAGCAGCTACCCGCAGTTGGCGCCCCGCATCGGCACCGCTGGCATGCTGTGCTGCCGTCACCAGCGCCGTTCTCAGACGGCGATTTCAAATCACTCCTGGGGCACCGCGATCGACCTCACCATCAACGGCGTGCTCGACAAGTACGGTGACGGCAAGGTCCAGGTCGGACTGACGCTGATCGCGCCGATCTTCAATCGTCACGGTTGGTACTGGGGCGCCGCGTTCGGCACCGAGGACGGCATGCATTTCGAGGCCAGCGTCGATCTCGCCCAGAAGATCAAGGGCCAGCTGGCGTGACGGTGGCCATCGCCGCGGCGATGCGCATCACCCGTGCGGCGCGGGCGATGACCTGCGCTGTACTGCTGCTGGCGGCATCGCCGTTGGCGCTGGTCGCTACGGCCAACGCCGACGATGGCGTCAAGACACGCCCGGCCGACTGCCGCCTGGCCGTGCCGTCATCCTGGCGCGGATGGCAGATCGAATGGATCGGCCCGTGCACGAGCGGCGCCGCCAACGGTGCGGGCGTCGCCATCGCGACCGCCGGCGGCCGACCGCCGGAGCGCTTCTACGGCATCGTCACGTCAGGCGAGATGACCGAGGGTGTCTTCGACATCCCTGACGGCTATCGGCCGGCGCGTTTCGAGAAGGGCGAACCCGTCGCTCTCGATGATCGCAACCAGATCATCGCGGCGTTCCGGGTTGCTGCCAGCGCCGCGCGCGACGTCAGCAGCCGATTCAAGGCGGCGCGCAACACGCAGGCCGCCCGCGACTATGCCGAGGCCGCCGAGCGCCTGGAAAACCAGATGGACTGACCCTGGGAGCGCGGGCGTCCCGCCCGCAACTGAGGCGAGAGCTTTCCTTTCGCCCGTGCGCATAGCGCCGAGACATGAGCGGGCCAGAGGCCCGCGCTCCCAGGAAGGTCAAGCCCCCGCGTATTGGCGGATCACCGTTTCGCCGAAACGCAGCAGGCTGTCCTCCAGATCGGGCATGAAGGCGGAGATCGGCAGGGCGACGCGGCCGACGCCGCGCGCCATGCGTTCCTCGACCGCCGCGCGCGGATCGGTGCCGGCCTTCGGCAGGGCACCGGGACAGCCGGTGATCAGCTCCACCGCGGCCGGATCGCGCTTGTTGGCCTCCGCAGTGCGGCGCACGAGGTCCAGCAGCGGCATGACGTCGACCTGACTGCCGATCGACGGGAAGAAGCCGTCGCCCAATCGGCCGGCGCGCTTGGCCGCCGCTTCGGAGTGGCCACCGATGATGATCGGTACGCGGCCGGCGATCGGCTTGGGGTTGCAGTTCATGCCGGTGAAATTGACGAACGCGCCACTGAAGCTCACGTCGTCTCCCGCCCACAGCGCACGCATGGCGGCGATGTATTCATCGGCCCGCTTGCCACGCTGTTCGAACGGCACGCCCATCGCCTGGAATTCTTCCTTCAGCCAGCCGACGCCGATCCCCAGCTCGATGCGCCCGCCGCTCAGATAGTCGAGCGTGGCGACCTCCTTGGCCAGCAGCAGAGGATTGCGCTGCGGCAGGATCACCACCGCGGTCATCAGGCGCAGCCGCGTGGTGACGGCGGCGATATACGCCATCCAGATCAGCGGATCGGGCATCCGGCTCGACGGGCCGCCGGGCAGGCGGCCGCTGGCGGCGTAGGGATAGGTCGACGTGTAATTGGTGGGCCATACGACGTGCTCGACCGTGAAGATCGAGTCGAACCCCGCGGCTTCCGCCAGCAGCGCCAGACGCCTGGCGCCGGCCGGATCCGGGAACGTGTTGTTGGCGAAATGCAGCGAGAACTTCATGGCGCTTCTCCCGGTGCTGGCGTGATCCGTGGCTGCGGCCATCACCAACCGCGGCCGATATGATGGGGATGGAATGCCATGGTCAGGCGTAAAAAGAGCGGGGCAGGGGTGCAACCCTGCCATCCCAGGGGAGAGGGATGGAAGCGCGCCTCGGCGTACCGCAGATGATCGTTCGCTGGCGATGGCAGCTTGGTCTGCTGTCGATCGTGGCCACGGGCGCGTGCCTGCGGCTATGGCGTCTCGATCACAACGGCTACGGTACGGAGTACTACGCTGCCGGCGTGCGCAGCATGATGCAGAGCGCGCACAACTTCTTTTTCAACGCCTTTGATCCTGCCGGCTTCATTTCGCTCGACAAACCGCCGGTCGCCTTCTGGATCCAGGTCGCCAGCGCCAAGCTGTTCGGCTTCAGCGGGCTGAGCATCCTGTTGCCTCAGGTGCTGGAGGGTGTGGCGGCCATCGTGCTGCTGTTTCATCTTGTCCAACGCCGATTCGGGCCACCGGCTGGCTTGCTGGCTGCCCTGTGCCTGGCGCTCACGCCACTCAGCGTCGCGGTCGATCGCTCCAGCAACACCGACAGCTGCCTGGTCCTGACCCTGCTGCTGGCGGCGTGGGCTCTGCTCAAGGCTGCCGAGCGCGGCAGCCTCGGATGGCTGTGTGCCGCGACGGGGATCGTGGGCATCGGTTTCAATGTGAAGATGGCCGCCGCCTTCGTGGTGTTGCCAGCCTTCGTGTTGGCGTACGGGCTGACGGCGCCGCTATCGTGGCTTCGGCGCGTGGGCCACCTGGCGGTCGCGAGTGTGATGCTGGTGGTCGTATCGCTGTCCTGGGTCATCGCCTACGACCTGACGCCGGCCGATCAACGGCCCTTTGCCGGCAGCACGCGCGGAAATTCGATGTTGGAGCTGGCTCTCATCCAGTACGGCGTCGACCGTATGGCGGCCCGCGAGATCAGGCTGGCGGTCGCTAACAGGCAACCGCGTGCCGCGGAAGAGCCCAGCCAGCCACTGCCGGTCAGGTCCACGCTATATGCGATGCGCGTGGCGCCCGGGCCGCTGCGGCTCGCCGATCCTTATTTGTCGGCGCAGATCGGTTGGCTGATGCCACTGGCACTGTTCGGCATCATCGCGGCGATGCCGTTTCGGCCGCGTGCCGAACCGCGGGCAGCTCATGCGGATCTTCCGATGTGGAGCGGCTGGGCCATCGCTTGCGGTGTCGCGTTCAGCGCCGCCGAGGGCGTCTTTCACACCTACTATCTCGTCACGATGGCACCACCCTTGTGCGCGCTCGCCGCGATCGGACTGGTCCGACTATGGTCGAGTCATCGACAGGGCGGCGCGGTGGCGTTGTGGCTGCCGGCGGCGTTGGTCCTGACTGCGCTCTGGCAGGCAAATCTCCAGTATGGCCATGTCGCGCCGCTCATCAGCGCGTGGTGGGCCGGTCGTCGACCGTTCGCCGATCTGCTGTTGGCGCCGGATGCCGGTTGGCTCTGCGGGATCTATCTCGCCCTGATCATAGGAACGATCATCTCCACGACGATTCTTGCGCATGCGGCGATACGCCAGCGCGGCGGCGCTCGGCTGAGCCCCTTTGCGCTGGGCGGCTGCCTCCTGGTGCTGCTCGTCACACCCGCGTTGTGGGCGTTGAGTCCGGTCCTCGGGCGTGTCGATGTCTGGTTCCCGGCTGCGGATGTCGCTCTGCTGGCGCCGGACCGCCGCCTGCCGCCGCGCCTGCGCGGACCGCATGACCCGGCACGCCTCATTACCTTCCTTCAGGCCAACCACAACGGCGAGCGCTACCTGCTGGGGACCGTCACGGCAATCCAGGCGGCGCCAATCATCATCCGGACCGGGGCGCCGGTGATGGCCATCGGCGGCTACAACGGCGCCGATCCGATCCTGACGCCAGCTGAACTCAGCCGACTGGCGCGTGACGGCCAGCTCCGCTTCGTCCTGGCCAATGCCAACGTCGGAACGACACTAGGACGGCGCAACCAGGCGGCTGTCCGCGCCCACCTGGACTGGCTACGCAACAATGGCACGGTCGTCGATCCACAATTGTGGCAATCCCCCGATGCCACGGCTGATGGCCGACGTCGGCCCGAGCGAGGGAACGATCTGCAGCTCTTCGACTTGAGAGCAAGGGACACCGCACCTTGAGAGCGGGACACCCGCGCTCCCAGGATCACGCGTCGGCGAACGGGCGAATGATCTTCTCGCCAAAGCGCGGCAGACTCTGCTCCAGATCCGGCATGAACGATGCCACCGGCACGATCACGCGGTTGACGCCCTGCGCGATGCGCTCCTCGATCGCGGCCCGGGGATCGCCATCGCCCTTGGGCGAGACGCCGGGACAGGTCGTGGTCACGGCCAGCGCCTTGGGATCGCGACCAGCGGCCTCGGCGGCGCGGCGCGCGATGTCGATCAGCGTGCCGATCTCGCCCTGCCCGGCGTTGAGCGGGAAGAACCCGTCACCCAGTCGTCCGGCGCGTTGCGCCGCCGCCTCGGAATGGCCACCGACAATGATCGGCACGTGGCCCTTGGGTGGCTTGGGATTGCTGCTGACGTTGGTGAAGTTCACGAACTCGCCGCTGAAGCTGGCATCGTCCCGCGCCCACAGCGCGCGCATGGCGGCGACATACTCGTCGGCACGCTTGCCGCGCCGCTCCCAGGAAACGCCCAGCGCCTCGAATTCTTCCTTGAGCCAGCCCACACCGATGCCCAGCTCGATACGGCCGCCGCTCATGTAGTCGAGCGTCGCCACTTCCTTGGCCAGCACCAGCGGGTTGCGCTGCGGCAGGATCACGATGCCCGTCATGAAGCGGATGCGGCTGGTCGTGGCGGCAACCCACGCCATCCAGATCAGCGGATCGGGCAGGGGCGTCGAAGGGTTGCCGGGAATCTTGCCGGTGGGCGAGTAGGGGTAGGCCGAGTTGTAGACGGTCGGCCAGATGACGTGCTCGACCGTGATCAGCGCATCGAAGCCCGCGGCCTCGGCGAGCTGCCCCAGGCGCGCCGCGCCCTTGGCGTCGGGAAACGTGGCATTGGCGAACATCAACGCAAACTTCATGTCATTTCCTCCGGGTCGTCGAGCGACAGTGTGACACGAGATCAGCCGTCGAAGGGATAGTTCCAACCGATCCAGTCACACAGCGCACGGCCCATCACCAGCTCGAGGTCGTGGCCGGAGAGCCAGGGCAGTTCCTCGGTGAAGAAGGTGACGCACTGGCGATAGGTGCAGGGCATGCGGGTGATGTCGGTGCCCCAGAAGAAGCGCTGCGGACCGTACGCATCATAGATGCGTCGTAAGGGCTCATGGATGTTGCGAAACGGATAGGGTGCCGTCGAGTAATGCGGTGCGCCGGTGGCCTTGATGGCGACGTTCGGCAGCTTGGCCAGCGCCAGCAGTTGGTCAAGGTTGGCGAAGGCTGCCGCGTCCTGCGCCGGCCGGACCAAGCCGCAATGGTCGAGGAGCAGGCGCAGGTTCGGATGGCGTTCGGCGATCGACTGGAGTGTCGGTAGGAACCGCCATGCGAGAATGGCGACCGGCAGGCCGGCCTGCTCGGCGGCCGGCCAGACCCAGTCCAGCGTACCGTCCGCGTGCCAGGTCTTCTCCTCCGGGTGCACCAGCGCGAAGCGCAGGCCCAGCATGCCAGGTTGTTGCCGCCAGCCATCGATCCTGCCGCGGCTCTCGGGCCTGTCGGGCGGCAGTTCGCCGAGCACCGCGAAGCGCTGCGGGTAGCGCCGCGCCGCATCGACGGCAAGTGCATTGGCCTGCGGATCCCAGGGCAGATGCGGGTGGATCAGTGCGCCATCGACGCCCGCCTCGTCCATTTCGCTCAGCAAGTGCTCGGCGAGAAAGGCGGGCACCTGGCGATGATGAGCGCTGGGGTTGCCGTTGGCCCAGAGATGAACCTGTGCATCGATGATCTTCATCGGCATTTCCTTCACCTTCAGGCAGGTCATCCATCGCGGTGCTCGGGATGACAGCGGGGGCGAACCCTGTTTAGCTTTTCACCACGATACCCGCGAGCAAGTGAGGATGCGATGCCCGAAACCAGCGACGTCTTCGAGATCATGCACTCCACGCGCGCCATGCGCCGGCTGCGCCCCGATCCCGTGCCGGATGAACTCATCGACAAGATCCTGACGGCTGGCATTTCGGCTGCCAACGGCGGCAATCAACAGAAGTGGCGTTTCCTGGTCATCAAGGATCCTGCCGTCAAGAAAGCGGTGCAGGTCCTCTACAAGCGCGCGTTCGATGAAGTGGTCGGACCGCGCTATGCCGCCGGTGAGCCGCCGCCGGGCGTGACCAAGGAGCGCTACATGCGCCAGCACAGCGCGGTCGAGTATCTCACCGAGCACTTCCACGAGGCACCGGTCTGGATCGTCGCCTGCCTCGAGGATGGCCTGACGCCGACGCGGTGGGCCGGCGCCTCGGTCTATCCGGCCGTGCAGAACATGCTGCTGGCGGCGCGGGCGCTGGGCCTGGGCTCGACGCTGACCACGCGCCATCTGTTGCACGAGAAGGAGGCGGAAGCCGCCCTCGGCCTGCCGCGCGGCGTGCATTCCTACGCCATCCTGCCGATCGGCTATCCGATGGGCAATTTCGGGCCGGTGGGCCGTGCGGCGTTGTCGGACGTCGTGTTCTCCGAGCGCTGGGGTCAGCCTTACCGCGGCGCGTGAAGGAAATCGACATGACCGGAACGACCCTGCCGAACATCGCCTTGCCGTCGGGCATCCGGGCGCGCTTCGTGGACGGCATCAACGGCCTTCGCGTGCACCTGCTGGAGGCCGGCTTCGAAACGCCGGGGCGGTCCTGCGTGCTGCTGCTGCACGGCTTTCCCGAACTGGCCTACAGCTGGCGCAAAGTGATGCTGCCGTTGGCCGCCGCCGGCTACCACGTCATTGCACCCGATCAGCGGGGCTACGGCCGCACCACCGGCTGGGATGCTGACTACGACGGTGACCTCGCCTCCTTTCGCCTGCTGAACCTGGCGCGCGATGCGTTGGGTCTGTTGGCCGCGCTGGGGTATCGCTCGGTGGCGGCGGTCGTGGGGCACGATTTCGGCTCGCCCGTCGCTGCCTGGTGCGCGCTGGTGCGGCCGGATGTGTTCCGCTCTGTCGTGCTGATGAGTGCACCCTTTGCCGGTCCGCCGGCATTGCCGTTCGACATCGCGCGCGACGGCGGCAGTCCTGCGGCGCCGTCAGGCGAGAGCATCCATGACGCGCTGGCGACGCTGGAACGGCCACGCAAGCACTATCAATGGTACTACGGCACGCGCGCGGCTAATCAGGACATGGTGAACTGCCAGCAGGGCCTGCACGCATTTCTGCGCGCGTACTACCACTACAAGAGCGCCGATTGGAAAGAGAACGTCCCGGCTCCACTGAAGGCATGGACGGCGTCGGAACTCGCGAAACTGCCGACCTACTATATCATGGATCGCGACCAGGACATGGCGCAGACCGTGGCACCCTATATGCCGTCAGAGGCGGCCATTGCAGCTTGTCGCTGGCTGCCGGACGAAGAGCTGCGGGTCTACAGCAGCGAGTACGGCCGCACGGGATTCCAGGGCGGCCTGCAGTGGTATCGCTGCAGGCATTACCCGATGGCGGTCGCCGAGCTGCAGCTGTTCGATGGTCGCACGATCGACTTACCGTCGCTATTCATTGCCGGGAAGAGCGACTGGGGCATCCATCAGGTGCCCGGCGCTATCGAGCGCATGCAGGCGTCGGCCTGCACGCGCATGCGCGGCTGCCACCTCGTCGAGGGCGCCGGGCACTGGGTGCAGCAGGAACAGCCGCAGAAGGTGAGCGAACTGCTGCTGGCGTTCCTGCGCGAGGCTACTTGATGCCCAGCAGGCGCGCTGCGGTGCCGCCGAGGATGGCGACGTGGTCGGCGTCGCTGAGGCCCGGCGTGGCGAGGATGTGATCCACCGACGTGCTGGTCCATGGATAGGGATAGTCGGTGCCCATCACGATCTGACCCGGGCCGGTTTCGGCGATCAGGTGCCGCAGGGCCTCGGGCGTGAAGACGATGGAATCGAAATAGAGCTGCTTGAGATACTCCGTCGGCTTCTTCTTGGGCAGCGGCCCACAGGTCTGAGGGAAGGTCAGGCAGACGGCATCGGAGCGCGCCGCGTACGAGGGCAGGTAGCCGCCCCCGTGGGCGGCGCAGATCTTGAGCCCGGGGAACCGGTCGAGCGTGCCTTCGAAGATCAGATGCGACAGCGCGATCGTGGTCTCCAGCGGATTGCCGATGGTGTTGGTCAGCAGGCCGCTGCCCTTCAGGCGGCTCGTTCCCTCGAGCTCCTTGGTTCCTTGCGGGTGGATGAAGACCAGAACACCCAGCGCCTCGGCCTTGGCCCAGAAGGGATGGAATTTCTCGGTCGCCAGCTCCTCGCCGTTGACACTGCCGCCGACGGCGACGCCGCGCAGGCCGAGCTTCTTCACCGCCGTCTCGAGCTGTTCGGCGGCCAGCGCCGGATGCTGCAGCGCCACGCTGGCGAAGGCGACGAACCGGTCCGGGTTGGCGGCGCAGATTTCCGCCATGCCCGTGTTCTGGATGGCGATCAGTTCGGCCGCCAGGTCGCGCTCGGCGCCGTACCAATAGGGGTTGATGCTGAGTGCCTCGACATCGATGCCCTGCGCATCCATCGCCTCCAGGCGCTCGCTGGTGTCGGACATCAGCAGCGCATGCGGGGCGACCTTGAGACCCATCAGCGCCATCGCCGCCGGGATGCCGCAGTGCGCATGCACGTCGACGGTCTTCACGCGTCGGCCGTTGACCACGACTTCGCGGCGGCGCGCCTTTGATGCCGCAACTGGTTCGGCGGTCGCCTGCATGCTGCAGCTCATGAACGCAATGCCGGTGGGATGGCTGGTGTGGACTTCGCCGCTGACGGACATGTGAGTCTCCTCCCTCGAATCACCTCTCCCGCAAGCGGGAGAGGTCGACGAGCGCGCAGCGCTCGGCGGGTGAGGGCTTCACGCACGCACCTCGTGTGGAACCCCTCACCCTCCCATCGCCCTTCGCGCGATGGGCCCCTCCCTCTCCCGCTTGCGGGAGAGGGAATTAAGATTCCAGCAGGACGCAATGTTCAGGTGAGAACGACAGCGTGACTGTGGCGCCTTCGTCGAGCAGATTGGTCGGTGGGCGGCGCACGATCAAGCTCCCGCACGGACAGTCGACAATGTACTGCACGAAGTCGCCGTGGAACATGCGCTGGCGCACCGTGCCGCCGATATGGTTGTCGCCGGCCCGCGGTTCGAGGTCGATGTAGGCGGTGCGCACCGCCACGGCGGTTTCGTCACCGCGCGCGGTGTGTGGCGCGGTCACGCGCAAGCGGATGCCACCGTCGGCCTCGAACATGTGAGCGGCACTGACTGTCGGTGCCGCCGCCAGGCGTCCCTTGAGTATATTGGCGGAGCCGACGAAATCGGCCACGAAGCGGTTGCGCGGGCTGTTGTAGATCACCTCCGGTGTCCCGATCTGCTCGATGACGCCGACATTCATGACGATGACGCGGTCGGAGATCGCCAGCGCCTCTTCCTGGTCATGCGTCACGTAGACCGACGTGATGTCGAGCCGGCGCTGCAGCTCGCGCAGCTCGACCCGCATCTCGGCGCGCAGCTTGGCGTCGAGGTTGCTGAGCGGCTCGTCGAACAGGACTACGGTTGGTGAAAAAGCGACGGCGCGGGCGAGCGCCACGCGCTGTTGCTGGCCGCCGGAAAGCTTGGAGGCCGACCGGTCGGCAAGATGGCGCATCTGCACCAGGTCGAGCGCGCGTTCGACGCTGGCGGCGATCTCGGCCTTGGCCTGCTTGCGCACGCGCAGCCCGTAGGCGACGTTGTCGAACACGGTCATGTGCGGCCAGATGGCGTAGGATTGGAACACCATCGAGACGCCGCGCTGCTCCGTCGGCACGTTCTTGCGCTCGCTGGCGTCGTAGATCGCCTGACCGTCGATGCGGATGCTGCCGCCCGACGGCTTCTCAAGTCCGGCGATGGCGCGCAAGGTGGTGGTCTTGCCGCAGCCGGAGGGGCCCAGCAGGGTCACGTGCTCGCCGCGGTCGACGGTGAAGCTCACGCCGTTCACGGCGACGGCGTCGCCATAGTGGATGACGAGATCTTTCACCTCGATGCGGGTCGAACTCACGTCAGTTCCTTCGTCATGCCGCGCGTGAGGCGGAACAGGATGATCAGCGCCACGATCACCGTGAAGGTCTGGATCAGCGCCATCGCCGCTGTGAGTTCGACGCCGCTGCTGGCGAAGGCGCTGACGATCGAGGGCGCGATCACCTTGGCGTTGGGGCCCATCAGGAAGACCGAGACGCCGAGTTCGCGCACGCAGGCCATGAATATCAGCAGCCAGGCGGCAATGACGCCTGGTTTGAGCAGCGGCAGCGTGATGGTGCGCAGCTGGTAGCCCCAGCCGGCGCCGCAGACGCGGGCGCATTCCTCTAGGCTCTTGTCGATCTGCAGTACGACGCCGGCGAGCGTGCGCACACCGATCGGCAACATCACGGTGAAATAGGCCAGCGCCAGCAGCCATAACGTGCCGTAGATGGGGATTGGCATGTTGATCCAGGCCCACAGCAGGGCCAGGCCGAACACCAGGCGCGGCACGGCCTGGGGGAACATCGCCAGATACTCGATGGCCCCGCGGCCCCTGAGTTGCGAGCGATAGATGATCCAGACCAGCAATGCGATGATCAGCACGCCGATCGAGGCGACGCCAAAACCCAGCATCAGGCTGTTGGCCATGGCGGTGCGCACCGGCCCCAGCGACAACGCCGTCTCATAGTTCGCCAGGGTGAATTGCGCCTGGGACAGCAGCGCCGTCGCGAACCGCTCCAGCGAGGTGATGATGAGCGCCGCGATCGGCAGCACGACGGCCAGCAGGATGTAGAGCAGGCAGACACCCAGCAGCACCCAGGCCAGCCGGCCCATATCCATGGGCCGCGGCCGGAAGGCCTTGCCGGTGATGGTGGCGAAGCTGCCGCGGTTCACGACCCAGCGATAGAACGTCAGCATGCCGAACATCACCACGAACAGTGCCAGCCCCATCGCCGAGGCGCGGCCGTAGGCCGGCGGATAGGCCAGGGTCGAATCCCAGATCGCCGTGGTGATGACGTAGACGCGGGCGGGAATGCCGATCACGAGGGCGGCGGCGAATGAGCCTAGCATCTCGGCAAACACGAACAATGTCGCGCCGAGCACGCCGGGCATCACCAGGGGCAGGGTAACGGTGAGTGCCGTACGCAGCTTGGAAGCGCCCATGACCCGCGCCGATTCCTCCAGCGCCGGATCCATCGATTTCATCGACGCCGAGATCATGACGAAGGCGACGGTGCCCTCGAACAGCGCCATGATCCAGGCGATACCGAACATCGAATAGATATTGAACAGGTCGCCCTTTCCGCCCGCCCATTGCCAGAGCTGATTGAAGAAACCGCTCTTCGGGCCGGCCAGCACCGCCCACGCGAGCGCCCCGACCAGCGGCGTCATGTAGTAGGGCAGCTCCAGCAATCGCTCCAGCTTCTCGCGGCCGGGAACATTGGTTCGGGTGAGGATCCAGGCCAGCGTGAAGCCGATGAGGATGGCCATCACGGTCGCCATCACGGCGATGATGACCGTGTTGGTGAGCACGTGCAGGTCCTCGTCGAACATCGCGATGTAGTTCGCGATGCCGTACTCGGTCGGCGGAAACGTCATGGGATCGCCGGTGTTCAGCGATTCACCGACCAGGAACACCATGGGCAGCAGGACGAGGAAGCTCACGATCACGAGGACCGTGAGCGTCACCCCGATCTGCCAGTTGAAGCGTGGGCGGGACAACCGCTGCGCGCCTGTGAAGAACAGTCTCAGCGACGCGCGCCGACGATCCTGTCCCATTCCTTGGCGAACGACGGCCGGTCCTTCTCGAAGGCGTTCCAGTCAGCCGGCACCAGCAGCTTCATGTCCTTGAGCGGAACGCTGCCGGCCGGCGCCGGCACGTCGTCGCGTGGCGAATGCAGCAGCAACGCCTCTTTCAGCGCCTCTTGGCCGGGCGGCGAGAGGAACCAGTCCATGAACAGGTCTGCGGCGTTGGGGTGCGGGCCCTCCGCGACGATGCCGTAGGTTTCCGACACGGCGGGCACGCCGGTTTCGGGGAAGACGAACGCCAGCGGGGCACCCTTGGCCTTGAATTCGATGTAGCCCGAGTATTGCGCGCCCATGATGATCTTATCCTGACCGTCGACCAGGCGGCCGTATTGCTGAACGTACGAGTCGAACGCCTTGGGCTTCACGGCGGCGAACTTCTTGAAGTACTCATCGCCCAGGATCGGCTTGAGCATATACCAGATACCGTGCTGCAGGCCCGAGTTGGAGACCTTGACGTTGATCGAGTCGGTCCATTTCGGATCCAGCAGATCCTCCCATTTCTTCGGTGCCTCGGTGGCAGGGACGTTGTTCGGGTTGTAGGCGATGCCGCCCATGATGATCGAGCCCCAGGTCCAGAAGCCTTCGGGTTGGCTCTTGTACTCGGGTTTGTAAGCGGCCATCTCCGGCGAGATGTACTGGCGGAAACCGCCGCGCCGCTGGAAATCGAGGATCATGCCCATGTCGGAGATCTGGATGACGTCCACCAGATACGACTTGGCCTGGCGTTCGGCGAGGACCTTGGCGTAGAGCGCGCCGGCCTGCAGGCGCACGTAGCTGGTCTTGATCTCCGGAAACAGCTTGTTGAAGGCGGCAAGCAGTTTGACCTGGCCCTGCTCGGGATCGGTCGAATAGAGCACGAAGGCACCTTCGGCCTTGGCCTTGTCGATATTGGCGCACGTCTTGAAGCCCGCCATCTGGCGCGGGTTGTCGCAGAGTCGCGCTTGTGCCTGCGCGGCCGAGCACCCGCCCCAGCCGAGGATCGCCAACATCACACCCAGAGTCACGATGCGCTTCATGGTTTTCGCCCCTAAAGAATTTCTTTGTTGCAACGAGCCTAGACGCATCAAATGGAGCCTTCAATCATCGTCTTTGCAGGAGAGCATCCATGTATGCGCCGCCCAAGCCCGTGTCCGCGTCGATTTTCACGCGCATGCCGGACGCCTTTCGCAAGCCACAGCGCACGGCGTGGGGCGATGCCAACGCCGCGGGCATGTCGCTGGATTGCTTCCTCGAAGGGCCAAGTTTCGATCGCGACGGCAATCTCTATGTGACGGATATCCCGTTCGGGCGGATCTTTCGGATTTCGCCGGCGGGGGACTGGACTCTGGTTGCCGAGTACGACGGCTGGCCCAACGGGCTGAAGATCCATCGCGATGGTCGCATCTTCATCACGGACTACAAGCGCGGCATCGTGCTGCTCGATCCGGCAAGTGGCACTGTGACGCCGCTGATCGAGACGGCGAAGTCGGAGAGCTTCAAGGGTGTCAACGACCTGTTCCTCGCCGCCAACGGCGATCTCTATTTCACCGACCAGGGGCAGACCGGGCTTCATGATCCGACCGGGCGCGTCTATCGCTATTCGACCGCCGGCCGGCTCGATTGCCTGATCGACACCGTGCCCAGCCCGAACGGTCTGGTGATGAATCTCCACGAAACCGTGCTCTATGTCGGCGTCACCCGCGCCAATGCCATCTGGCGGCTGCCGCTGATGGCCGATGGCGCGGTCAGCAAGGTCGGGCTTTTCGTCCAGATGTCGGGTGGCCATGCCGGTCCGGACGGCGTCGCGCTGGACGCCGAAGGCGGCCTTGTCGTCGCCCACCCCAGCACCTCGGTATGGCGCTTCGATGCGCTGGGCCGGCCGACGCATGTGCTGGATGCAGGTGACGATATCTTCTGCACCAACATCGCCTTCGGCGGCAGCGACAACCGCTCGCTGCATGCCGTGGTCTCGCGCCGCAGCGGCAAAATCGACGCCGGCGTCATTTTGCGGGCCGATATGCCCGTGCCCGGCAAGCCGATGTTCTCTCACGCCTGACGGCGATGGCCCCTGTGGCGGACGACAACATTTTGTGTGCAGATAGTACTATCGCTGAAGCGGCGGTGCTGCTAGCCACAGAGAAGCGCGCGGCGACGTCATGGTGCTGCCGCGCCCGGCATGCAAACGGCGGAGAGGAAAGGCCACAGCGTGCTCCACCACATGGCCGGCCCCGAGGACGAAGTCTCGCGTGTCGATGGGCGCGTGCTTCGGGGTATCCGCACACGCCAGGCCATCATCAACGCCACTCGTGAGCTGTTTCTGGCCGGCGGACGGGAGCCCACTCTGGAAGATGTGGCGCGCCGGGCCGGCGCCTCGCCGCGAATTCTCCTGAAATACTTCAACGGTCTCGGTGGCGTCATCGTGGCGATGATCACGCAGGTGCTGGATGAAATCGTGGCCCGCTATGCCGTATTCGGCAACGGCGCCTCACTGGAGGACCGGATCGTGGGCTACGTCGATCTGCGGGCAGATATCTGCGAGCATTTCACGCCGCTGTTGCTGCGGACGGTGCAGATGGCTCGCCACATACCGGAAATGGACGACCTGATTCGGCGTGGCCGTGGCGATGTGCGGGACTTCGCGATGAGCGTGTTCGGACACGAACTCAGGGGCCTGCCGCCGCGCATCCGGCGCGACCTGTTCGACGAACTGGCGATGATCTCGGACTGGAACAACTGGCGCTATCTGCGCGAGGCCTGCGGCCGCTCGCCCGAAGAGGCCAAGGTCGTGCTGCGCGCCGCGCTGCGCCGGATCCTGGCTGTGTGAAAAAGACGCTCAGTTGAGTCGGGCGGCCTTGGCCATCACCTCGATGGCGTCGAGCTGGCGCGAGCGCACCGACAGCGAATCGGCACCCGAATCCTCCCAGGCACGATAGCGCTGAAGGATGCGCGCCGGCGGACCCACGAGGGACTTCATGTCCACCCATTCGTCGGGGACCGTGGCGATCGCTTCGTCCTTGTGCCCGGCGAGATAGAGTTCCTGGATGCGCTCGGCCGCGGCGCCGAAGCCGCGGTGGACCATCATGTCCTTGTGGAAGTTCTTGTTGCGGTGCCCCATGCCGCCGACATAGAGCGCGACCTCGGGCTTGAGCTTGGCCAGTGCCCCGGCGACATCGGTGTCGACCTCGACATGCACCGAGGCCTGGATCGCGAAGTCCTTGCGGCTCTTGCCGTTGCCGGCACGCTTGAAGCCTTCGTCGAGCCAGGGCTGGCACTCCGCCATCGATCCCGGGATGAAGCCCAGGGGCAGCCAGCCGTCGGCAACCTCGGCGGTGAGCCTCACTGTCGCCTCGTTGCTGGTGGCGAGATAGATCGGAATGTCCGGGTTCATGTGCAGGATCGACTTCAGCGGTTTGCCGACACCCATGGCGCCCTCGCCGGTGTAGGGCAGGCTGATTTCGCGGCCGGCATGCGAGACCGGCCCTTCGCGGCGGAAGATCTTGCGCATGATCGCCACGTAGTCGCGCATGCGATAGTAGGGCTTGCCCCAGGGCTCGCCGTACCAGCCTTCGACGATCTGCGGCCCGGAGACGCCGAGGCCGGCGATGAAGCGCCCACCGCCGGCCAGTGCGTCGACCGTGCCGGCGCACATCGCGGCATTGGCCGGCGTGCGTGCTGCCAGCTGCATGATGCCGGTGCCGAGCTTGATACGCTTGGTCAGCGCGGCGAGGAACGCCAGCGGCGTGACGGCGTCCGAGCCATAGGCTTCCGCCGTCCACACCGAGTCGTAGCCGAGCTCCTCGGCGCGCTGCACCAGTGCGACGGGTACATCGAGATGGGCACGCGAATAGCCGATCGACAGGCCGAGCTTCATGGGTGTTCCCCCTGGTACGCCGATGTTTATCGGCGCACGCTAGCTCAGTCTCCGGTATTCGTCTCGGGCTGGACGCCCGGCGGTTTCGCTGGGTAAAGGCAGGGCGACACCCCGGCTTACGCCACCAGCGGCCAGCTGCTGTCCTGCTTGGAAATGCGCGACATCGGCAGCGGCCAGTTGATCGCCAGCTTGGGATCGTCGTAGCGCAACCCCCGAGCGGCATCGGGCATATAGGGCGCCGAGACCAGGTAGTTGACCTCGGTATCGTCGGCCAGGGTTTGGAAGCCGTGTGCGAAGCCGGCCGGCACGTAGAGCATGCGAAATGCCGTCGGGGTCAGCTCGACGCCGACCCATTGGTGGAAGGTCGGTGAGCCCGGCCGTACGTCGACCATCACGTCATAGATGGCGCCGCGCACGCAGCGCATCAGTTTGATCTCTGCGTGCGGCGCCAACTGGTAGTGCATGCCACGGATGGTACCGCGCGTCGTGTTGATCGACACGTTGCCCTGAGCGAGCTCGGTGGGTAAACCCTGGCGCGCGAATTCCTCGCGGCACCAGGAGCGGGCGAACTGACCGCGCTCGTCGCCGAATGGTTCGAGCTCGATCACATAGGCGCCCTTCAGCGCCGTCTCACGAAAAATCATGTTGCCGCCAATAGAAGTCTGAATCGATCTGCTTGGTGTCGAGGAGTTTCTGCAGCTGCCGCAGGCGCGTAAAGGGCGGCGCATTGAACTCCGGCTCGGTCATCGCGATGTGCTCGAACAGCGCCCGCATCTGCTGCGCACCGCGCTGGGCCGTCCAGGCGCAGCGGAAGCCGGGCAGGACGCTGTGGATCTTGTCGAACGAGACGCGATAGCTGCGGTTGTCGCCGGCGTTGTTACCGAACTCGACCTTGCAATTGGGGAAAGCCTCGCCGATGGCCTCGGCGATCTCGCGGACCCGGTAGTTGTTGCCGTTATCGCCGACATTGAAGATCTGGTTCGCCACTGTCTCACGCGGTGCCTCCAGGGCGGCGGCGACGGCGCTGCAGATGTCCTGGACATGCACGAGAGGGCGCCAGGGTGTGCCGTCGCTGGTCATGGAGATGCGGCCGGTGGTCCAGGCGAGGCCGGCGAGGTTGTTCAGCACGATGTCGAAGCGAATGCGCGGCGAGGCACCGAAGGCGGTCGCGTTGCGCATGAAAGTCGGGCTGAAATTGTCGTCGGCCAGTGCCTGCACGTCGCGCTCGACGAGCATCTTGCAGTGCGCGTAGGCGGTCTGCGGGTCAGGATCGGACGCCTCGGTCTTGGTGCTGTCGCCGGCGGCACCGTAGATGCTGCAGGAGGAGGCGTAGACGAAACGCGACACACCGGCGTCCTTGGCCGCCTTGGCCAGCGCCACCGAGCCGAGATGGTTGATCTCGTAGGTCTTCTTGGGGTCGTGCTGGCACAGCGGATCATTGGACAACTCGGCGAGGTGTACGATGGCATCGAAACCCTCGAGGTCCCGCGCCACAAGCGTCCGTATGTCACGGGTCAAGGTCGCCGGCCGATCCTTGCCGTCATGGTACAGCAGGCCGGCGCGGTAGTAGCCGGTGTCGAGGCCCACCACGTCGAAGCCGCGCGCGAGCAGCAGCGGCGTCATCACCGAACCGATGAAGCCGTCGGCACCGGTGACCAGCACGCGCGCCGACTTTGCCCTTGGCGCCGCGGCCGATTCGCGTACTGCCGGCTCCAAGCTTACCACGTCTTCCATTGTGCCTTCCCGCTCTCCCAGTAGGTCTCGAGCACGTGCTTGTCGCGAAGCGTATCCATGTTCTGCCAGAAGCCGCGATGCCGGTAGGCGGCCAGCCGCCCCTCGCTGGCCAGCGCTTCCAGCGGCTCGCGCTCCCACGAAGTGTCGTCGCCGGCGATGTAGTCCAGCGCCTGTGGCTCGACCACGAAGAAGCCGCCGTTGATGAAGCCGCCATCGTCGTTCGACTTCTCGCGGAAGCCGGCCACGCGATCGGCACCATGCTCAAGGCTGAGGGCGCCGAAACGGCCGGGCTGGCGGACCGCCGACACCGTCGCCAGCGCGCCCGACTGGCGGTGGAAGGCGATCAGGTCGGTGATGTTGATGTCCGACACGCCGTCACCATAGGTGAGGCAGAACGTCTCTTCGTCGAGATACTGGCGAACGCGCTTGATGCGCCCGCCGGTCATCGTCGCCTCGCCGGTGTCGACCAGGGTCACGCGCCATGGCTCCACGCCATTGCGGTGGGTGCGGATGACATTGTCGTGCAGGTCGAACGTGACGTCGGAGCGGGCGAGGACGTAGTCGCGAAAGTACTGCTTGATCAGGCTGCCTTTGTAGCCGCAGCAGATCACGAAGTCGTGGAGCCCGTG
>Ga0187894_10000979_pt1 | contig 37877 bp, 37 predicted proteins | sample GBC1701081metaG_FD_136650 | JGI IMG/M metagenome (GOLD analysis project Ga0187894, IMG submission 136650) | White microbial mat communities from a lava cave in the Kipuka Kanohina Cave System on the Island of Hawaii, USA - GBC170108-1 metaG ... | reverse complement strand
CCCGCCCGCACGAGCAGCCCCGCGACGAAGCCGCCGTTCGCCCCGGCCGACACCCACCAGCCGCGGTCGACGCGCGCGTCGTAGACGCCCGGCGCCGCGAGCACGACGTGCGTGTCGCGGTCGAAGCGGCTCGCGAACGCGAAAGTCATCAGGGACAGCGTGTGGAGCGCCACCGCCACGCGCTGTGAAGCAGTTCACAGCGTAAGCTGCCCGCCCGTTCGGAGGGCCGCGTGACGCCGAGACTGCGTGCCGAGCTCGTGCTGCTAGGCGTCACGCTCGCCTGGGGCGGCTCCTTCCTGGTCGTCAAGGACACGCTCGGGACGCTCGCGCCGTTCCAGCTGATCGCGCTGCGCTTCGCGCTCGCGGTCGTCGCGCTCGCGGCGGTGTTCGGACGGGGCGCGTTGCGGCTCGGTCGAGACGCCGCCGGGCGGCTCCCATGGCGTGCCGCGCTCGCGATCGGGTTGCTGTTATGGGCGGGCTTCGCGCTCCAGACGCTCGGCCTGCAGCACACGACCCCCGCGCGCTCTGGATTCATCACGGCCACGTACGTCGCGATGGTGCCGTTGCTGACGCGCGTGATCTCGGGTCGGCCGCTCCGCAAGCGCGTCGTCGCCGCGGTCGGCGCTGCGCTGCTCGGGCTCTATCTGCTGACCGACCCGGACCGAGGCGGCGTAAACCGGGGCGATTGGCTGACGCTGCTCGGAGCGCTTGCGTTTGCCGGGCACATGCTGGCGCTCGATCGCGGCGCGCGCGCGATGCCGGCGCCTGCGCTCGCGTTCGCGCAGATGGTGGTCGTCGCCGGCGTCGCGCTCCCGTTCGCGCTCGCGGAGAGCGGCGCGTCCGGCGCGCTCTCCGGCCGCTCGCTCGTCGCGCTCGGCTACCTCGGACTGATCTGCTCCGCGGCCGGATTTCTCGGCCAGACCTGGGGGCAGCGAAGTAGCTCGCCCGTCCGCGTCGGCCTGATCTTCTCGCTCGAATCGCTATTCGCCGCGCTGCTCTCGGTCGCGATTGGCATGGAAGTGCTGACGCCGCTGCAGTGGGCCGGCGGGCTGCTGCTGGTCGCGGGCGTCGTCGTCGGTGAGCTGCCGGACGCGGAAACCGCGCCGGCCACCTGATCAGTTGTTGGGGTCCGCCCCGAGCTGGCGCAGTCGCTCTCCCGCGACCATCGCCATCGCCGCCTGCAGGTTGTAGGACGGGATGAAGCCGCGCATCGGGATGCGCAGCGCGCCGTCGCAGGCAGCCAGCACGTCGGGCGGGATGCCGCCGCGCTCGCCGCCGACGACGAGCAGCAGGCGGCCCGTCAGATCCACCTGCCACGGCGCGTGCGTGCCGACGTCTTCGATCGCGAGCACGCGCCGGCCGGCCTGCTTCGCGCGCGCGATCGCATCGAGCGCCGGCAGCCAGTGGACCGGGAAGAAGCGGTCGGCGCGCATCGACGCCCGCAGCGCCTCGCGCTTGCCTGCGTGCGCGAAGCCCGCGTCGACGAACACGCACGCGGCGCCCGACACCTCGGCGAGGCGAATCGCGAAGCCCGCGTTCCCCGGATACGCGACGCCGACCAGCAGCCACGCGACGCCGCCTGCGCCGAGCGCTTCGTCCGGCGGCGCCGCAGGGTCGGCGCCGATCACCGCCATCAGCTCGGGTGCCGGCGCGCACTTGCCGAGCCTCCATAACGACTGGGCGCTGGTCTCGCGCAGCGGGATGCCGGCGCCGCGCGCACGCTCGATCAGCGCGCGCGCGGCGGGGTCCTTCAGCTCGCGCGCGTGCAGCACGAGCCGCACCGGCTCGCCGGCGTCGAGCGCCGCCGCGAGCTCGTCCGGGCCCGCGACTTGGCGGCGCGCCGGCTCCTTCAAGCGCGCCGCCAGGAGAGGTAGGCATTCGCGATGCCGCCGGAGCCGTCCGAATCGAAGCGCCCGGCGAACGGAACGCCGAGCGCGCCTGCCAAGCGCGCGAGCTCGGGCTCGTCGGCGAAGTGAGAGAAGCGGAAGATCGCCGGGTCGGTGTCGAAGCGCAGCAGCCGATCGCCCGGCTCGAGCTCGCGCTCGTCGATGCGTGCGGCCGACCACGGCACGCGCTTGTCAGGGCGTTCGTCGGCGCTCGTCCGCCAGAACGCGACGCAGAGCGTGCCGTTCGGTGCGATTCGAGCCGCGAGCGCGCGCAGTAGCGCGACGCGCGAGGGCTCGCTCGGCACGTGGTGGATCACGCCGAACATGGCGATCAGGTCGAACGGGCCGAGCGGCAGCGCCTCCGGCTGCTGGATCACGTCGACCTGCGTGAAGCGGGCGCCCGGGAGAAGATCGCTGCGCTCGCGCGCGAGCGCGATCATCTCGGCCGACGCGTCCGCCCCCTGATAACTCGCCTCGCTGCCGCGCTCGCGCAGCAGCTGCGCGAAGCGACCGTGGCCGCAGCCGACGTCGAGGATCGTGCGCGGCGCTGCGGGGAGCTCGTCCAGCACGCGCCGCATCCCGGGCCAGGCCCGCTCGCGCTTCGACGCAAAGTGCTTTGCGTGGCTCCGATAGAATCGCTCGTTGATGCGGGCGAGCGCGCGCGCGGTCTCGGGAGACATGAGCGCCGGCAGCATATCGAGAGTGTCCACCGCCAGCGCCGAAGCAGGCGCGCTGCGCGCGATCATCGCCGAGGCGATCGCGTGCGAGGCGCTCGATGCCCGCGCGCTCGACCGAATCCTGCGGCGCCATCCCAAGGCGGGCCGCGGCTTCTACAGCAAGCGCGAGGTGCTCGCCGCGTTTCGTGCCGATCCCGCGGCGTGGCCGCTCGGCGAGGCGGCGTTCGCGGAGAAGCTGCGCACGACGCCGACCCGCACGCTGTCGGGCGTTGCGCCGCTCGCGGTGCTGACGAAGCCGTTTCCGTGTCCCGGTCGCTGCGTGTTCTGCCCGAGCGACGTGCGGATGCCGAAGAGCTACCTCGCGAGCGAGCCCGGCTGCCAGCGCGCGCAGGCGAATCGCTTCGATCCGTACCTGCAGGCGTGGAACCGGCTCGCCGCGTTCCGCGCGATGGGCCACTCGACCGCGAAGGTCGAGCTGATCGTGCTCGGCGGCACCTGGTCCTTCTATCCCGAGAGCTATCAGGTCTGGTTCGCGACGCGGCTGTTCGACGCGCTGAACGACTTCGGCGCCGGCGTCGACCGTCGCGGCGAGGTCGGCGCGTTCGCGCCCGACTTCTCGGGCCTCGCGCTCGGCGAGCGCGGCTACGACGCGAGCGTCGCGGCGCATCTGCGCGCGGCGGAGCCGGGCGGCGAGCTGATCCCGCTGCGCGAGCGCGGCGCTTGGAGCGCGCTCGAAGCCGCGCAGCGCGCGAACGAGGCCGCCGGCGCGCGCTGCGTCGGCCTCGCGCTCGAGACCCGCCCCGATCACGTGACGCGCGACGAAGTGCTGCGCCTGCGCCGCCTCGGCGCGACGAAGCTGCAGCTCGGCATCCAGTCGCTCGACGACGCCGTGCTCGCCGCGAATCGGCGTGGACACGGCGTCGCCGCAACGCGCAGGGCGATCGAGCTCCTGCGCGGCGCCGGCTTCAAGATCCACGCGCACTGGATGGCGAACTTGTTGGGGTCGACTCCAGACCGCGACCGCGCGGACTTCGCGCGCCTGTTCGACGACCCCGCGATCCGCCCGGACGAGCTGAAGCTCTACCCGTGCAGTCTGGTCGAGACCGCCGAGCTCGCGCAGCACCACGCGCGCGGCGAATGGCGAGCCTACGAACGCGACGAGCTGCTGCCGCTCGTCGCCGACTGTCTCGCCGCGATCCCGCGCTGGTGCCGCGCGACGCGCGTGATTCGCGACATCCCCTCGCACGAGATCGTCGCCGGCAGCCGCGAGACGAATCTGCGCGAAGCCGCCGAGGCGCAGCTGCGCGAACGTGGCGTCGCGCTCAACGAGATGCGCGCGCGCGAGGTGCGCGGCGCGCGCATCGAAGGCGAGCTGGCGCTGCGCGAGACGCGCTACGCGACCTCGCTCGGTGACGAGATCTTCCTCGAGGCGTTGACCGACACCGACCGCCTCGCCGGCTTCGCGCGCATCACGCTGCCGAACGCCGCCGCCGCCGACTCTCCGCCGATCGACGAGCTCCGCGGCGCCGCGCTGCTGCGCGAGGTCCACGTCTACGGCGCCGTCGCCGACCTCGGCGAGCACACCCCCAACAAGTCCCAGCACGCGGGCCTCGGCTCACGCCTGATCCAGCGCGCCACCGAGATCGCGCGCGCCGCGCACTACCCGCAGCTCTCGGTGATCTCCGCGATCGGCACGCGCGCGTGGTACCGCCGCCACCGCTTCACGGACGGCGCGCTGTACCAACACCTGGCGTTGCAAGCGGAAAGAAGCGCCGCCTGACCACGCGCAGCGTGCGTTCGATCGCGCCTCGATGGCGCGATCGAATGCACCGTTCTCTCCCCAGTGCACGGGTGAAGTCGAGCACCCAACACCGCGCGCCGTCGTCGTGACCACGATGCCGCCAGCGAGGGGTGGGACGGGGGTCCTGGAGCGAAGGGCCGTAGCCTGCCGTCCGACGGCGCACCTCGAAGCGCGTGCGCACGATCGATCCCCGCGAGCGCCCAAACGCCCAGCCAACGCGCGCGACGAGCGAGATGCAAGCTCGCCCCGATGCGCGCTCACCTCCTGCCCGCGCAGCACCCTGATAAGGCCCGCAGCGGAACGGACCCCCTCCCACCCCGAGCCGAGCACCCAGCCTCCCACGACGACGGCGCTCGAGCCTCGCGGGACTTCTGCTGCGGCTCAGCTCGGCCGGCGAAACTCCAGCGCCTCTCCGTTCAGCCGCGCGTCCGCGATCACCTTCGCGCCGTCCCCAAACTCCCCTTCGAGGATCTTCATCGCGAGCGGATCCTGAACCATGCGCTGAATCACGCGCTTCAACGGCCGCGCGCCGTAATGCGGGTCATACCCCTTCTCCGCGAGCAGCCGCTTCGCCTCCTCGGTGAGCTCGAGCTCGATGCGCCGCTCCGCGAGCAGCTTGCGCACGCGCGCGAGCTGGATCTCGACGATGCGGCCCAGATGCTCGCGTCCGAGCTGGTGGTAGATCGCGACGTCATCGACGCGATTCAGGAACTCCGGCTTGAAGTGAGCGCGCAGCGCCTCCATCACGCGCGTCTCCATCTCCTCGTGCTGCGTCTCGCCCAGCTCCGCGATGAACTGGCTGCCGATGTTCGAGGTCATGATCAGCACGACGTTCTTGAAATCGACCGTGCGCCCCTGCCCATCCGTCAGGCGCCCGTCATCGAGAATCTGCAGCAGCACGTTGAACACGTCCGGATGCGCCTTCTCGATCTCGTCGAACAGCACGACGCTGTACGGCCGGCGGCGCACCGCCTCGGTCAGGTAGCCGCCTTCGTCGTAGCCGACGTAGCCGGGAGGCGCGCCGATCAGCCGCGAGACCGAGTGCTTCTCCATGAACTCGCTCATGTCGATGCGCACCATCGCGTGCTCGTCGTCGAACAGGAACTCGGCGAGCGCGCGCGCGGTCTCGGTCTTCCCGACGCCGGTCGGGCCGAGGAAGATGAACGAGCCGATCGGGCGGTTCGGATCCTGCAGTCCGGCGCGCGCGCGGCGCACCGCATTCGCGACCAGCGCGAGCGCTTCGTCCTGGCCGACCACGCGGCGGCGCACGTTCTCCTCCATCCGTAACAGCTTGCCCTGCTCGCCCTCGAGCATCTTCGAGACCGGGATGCCGGTCCACTTCGAGACGATCTCGGCGATCTCCTCGGAGGTCACCTCCTCCGACAGCACCGAGCCCTGCTTCTGTAGCTCCGCGAGCTTCTGGCCCTCGGCGTCGAGCTGCTTCTCGAGCTCGCGCAACAAGCCGTACTGGATCTCTGCCGCGCGCTCGAGGTTGCCCGCACGGCGCGCGCGCTCGAGCTCCGCGCTCAGCTCCTCGCGCTTTTGCTTGATCTCGCGCACGTGTGCGATCGCGCTCTTCTCGTTCTCCCAGCGCGCCTTCAGCGCGGCGCTCTCGCTCTGCAGCTCGGCGATCTCGGCGCCGATGCGCGAGAGCCGCTCGCGGCTCGCCGCGTCAGTCTCCTTCTTGAGCGCCTCGCGCTCGATCTCGAGCTGCGTGCGCTTGCGCTCGATTGCGTCGAGGTCTTCGGGCATCGAGTCGATCTGCACGCGCACGCGGCTGGCGGCCTCGTCGACGAGGTCGATCGCCTTGTCCGGCAGGAAGCGCTCGGTGATGTAGCGGTGCGAGAGCGTCGCGGCGGCGACCAGCGCGGCGTCCTGGATGCGCACGCCGTGGTGCGCCTCGTAGCGCTCCTTCAGCCCGCGCAGGATCGAGATCGTGTCTTCGACGCTCGGCTCGCCGACCATCACCGGCTGGAAGCGCCGCTCGAGCGCGGCGTCCTTCTCGACGCGCTTTCGATACTCGTCGAGCGTCGTCGCGCCGACGCAGCGCAGCTCGCCGCGCGCGAGCGCGGGCTTCAGCATGTTCGCGGCGTCGGCCGCGCCCTCCGCGGCGCCTGCGCCGACGATCGTGTGCAGCTCGTCGATGAACAGCACGATCTCGCCCTGCGAATCGGCGACCTCGCGCAGCACCGCCTTCAGCCGGTCCTCGAACTCGCCGCGGTACTTGGCGCCCGCGATCAGCGCGCCGATGTCGAGCCCGATCACGCGCTTGTTCAGCAGCGATTCGGGCACGTCGCCCGCGACGATGCGGCGCGCGAGCCCTTCGACGATCGCGGTCTTGCCGACGCCGGGCTCGCCGATCAGCACCGGATTGTTCTTCGTGCGGCGCGAGAGCACCTGGATGACACGGCGGATCTCCTCGTCGCGTCCGATCACGGGATCGAGCTTGCCCGAGCGCGCGGCGTCGGTGAGATCGCGCCCGAATTTCGCGAGCGCCTGATACTTCGACTCGGGGTCGTGATCGGTGATGCGCGCGCGGCCGCGCACGCTCTCGAGCGCCTTCTCGATCGCGCCCTGCGTCGCGCCGGCCTCGCGCAGGCTGCGCGCCGTCTCGTCGCTCTTGTCGGCCGCGAGCGCCAGTAACAAGTGCTCGGTCGAGACGTACTCGTCCTTGCGCTGATCCGCCTCCTTGAACGCGCCGTCGAGCGCGCGCTGGAGCGCCGGCGAGATCGTCGGCTGCGCGCCGCCGCTCACCTTCGGCAGCGCGCCGAGCCGCTTCTCCGCGTCCGTCTGCAAGCGCTCCACCGGCACGCCGATCTTCTGGAGGATCGGCACCGTGCTGCCTTCCGGTTGCGCGACGAGCGCCCGCAGCAAGTGCGCCGGCGTGATCTGGCTGTGTCCGCGCGCGGTGGCGAGGCTCTGCGCCTCACTCAGGGCTTCTTGACTCTTGAGCGTGAGCTTGTCGAAACGCATTGACGATGCGTAGACACGCCCCCCGCAGTGACAAGCGCGGACGCATCCGAACGCCGCGGATGGCAATGACACACAAAGGGGTCAGACCCCAGCTGTGTCGGCCGGACGGTGGGGAGCGCGGACGGTCGGAAGCGGGCGCTTAGTTCGTCCCGCGCTTCATCGTCACGAACAGCTCTTGCCGCCCGCGGCGCACCAGCAGCAGCGCGCCCTTCGGGTTCTTGCCGATCGCGGTCTTGAACGCCGCCGCGGTCGGCGTCGGCTCCTGATTCACCTCGAGGACGATGTCGTACGGCTGGAGGTGCGCGGTCTCGGCAGGGCTGCCCGGGCGCACGCGCGAGACGACCACGCCCTTCACGCCATCATCGAGCCGCAGCTCGGCGGCGATCTCAGGCGTCAGCGTCTGCACCGAGAGCCCGTACTCGCCGGTCGGCACCGGCTCCTCGCCGCCCGGCAGCGCCGGGCCGGCGTCGTCCTCGAGCGCGAGCGCCCCCACCGTCACGTCGAACGTCTTTCGCTTGCCCTTGCGGACCACCACCACCTGCGAGCGGTGCCCGATCGGCGTCGACGCGACGAGCTGCGGCAGCTCCTCCATCTCCTTGATCGCGACGCCGTTGAACTCGACGATCACGTCGCCGCGCAAAATTCCTGCGCGAGCCGCCGGGCTGCCCTCCTCGACGTTGTAGACGAGCGCGCCGTTCGCGCCGTCGAGGCCGAGCAGCTCCGCGGCATCCGCGTCGACCGGCTGAATCGCGACGCCGAGCTTGCCGCGCGCGACGCGTCCGGTGGCGCGCAGCTGCGGCAGCACGCTCTTCGCCATGTTCACCGGAATCGCGAGGCCGATGCCGACGTTGCCGGCCATTCCGCTCCCGAACGGATTGCCGGAGCCGGGGGACAGGATCATCGTGTTGATCCCGATCACCTCGCCGGAGAGGTTCAGCAGCGGACCGCCCGAGTTGCCGGGATTGATCGCTGCGTCGGTCTGGATGAAGTCGGCGTAGCGCGGCCCGCCTTCGTTCTGGCCGGTGCGCCGGTGCTTCGCGCTGACGATGCCCGCCGTCACGGTGTTCTCGAGCCCGAACGGATTGCCGATCGCGACCACCCAGTCGCCGGGCCGCGTGCGGTCCGAATCGCCGAGCGGCAGCGACGGCAGCGAGCGCGAGCTCTCGACCTTCAGCAGCGCGACGTCGGTCGCGGGATCGCGGCCGACCACCTTCGCCGGCAGCTTCGCGCCATCCAGGAACACGACGTCGATCTTGTCGAAGTCCGCGACGACGTGGTTGTTGGTGACGACGTAGCCGTCGCTCGAGATCACGAAGCCGCTGCCCTCGCCGGCCTGCGGCTGATTGCGGAACTGGAAGCCGAAGAACTCCTCGATCGGGCTGCGCGTCCGGTTCGCGTCGGGCCGCACGGTGCGCTCGGCCTGGATGCTCACGACCGCCGGAGCGACGCGCTCGGTCAGCTCCGCGAAGCTGCCGGGGGCGCCGCGCGGCGCCTCGGCGGGCGCCGCGGTGCTGCCGTCCCGCCAGAACGGGCCGGCGGCCGGCGTCGCCTTGGCGCCCGCGGCCGGTTCGAGCAGGCCCCGCGCCTCGGCGACCTGGTTCTGGAACACGACGCGCACGGGCACGACGCCGGTCGCGATCAGCAGCGCGGCGGCGACCGCGAGCGAGAAGACCATCGGAAGCAGCCAACGCGCAGCCTTCATGCGAAACCTCTCACCGTTCCGGGCCGGGCGCCCCGGTCCTTCGTAGACGTTGCGCCTGCCGCCGGAGTTCCGGCTCGGCCCTAGACGCGCAGCAAGTCCGACATGTTCGGCGCGTTCACGAGAGAGGCAAGGGGACGTCCGCGAGCCGGCGGCCGCGCTGCACGCGAATCAGCGCGCTGTCGCGGCCTTGCAGGCGCAGCACGGCACGGCGCAGCGCGTGCTCGTCGGCGAGCAGCTGGCCGTCGATGCTGCGCACGTAGTCGCCGGGCTGGAGGCCGATTTGCTCGGCGCCGCTACCGGGGCGGACTTCCGCAACGCGGAACAGCCCGCGCTCGAACGCGAGCCGGACGCCCAGGCGCTCGGTCGTCAGCTCGCCGACGACCGCGGCCGGAATCTCCGCCGCGGTCGCGCGCAGCGTGATCGTGCGGCCGCCGCGCAGCACCTGGAGCTCGTGCGCCTGTCCGGCCGTGCTGCTCTCCAGCACCTCGTAGAACTCGCGCGCGGCGCGAATGCCGTGCGCGTCGATCTTCATCAGCACGTCGCCGCGCAGCACGCCCGCCTTCGCGCCCGGGCCGCCCGCGCGCACGCGGTTGACGATCGCGCCGCGCTGGCCGGCGGGCAGCTTCAGCAGCTCCAGCATCGCGGGCTCGAGGTCCTGCAGATCGAGCCCGAGCCAGACCGGCGCCACCGTCCCCTTCGTGACGAGCTCGTGCACGATCCGCTTCGCGACGTCGATCGGAATCGCGAAGCCGATGCCCTCCGCACCCTGATAGATCGCGGTGTTGATCCCGATCAGCTCGCCTTCGGCGTTCAAGAGCGGGCCGCCCGAGTTCCCGGGATTGATCGACGCGTCCGTTTGCAGGAAGCCGTGATACGTCTTCTCCTGCGTGCGCAGCGAGCGGTCGGTGGCCGAGAGCACGCCGGTCGTCACCGTGTTCGAGAAGCCGAACGGGTTGCCGATCGCGATCACCGGCTCGCCGACGAACAGCCCCGACGAGGTGCCGGGCGCGATCCAGGGCACGTCGCTCGCGCTCTCCAGCTGGAGCACCGCGATGTCGTTGTTGGGGTCGGCGCCGACCAGCTTTGCGCCGAGCTCGCGGCCGTCCGCGAGCGTGAGCGTGATCGTCTCCGCGCCGCGCACGACGTGTTCGTTCGTCAGCACGCGCCCGCTCGCGTCGATCACGATTCCGGAGCCGAGGCTCTGCGCGGTGCGCTGCCGCATGCTCGGCTCGAAGAACAGGTCGAAGAAGGTGCTGCGCACCTGCACCTGCTGCTCGGTCGTGATGTTGACGACCGCGGGCCCGACCTTCTCGACCGCCGCGACCGTGGCCGTGCGCCGCAAGAACGGATCCTGCGCGTGCGCGGCGCCCGCCGCGAACGCGAGGCCGAGGGCGAGCAGCGACGAGATTCGCGAGGGTTGGTGCTTCACGGCGGCGCAACCTAGGGACGGCGATTTGGCGGAACAAGAGCGCCTTCGGGCAGGAGCGCAGCGCGCTTTCGAGCGCGCGTTCGGCCGGCCCGCGCAGCTCGCCGCGCGCGCGCCCGGCCGCGTGAGCTTGATCGGCGAGCACACCGACTACAACGACGGCCTCGTGCTGCCGTGCGCGATCGATCGGGCGACGCTGGTGCTGGCGGCGCCGCGCGACGACGACACGGTGCGCGCCGTCTCGCTCGCGCAGGACGCGCCGGCGCACTTCGCGCTGGCTGCGCTCTCGCGCGCGGGCGACTGGGCGGACTACGTGCGCGCGCCCGCGTTCGCGCTGCGCGAGGCGGGTGAGCGCGTGCGCGGCGCGGATCTCGCGATCGCGAGCGACGTCCCGCTCGGCGCGGGGCTCTCGTCGTCGGCCGCGCTCGGGGTCGCGGTGACGCTCGCGCTCGCGGCGGTTTCGCAGATCGCGCTCTCGCCGCGCGCGGTCGCCGATCTCGCGCATCGCGGCGAGAACCACTTCGTCGGAATCGGCTGCGGAATCCTCGATCAGTACGCGAGCGCGCTCGGCGAGCGCGACCGCGCGCTGCGCATCGACTGCCGCGCACGCAGCGTGACGGCGCTGCCGCTGCCGGCGAGCGCGGTCTGGTTGGTCGCGGACTCCGGCGCGCAGCGCGAGCTCGCGCGCGGCGGGTACCGCGAGCGCGTCGCGGAGTGTGCAGCCGCGCTGGCGGAGGCGAAGCGCGCTGGGATCGCTGCGCCGGCCGCGCGCGCGCTGCGCGATCTCACGCCAGACGCGCTGCCCGCGCTCGAGCGCGCGCTGCCGGAGACGCTGCTGCGGCGCGCGCGGCACGTGATCACCGAGAACGCGCGCGTCGACGCGTTCGCGGCGGCGCTCGGCGCGAGCGATCTCGGCGCCGCGGGCGCGCTGATGCGCGAGAGCCACGCGAGCCTTCGCTTCGACTACGCGGTCTCGACGCCCGCGCTCGACCTGTTGTGCGCGCTCGGCGACGCCGCGCCCGGCTGCGCCGGTTCGCGCCTCACCGGCGCCGGCTTCGGCGGCTGCACACTGCACCTCGCCGAGATCGCCGCCGCCGAGGACGTGATGCGCGCTCTCGAAGCCGGCTTCGCCGCGCGCTTCGGCCGCACCCCACGCGTCTGGCGCGTGCGCGCGAGCGATGGCGCCCGCGTCTTCGCCGTCTGAGCGCGCAACTCTGCAAGTTTGCAGGGTCTGACCCCATTCATTTGGCCGCGTCCAGCGCGGCGCGGAGCGCGCGGGCGGCGCGTTCGGGATCGGGGGCGGCGCATAGCTCACCCGTGACCGCGACCCCCACCGCGCCGGCGCGAATGCAGGCGCCGCAGCGCCGCGCGTCGATGCCGCCCTGCGCGAGCACGGGAATCCCGGCTCGCGCGGCCTCGGTGAGCGCGTCCAGCCCGAGCGGCGCGCGCGTCGCCGCCTTCGAGTACGGCGCGAAGATCGGCGCGAGGTGCGCGTAGCTCGCGCCCGCGCGCGCGGCTCCGAGCACTTCGGCCGCCGCGTGCGCGGAGACGCCGATCAGCGCCGCGCTTCCGAGCAGCGCGCGCGCGTCGGCGAGCGGCAGCGCGTCGAAGCCGAGGTGCGCACCAGCGGCGCCCGCCGCGAGCGCGACGTCGACGCGGCGATTCACGATCACGCGCGCGGCCGGATTCTGCGCGCGTACCGCCCGCTGGATCTCGCGCACGAGCGCGAGCAGCGGCGCGCCGTCGAGATCCTTCTCGCGCACCTGCACCCAGTCGACGCCGCCGCGCACGGCTGCCGCTGCGAGCTCGGACAGCTTGGCACCGCACGCGCTGGCGCGATCCGTGACGAGGCAGAGGATCGGGCGCGGCGAAGGCATCTCGCGCGCCATCCGCCGCGTGGCCTCAGAACGTCGCGATGCCGCTCAGCGGGCTCGACGCGTTCGCGTAGAGCTTGCGCGGGATGCGGCCGGCCTCGTACGCGAGCCGCCCGGCCTCGACCGAGAGCTTCATCGCGCGCGCCATCTTGACCGGATCCTTCGCGCCGGCGATCGCGGTGTTCATCAGCACCGCGGTCGCGCCCAGCTCCATCGCCACCGCGGCGTCGCTCGCGGTTCCCACGCCGGCGTCGACCACCACGGGCACCTCGACCGTCTCGAGGATGATGCGCAGGTTCGCCGGGTTGCGGATGCCGAGGCCCGAGCCGATCGGCGCCGCGAGCGGCATCACCGCGACGCAGCCGAGCGCGGCGAGCCGCTGGCACGCGACCGGATCGTCGGTGATGTACGGCAGCACCTCGAAGCCCTCGGCGACGAGGATGCGCGCGGCCTCGATCGTCGCCGCGGTGTCGGGGAAGAGCGTGCGCTCGTCGCCGATCACCTCGAGCTTCACGAGCGCGTGCTCGAACAGCTCGCGGCCGAGCCGCGCGGTCGTGACCGCGTCCTCGACCTTGTAACAGCCCGCGGTGTTCGGCAGCACCGTGAGGCCCTTCGGAATCGCGCCGAGCACGCTCTGCTCGCGCGGCTTCGTGAGGTCCACGCGGCGCAGCGCGACCGTGATCATCTCGGCGCCGCTCGCCTCGGTCGCGGCGAGCTGGAGCGGCAGCGTCTCGTACTTCCCGCTGCCGACGATCAGGCGCGAGCGGAACGTGTGGCTGCCCAGCGTGTAGCTCTCGGACATCTCAGCCTCCTCCGACCGCCTCGAGGATCTCGATGCGGTCGCCGGCATGCAGCGCGTGCGTCGCGTAGCCCGCGCGCGGGACGACGTCGCGATTCACCGCGACCGCGATCTTGCGGCCGCCGAGGCCGAGCTCGACGACCAGGTCCGCGAGCGTCGCGCCGGCGGCGATCGCGCGCGCTTCGCCGTTCACGCGGATCGCGAGCGCGCGGCGCGAGGAGTCGATCGCTTCCGAGTCGGTCGCTTCCAAGACGGGGCCATCCGAGCTGCGGCGCGTGCGAATGCGTCCAGTTCGCGCCGAAGAAAACCGACAGTATTCAGGGGGGTTGGGGCTGTCAAACAACGCGCGCGCTGCGCCGCCCGCGTTCGACTGCGAAGCTTCGAGCGTGGCGAGGAAGCGCGCTGACGAGACAGCCCGGCCGAGCGGAGACGAGATGAAGTCCGGTCGTCCGACGGTGGCGAGCATCGATGCGAATGCGCTCGCCGCGAACTACGCCGAAGCGAAGCGCTTGGCGGATGGGCGAGAAGTGATCGCGGTCGTGAAGGCGGACGCGTACGGACACGGCGCGGTCCCGATCGCGCGCCGGCTCGCCGCGGCCGGCTGTCGCAACTTCGCGGTCGCGACGATCGCCGAGGCGGCGGAGCTGCGCGGCGCCGCGATCGAAGGCGCGATCCTCGTGCTCGGCGGCGTGCACGATGCGGCGGAGGCGGACGAGGCGGTCGCGCTCGGCGTCACGCCGGTCGTGCAGCACGCGGGCCATCTCGCGCTGCTGCGCAAGGTGGCCGCGGAGCGCAGCCGCGCGATTCCGGTGCAGGTCGAGGTCGACACCGGGATGGCGCGCATGGGAATTTCGCCCGAGGAGGCGCCGTCGCTGATCGAAGGCATCGCGCGTGACAAGGCGCTCGTGCTCGACGGCGTCTACTCGCACCTCGCGTGCGCGGACGAGAGCGACCTCGCGCCGACGCTGCGGCAGCTCGCGCTGTTCGCCGAAGTGCTGGCCGCGCTGCGTTCGCGCGCGGCGGTGCCGCGGCAGGTGCACGTCGCGAACTCGGCGGCGCTGGTCGCCGGCGGCGCGCTCGCGCCGGCGATGCCCGCGGACGTGAACGCGGTGCGGCCCGGCATCATGCTCTACGGCGTCGCGCCGGCGCCGCATCTCGCCGACGCGGCGAAGCTCACGCCCGTGATGAGCGTGCGGACGCGCGTCGCGAACGTGCGCTGGGTGCGGCGCGGCGATCCGGTCGGCTACGGCGCGACGTTCCGCGCGAAGCAGCGCGGCCGCATCGCGACGCTGCCGATCGGCTACGCGGACGGCATCCCGTGGACGCTCGGCAACCGTGGCTTCGTGCTGCTGCGCGGCCGCCGCGTGCCGATCGCGGGCCGCGTCTCGATGGACCTGATCACGCTCGACGTCGGCGGCTCGCCGGTCGAGATCGGCGACCCGGTGCTCGTGTTCGGCACGCCCGCCGGCGGCGGTGCTCCACTGCGCGTCGAAGAGGTCGCCGAGGCAGCGGGCACCGTCCCCTACGAGCTGCTCGTCCGCGTCGGCGCGCGCGTCGCGCGCGTGCTCGAGAGCTGATCCAAGTTTGCAAGAAACGGGGTCTGACCCCGTTTCTTGCAAACTCGTCTCGCATCCGGACGGGTGTGCTCAGCTAAGGTGCGCCGACCTTGTCGGCCGCGACGAAATTCCCTGAGAGCCCCGGGCGCAGCGAGCTCCACGCGTCGCTGCACGACGTCTGGAAGCGCTTCGGCGAGCGCAGCGTGCTGGAGGGCGTCTCGCTCGAGCTGAAGGCCGGCGAGATCACGGTCGTGATCGGCGGAAGCGGCTGCGGGAAGTCGACACTGCTGCGGATCCTGCTCGGGCTCGAGAGTTACGAGCGCGGCTCGGTGCGGCTGTTCGGGCGCGAGATGAACACGCTGACGCGCGCCGAGCAGAGCGAGCTGATGATGCAGGTCGGCGCGCTGTTCCAGTTCGGCGCGCTGTTCGATTCGATGACGGTCGCGGAGAACGTCGGCTTCGCGCTGCGCTACGTGCAGCGGCGCCCGGACGCGGAGATCGCGCAGCGCGTGCGCGAGAACCTCTCGCTCGTCGGCCTGCGCGACGTCGAGCGGCTCTACCCGGCGCAGCTTTCGGGCGGCATGCGCAAGCGCGTCGCGCTCGCGCGCGCGATCGCGCACAAGCCGGCGCTGCTCTGCGTCGACGAGCCGACCACCGGCCTCGACCCGATCATGTCCGACACGATCAACGAGCTGATCCTGCAGATGCGCGAGCGGCTCGGCGTGACGGTCCTCTGCATCACGCACGATCTCGGCGCCGCATTCAAGATCGCGGACCGCATCGCGATGGTGCACGGCGGCCAGATCGCGGCGTTCGGCACGCCCGACGAGATCCGCGCCTCGTCGGAGCCCGCCGTCCGCCAGTTCGTCACCGCCGCCGCTTACGGCCCGCTCTCGTAGCAGCCGCGACGGAGCGGCCCGCCGAGCGAGTCGATACGCTGCGCCTTTCGCTTTTCTCTCGACGGGGCGAGACGGAATGCGCGTGCTGATCGTGGGTTCGGGCGGACGCGAGCACGCGCTCGCGTGGAAGCTCGCGCAGAGCCCGCGCATCGAGGCGCTGTTCGCGGCGCCAGGCAGCGACGGCATCGCGAGCGTCGCGCGCTGCTTGCCGGACGTCGCCGCGCTCGACGCCGCGGCGTTGGCTCGCGCCGCGCGCGAGCAGCGCGTCGACCTCGTCGTGATCGGCCCCGAGGATCCGCTCGCGCACGGCGTCGGCGACCGGCTGCGCGAGGCCGGCTTCGCGGTGTTCGGGCCCTCGGCCGCGGCGGCACGGCTCGAATCGAGCAAGGGCTTCGCGCGCGCGTTCATGGCGCGGCACGGGATCCCGCACCCGCGCTTCGACGCATGCGGCGACCTCGCGAGCGCGCAGCGCGCGGTGCGGGCACGCGGCGGCAAATGCGTCGTGAAGGCCGACGGGCTCGCGGCCGGCAAGGGTGTCGCGGTCTGCACGAGCGAGGCCGAAGCGCTGCGCGCGCTCGACGAGATGATGGGCGAGCGCCGCTTCGGCGCGTCCGGCGCGAGCGTCGTGATCGAGGACGTGCTCGCGGGCGAGGAAGCGAGCTACCTGGTTGTTACGGACGGCGAGCGCGTCGCGCCGTTTGCGCCGGCGCAGGATCACAAGCGCGCGCTCGACGGCGACCACGGCGAGAACACCGGCGGGATGGGTGCCTACGCGCCCGCGCCGCTCGTCAGCGAGGCGGTCGAGAAGCGCGTGCTCGAGGAGATCGTGCACCCGACGCTGCGCGGCCTGCGCGCCGAGGGCACGCCGTTCGCGGGCGTGCTCTATGCAGGCCTGATGATCGACGCGAGCGGCGCGCCGTCGGTCGTCGAGTTCAACTGCCGCTTCGGCGATCCCGAGACGCAGGTGCTCGTCGCCCAGATGGACGGCGATCTACTACCGCTGCTCGAGGGCGCTGCGCGCGCCCGGCTGGCCGACTCCGCGCGCGCGCGCGGCGAGGGCGCGGCAGTCTGTGTCGTGCTCGCATCGGGTGGCTATCCGCGCGAGTTCGCGAAGGGCAAGCCGATCCGGGGGCTCGAAGCAGCGGCGGAGGTTCCCGGCGTCGTCGTGTTCCATGCCGGGACGAAGCGCGCGGGCGGCGAGTTCGTGACGAACGGCGGGCGCGTGCTGGGGGTCACGGCGCGCGCTCCGTCGTTCGCAGAGGCGCGCGAGCGCGCGTACGCCGCAGCGGACCGCATCGCGTTCGACGGCATGCACTGTCGCCGCGACATCGGCGCGCGCGCGCTGCCCCGATGAGCGCGCTCTCGATCGCCGAAGCCGCGCAGCGAATTCGCGCGGGCGAGCTGGTTGCGTTTCCCACGGAGACGGTCTGGGGTCTCGCGGCCGATGCGCGGAGCGCGAGCGCGGTCGAGCGCCTACTCGCGTGGAAAGGGCGCGCCGCGGGGCAGCCGGTGTCCGTGCTGGTGAGTGACTACGGCGCGCTCGACCGGCTCGGCGCCGCGAAGACGTCGCTGGCCGACCGACTCGCCGCGACGTTCTGGCCGGGCCCGCTCACGCTCATCGTCCGCTGCAAGCGCGGCGGCCTCGCGCCGGGAATCGCCGGGGCGGATGGCAGCGTCGGCTTCCGTTGCTCGCCTCATCCCGTAGCCAGCGCGCTCGCGCGCGCCGCCGGCGCGATCACCGCGACGAGCTTCAATCGCTCCGGCGGGCGTCCGTGCGAGACGCGCGCCGAGGCCGAGCGCTGCGCCGGCAGCGAGATCGCGCTCGTCGCCGGCGAAGACGCGCATGGCGCCGCGCCGAGCAGCGTCGTCGACGCAACCGGAAGCGCGCCGCGCGTGCTGCGCGAAGGCGCGATCTCGAAGCGGGCGATCGAGGCGGCCAGCCATTCATCGGGGTCAGACCCTGCAAACTTGCGAATTGGGCAATGAGCCGGGGTCAGACCCTGCGAACTTGCGAACGGCAGAGCCCGGGAGGCACGCGTGGCTGAGATTCTTCCGTTCCGGGCGCTGCGATACGACGCGAGCCGCGTCGAGCTGGAGAAGGTGCTCGCGCCCGTTTACGACGTCGTCACGCCCGACGACCGCGTGCGCTTCTACGAGAAGGATCCGCACAACGCGATTCGGCTCGAGCTGACGCGCAGCGTCGCGGAGGAAGCGACCACCGATTATTCCGACGTCGCGCGCACGCTCGCGGCGTGGCGGCGCGAGGGCGTGCTGCGCGTCGACGCGAAGCCGGGGCTCTACGCGCTGCGCCAACGCTTCGCAGCGCCCGACGGGCGCGCGCTCGCGCGCAGCGGCTTCTTCTGCGCGCTGAAGCTCGAGGACTACGCGAAGCGGATCGTGCGTCCGCACGAGCGCACGCTTGCCGGGCCGAAGGCGGATCGGCTGAAGATTCTGCGCGCGTCGCGCACGAACCTGAGCGCGGTCTTCCTGCTCTACGAAGACCCGGACGGAAAGCTCGACGCGCTGCTCGATCAGTCGCTCGCCGCCGGCGAGCCGCAGCGAGCGCGCGACGCCGGCGGCATCGCGCACGAGCTCGCCCCGATCGACGACGCGCACGCGATCGGCGAAGTGCAGCGCTTCCTCGCGTCGCGGCCGCTCGTGATCGCGGACGGCCATCACCGCTACGAGACGGGGCTCGCCTATCAGGCCGAGCGGCGAGCCGTTGGAGACGCCGCGGCGGACCACATCTTCGTCTATCTCGCGAACGCCTACGCCGCGGGCTCGTTGTTATTGCCGATCCACCGGCTGCTGGTGCGCGCGCCCGCGCCCGGCGACGCGCGCTGGGCCGAGCTCACGCGCTCCGGCTGGCAGCAGCGCGCGCTCGCGGCGAGCTCGCCCGAGCAGATCGAGGCTGCACTGCGCGACGCGCTCGCGCCGCACACGGGCGCGCCGGCGTTCGCGGCGGACGACGGGCGCGGGCAGCTCCGCATCTTTTGGCGAGCCCCGAGCGCCGAGCTCTCGATCGAAGTTTTCCATCGCGAGATCGTCGCCGGCTTCTTCGGGCTCGATGAGGCCGCGGTGCGAGACGGCGCGGTCGCGTTCCCGAAGGCGATCCCGGAGGCGGCGCGCGAGGTGCGCGCGGGGCGCGGCACGGTCGCGCTCTACCTGAACCCGCTGCGCGCCGAGGACGTGTTCCGCGTGACTGCCGCCGGCGCGACGCTCCCGCAGAAGTCCACGTTCTTCTACCCGAAGCTCCCGACCGGCCTGCTGTTCCGTTCGCTGGAGGACTGAGCCCGATGGCCTTCACGCCGAAGCGCCGCTCGCAGCTCCCGCGCGACCCGGCGCGGGTCGACGGCACGCGCATCGGGCGCGTGCTCTCCGAGCTCGGCTACGACGCGAACGCGCCCGCCGCGCGGCTGCTGCGCGCGTGGGACGGCGCAGTTCCGCCGGATCTCGCGCCGCACTGCGAGCCGACCGACTGGAAGCAGGGGACGCTCGAGCTGACCGTCGCGAGCCCGGTCTGGGCGCAGCAGATCGCGCTCCGGAAGGGCGAGATCCTCGCCGCGCTGCAGAGCGCGCTCGGCCCCGCCGCACCGACGGACCTGCGCACCAGAGTCCGCTAACCGTTCGCGCATGTCGAAGCCGGAGCCGAACGAGCCGCTGGCGGCGGAAAACGCCGGAATTCGCTGCGATTTCTGCGGCGAGCCCGCGCCGAGCGTGCGCCGCGTCGCGCTCGACCGCGACTACGAGCGCCTCCAGACCCCGCACAAGGAGCGCTACGCGTGCGCGAAGTGCTCCGCCGCGAAGGAAGCCGAGCGCCGCGGCCCGAAGCGCTGAGCCCGCCCATTTTGCAAGGAACGGGGTCTGACCCCATTCCTTGCATTCTCCGGAGATGTTCGAGGGTGTCCGCGTTGACCCGGTGGACCCACTCGCCTAGGTTCCGCCGCCTTTTGCGGGCCTAATCCGGCGATTTCGTACAGGAATTCAGCGCCCGCGGCCCCGGAGTCCACATGGTCAAGATCCGTCTCATGCGTGCGGGCGCGAAGAGCCGCCCGTACTACCGCCTGATCGCGATCGACGAGCGCGCGCCGCGCGACGGTCGCAAGCTCGAAGAGCTCGGCACTTACGACCCGATCGCGAAGGGTCCGCAGATCAAGCTGAACGGCGAGAAGATCACGAAGTGGGTCTCGCGCGGCGCGCAGATGTCGCCGGCCGCGAAGGCGCTGATCAAGCGCGGCAAGAAGCTCGAGGCGACGCTGCTCGCAGCGGCCGCCGCCAGCCAGGCCACGGCGTAGCGATGGCGGAGAAGAGCGCCGCGGAGCTGGTCGAGTTCATCGCGAAGGGCATCGTCGGCCAGCCGGACGCCGTGCGCGTGAACGTGCAAGACGGCGGCCGCATGTTGGAGCTGGTGACGTCGGACGAGGACCGCGGCCGCGTGATCGGCCGGCAGGGCCGCGTCGCGAAGGCGATCCGTGCGGTGCTCGCCGCGTCGCGCAGCGGCCGTGATGCGCGCCTCGACATCGTCGACTAGCCACCCCGCTGCGCCGGCCAAAATGGCCAAACGGGGTCAGACCCCGATTCGCCGAGTCATCGTCGGGCAGATCGCGGGCGCACATGGGATCGGCGGAGAGGTTCGAGTTCGAGTGCTCGCGGACGACGCCGCGCTGCTGTTAGGGACGAAGCGCTTCGCGCTCTCCCGCAGCGGGCCGGACGATCCGCTCGCGAGCGAAGTCGAGAATCAGGGAGGAATTACAGCGAGAGCGGGCGAGGTGAGGCTCGCGCTGCGCGGGGTCGCGGATCGCGACGCGGCGGAAGCGCTGCGCGGCATGTTCGTGCTCGCGGACGTCGCGGATCTGCCGCAGCTTCCGGGAGGCGGGCACTACTGGTTCGAGCTGGTCGGCTGCGAGGTCGAGACTGCCGCCGGTGAGCGCGTCGGCCGCGTCACCCGGCTGCTCGAGACCGGCGCGTCGCACGACGTGCTCGAGGTCGCGGGCGAGGACGGCAAGCCGCGGCTGATTCCGCTCGCGAGCGCGCTCGTCCGGAGCGTCGACGTCGCGAGCGGGCGAATCGTGCTGGAGGACGTCGCCGGGCTCGCGGATCCGGCGTGACCGAGAATCGAGTGAATGCATGCGCGTCGACGTCATCACGATCTTCCCCGAGCTGTTCGCGCCGTTCCGCGCGGCCGGCGTGCTCGGGCAGGCGATCGGCCGCGGTGAGCTGATCCTCGAGACGCACGATCTGCGGGCGTGGACGAAGGACCGGCACCGCAGCGTCGACGACATCCCGTACGGCGGCGGCCCGGGCATGGTGATGAAGCCGGAGCCGATCGTAGAGGCGGTGGAGGCGGTCGCGGGGACGAAGGGCGAGCGCGCGGCGCGCGTGCTGCTGATGAGCCCGCAGGGTGAACGGCTGACACAGGAGAGGGCGAAGGAGCTGGCCGGCGAGGGGCATCTCGCGATCGTGTGCGGGCGCTACGAGGGCGTGGATCAGCGCGCGGTCGAGCTCGCGATCGACGAGGAGATCTCGATCGGCGACTACGTGCTGTCGGGCGGCGAGGCCGCGGCGATGGTCGTGATCGAGGCGATCTCGCGCTTCATACCGGGCGTGCTCGGGAATCCGGAATCCACGCAGATGGAGTCGTTTCAACAGGCGGGGCTCGAGGGGCCGCAGTACACGCGGCCCGCCGAATACCGGGGGCTCGCGGTGCCGGAGGTGCTGCGCTCCGGAGACCATGCAAAAATCGCGCGCTGGCGAGCGGACCAAGCTCTCGCGCGCACCAAGACGAGGCGGCCGGATCTCCTCCGTGTGCTCGCCCAGGGAGAAGAGCGATGAATTCGTTGGACGTGATCGAGCGCGAGGCGCACCGCAAGGACCTGCCCCCATTCCGGTCGGGCGACACCGTGCGCGTGCACGTGCGCATTCGCGAGGGCGACAAGGAGCGCACGCAGGTGTTCGAGGGCGTCGTGATCCGGCGCCGGCGTGGCGGCTCGAGCGGCTCGTTCACCGTGCGCAAGGTGTCGTACGGCGTCGGCGTCGAGCGCATCTTCCCGCTCGACTCGCCGACCGTGGAGAAGATCGAGATCAAGAGCCGCGGCCACGTGCGCCGCTCGCGCCTCTACTTCCTGCGCGATCTGCGCGGCAAGAAGGCGCGCCTGCGCTCGAAGCTGCGTGACCTCTCGGGCCTCGTCCCCGAGGAGGGCGTCGACGAGCGCGCCGCCCAGGCCGTCGCCGCCGAAGCGGCTGCGACTGCCGAGACGAAGTAGCCGCGAACGAGGAAGGCGCGGCTAGCTCGCGCCCGCGTCTCCGCGCACGTGCGCCTCGACGCCCGCGATCAGGTGGCGAAAGCCGAACTCGAGCGCGGCGTCAGGCGCCAGCTCGACTTCGTGCGCCCATAGATCCTGGATCGCAGCGGCGCTCTCCGGATCGAGCGGCGCCAGCTCGTTCGGGTCGCGCCGCCAGCGAATCGCGCGCGTGTACTGCTGCGAGAGCAGGAGCCCGATCGACGCGGTGATGAACCACTGGTACGCGTTCGCGAGCCGCCGCCCCGATAGCCCCTGCGCGCGGAGTAACACGACCACCGGCGCCGTGATCCGCATCCACGCCGGCGCGACGTGCCCGTCCCACGCGAGGATCTTGCGCGCCACCGGATAGCGCTCGAAGTGCTGCCGCCACGCGCGCAGCCACGCGAGCAGCGAGTCCTGCCAGCGCTCCTCGGGAGCAGGCAGCGCGAACAGCTCGAACACGCGATCGGCCACCGCGTCGAGCAGCGCGTCCCGGCTCGGGAAGTACGTGTAGAGCGACATCGTCCCTGCCCCGAGTCGCCGTGCGAGGCGCGCGAGCGTGAACTCCTCGAGCGGCCGCTCGTCGAGGAATGCGATCGCGGCCTCGACGATCGCGGCATGCGACAGCTTCCGCGGCCGCCCGCGCGGCGCACGCCGCTCTCTCGTCTCTGGTTGTGCGGCCACGAGCACCTCGCAGGAGCTATTTCAGTACGATATACGGTAATCGGTACGAATAAAGGAGGCGAGCGTGTCTGCGGAGCGAGCCGAAGGTTTGTTGATTCGAGGCGGCACGATCGTAGACGGGACCGGCGCCGCGGCGCACCGCGGCGACCTGCGGATTCGCGGGGATCGCATCGCCGAGATCGCGCCGTCGCTCGCGCCTCGCGCCGGCGAGCGCGCCGTCGATGCGAGCGGCTGCTTCGTCGCGCCGGGTTTCATCGAGAGCCACACGCACTACGACGGCCCAATGTGGTGGGCGCCGGACATGGACCCGCTGCCCGGCTACGGCGTCACGACCTCGATCATGGGCAACTGCGGCTTCTCGGCGGCGCCGATCTCCGACGACCGCGCCGCACGCGACGAGATGGTCGACATCTTCGCGTTCTTCGAGGACATCCCGAAGCAGCCGCTGCAACAGCTCCCGTGGGATTGGCGACGCTGGTCGGACTACAGGCGCTCGCTCGAGCGCCGCGTCGCGCCGGCCACCAATTACGGCGCGTTCGTCGGCCACATCGCGCTGCGCTTCGCGGTGATGGGCGCTGCGGCGTGGGAGCGCGCTGCAACCTCGCGTGAGGTCGCGCAGATGGTCGAGCTGCTCGAGGACGCGCTCGTCGCCGGCGCGCTCGGGCTCTCCACGAACGCGCTCGATCACGATGACCGCGGCCGCTCGGTGCCGTCGTTCCACGCCGACGAGGAGGAGTGGGCGGCGCTGTTCGACACGCTCGAGCGCCATCCTGCGGCGACGCTGCAGATCGCGCTCGACATCTTCATCCATCAGACCGCGGCCGAGTGGGTCGCGCGTTTCGCGCGCATGATCGGACGCCGTCCGCTGCGCGTGCAGTTCGGCGGCCTGATCCCGACGCTCGAGTTCCAGGCGCCGCTCGGGCCGCCGCTGCGCGCGCTGTTCGAAGAGTTCAAGCGCAGCGGCCGCGATTATTGGGCCGGCTACGTGCACACCCCGACGACGACCGTCGTCAACATCGACCGCACGCTGATCTTCGCGCAGTCCGACGAGTTCGTTTGGCAGGAGGTCGTGAGCGCGGCGAGCGACGACGCGAAGAGCGCGCTGCTGCGCGATCCTGGCTGGCGCGCGCGCGCGCGCGATTCGTGGGACCACGAGGCGCACGAGTTCTCGCCGTTCGGCGATCCGTCGAAGCTGTTGTTGCTGGCGTCCGCGAACGGCGCGGGCCCGGTCGGCCTCGGGCTGGTCGAGTACGCGGCGCAGCTCGGCGTGCATGCGTCGGACGCGATGGCGGAATGGTTCCTGCGCAACGGCCTGCGTTCGATCGTGCACATGAAGCCGTTTCCGATGGCAGAGGCGACCGTGCTCGAGCTGATCCAGGATCCGATGACGGTCGGCAATCTGAACGACGCGCCCGCGCACGGGAAGATGATGTGCGGCGCCGGCGAGAACGTGCTGCTGCTGACCGACTGGGTGCGCGACCGCAAGGCGATCTCGCTCGAGCAGGCGGTGCACGTGCTGACCGGGAAGGCCGCGCGCCATTTCAATCTGCGCGACGTCGGCGAGCTCGCCGTCGGGAAGCGCGCCGACGTGACGGTGTTCGCGCTCGACGAGATCGAATGCCGGCCGATGCAGAAAGCGTTCGACGTGCCGGATGGGCGCGGCGGCGTCGAGTGGCGCTGGACGCGCCCGCCGGCCCCGGTGCGCCTGACGCTCGTGAACGGCGTGCCGACCTTCGAGGCCGGCAAGCCGACCGAGGCGCGGCCCGGCCGGCTGCTCACCCCCGCCTAGGCGCCAGCGCTCGCTCAGGCTTCGCTGCGTCCCTTGCGCCCGTAGTCGTCTTCGAGGCGGACCACGTCGTCGAGCTCGGGCGTCGAGACTTCCATCAGCTCCACGCGCTCGAGCGCGATGAAGCGGTGGACGCGACCGGTCGGGATGCGGCGGTGCTCACCGGGGCCGAGGTCGATCTCCTGCAGCTGGCCCGCCTCGTCGCCCAACACGAGCCGCAGCTTTCCGCGCACGACGAAGATCGACTCGTCCTTCTTCAGGTGCTTCTGCAGCGAGAGCCGGTGGCCGGCCTCGATCACGAGCAGCTTCCCGACGTAGCGGTCGGTGTGCGCCCAGATCAGCTCGTGACCCCAAGGCTTCTCGACGCGCCGTGCGCTCTCGCGATCCGCCACTGCTCACACCTCGCTGCGGCCCTTTCGTCCGCTCCGCGCAGCGACTTCATCCTCGCCGCGAAACCCGGGAAGGATCAAGTCACCAACCGGGGACGTTCATACCTGTTGGTGACTAAGGGGACACCCCTCCGTGCCGATTGGCCGGCGCTGCGCGCGGCGGACCGCCAGCAAGTCACCAGGCAGGAACGTCCCCGGGTGGTGACTTGTGTGCTCAGCCGCTCGCGTCGAACGCCGCGGGCCAGTGGCGCAGCGCGGGCGAGCCGCCGGCCGGCAGCGCAACCGCGATCACGTCGAAGCGCGCGCGCAAATGGGACGCGCGGTGCGCGTGCAGCCACGCATACGCGCCGCGCACCAGCCGCTGCCGCTTGCGCCAGTCGACTGCTTCCTCCGGCCCGCCGCCAGCCGACCCGCGCCGCGTCTTCACCTCGACGAACACGCATACGCCGCCGCGCAGCGCGATCAGGTCGAGCTCGACGCCCTCGGCGCGCGCGTTGCGCGCCACGACGCGGTACCCGCGCCGCGCTAGATACTGCGCCGCGAGGCGCTCACCCTCGGCGCCGAGCGCGCGCCGCTCGGCCGCGGGATCTGTTAGGGGCATGGGCCGTTCCGGGGACCGGCCGGGGCGATCGCCCGACGCTAGCGAGCGAAGCTCGCAAAGGAACGACAGCCGATCGCCCGATCGCAGCTCGGGAAGCCGCAAGGCCGCCAGCGGCGCCGAAGTCGGCGCGGCGGGCGCGCAGCCAGCCGCAGGCGAGCGGAGCTCGAAAGAAATGGGAACGCTGCACGTGATCGCGACGCCGATCGGCAACCTCGAGGACGTGACGCTGCGCGCGCTCGCAGCGCTGCGCGCGGCCGAGCTGCTGTTCGCAGAGGACACGCGCCGCACGCGCATCCTGCTCGACCGCCACGCGATTCCGATTCGCGCGCGCTCGCTGCACGCCCACAACGAGGCCGCGCGCTGCGAAGAGGCGCTCGCGGCGCTCGCGGAGGGGAGGCGCGTCGCGCTCGTCTCGGATGCGGGCACGCCGACCGTCTCGGATCCGGGTGCCCGGCTCGTCGCGGAGGCGATCGCCGCCGGCCACGACGTGATCGCGCTGCCCGGGGCGTCGGCCGTGCTCGCGGCGCTCGTCGTCTCCGGCCTGCCGGCGACACCGTTCGCGTTCATCGGTTTCCTGCCGCGGCGCGGGCGCGAGCGGAGCGACCTGCTCGAGTCGCTGCGCGAGCGAACCGAGACGCTCGTGCTCTTCGAATCGCCGCAGCGCCTCGCCGCGACGCTCGCCGAGCTCGCGCAGGCGTTCGGCGAGCGCCGCGCGTGCGTCGCGCGCGAGCTGACCAAGCTGCACGAGGAGGCCGCGCGCGGGACGCTCGCCGAGCTGGCGGAGCGCTTCGCCGACGGCGCACGCGGTGAGATCACGCTCGTGGTCGAGGGCGCGCGCGCCGGCGAGGCGGTACCCCTTCCGGCAGACGCGCTGCGCGCGCGCGTCGCGGAGCTGCTCGCGCGCGGGCTCTCGCCTCGCGACGTCGCCGATGTGCTGCGCGTCGAGACGCGCACGCCACGCCGCGAGCTCTACGCGCTCGCGCTCGCGCTGCGCAGCGAAGCGCGAGGCGAAGCAGAATGAGCGAGTCGCCGCCCGCTGCGCGGCCGCATGTTCTCACGCTCGCGCGCACGCTCTGGTACCTGCGCCGCGGGCAGGTCGCTGCGCAGCTGAAGCGCGCGCTGCTCGGGCGCGAGGTGAAGCCGCGTCGCTTCGACGGCCCGCCGCCCGGCGCCGCGTTCGCCGCGCCGCGCGTGCCGTGGCTGCCGGCGCCGTCGCACGCGCGCTGCGCGAGCGGCGCGCGCATCGAGCTGATCCACCGCGAGCTCGCGATCGGGGGCGGAGGCGGCGGCGCCGCCGGCGGGGCCAACGCCGTCGCGATCGACTGGAGCTTCGCCGCTCACGGCCCACTCTTCGCGTATCACCTGCACCAGTTCGATTGGGCGCGCGATCCCGGGCTCGCGGCGGCGGAGCGGCTCGCGGCGATCGAGCACTGGATTGCGCGGCACCCGCGCGGCGTCGGCTGGGACTCCGGCCCGATCAGCCTGCGCGCGTTCGCGTGGACGAAGCTTCTGGCGACGCCCGGCGCGCTGCCGCCTGGCGCCGGTCTCGCGCGCATTCGCGCGTCGCTCGCGGACCAGCTCGCGACGCTCGCGGCGAATCTCGAGACGCACTTGTCAGGGAATCACCTGCTGTGGAATCTGCTCGCGCTGGTGTTCGCCGGCGCGGCGCACACGGGGCCAGCCGCCGAGCGCTGGCTCGGCTTCGCGCCGCGGCTCGCGGCTGAGCTGCGCGAGCAGGTGCTCGAGTGTGGGCTCCACTACGAGCGCAGCCCGATGTATCACGCGCTGCTGCTCGAGAACGTGCTCGATCTGGTGAACGCGGATGCGAGCGCTCCCGCGCCGGGCCGGCTGCCAAGCGGGCTCGCCACTCAGCTGCGCGGGACCGCCGCTCGCATGCTCGGCGCGCTCGCAGTCGTGACGCACCCGGACGGCGAGATCGCGCTGCTCGGAGATTCCGCGTTCGGAATCGCGCACCCGCCCGCGCGGATCGCCGCGTACGCCGCGGCGCTCGGCATCGCGCCCGCGGCGCCGCGCGCACCGGGCGTGCTGCACGACGCCGGCATCGCGCGGATCGAAGCCGGCGCGGCTGGCGAGCTCGTCTGCCTCGTCACCGCTTCGCGGCCGTGGCCGCCGCACCAGCCGGGCCACGCACACTGCGACGCGCTCTCGTTCGAGCTCTCGGTGCGCGGCGAGCGCGTCGTCACGGACACCGGCGTCAGCGAGTACGTGCCCAGCGCGAGGCGCGCTCTCTCTCGCGCGACGCGCTCGCATGCGACCGTCGAGATCGACGGCCGCGAGCAGGCCGAGTGCTGGGCGGCGCACCGCATCGGCAGCCGCCCCGACGTCGCGCTGGTGCGCGCCGAGCCCGGCAAGCTCGTCGAGGCGGTGTGCGCCGGCTGGGCGACGCCGGAGGTGCTGCATCGGCGCCGCTTCGAGGTCGAGGGCGATGGTTCGCTCGCGATCCGCGACACCTTCGACCTGCCCGCGCCGCGCGCGCGCGCCTTTCTCCCGCTCGCGCCCGGCCTCGCGCCCACGCTCGACGGCGCGAGCGCGACGCTCCCACTCCGCGCCGGCGGCGCGCTGCGCATCGCGCTCCCACCGACGCTCGAGTGGCGCCTCGCGCGCGCGCCGTACTACCCCGAGCTCGGCCGCGAAGAGGAGCGCGCCGTGCTGGTGGGCGAGGGCGCGAACGTCGCGCGCGCCGAGTGGCGCTTCGACCTCCCCTAGCGGGGTCAGACCCTGCAAACTTAGCGGGGTCAGACCCTGCAAACTTGCGTTCTTCGAGGTTGGAGCGCGCGCGGCGACGCCACGATCAACCCCGGAGCATCTCCAAGAGCGCGGCCTCGTCGATCACCGCGACGCCGAGCTCGGCGGCCTTGCGCAGCTTCGAGCCGGCCGCCTCGCCGGCGACGACGTAGCTCGTCTTCTTCGAGACCGCGCTCGTCACGCTGCCGCCCGCCGCCTCGATGCGCGCCTCGGCTTCCGAGCGCGCGAGCGTCAGCAGCGTGCCGGTCAGCACGAACGTCTTCCCGGCGAGCGGCCCCTCGGCCGCCGCCTCGAGCGCGCGCTTCGAGATCGCCGGCCAGCGCACGCCGAGCTCGCGGAAGCGCGCGACCTCGGCGCGGTGCGCGTCGTCGGCGAAGAACTGCGCGACGCGCTCGGCGATCACCGGGCCGACGCCATCGATTGCAGTCAGCTGCTCGGCATCCGCGGCCATCAGCGCGTCGAGCTCGCCGAAGCGCGCCGCGAGCAGCTCGGCGACGTTCTCGCCGACCTCCGGGATGCCGAGCGCCACCAGAAAGCGCGGCAGCGTCGTCTGCTTCGCGCGCGCGATCGCGGCCGCGAGGTTCGCCGCGCTCTTCTCGCCCATGCGATCGAGGCCCGTGAGCGTCGCCTCGCTCAGCGCAAACACGTCGGCGAGGTTCGTGACGAGCCCTCGCTCCAAGAGCTGTGTGACGATCTTCTCGCCGAGCCCGTCGACCTCGAGCGCGCCGCGGCCGGCGAGGTGCAGGAGACGATTCTTCAGCTTCGCCGGGCACGCGCGGTTCGGGCAGCGCGTCACCGCGTCGCCGTTCGCACGCACGACCGCCGTGCCGCACGCCGGGCACTCGCGCGGCAGCTTGTACGGCTGCGCGTCTTCGGGGCGCTTCGCGAGCACCACCGACACGACCTGCGGGATCACGTCGCCCGCGCGCTGGATCACGACCGTGTCGCCGACGCGCACGTCCTTGCGGTCGATCTCGTCCTGATTGTGGAGCGACGCGTTCGAGACGGTCACGCCGCCGACGAACACCGGCCGCAGCTTCGCGACCGGCGTGATCGCGCCGGTGCGGCCGACGCTCGCGAAGATCGCCTCGACGACCGTGGTCTCCTGCTGCGCCGGGAACTTGAACGCGATCGCCCAGCGCGGCACGCGCGCGAGCTCGCCGAGATCGCGCTGCAGCGCGAGGTCGTCGACCTTGAACACGACGCCGTCGATCTCCATCGCGAGCGACGCGCGCTTCGCGAGCAGATCGGCGTAATAAGCGAGCGCGGCCTCCGGATCGGGGCAGACGCGCCAGCCCGGGCTCGTCTCGAAGCCCCACCCCTCGAGCGCGCGCACGAGCTCGCTCTGGCGCGTGACGCGCGGCGCGCCCTCGCCGATCGCGTACGCGCGGAACTCGAGCGAGCGCAGCCGCGCCTCGTCGATCTCTCGTAGCTGGCGCAGCGCGCCGGCCGCCGCGTTGCGCGGATTCACGAACGGCTCCAGCCCGCGCCCCTCGCGCGTGGCGTTCAGGCGCTCGAACGCCGCGAGCGGCATCACGACCTCGCCGCGCACCGAGACGCGCTTCGCGTGCGCGTCCGCCGCGCTGCGCAGCGCGAGCGGAATGCTGACGAGCCGGCGCAGGTTCGCCGTGACGTCCTCGCCGACGCGCCCGTCGCCGCGCGTCGAGCCCACGCTGAACGCGCCGTCCTCGTAGACCAGCTCGACACCCAACCCGTCGAGCTTCGGCTCCCCTAACAGCGCGACCGCGCCCTCGCGATCGAGCTGCCGCTGCACGCGTTCGAGGAAGCCGCGCAGCTCGGCCTCGTTCATCGCGTTGTCGAGCGAGAGCATCGGCACGCGGTGCTCAGCCGGCGCGAACCCGACCGCCGGCGCTGCGCCCACCCGCCGCGTCGGCGAATCCGGCAGCACGGTCCCTAATTCCCGCTCCAGCTCCTCGAGCGCGCGGAAGCGCCGGTCGTACTCCGCGTCGCTGATCTCCGGCGCGTCGTGCTGGTGGTAGAGGCGCAGGTGGCGATTCAGATCGTCGACGAGCGCACGGAGCTGGGCGTGCTTGGAATCGGCGCTGCCTTCACTGACGTTCAATGCAGGGCCTCAGGCTGCTCGAGACCGCGTGATGATTCTCGCGAGATCACGCGGCTTCGAGCCGACGGCGAGCAGCGACCGCACGAGGAGGTCGAGGCTCACAGAGCGGTCGCCGGCTTCCATCTTGGCGACGCGCGATTGGCTCGAGGCAAGGCGGAGCGCCAGTTGCGTTTGCGTGAGTCCGCGCTTCAGACGCTGTTGCTTCAGCCCGTCGGCGAGCGCGAGCTTGAGATCCACGAAGGCCGCCTCCTCGTCGGTCAGCTCCAAGAAATCTCGCGCGTTTCCCACCGACCAACCGCGAGCCAAGAGCCGTCGTCGCTTCGCTGCCTTCATCTCTCGTCTCCTTCGATCCACTCGTCGTAGGCTCGCAAGCGCCGCTGGCACGCCGCAATTACGGAGCCCGGCGTCTGTCGAGTCTTCTTTGTGAAGACGTCAGCAATCACGACCGCGTCCTCATCCAACCTCACGATGATTCGCCACTGATGACCAGAGTCGCGAATCCGAAGCTCGTGGCAGCGGGCAGGCCCAGGACCTCACCGCGCTGCAGCCGACGTAGCAGGAAGCCAGCCTCGATCCTTGCCTCCTTCGAGAACGGCGGCGACTTCACCTCACCTCGCAACCAGACCACCGGTCGATCCGCGCGCGGCATCGCTTCAGCGTATGTCCGATTGGGCATATGAGCAAGCCCGCTCGGCCGGTCAAGTCGCGGTGCTCGTACCGCCGATACAGAGCAGTCCAGCCGTCACTGGCGAGGTGCGGATGCCGAGGATCGACGCAAGCGGGGCGCCCGCGTGAGCCCGAGGGCGGGGCGGCGCGCGCTCGTGGTGGACGACTCGGCGGCGACGCGCGCGCGCGTCGCGGACGTACTCGCGGAGTACGAGCTGCGCGTCGAGAACGCGGAGAGCGCCGAGCGCGCGCTCGCGCTGGTGCGCTCCTCGGGGCCGTTCGTGCTCGTGCTGCTCGACCTCGGGCTCGCCGGCGAGAGCGGCGAGCTCGTGCGCCGCGTGCGCGTGCTCGCGGACGAGATCCCGCTGATCGCGCTCGCGAACGGCGGCAGCGCGCGCGCGATCGTCGGCGCGATGCAGGCCGGCGCGACCGACCTCGTCGCGAAGCCGATCGACGCGCGCGAGCTCGGCGCTGCCGTGCAGCGCGCGCTCGCGGCGCCCACCGAGCCTCGGGCGGCGGCGCAGGCTCCGCGCACGCGGCGGCGCAGCGAGGCTCCCGCCGCGCTTTGGAACTCGCCCGGCCTCGCGCGCATCCGCGAGACGCTCGACCAGCTCGCCGACACCGACGTCGCCGTCTTGATCTCGGGCGAGAGCGGCAGCGGCAAGGAGGTCGTCGCGCGCGAGATCCACCGCACCTCGCTGCGCCGCGAGGGCGCGTTCGTGAAGGTGAACTGCGCCGCGCTGCCGGGGGAGCTGCTCGAGAGCGAGCTGTTCGGCTACGAGCGCGGCGCGTTCACCGGCGCCGCCGCACGCAAAATCGGCAAGTTCGAGCTCGCGCACGGCGGCACGATCTTCCTCGACGAGATCGGCGAGATGAGCCCGTCCGCGCAGGCGAAGGTGCTGCACGTGCTGCAGGATCGCGCGTTCGCGCGCCTCGGCGGCAACCGCGAGATCCAGGTCGACGTGCGCATCGTCTCGGCGACGCACCGCCCGCTCGCCGAGCTCGTCGAACAGCACCGCTTCCGCGAGGACCTGTTCTTCCGCCTCAACGTCGTGAACGTGCACGTCCCGCCGCTGCGCGAGCGCAAGGACGAGATCCCCGCGCTCGCGAAACACTTCCTTGCGCGCTCCGCCGAGCGCTACGGCCGCCCCGCGCTGCGCCCGAGCGCGCGCCTGCTCGCCACACTCGCTGCGCACCCGTTCCCCGGTAACGTGCGCGAGCTCGAGAACCTGATGAAGCGCATGGTGGTGTTAGGCAGCGAGGCCCCGATCCAGCGCGAGCTGACGACGAAGCGGCGCGGCACCGGCCGCCGCCGCTTCGAGGATCTGCTCGCCGAGTTCGAGCAAACCGCCGGCCAGCTCCCGCTCCGCGAAGTCGGCCGCCGCGCCGCGACGCTCGCCGAAGCCGACGCGATCGCGCGCGTGCTCGACCAGACGCACTGGAACCGGAGGCGAGCCGCGCGGCTGCTCGGGGTCAGCTACAAGACGCTGCTGGCGAAGATTCGGGAGTGTGAGCTCAGCCCGGAGTGATTAGGGCGGCCCGCCTTCAGCGCTCATCGCACCCCCTCCACGACGTGGAACCAGCCCAGCCTGGACGGAGTGAAACGCCACGTCCAGTGCGGCAGGAAGAACCGCCGGCCGAGGCGGAGGTCGTAGGCGGTGACCACGGTTTCGACGCTCACCTTGGCGGCGCCCGCGAACAGCGCTGCTGCTTCAGAAGACGAGTACGCCTTGGTGCCGGGACTCTCGACGTGCCGCGCAATGAGCTCCGCCCGCGACGTGAACGGCTTTCCCCGCAGCAAGCCGAATCGAATCCACGCCTGGAGCGCGACCAGGGAATGCCGGTTGTACACCATCACGCAGAACCGACCGCCAGGGCGCAGCACGCGCAGGATCTCTTTCGCAGAGCGCCGCGTGTCGGGTGTGTGATGGATGACCCCCCACGAGTAGACGACGTCGAACGACGCGTCGGGAAACGGAAGCAGCTCGGCATTCGCAACTCTCAGGTCGCTCTTCAAGCCTTCCGTCTCGACGCGGCGCTTCGTGAGCTCGACCGCGGCCGGCGTCAGGTCCACGCCGTGGCAGCGCGCGCCTGCACGAGCGAACCGCACGTGATCGGTGCCCGCTCCAACACCGACCTCGAGCAGGTTCGATCCTCTCGTGTCCGAGAAGCGAGCGAAGCGCGCGATGAAGGGTTCGCGCGCGTCGCGCATCCGCTCGAGCTCTCGGAACCGCTCGCGCTCATCCGCGATCGCGCGCACGTCGTTCGTTCCGCACGGCGCGGTCTGCCAAAAATCTCTGACTCGCTCGAGCTCCGACGTCAGCGGCACGTCCGTCCCCCGCTTGCCGAGAAGGGCAGCGTCCTTCGCGACTACATCCGACGAGAAAGTGGCTCGCTCCACCGGAAAGTGGCGAACTTGCAACCTGCGATCGTTGCGCTGAGTCCCCAGCGCGGCGAAGCTCGTGCGGATGCGGCGCGCGCTCGCTCTAGCAGCCTACCTATTGTTCGTCGCGCTGTTCGTGGAGGCCTCGCTCCAGATCTTCTATCGGGTGACCGCCGGTGACTGGCTGTGGTCCCGCACGGGCAACGCCGTTCCGATCTATCGCGCCGATTCAGCTGCCGGCGTCTTCAATCGCCGCAATCTCGACCTGGTTCATCGGACGAATGAGTTCCAGGCCCACTATGTGACGAACTCTGTTGGATTCCGTGTTCCCTCGTCGCGCGAGTACACGGAGGCGAAGGCGCCGAACACCTTTCGCGTGATGCTCGTCGGCGCATCCTTCGCGTACGGATGGGGCGTCGACTACGAGTCCTCATTCGCGGGGCGACTCGAAGAGGGACTGCGCCGACGGCACGTCGCCGGGGACAAGCCGATCGAGCTCGTCAATGCCGGTGTGCCCGCTCTTCCCGAGGTTCACCAGCGAGCCTGGTTCGCGGAAACCGGCCGCCGGTATGCAAGCGACCTCGTTGTGCAGCTCGCGTACGGCTCGCTCGCGATTCCAGAGCCCCCGCGACAGACTGCAACGCCCGATGGTTTCCTCGTTTCCGGCGACAGCACGGCGCGCGCGCGGATGCGCGATCGCGTAAAGCGCCTCGCTACGGTGTTTTACGGGTTCGTCCTGATGTCGCGCCTTGGAAGCGCAGATCAGATCGCTGGCGCCGGCCGCACGCTTCCTGTCGCGAAGGCCTTCTCGCTCGACGAGCCGCAGGTCGTGCATGCGCTCGAGTACTTCGATGAAATGCGTCGGCTCGTGGAAGCGAGCGGCGCGCGTTACCTGGTCGTCTATTACCCCCTCAGCTACGTGATCCATCCTCAGGACGCCGCGCGATGGCGTCATCTCGGCGTATCGGACCCGGCTTCTCAGGAGCGCTACGACTCGGCCCTCTGCGCCGCACTCTCGATGCGGGGCGTCCTGTGCGCGGACGGAACGAGCGCGTTACGTCGAGCTGCCAGCGAAAGCGAGGAGCGGCTTTATTTCTGGGTCGACATTCACTGGACTCCGCGCGGGAACGCGGTCGCGAGCGAGCACGCGCTCGCGGCGATCGAGCGATTCCTGGATACGCCGGCGGTGCACGCGTCGCGCTGAGGTAGGCGGCGCGTCGCTGCGGGTCGCGCTCGCGCTCACGCTCGCCTGCGCGTTCGGTTGCTCCGATCGGGCGGATGCGAGCTGTCCTGGGCAGCTGGTCGAGCAAGCGAAGGCGATTGTGCTCCGCGTGGCGTACTACCCGTCGGCCAGTGAGCTGTTGACCTCGATCGACCTGCGCCCCGTCACCCGGGCCGGTGAGATCACGCGCTTGCAGCTGACGCTTCAGGCCGAAGGCGGCGGCGTGGGCGAGCGCTGGGCGATAGCCCGCGACGATCTCACGACTCGCACTGCATTCCAGCACACGCTCGCACTTCCCCCTCTCGCCGACGGCAGCTACTCCGTCGAGCTCCGAGCCGATGCTGGGCCCGAGTGCCGCGCGATCGTGGGTCCACGCGCGCGCTTCGAGCACCGCGCATTCCCGTGGGCGAACAGTTCGCTCGGCACGACGCCGCGCGTGATTCCGCCCTTCACGCCGTTGGAGGCGCGCGGAGGGACGGTGTCCGCGGTCTCCAGAACGCACAGGCTCGCCGAGAGCGGATTGTTCGCCGGCGTCGTTTCGGACGGTGCGGAGCTGTTGGCCGCGCCGATGCGTTGGGACGTGATGATCGGCGGTGCGAGCACTGCCCCGTCCGTCGCGCGCGCACTCGAGCTGACGCGCGTGTCCGACGACCGAGTGGATGCAGCCGCCGACCTGCGCTTCGGGCCGCTGTCGGCCGAGCTGCGCGGCCGCTTCGACGTCGACGGGCTGTATCGAGTCCGCCTCTCGCTGCGAGGGCCGCCGTCCACGCGAATCGATCGTTTCGATCTCGTGATCCCGCTGCGCGGCGACGCGAACCTGATGAACGCGATCACGGACGGACTGCGCCATCACACGCTCGGTGCGATTTCAAGCGGCAGCGGTCGGGTCTGGGATTCCCGAAACACCGGCCGGGAGGAGCTGCCGCCGGGATTCGTTCCCTATCTCTGGCTCGGCAACGAGACGCGCGGCCTCGCTTGGATGACCGCGAGCGGCCGAGACTTCTGGTTCCGCTCGGGAGAGGCGATGGCGGAGATCCGGCGCGCACCGGAGCGCGTCGAGCTAGTGATTCACTTCGCGACGCGCCCAGCGTCCCTCGAGCACGCGCGCACGCTCGAGTTCGCACTGCAGGCGACCCCTGCGAAGCCTCGACCGCCGGATTGGCGACGCTGGCAGCCGCTCTGCCGCGCCCCAGCGGACATCGTGAGCGTCTGCTCGCTCGTGACGGGCTGGTACTGGGGTGCGGAGAGCTTGTACGGCGACGCGCGCCCTCGCCGAGGGGACTACGGGTTTCTCGAGCGCCTCGCGGGATCGCGCCGCGCGGCGCCACTGCCCCCGCGTGCAGCAGACGCATGGCTCGAGCGATCCGGAGTGCAGGCTGCGCGGGATCCCGCGATGGCGCGGGCGAGCCTGCGCTGGGCCGCCAACGCTCTCTCCAAGCGGCCTCGGGCCGTACTCGCGTACATCAACGCGCGTGGCGTCGCGTCGGGACCGGAGCTGCGCGTCTACCACGACGAATGGCGGCTGCTTCCGTTCGGAGACGACGAGGCCCGTTCGGACGGCGCGCTCGCGCGCATGATTCTGCCTCGTACGAGCTTCGCGAACTACGTGCTGTTTCACCTCGATCGCCTGCTCGCGACCGGTGCGATCGACGGCGTCTACTTCGACAACGCATTTCTCGTCGCGAACTGGGATGAGCACCGGGGAAACGCTTGGCGCGATCTCGACGGGCGGCTGCAGCCGGGCGTCGACTTGTGGGAGCTGCGCGAGTTGTTACGGCGTGCGCAGACCTTGATCTACGAGCGCCGCGCTGCGTGGTGGACGCTCGTGCACGGGACGACGACGCCGATCAGCGCGGCGCACGGCTGGGCCGGGATCTTCCTGGACGGCGAATGGCGCTACGGGTCAGAAGACTTCCAAAGACGCTTCCCCCGAGGGCTGCTGCGCGCCGGTTCTCTCGGCAGCCAGCTGGGCGCCATCACGGTGTTCTTGCCGGGGATCGAAGGCGTGCAGGGCGCGCGCGCAGCCGAGCTCGGCCGCGAACTCGCTGGAGTGGCGGCCGTTCACGAGCTGCGCGTGCTGCAAGAGGGAGACGGCGCGCCGCGTGCATTTGCCGAGCGGCTGCACGCCTTCGGCTACGGCGCGGCGCGTTGCTCGGTGCATCGCTACTGGGACGAGCCCGCTCGCTTCCACGTGCGCGGCGGCGACGTCGCGGCGCTGCTCGTGACGTGCGGTCGGAACGCGCTCGCGCTGCTCGTCAACTATGGCCAGGCAGGCAACGCCCAACTCGAGCTTGACACTGCGGCGCTCGGTCTGCCGGCGACCGGCGAATGCGCCGATCCCGAGCTGGGCGAACGCCTCGCCGCCGCCGGCAGCGGCTGTCGCGCCTATCTGCTCCGGGACGAGGTGCGCTGGATCGAGCGGCGGGGCGGGGCAACGAGATGAGCCGCTGGCTCGCAGTTGCGCTCGGCGCCGCGCTGCTGGTGCCGAGGATCGCCGAGGGCGATGAGTTGGATCCCAACGCGCGCTGGATTCGCTGGCGCCTCTCCGCCGAAGCGAAGCGTCCGGTCGAGCTCCGAAGTGAGGTCTTCCGTTCTGGCGCGGCTGGAGGCGGTGCGCTGACCGAGCTGCCTGGCGCTGGGCGGATCGACCTGACCGCACCTGGAGCCATCGCGTTCGCGATGACCCCCGAGCGCTGGCGTGCGAACGGCGACTACGTCCCGTTCGTCACCGTTCGGGGTGCCGGGCAGGCAGCGTTCATCATCGAGCGTGCGCGGCCCGACCGGGCCGATGGAGAACGCCTGCTGGTCGGGTTCTTCGAGCTTCGAGGCGAAATGGACTTCTCACTGGAAGCGCCGTTGACACTCGCTCCCGGCCAGAGCTCGCCGCGAGAAATCCGCGTGAGCTGGGATGCGACGGGCTTTGCGGTCTCCGTGAGCTCGGGGCCGTTCGTTCGCAAGGCCGTTCCGCGCGAGCTCGTCTCGGAGGCATTCGGGAACACGACACGGCTCGTGATCGGCTCTCCGCGTGCGGAGACGACGGCGATCGACTCGCTGCGCGTCTACGGACGCGCTCTCGAATGACGGGACTCGCTGTCGAGATCCCGCCACCAATCGCGCCGCGTCTCGTAACCCAGCAGCCCGAGGACGCCACCGAAGTGTTTCTCGAACTCCTCGCCCGCTTCGCGCGACGTGTAGTTGAGCCAGTCGCCGGCGATCCCTTTGCGCATGAAGGAGTTGGAATCGACCTGGCCGCGCCTGCGCCCGCTGCGGCGTTCGAAGGAGTTCCGGTCGACGGCTTCGGCGAGGCGTTGGTCGTCGACGGGACCCGGCACGTGGTGCGCGAGCACTCTTCGCAGCGTTCCCGTAGTGTCCCGAAGCAGCTCTTCGTAGCTGATCTCCACGACGCCGGGCCTCCGATGCCAT